>Ga0307479_10001465_pt1 | contig 21467 bp, 18 predicted proteins | sample atmos_gasesECM4C_FD_203743 | JGI IMG/M metagenome (GOLD analysis project Ga0307479, IMG submission 203743) | Hardwood forest soil microbial communities from Morgan-Monroe State Forest, Indiana, United States - atmos_gasesECM4C_515 | ecosystem: Environmental > Terrestrial > Soil > Temperate...
GGTGTGCCGTTCTTCGTCCACAACTTTGGAACTGTCGGAGTAAACCTGAACTACACGCTATGGGATTTCGGCAAGCGCCGGGCTGCCGTGCGCGAGCGAGGGTCGCAGCTTGCCGAGGCCGAGCAAAACCTGGAGCGCCTGAAGGAAGAGGTCGCGGTGTCGGTTGAGCGCAGCTACAACAAGCTTGAGCGAACCCGGAGCATGGTCAATGTTGCGACGCAGGTCGCGCAACTCCGCCAGGAGAGCGAACGCCTTGCAACCAATCAAGCAACCCAAGGTGTTGTCCTGATCTCGGATGTGAGACACGCCACCGCAGCAAACTACGAGGCCAAAGCGGAACTGCTGCAGGCCAGGCTCGGATATCTGCTGGCTTGGGCAGAGCTCGAGCGCACTATGGGCCGAGCTCCCGGATTGGCGGCACAATGACCACCGACCGAATTCATGTTAGAGGCGAAATTTGAATACGAGTAAAAAGCAGGAATTCGCTACATGCGGAGCAGTACGACGAAGTGACCATCACCCTGGACGTCCAATTATCAAGGCTTGAGCGTCAAGTTAGCTTTGTAGCCGAGAGCTCGAACGCAATGTCGCTTGGGACGGAGACTGAGGCCTCCGTCCAGGTGGTCCCTCTCCTGGATGTTCTTAATAGCACGCCGTTTTTTGATGCCGGCTCACCGCACGTCTGCGAAGCCCGTGCGTCCTGCGCTCCGTGACATTTGCTACAAATCGCTGAAAGTGACTGTCGGAGTCAGTGCGTGCAGCGCGGGAATAATGCCACCAGGAATGTCAAGTCCCACGGCGTGAAAAACAATTGTTCGGCTTGGGTTCCAGCCGTCTGGGCCGCACGCGCGATGAAGCCTAGGCGATGACGCTTCACAAAATTGTGCAGGTGCTCGACACAGATTCCGGTGAGATTCACGACCTCTGCATGAGTGAATATTTTTTGGCTAGCTCTTACGGTAATCACGGTTTTGTTTCTCCTTAAAGTGCAAACACCCAGTACCTCACAAACATCCATGCGAGCGGCCCTGCCAAGCAAAGGCCAGCCGCCATTGCCACAAACACCTGAGTGCCGGAGATATCTACCTTGCGTTTCATGTGCTTATTTCAGCAAACAAAGCTAGTCCTGGCTCTGCATGAGCGGGAGTTGCGAAGTGAGTTGCACGTCGCACATCATGCTGATGCGGCGGTCCAGCTGAAAGAAGGTCGCCGCTTTTTTCCCGGGCAATACTTTCCGAAATATCGGCACATATTTCTGGCGAAGCTGCGCTGCGGCGATGTCCACATCAAGCCAACGGCGAACGAGGCTGTCTGCCTGCTCATCGGTCTGCGTTCCGTACTCCTCGGAATACTCTTTGACCAGCGCGGCTCTGGTGTCGTTGATCTTTGCGAAATCCGCCGAATACTGCTCATACAACGGCCAGAACTTAGTGGCTTCGCTATCCGTGAGCGTCAGATTCGCAGCGATGACCTGCTTCTTGACCGAACGGATGTCTTTGAGCAAAAGCGCGAATTGCTGGTTTGTGAACACCTCGGCACTGCCGGCGGCTGCAGCTGCCGGTTGTGAAGACGGATCTTGAGCGACCGCTCTTTGGCCTCCAAAGCCACTTACACCAGCAAATGCGAGCACAGCAAGTATGATTTTCTTCACAGTATGCCCTCTCCTTAGGTGTCAAGCTGCGAATCCGGGAATGCTACCTGCCGGAAGTTCCGGTGGCGTGGACTCGCAAGGTAGTGTTGCAACCCGTTTGCCAACCAGACCGCCATGCGTGGCTGCAAGAGACTGAGCGGACAGGGAGTTGTGGAAGCAAAATGTCCACGAGCTTAGCACTGAGAGGGAGCTGTCGTTGGTTAAGCGATTTCGCCAGACGATTGACACCGCTTTCTGCCTTGCTCATTTCTATCGGGCTCGTGCGCATGACCGTTGGCAAGAAAAAAGGTCGTTCCCACCAGTGGTGTACGACAAGCTCTTGACGTTGGAGTCAAACTTCTGTCAGCGCCGTTTTGGATGCGCGAAGGCCGGGGTGCTGCATTCTTGCCGGGACCACCAAGTGTATTCCCTTCATGTGGTTGCTCTTCCCCCATGGAACTGATGCGCTGTGGCGAACCTCCCTGGAATGGAACAAAGAATGCACTGAAGCGCCAGGGGCGCCGGTCGCATGAGGGTGACCTTCGGAAGCTTCAGCGCCCGCAGGTGAAACGGATGTCTGCAGTAGTCAGTTATGTAGCCTCTCCGGTACCGGCGTTTCCAGCGGCGGTCGAGGCGCGCTGGGAAACACAAAATCGCACGGTGTGGAATGAACTGGAGCATGCGAGCGAGGAACGCGAACTGGTTTACGCGATCCGCTGGATTGCGGAACTCGGGATCTGGCGGCGTTTTTTGCGATCCAATCGGAAGGTCCAGAGCTGAACGAATCATGCCTTGTGAAACGCACGGATTCCACAATACTGCACATTGGGTTGTAAGAATTGCTCTGCTAGGGGCGATGCTCTTGGGCGCCTCACGCCTGCCGGCACAGGAAACGCCTCCGAAGCGCGGCGCGGTCAAAGGGACAGTATCGCTGGTGAACGCATCACAGGAGCGCTCAACGTCCGAGGGCCTTGTGCTGGAATTGAAGCCTCTGGCCGAGGACGCGGTTTCGTTGTCGGCAGTAACGGACGAGGCGGGAAACTACGAATTTAGAGATGTGGCGGACGGAGATTACATTCTTCGGCTCCAGGCGGAAGGTTTCGAGCCATTCACGGCGACACTTCATGTGCGAGATGGATCGTCCATCATCCAAAATATTTCTGTAAAGTTGGCCGGACTCGCGCAGAGAATCGAGGTGAAGGAACAGGCCGAACCGCTCTCGGCTGATTCTTCTGGCGCTTCAAAGCTCAGCGACAAACAGCTCGCCAGTCTGCCGCTTGTCGAAGAGAACTTCAAGGCGTCGCTGCCTCTGACTCCCGGAGTGGTCCGCACGCCCGATGGAAAACTGAATTTCCGCGGCGCAGCCGAAGATCAGTCCATGCTCCAAGTGAATCACTCGAAAATGACCGACCCGGTCACGGGCTCGTTTTCGATTCCCGTTCCTCTCGACGCGGTGCGGTCGGTCCGTGTCGTCCAGACTCCATACAGTGCGGAAAATGGCGGGTTCTCCGGAGGGCTGACGGACGTGGAAACCGTGCCGCCGCCGGAAAGTTGGAAGTTCGGCGTGCGCGACCTCAATGTCAGCCTGCGCGGCAAAAATGATCACCTTGTCGGCGTGGGGCGCGCCACGCCGCGCGTCGTCTTCGGCGGGCCTGTGTTCGCGGACAAAATCAGTTTTTCCGAAGTCTTCGAATACGACGTCATCCGTGATCCTGTGCGCGGCTTGGCCTGGCCACACAATGAAATCAAGAAGCAGGGATTCAATTCCTACAGCACGCTGCAGGCTATCGTTTCGCCGAAGCACGTCGTGACAGTGACGTTGAACGTATTTCCGCAGCGAACCCAATTTGCCAATATCACCGCGCTGATTCCTCAAACCGCCTCTTCCGACTACGACCGGAAAGGCGCTTCGGTAAGCCTCTCTGACGCCTACACCTTTTCTTCCGGTGCGCTGTTCCGTATGGCATTGAACTACACGCGGTTTGACAGCAACGCGCACGGGCAGGGCAGCGAGGCGTTGCTGCTCACGCCTGACGGCTGGGGAGGCAATTTCTTCGACTCTTGGGCACGGTCCTCCAGCCAGTTCCAGGCCGCCCCGGCCTTTCAGTTTGCTCCGCGGACTTTCCATGGGCGCCACGAAATCAGGATTGGCGTCGACGCGACGCACCGCTCATTTAGCGGCAGCAGCGCGTCACAGCCAGTGCGCCTGCTCCGCGAAGACGGCAGTCTCTCCGAACAGATACAATTCACCGGCCAGGGATCGCTTGCCGGGTCTGTAACCGATGTCGAGGAGTTCATCGCGGATCACTGGATGCTTAACGATCACATAGCTACCGACCTTGGAGGACGGTTCACCAGCCAAAGCGTGGGCCGCACGGCGGCCTTCGCACCGCGCTTCGGCATCGCGTATTCTCCGGGCAAAAATCGCAAGACCATTCTCCGCGCGGGAACGGGGATTTTCTATGACCGCGTTCCGCTGCTCGCTGCGGACTTTGCCGGGAATCCGACACGCGTCATCAGTCAGTACGATCCCAGTGGTCAGCCCGTCGGAAATACGATTGCTTTTGAGAACGAGTATATAGCGAACGGAAATGACCCCATCGCGTCGCGAATCCGTCATGCGCCGAACACCAGCGCTCGCAGCTTTGTGACTAGCGCAGAAATGGACCGCGCGCTTTGGACCGGAGCCGTTCTGCGCCTCGGCTATGTGCATACCACCACGCGCGACCTGTTCGTCATTTCTCCCTTTGGCGGCGAAGGTAGCGCGCCAGGCGTTCTCGGCCTTCTGAACACGGGGAAGGAAAACTACAGCCAAGCGGAAGCAACCCTGCGGTTCCATCCCATTAAGGATGGCGACCTGAGCATCTCCTACATCTGGAGCAGGTCACGTGGGGATTTGAACACGCTCGGGGACGTCTTGATTCCGTTCGAGCAGCCGGTCATCCGGCACAACGCCTACGGTGTGCGCCCTTCGGATGTGCCGAACCGGGTGGTCGCCTGGGGGACGTTCCACCTTCCGCTCGCCTTGGTTTTCGGCCCGGTCGTGGACTTGCACACTGGTTTTCCCTATTCTAAATTAGACGAGAGGCAGAATTATGTTGGCGTGCCCAACACGCAGCGGTTCCCGATGTTTTTTTCCCTCGATTCCCAGGTCTACCGGGACTTCCGCATCCCGCCCGGGCTTCACCTCGGGTCGCGCAAGATCCGTCTCGGCTTCTATGTAATCAACCTCACCAATCACGGAAATTTCAGCCAGGTCTATAACAACGTCACCTCCCCGAATTTCGGCCGCTTTACTGAATTTGAACGCCGGCAGACCGCGTTTTTGTTGAGTGTGGTCAACTGAGCAAACCGGGCGAAGGTGAAGCTACTTGGCAAGAGAGTTTTGACCGTCGAGCACGGCCCTGCCGCCGAACTCCGTGGACGAGGCACGCTCAGCGTCAGCGTCAGTGGGCGCAGAAAAAGACATGGTTATCTTTGCCATTCCTGTAAGTGATTGTTCTCATTGCGAATTGCTCAATTGCGAAAAAGCTGGCAGCAAATGGAAGCTCAGAAAGAGCAGGTTCACACACGATGCCTTCCGGAAGTGGTACCCTTGATTTCGTCCCAGAAGTGAGGCCCCAGTATGCACCGCACGGTCGCACTGTCCGCGGCAAAGGCTTCTCGGAAACTCTTTCCCGCGGTGCTTCTTCTCTGCCTGGCCACTTCCGGTTGTGGTTATGGCTGCTATAGCGGCTTCTGGAACGGTAATGCAAGCGGCGTCTCGTTCAGCAACTCGTCCTGCCCTCTCACCAAAGCCACCGGCGCCGTTATCGTGCAGGTAGGTACGGCGTCCGCGCCTACCGCTGCCTCCGCTGTTTTTCTATCGCCACTCGCATCGCCGCGCGACGTCCAGCACATTTTTGTCACGCTTCGCGGCATTCAGGCCCATCCGAGCCCGATCGCAGAAGTGGACTCATCTGCCTGGCAGGAACTTGCTCCTGACCTAGCGGCGCATCCGCTGCAATTAGACCTATTGTCCCCGTCGTCCCAGTTGGATCTATCCGGCAATTCTCCATCGCTGGATGTACCGGCTAGCGCAAAAGTCCCAGCCACGGTTCCTGCGGATGAATACCGCCAGCTGCGGTTCCGTCTCTTGCCTCAGGATCCAGGCCCGGATGACGTTATCCCTGGAAGAAACGCTTGCGGGAATGTTGGCTGGGACTGTATCGTCTTCGCCGATCGATCTGTGCGGCCTTTGGAATTCGCCTCTTCAAAATTCGTCGCCGCCGCCGAATTTGGCATTCCTCCGGAACATGGCACTGACAGCATTTTCCGCATTCTTCCCGGCGAGATCATCCATCTTTCGATCGCGGTTGATCCCGACTCTTCCATCTTCTTCGCATCAAACGACGCCGTTCACATCGCCCCCGTTTTTAGAGTCGTTTCTCGCTGCTCATCGTCCGCCGCCGCGGCAGAGTGGCAGTAGGAATAGGAGCTCAACACCTTTGTTTTCAAGGGGTTCCCCGCTCTTTGGGCATTGAACACCCAGCGCGGGCGCGGAGGACCAGGATGAGGGAGTAACCTTTATATATATGTGCAGTGCGGTTTGCCAACTGCCGGGAGGGAATGGTTGACGACGACTATCGAATCCAGCGGTGAACTCTGGTACCGCTGTGAAGGCCGGGGAGTGGTCCGGTGTTTCCCCCGCAAAGCCGATGACCGGGCCCAAGAGCAGTGACAGCGCGAGAAAATAGGTTCGACGGAACATTTATCTGCACGTTTCCGTTGTCTGTGTGCGGCTGGCCACCGGGGCGCTGCGGGCCAAAGACTTGGTATTAAGGCGCTACGGTCGAAGCGACTGCACTCCGTGTTGAGAAATACTTGTCCAGGCCCTCCAAAACTTCGCTTAAGCCGCTCTGGACATTGCGGTTCATGGCGGCAACGACCGCCGTCACGTCTTTGCCGTTCGCCGGCTCGTCGTGCGAATAGGAACAGCTCCAGACAGTCGCCCCGGTCTTCGAGTCGTGCAACTCAAATTCAAACGTCACACGGGCCGCCAATCCGTTTCCGCCGATCTCCCGGAAGTCATACAAATGTCCGCGGAGGAGATAGTCGCCGCGCGAGTCACTGCGCAAGGTATAGACGTGCTGGTAGCGCTCCGACTCTTGAAGCTCTCGGAGCAGGACATCGCTAATCATTTCGGAAGGCGGCTCCGCCCATCGCTGATACTCGTACGTGCCCATCGCCTCGCCATTCGAGGTGTAGACGATGTGGTCGTCTCGATACAAGTGCGACGTGGTGATCGGCCCGAGGAGCAGTGTGACGGGGAAGGGAGCCGGATCCGGTCCCGCGGTTTTGTCACTGGGAGGTGTTAACTGATAAAACTTGCTCGGCCGGGCGGCACCGCAGCCATTTAAGATTCCGAGACATAGAATGAGAGCGGGAAAAACAATCTTGAGTTTCAATGCTGTTCTCCTGTTTTGTGTTCACGAGGATTGCTCGCGCGAATGAGAGTGTAGGGACGGGTCTTAATGGTTGCGGTGAATTCCTTCAAGTTTTCGGTAACGTGCCGCATATTGTCGAGCAATTCGTCAATATTTTCCGAATTGACCTCGAGCGTTTTGTCGAGCCGCGCGGTGGCGTCGGTCATGTTTGTAAGCGTGCGGCGAAGCTCGACAACGGCTTGGCGAACGTCCGCACGGTTCTCGCCGACCATGGCATCGACATGATTCAGCGTCTGATTTGCTTCGTCGGAAGTCTTGCGAAAATCCTCGAGGAGCGGCTGCAGCTTCTCGCTGACGGCGTTCACGTTTCGCAGAGTTGTCTTGATCTCGGGACGGTTTTCTTCAAGCATTCCGCGCGCATTCGCGAGCGTCGCGGCAAGGTTGGCGCGGTTCTGCGGAGCGAGCAAATCGTTTACACGCGCGATCGTCTCCTTCACTTCCAATGCTCGATCGTTCAAGTTGCGAAGCAGTTCCTGGGCCTGGGGATTGAGGTCATTGAGCTGCGCCGTCAGCGCGTTGAAGTCGACATACTTTAACGAGGGAAGCACGGCTCCGCTCGCCGCTCTCGGTGCTTGCGTGCTGCCCGGGTAAATCTCGAGGTGATTGTCTCCCAGAGGACTCATGCTCATGATTTTTACGTGGCTGTCGGTCTTAACAGGAAGATCGGACTGCACGCTGAACACGATGTCCAGCCTTGCGGGATCCTGCGTATCGAGTTGCACACTCTCGACGCGGCCGACTTTGGGTCCGCCCGCGTAGCGCACGGTCGCGCCGGGTTCTAGCCCTCCGGCAAAGGTGATGTATGCGTGAAATTTTGTCGTGGACCGTCCGTAGGCGCCGCTCATGACGAATACAGTGCCAAACAGCACCGCCACGGCGATGAGCACGAACAAACCAACGAGCACTTGCTCGCGTTTAGGTTGCATCACTATCCTCTCTTTGCTGCAGCGCTATGCGCATCGGGACGTTCTGCTGTCAGCATCTGCAGGTAATCCAATTCTCCGGAAATTTCGGGTTCGGCAACACGATCGAGAAATTGCCTGACTCTTGGTTGGGTACTGGAGCGCATCTCTTCGGTCGTGCCGAAGGCCAAGATGTTGCCTTTGTCGATCAAGAGCATGCGGTCGGCGATCACAAACGCGCTCGCCAGCTCGTGCGTAACCACGATGATCGTCATGTGGAACGCACGCTTGAGTTCCAGAATCAATTCGTCGATGCCTGCCGCAATGATGGGATCCAGTCCAGCCGAGGGCTCGTCGAAAAACAGGATCTCCGGGTCCATCGCCAGCGCCCGGGCCACAGCGGCGCGTTTCTTCATGCCGCCACTCAGCTGCGCCGGCGTGTAGTATTCGAATCCTTCGAGCCCGACCTGTTGCAGTTTGAGCCTAAGGATGATTTCAATAGTGGAGTCTTCCAGCTTTGTGTGTTCTCGAAGAGGCAAAGCCACGTTTTCACCCACGGTCATCGAGCCGAACAGGGCTCCGCCCTGGAAGGACATGCCGATCTTCGTGCGAATTTCGTCCATTTCTGCCGCGGAGGTTTTCGCGAGATCCCGGCCTTTGATCCATATCTCACCGGCGCTGGGTTTTTCGAGTCCTACGAGAGTGCGAAGAAGTGTGCTTTTCCCGGATCCCGAACCGCCAAGGATCACTAGCGTTTCGCCGCGCACGACGTCGAAGCTGATGCCGTGCAGAATCTCACGCTCTCCGTAACTCACGCGCAGGTTGCGCAACGAAATCACGGGTTCAGTATGGGAAGCCGAAAATATTTGTTCTGCCATCATCAGTTACCTGCGAAAAAGAACAACACCGTAAAAAACAAATCCACCACGACAACCAGAAAGATGGACTTAACCACAGCTTGCGTGGTGGACCGGCCGACCTGCTCCGCCCCTGCGCCGGTCGAAAGCCCCTCTAGGCACCCGACGGCTGTGATGGTGATGCCAAACATCACGCTCTTCACCAGCCCGGTCGTGATATCCCGCAGGAGCAGGGAGTCGATCGAAGCCTGGATGTAGCGCACAAGAGTGAAATCCGCCTGCGCGACGCCGAACAGTGAGCCTCCGAGAATGCCCATGACGTTGGCCCAGATGGTCAGGCACGGCAACATCACCATCATGGCCAGGAACTTCGGTGCGACGAGAAAACGGATTGGACTGATGGCCATTGTTTCCAGTGCGTCGATTTCCTCGCTTACTTTCATGGTGCCGATTTCGGCAGCGAAGGCAGAACCAGAACGTCCGATTACAACGATGGCGGTGACTAAGGGACCGAGTTCGCGAGACATCGTGACAGCGACCGCGGTCGCAACGGCGCTGATCGCGCCAAATCGGCGAAGTTCGTAGGCCGCTTGAAGCGCCAGGATCAAGCCGATGAAGAAGGTAATCAGGGAAAGTATCGGCAAAGCGCGGACGCCCGTGTCCATGGCTTGCGATACCGCGCGCTGGAGGCGCAAAGGCTTTCCTTTAAACGGGGCCACCAGAGTGTAGTAGGCCGCGCGGGCTCCAAGTGACGCAAGGGAGCCGACGTAACTCAGGCCGTCGAGGGTGCTACTGCCGAGCTGAGAGACGAATTCCATATCAGGAAGCCATTGCCTGTTCTTCGTTGTCGTAAATTTCAAAAACCTTGATGAGGCGGGAAAGTTGCAGTACCTCCCTGGCAGGTCTGCTGAGCCCGAACAAAACAAAACGGGAGCCGAGATCACGAGACGCTTTCAATCCTTCGATCAGGGAAGCCACACCGGAGCTATCGATGTAACGGACCTGGCTGAGATTCACCGCCACGCGTGGCGTGTGACTTTCTCGGATCTCACGCAAGACCGAATCGCGCACTACCGGGGAGTTCGCGAAATCGATGTCGCCCGAAAGATCGAAAATTGTGGTTTTGTCATTGCGGCGAGTAGAGATGGGCACTGTGTCTTCTCCTTCCGAGAACGTTGCTTCCCTGCGCTAAATACTTGACGAGCCGCAACCGGTTCATGGGACTGTTACTGGACGTCATGCTTGTTTTCTTGATCATGAAAACCAATCTGTATCAGCGAACGTGCACCAGCATGAGGGACACATCATCGGTTGGGGGTCCCTCGCGCCAGGCGGCCACGCCATCGAGAATCCCCTTCTTCATTTCGCGAGCGGGCAGAGACGACGTTTGGCGTACGATTTCCTGGACGCCTTCGATGCCGAGCATTTCTCCCCTGGAATTGAAAACTTCGGTAATCCCGTCTGTATAGAGAACGATCCGGTCGTCCGGCTGGAGCTGCACTTCCTGGTTGGAGGTGGCATCCACCGCATCAGGGAGCGCGCCGAGAATCATGCTGCGGGACTCGAGCAGCAAAGGATTCTGCCCATGACGCGCGAGCATGGCCGGGGGATGGCCGGCCCCTGCAAAGACCATGCTGCGCCGTTGAGCATCGATTCGTGCAGCAGCCAACGTGACATACATCCCGGAGCCGGCGATGTCTTCGATGAGGAAGCGGTTCAACTCTCCGAACATGTCGAGGAACGGCATGCCGCTGCGCAGGTGCGCGGTCGTTTCGGAGTAGATGCGGTTGGCAACCAGCGCAGAACCGATGCCGTGCCCGGAAACATCACAGACGAGCAAGCTGAGGTGCTTTTGGTCCAGCGAGTCTACCAGGGCGAAGTCGCCTCCGATCGAGTGTACCGGATGATAGAAAGCGTCGACGCTCATGCTGTCCCAGACCCGGGATCTGGGTGTCAGACTGTTCTGGACGCGAGCGGCGAGCCGCAGATCTTCCTCGATTTCCATCTGGCGCTTCTGGAGTTTCACGTTGGCGGAGCGGAGTTCCTCCTCGGCCCGCACCTGCTCCGAGATATCCGTGAACGTCACGATTCCAAATTTGCTCCCGAAATTCTCGAGCCTCCGGGAACTGATAATCACCGGCATACGACCGCCGCCCTTTCGCGGCAGCACAAATGCATAACGGCTGTGACCGGCTTGGAAGGCAACGTCAATCTGCTGCCTGAGAAAATCCATTTCCTGCGAGGAATAGAAGTGAGAAGGATCAAATCCGATCAGATCTTGCCGGGGAATGCCGGTCATTTCGACAAACCGGGAGTTCGCAAAGAGAATCTGATGGCGGTCGTCGGCAATGATGACTCCCTCGTTGAGCACCTCCAGCACGGTCTCCATGTGAGTGAGCCATTCAAGCTTTTCCATTTCGATCAAATCTCTCCCAGTCACTGACATTTAGCGCCCCGGAAGCAAGAGAGTGGTAGGGTTAGCTCTCTCATGAGAACGCGATTTCTGGAGACGACATCTCCGCAGGCCGCGCCGCAAGGGCCTGAAAATCAACTCTGTCGAAAGAAAATGGAGAATGCGTTGCTCTGCGGATGGGGGCCACGAGACAACGCCGCGCTTGATCCATGAGATGACGCCTGGCCCGGAATAGCCGTGACTTGAAAGTCCCGGTTGAAACGCCCAGCAAGGTGCATGCCTCGCGGCTCGACATTTCGTCGTAGTAAGTCATCGTAAATGCCTGCCGAAGCACCGGATTCATTTTCGCGAGCAGAGCGTCGATCAATTGGAAAGTTTCTCCTTCCGCGCAAGCCATCTCCGGATCGGGTTGGGAGGCCGGAATCCTTTCGGTCCAGGAAATCTCACCCGAGGGGGAGGATTCAGGAAGGGAGTCGATCCGCGAATTCGTCCGTTTTCGCAGGATCATGAGAGCGGCGTTCATCACGATGCGGGTGAACCAGGTCGTGAAAGCAGACCGACCTTCAAAATTGCGCAAGTGGACATAGGCTGAGAGGACCGCATCTTGAACGGCGTCTTCGGCGTCTTCCTTATTCCGCAAGATGGAGTACGCCATTCCCACAAATTTTGGTCGCGACGCCAGAAACATCTCCTGGAGTGTGTCCACGATCCCGTGGGACTGGTGGCTCGCCGAGGAGGGCAAGGTTGGCCGTGAGTTTCTGTGTCGTCCGCCGGAAAAGCGCGAGCGGCTGTCCGATGCTCCTTTGCAGGAGCGCCGACCGCAGTTGGCAGAGCTTGAAATGTCCCTCATTAGCGATCTCCGTTTTCGTCTTGAATGCATAAAGCATCTGTATGCCCAACGAAGGACCCTGGCCGGACGATCTGCCATCCCGCCTGTTTTCAACAGAAAACAGACACGCTAGTCCACGCCCGGCAATAAAGGAGCGCGGTGCCTGCGCAACTCTTGGCGAGGGCTTGACGCTAACGTCGAGGTCGTGACGCCGGAACGGGTGATGGAATGGCTTGAGTCTGGCCTTCACTGTATGTGGTTTCCCTTTCAACGATTTGGCGTGAACGCAGGTGCAGGCAGGATTGGCAGGCACTTTGCAATACAGGCTGGCGGATTGGCGTTGAGGAGCAAACGTGCGGATAGGAATTGGGTCGGACCAGAGCGGATGGGAATGCAAGGAACGTCTCAAAGCCAGGTTAACCGGCCAGGGCCACGCCGTTGAGGACGTTTCGATGGGGGATCGCCAACGAATCGACTACCAGAGCATAACGGGCGAACTTTCGTCGGCAATTTACACAGGGCGCGTCGAACGCGGTGTGCTGATCTGTTCCAGGGCGATTGGAGCCTGCGTGATGGCCAACAAGCATCCCGGGGTACGCGCGGCTTTGTGCCATGACTTGAACTCGGCTCGTCAAGGCGTTCAGGACGACGGAATGAACCTCCTGGTGATGGGCGCTTGTGGTCTTACGCCCGATTGGGCTTGCGAGGTGGCGGGCGCCTTTATCCTTGCTAAGTACCTACCTGCCGAGCAGGCACTCGGCATTCCTCCGAGACGTCTGGCGCGCATTGTCGAGCACATCCGGAAGAATCTCGATACCCCGTTAGCCGTCGGAACGCTGTCCAGGATGGCGCAGATGAGCCAGTCGCATTTCTCCAAGATGTTCAAGCTGAGCACTGGCCTGGCGCCTCATCAGTTCGTCTTGCAAGAGCGCATCAATCGTTCGAAGGAACTTCTCCGTCAAGATGACGCGAAGATCGTGGACGTAGCGCTTGAAGTTGGCTTCGAAAACCAGGCGCACTTCACAACCGTGTTTGGCAATTTCGTGGGCATGACGCCCCGCCAGTTTCAGCGTTCATCCGATTACGAAGCCACTGTGATGTACAGACCGCCGGTAGAGGCGGCTCAGAGCTGGCAAGAGCACACCTATGAGGGTAGGTAACAGAGAAAAGTGATGAAAACCAAGGGCACGAGTTGGAAGTGGGCATGGTGGCTCTTAGCGGCTACCGTGGTTTTGCGATTCTACTTTGTTCAGGAATTGGTTGCTGCGTTTGCATTTTTTGCGATTGGATTTGTGGCGATCGCCTTCGTCATTGTGAGCCTGTGCATGCTGCAGAGAGGTTGGGAAGCGGCAGTGGAGCGTTTTACGCACAACGATGATTTGTCGACGCCCGGCTTGCAAGCCGGAAGACCGGCGCAGGAGACGCCATGACAGCTTGCGAAGGAATGTTGTCGTAGGAGTTGAAAACCTGAAACAGGAACTCGAAAGAACGGGTGGCGACATCGGAATAAATTGGAAACGTGAAACGAGTATGCCGGGGACGGACTTAGGGATGCGACGCAGGGAATTGAGCAGTTGTTTCAGAAAGCGAGCGGTGTGATGTCAACGACTCAGGCTGTTTTGGATATGGACCAGCTTTGCGTAAACACGATGAGGACGCTGGCGATTGATGCGATCCAGCAGGCGAATTCGGGGCATCCCGGGACGCCGATGGGCATGTCACCGACGGTGTACTGCTTGTGGCAAAGGCTTTTGCGGTTTGATCCCGAAGACCCCATCTGGATGAATCGTGACCGCTTCGTGCTTTCGGCGGGGCATGCGTCGACCCTGCTGTACACCATCCTGCATCTCGCCAAGGTCAAGGCTGTCGATCCGGATTATGAAATTCTGGGAAGGCCTTCCGTTACGCTTGAGGACATCAAGTCCTTTCGCCAGTTTGGCAGCCGATGCGCGGGGCACCCGGAGTACCGCTGGACCTCCGGTGTCGAGACAACCACGGGTCCGCTGGGACAGGGTGTGGCGACGAGCGTCGGTATGGCCATTGCTGAAAAGTGGCTTGCGGCACGATACAACCGGCCTGGGTTTGAGCTGTTCGGGTACCGCGTTTACGCGCTCTGCGGCGACGGTTGCATGATGGAAGGAGTCGCGAGTGAGGCGGCCTCTGTCGCCGGACACCTCAAGCTCGACAACCTCTGCTGGATCTACGACAACAATCACATCACCATCGAAGGCAAGACCGGCATCACCTTTACCGAAGATGTGGCGGGGCGGTTTCTCGCATACGGATGGAATGTTGTTCGTGTCGGGGATGCCAACGATCTCGATCGCATCGAGAACGCGCTGCGCACTGCCGCGGCCACGAAGGGCAGACCATCCTTCGTCATTGTAGACAGTCATATCGGCTACGGCTCGCCGCATCTTCAGGACACCAGCGCGGTGCACGGCGAGCCGCTGGGTGACGAGGAGATCAAGCTCACCAAGCAGGCCTATGGTTGGCCACCCGACGCCAAGTTTCTGGTTCCCGGCGGAGTTTACGAGCATCTCCAGTCTGGAATTGGACGCAGAGGCCGTGAAACGCGCGAACAGTGGGAGGAACAATTCGCAGAGTACCGGAAACAATTCCCCGAGCTTGCGGCCGAGATCGATCAAATTCAAAAGCGAGAGCTGCCGGAGAACTGGTCGAAAGACATTCCCGTGTTTCCCCCTGACAAGAAGGGAATGGCCGGCCGCGAGGCGTCCGCCAAAGTTCTCAATGCCATCGCACCGACCCTGCCCTGGATCGTAGGAGGATCGGCCGACCTCAGTCCTTCCACCAAGACACGGCTGACCTTCCCAAGCGCCGGCGACTTTCAGGCCGAGAATCCCGCAGGCCGCAATCTGCACTTCGGGATTCGCGAACACTCGATGAGCGCGATCCTCAATGGTCTCGCGCTATCCAAACTGCGTCCCTTCGGATCGGGATACTTGGTCTTCAGTGATTTCGCCCGAGCCGCGATCCGCCTCAGCGCCTTGATGGAGATTCCCGTTACGCATGTATTCACGCACGACTCCATTGGTGTCGGCGAAGACGGCCCGACGCATCAGCCGATCGAGCATCTGATTTCACTGCGCGCTATTCCGAACCTTGTGGTGATGCGGCCTTGCGATGCGAACGAGGTCGCCGAAGCGTGGAGACTAATTGTGACCATGCCGCGGCAGCCGGTCGCGTTGATCTTATCGAGGCAAGCGTTGCCTACATTCGACCGGAAGCGCTTCGCTGCCGCGAGCGGCTTGGCGAAGGGTGCCTACGTACTCGCAGATGCAGAAGGTGGTAAGCCGGATGTGCTCCTCATGGCCACCGGTAGCGAGGTGTCTTTGTGTGTCGAGGCCTACGAGGAGTTAACTCGACAAGGGATTCGCGCGCGCGTTGTGAGCATGCCTTCCTGGGAGCTATTTGAAAGACAGAGTGAAGAGTACCGGCGAACGGTGTTGCCACCCAGTGTCAAGGCTCGCGTGGCGGTGGAGCAGGCATCCACGTTGGGATGGTGCCGCTATGTGGGAATCGACGGGGCGATTCTAGGAATGAAGACCTTCGGAGCTTCGGCGCCGTTGAAGGTGCTGCAAAAGGAATTTGGATTCACAACTGATCATGTCGTGGAAGCTGCGAAAGCGCAGCTCGCAGAGGTGGAATGACCATGCATGTTGCCGTTGCTTCCGACCACGCCGGGTTTTCGCTGAAGCAGAAGGTCGTCGAATATCTCGGCGGCTTAGGGCACACCGTCGAAGACCTAGGCACCTGCGACACGACTCCGGTCGATTATCCGGACTTTGCGGAAGCGGTTGCTGCGGCGATTCTCAGCGAGCGAGTCGAGCGCGCCGTGCTGATCTGCGGAAGCGGGGTTGGAGCGTCGGTGGCCGCGAACAAATTTCGAGGTATCCGGGCCGGCCTGTGCCACGACACGTACTCGGCGCACCAGGGCGTGGAGCACGATCACATGAATGTCCTGGTTTTAGGTGGACGCGTGATCGGTGAAGAGCTGGCGCATGAATTGGTGGGCGCGTTTGTCCGTGCCAAGCAGTCAAATGAGGAGCGTCACCTGAGAAGGCTTGCGAAGATTGATGCCATTGAAGAGAGAGACGGCCTGGAATTCGTGCACGACGGCACGACACCCAGTTGATCTTGGAATCTAGCAGATACAGAAAGGTAAAAGCACAATGACAACGGCAGCACTGAGCATTCCGAAAGAAGCAAATCCGCTGATAGGACTCTCTGAGTTTGGGCAATCCGTCTGGCTGGATTACATTCGCCGAAGTTTGATCACTAGCGGAGAGCTGAAGCGGCTAGTGGTGGAGGACGGGCTGCGTGGTGTCACATCGAACCCGGCCATTTTCGAAAAAGCAATCGTAGGCAGCACGGATTATGAAGCGGTGATCGACAGCCCTGAGTCGGCCGCCCTGGACGCCAAAGGACTCTACGAAAAAATCGCAGTGAAAGACGTGCAAGATGCGTCGGACATTCTGCGGCCAGTCTACGAGGAAAGCAAACAGCGGGACGGCTATGTGAGCATGGAAGTCTCGCCTTTGCTGGCGAATGACACTGCCGGAACCCTAGAAGAAGCGCGGCGGCTCTGGAAGGCAGTGAACCGGCCGAACCTCATGGTGAAAGTGCCGGCCACGGCGGAAGGAATTCCGGCGATTCGGCAATTGATCAGCGAAGGGATCAACGTCAACGTGACGCTGCTCTTCTCGCGCGACGTTTACGAGCAGGTTGCAAAAGCGTACATCGAAGGCCTGACCGCGCGCGCGGCCTCGGGCGGCGACGTCAGCCGGATTGCGAGCGTGGCTAGTTTCTTCGTTAGCCGAATCGACTCCAAGATTGATGCCCAAATCACCAGTCAGTTGAAAACGGCGAGTGATCCTGCGCAGCGTGCACGGCTAAGCGGCCTGCTCGGCAAGGTTGCGATTGCCAATGCGAAGCTTGCCTATCACAGCTTTAAGGAATTGTATTCCGGAGAAGCGTGGAAGACCCTGGCGAGCAAGGGAGCGCAGCCCCAGCGCCTGCTGTGGGCGAGCACAAGCACGAAGAACCCCAACTATAGAGACGTGATCTACGTGGAGGAGCTCATCGGCCCTTCGACCGTGAACACCATTCCGCCCGCAACTTTCAATGCGTTCCGTGAGCACGGCCGGCTGCGTGCGAGCTTGACTGAAGACGTTGAGAACGCTGCCGACACTATGGATGCCCTCGAGCGGGCCGGCATCTCGATGAAAGCCGTGACGGACACTCTCTTGGAGGAGGGACTGCGCCAATTTGTCGACGCCTTTGCGCAACTGCTGAAAGCGACGGGGTCGAGGAAGAGCGGGGAATCCACGGCGAAGATCAATTCCATAACTTACACCCTGCCACAAAAGCTCGCCGCTGCAGTAGACAGCGCGCTCGCGGATTGGCAGAAAAACGACAAGGTGCGCCGCCTGTGGCGGGGGGATGCCTCACTTTGGACGGGAGCCGATGAGAATCACTGGCTTGGCTGGCTGGGGATCACAGACGACCAGGAAGTGCATGGCGTGCATCTGAGATTGCTCGCTGCCGAAGTCAAGCAGACGGGATTCAAACACGCCCTGCTACTCGGCATGGGAGGGTCGAGCCTTTGCCCGGAAGTCCTGCGGCTGACCTTCGGGAAAATCGAAGGCTTTCCCGAGTTGCATGTTCTCGATTCCACTGATCCCGCGCAGATCAAGGCCATTGAAGCAAAAATTGACCTGAAGAACACGCTGTTCATTGTGTCCAGCAAGTCCGGCGGCACGCTCGAGCCCAACATCTACAAGCAGTATTTCTTTGCGCGTGTGAAAGAAGCCGTCGGTGAGAAGGAAGCGGGAAACCGGTTCATTGCCGTCACCGATCCGGGTTCGAAGATGGAATACGTGGCCGAGAACGATAAGTTCCGGCACATCTTCTTTGGTCTGCCCAGTATCGGAGGACGATACTCCGCATTATCGAATTTCGGCATGGTGCCGGCCGCGGTCATGGGAATTGATGTATCGAAGTTCTTGAATCGCACCGAGGAGATGGTCCATGCCTGCGGAGCCACAGTACCCGCAGCGGAGAATCCCGGTGTGGTACTGGGAGCGATCCTCGGAACTGCGGCAAACCAAGGGCGCGATAAGGTGACAATCATTTCTTCTCCGGGCATTTCGGACCTTGGAGCCTGGCTCGAGCAGCTTCTCGCGGAATCGACAGGGAAAATCGGGAAGGGAATCGTTCCTGTGGACCGGGAGCGGTTAGCGAAGTCTGAGAACTATGGGAGTGACCGGGTATTTGCCTATCTTAGGCTCGAATCCGCGCCCGATCACGAACAGGACGTGGCCGTCGAAGCACTGGAGAAAGCTGGCCAGCCGGTCGTGCGCATCGCGGTGCAGGAGCCGTACGCCATCGGTGAAGAATTTTTCCGGTGGGAGATTGCGACAGCCGTAGCCGGGTCAATCATCGGCATCAATGCTTTCAACCAGCCGGACGTAGAAGCCAGCAAGATCGAAACGCGGAAACTCACCAGCGAGTACGAAGCAAAGGGCAAGTTGCCAGAAGAGAAGCCCTTCTTCGAAACGGACGGCGTGAAGTTGTATGCGGATGCGAGGAACACTGAAGCTCTCAAGAACGGAAAAACGCTTGCGGAGATCTTGAAAACTCATCTCGGACGGGCAGGCGCTGGAGACTATTTCGCCGTGCTCGGCTACATCACGATGAACCCCACGAATGAAGCTGCTTTGCAGGCCATCCGCCACAAATTCAGAGACAACAAAAAGTTGGCGACGGTTCTCGGATTTGGGCCGCGCTTTCTGCACTCGACAGGACAGGCCTACAAAGGCGGGCCCAACAGCGGTGTCTTCCTGCAGATCACCTGCGACGACGCCAATGATCTTCCGGTCCCCGAGCAGAAATATACGTTTGGGGTGGTCAAGGCTGCGCAGGCGCGTGGCGATTTCTCGGTACTTGCGGAGCGCGGGAGACGTGCCCTGCGCGTTCACATCGGCAAGGACGTGAGTGCTGGACTGGCTAAGCTACAGGCTGCAATAGCACAGGCATTGGCCTAGTGCGAACGGTGAATCATGAAAAACATGAGCGAACAGGAGCGATATCAATGCAACTAGGAATGATCGGGCTGGGAAGAATGGGCGCCAACATGGTGCGCAGGCTACAAAGAGCCGGACATCAGTGTGTGGCCTTTGACCGAAATGCGGAGTCAGTGAAGCAAGTCACCGGCGAAGGCGCGATCGCGGCCACTTCACTGGATGATTTGGTCAAGAAGCTGCAAAGACCGCGAGCCGTGTGGCTAATGGTTCCGGCGGCGGTCGTGGACGCTACGCTGCATGACCTGGCGGGAAAGCTCGACGCCGGCGACATCGTGATCGATGGCGGAAATTCCTACTACATCGATGACATTCGCCGTGCGAAAGAACTTACGACCAAGGGTTTGCATTACGTGGACGTTGGCACGAGCGGCGGGGTATGGGGCCTGGAGCGTGGCTACTGCCAGATGATTGGGGGCGAAAAGCAGATTGTCGGGCACCTCGATCCGATCTTCAAATCGCTCGCGCCGGGCCGTGGCGACATTTTGCGGACACCGGGACGCGAGAAAGTGCCGGGGACGGCCGAAGAGGGATACCTGCACTGCGGCCCGTCGGGAGCCGGCCACTTCGTGAAGATGGTTCACAACGGGATCGAGTATGCATTGATGGCTGCCTACGCTGAGGGACTCAACATCCTCAAGCACGCCAACGCGGGCAGCGGAACTCGCGAAGTGGATGCCGAGACAACGCCGTTGCGCAATGCTGAAAATTACCGGTATGAATTTCCCCTGGCCGATGTGGCCGAGGTGTGGAGGCGAGGCAGCGTGGTGGCCAGCTGGCTTCTCGACTTGACCGCGATTTCTTTGCTGGAGCAGCCATCCCTTGAGAGATTTTCCGGAAGAGTATCGGATTCCGGGGAGGGACGCTGGACGATCCTCGCGGCCATCGAATCGACGGCCCCAGCACCGGTACTGACGGCATCGCTGTTTCAGCGTTTTGTTTCGCGTGGAGAAGACGAATTTGCGGCCAAACTCCTATCCGCCATGCGATTTCAGTTTGGCGGGCACCTCGAGAAGGCAGCGGGCGCCAAGTAAATGGACTGGGATTGGAAATCGAATGCCAGATAGGACGAATATGACTGAAAGTTTCAACGAACATGGACACCAAGCAAGCCCCTGCGTGATGGTGATTTTTGGGGCAAGCGGAGATCTGACCAAGCGCAAGCTGATTCCAGCGTTATGCAATTTGGCGAAAGACAAACTGCTCTCGCCGCAATTCGCGATAATCGGCTTCTCCTACAATTCGATGACAACGGAAGCGTTTCGAGCGCAGCTCACCAAGGACATCAAAGAGTTCGCGCCCGAGCCAGTCGATAGCCGTCTCTGGGATTGGTTTCTCGAACGAACGTACTACGTGCAGGGAGATTTCCAGGATTCAGCGGCGTACGGAAGACTCCAGGCACAAATTGCAGCGGCTGAAAAAACCCACTCCACGCAAGGCAACCGCTTCTTCTACCTGGCGGTGTCTCCGAAGTTTTTCGCTCCCGTAGTGAAACAACTGGGCCAGGCCGGGCTCACGCAGGAAGAGGACGGCAAATGGGCTCGGGTCATCGTGGAAAAGCCTTTCGGAAGAGATTTGGCTTCGGCGAAACAGTTGAACCGCGACCTCAAGCAGATTCTCGATGAACAGCAGATCTACCGCATCGATCACTATCTGGGCAAAGAGACCGTGCAGAACCTCATGGTGTTCCGGTTCGCGAACAGCATCGCGGAGCCCTTGTGGAACCGAAACTTCATCGATAGCGTGCAGATTACAGCTGCTGAGACGGTCGGCGTCGAGCAGCGCGGCGGCTATTACGAGACGTCAGGGGCCCTCCGCGACATGGTCCCCAATCATCTATTCCAGTTGCTTTCGCTGACGGCCATGGAGCCACCCATTTCGTTTGACGCAGACGCCGTGCGCGACAAGCAAGCGGAGATCCTCCATGCCGTTCAAGTTACTAAGCCAGAAGACGTGATGAGTATGGCGGTTCGCGGACAATACGGCCAGGGAGCGACAGGAGCGGAACGGCTGCCCGCCTATCGCACCGAGCCTATGGTTTCCGCCGCTTCGAACACCGAGACTTATGCCGCGTTACGGCTCGAAATCGACAACTGGCGGTGGGCCGGCGTGCCCTTCTATCTCCGCACAGGTAAGCGCCTCTCTCGCCGCACGACCGAAATCGCCATTCAGTTTCGCCGTTCTCCCTTCGTTTTGTTTCGAAATACGAAGATCGCGGATCTGCAGACGAACCGGCTGGTCATTCAG
>Ga0307479_10001466_pt1 | contig 21467 bp, 18 predicted proteins | sample atmos_gasesECM4C_FD_203743 | JGI IMG/M metagenome (GOLD analysis project Ga0307479, IMG submission 203743) | Hardwood forest soil microbial communities from Morgan-Monroe State Forest, Indiana, United States - atmos_gasesECM4C_515 | ecosystem: Environmental > Terrestrial > Soil > Temperate...
CGACCTCTCCGAGCGTCGTGAAATGGCCAAGGATGGCCCAAATCCCGGCGAGCACGAAGACGTCGTGGAGCAGCTTGAGGAAGGTGGCCACGCTGAACCGCCAGCGCGAGATCGTCTGGGTGCGGAAGCGCACCGCCAGGTAGACGGCGATGAGCAGCGAGGACACCAGCACCAGGATGATCGCGGTGCGCACCAGGTCGCTGGCGATGGACGGGCCGACCTGCTGGAACTGCACGTCGGTGCGCCCGCTGCTGTCGGTGACGTAGCCGTACTTGGAGCCCAGCGCCTGGATGATGTTCTGCGACTTGTCGATGGAGCCGGGCAGGGTGCGGATCGAGAACCGGTTGCCGTTCTCGCTCTGCACCGTGGGCTGCAGCTCGGGCTCGGTCTTCTGCACCAGCTGCTGCACCTGCGCCTGGGTCGCCGCCTCCGAGAGGTGGACGTCGATGCGGTTGCCGCCGGCGAAGTCGAGGCCCAGGCGGAAGCCCCAGACGATGATCGCCAGGATGCCGGGGATGATGATCACCAGCGAGCCCAGGAAGTACCAGTTGCGCGATCTGACGATGTCGAACCTTCCCTTGGGCGGCTTCTCGACGAGGTCCTCGCGGATCGCCGTGTACAGCCCCGGCCGTCGCGCCGCCCGCCAGCGCAGCACCAGGGCGAACAGCGACTGGGTGATCAGGATGGCGCTGAACATGGAGACGGCAACGCCGAGGAACAGGGTCAGCGCGAATCCCTTGACCACGCTGCTGCCCAGGAGATAGAGGATGGCGCAGGCGATCATCGTCGAGGTGTTGGAGTCGCGGATCGCCGGCCAGGCGCGGCGGAACCCCGCCTCCACGGCGAGCCCGACGCTTCGCCCGTGGCGGAGCTCGTCGCGGACTCGCTCGAAGATGAGCACGTTGGCGTCGACCGCCATGCCGACGCTCAGGACGAAGCCCGCCAGTCCGGCCAGGGTCACCGTGACCGGCACGATCTTGTACAGCGCCAGCACGATGCCCGCGTAGATCAGCAGCGCCAGCGAGGCGAGCAGGCCGGGGAAGCGGTAGTAGCCGACCATGAACAGCACGACGATGATCAGGCCGACGAGCCCGGCCAGCAGCGAGCGGCGCACCGTGTCCTGGCCGAGCGTCGCGCTGACCTCGGTCGACTGCACGGTGGAGATGTCGGCCGGCAGCGCGCCGGCGCTGATCTGGCCGGCTAGCTGCGTCGCCGAGGCCTGGGTGAAGTTGCCGGTGATCTGGGTGTTGTTGCTCGACGGGCTGACCACCCCCGGCGCGCTGATCACCACGTTGTCGAGGAAGATGGCGATGCGGTTGGTGGGCTGTCCCTGCCCCGCGTTGAAGGCGGCGGTGGTGATCTTGCTCCACTCCGCCGCGCCCTTCGAGTCGAAGTTGATGGTCACCGCCCACTGCGCGCTGTTCGGGTCCAGGCCGACGTCGGCCTTGTTGACGTCGTTGGCCTGGATGCCGTCGTCGATCTTCCAGTGGTAGCCCGGCGGGTAGGACGCGCTGTCAGCGATCTGCTTGGGGTCGAAGAGGCCCTGTTGGTCGGCGAGGAAGGTCGGGTCGCTGGGATTGGCCTGGCCCGCCACGGCGGTGGCGAAGTGCAGCTTGGCGGTGGTGCCGATGGTCGCGATGGCCTGCTGGATGCCGACGCCCGGCAGCTGCACCAGCACCTGGTCGCTGCCCTGCGCCTGCACGGTCGACTCCGAGACGCCCAGCCCGTTGACGCGCTGGGTGAGGATGGTGATCGTCCCCTGCTGCGCCTGGTCCATGGTCGCGCCCTTGGGCAGTCCGGCCCGGCACGTCGTCCCCGGCGGGTCGTTGGGACCTTTGCAGATGGCGATGACCAGCTCGGTGCCGCCCTGCAGGTCGAGGCCCTTGTGCAGGTAGAGGTCGTAGCTGCCGATGTGCGGCGTCGCGTTCAGCTTCGCGCTGAGCGACTTGTGCTCGACGAAGAAGCGGTAGGTGTAGCTGTAGGTGTCGATGAACAGCGCGCCGAGGACGATGAGGACGACGGCGCCGATCCACCACCGGTTGAGCCGGATCACGGCCGCGAACTATAGCCGACCGGAGATAACCCGGCCCTGTCCGAATCGACCCCGCCGGCGAGGCCGTCGAGGGTGCCGGCACGGAGGTCGCCGAAGCCGCCCGCGGCGATCGCCTCGCGCGTGCGCGACATCAGCGTGCCCAGGTGGGTGAGGTTGTGCAGGCTGAGCAGGCGGTGGCCGAGGATCTCGCCCGCCTGGAAGAGGTGGCGGAGGTAGGCGCGGGTGAAGCCACCGTCGCAGCCGGGGCAGGGGCAGCCGGGTTCCAGGGTGCGCAGGTCGTCGCGGAACTGGGCGCGGCGGAGGCTGAGGCGACCGCCGGCGGTGAGCGCGGTGCCGTTGCGGGCAAGGCGGGTGGGCAGGACGCAGTCGAACATGTCGATGCCCACCGCGACCATGGCCAGCAGCTCGGCGTCGGTGCCGAGGCCCATGACGTAGCGCGGCGTGCGCTCGGGGATGTGCTCCACGGCGGCCTCGGCCATGCGCTGCATGACGGGCGGTGGCTCTCCCAGGGCGAGGCCGCCGATGGCGACGCCGTCGAAGTCGAGGGCGGCGATGGCCCGCGCCGATCCGGCGCGGAGATCGGGGACGAAGCCGCCCTGGGTGATGCCGAAGAGCAGGCGTCCCTCGCCGGGGTGATGGGCGCGGCAGCGTTCGGCCCAGCGGTGGGTGCGGTCCGTGGCCAGCTGCGTGGTCGCGGGGTCGGTGCCGTACGCGACGGGGTGGTCGAGGCACATGACGATGTCGGCGCCGAGGCGGGCCTGATGCGCGACCGCCTCCTCGGGAGTCATGCGCATGCGCGTCCCGTCGAACGGGCTGACGAAGGTGACGCCGTCGTCGTCGATGTCGGTGACGTCCTGCAGGCTGACTAGCTGGTAGCCGCCGCTGTCGGTGAGGATGGGCCCGTCCCAGCGCATCAGCGCGTGCAGCCCGCCGGCGCGCTCGACCAGGTCGACCCCGGGGCGGAGGACCAGGTGGTAGCCGTTGCAGAGCAGGATGTCGGCGCCGGTCGCCTCGACTTCCTGTGGGGTGCAGGCCTTGACGGTCGCGTGCGTGCCGACGGGCATGAACGCCGGGGTGCGGACGTCACCGTGCGCCGTGTGCAGGACGCCGGTGCGCGCCGCGCCCTCGCGCGCGTCGATGCGCAGGGCGGTCATGCGGTGGTGGGGATGTCGCTGCGCCAGCAGAGCATGCAGTCGCCGAAGGAGAGGAAGCGGTAGCCGTTGCCGAGCGCGTGGTCGTAGGCGGCGCGCCAGCGGTTTGGGCCAATCATGGCGGCAACAAGAACCACCAGGGAGGAGCACGGGGCGTGGAAGTTGGTGAGCATGCCGTCGACGACACGGAGCGGCGTGCCGGGGCGGATGAAGAGGCGCGTGGCGCCGTGCTGTGGCGTGACGTGGCCGTCGGGCGTTGCGCAGGACTCCAGGGTGCGCACGGCGGTGGTGCCGACCGCGATGACGCGGCCGCCGTTTGCCTTCGTCGTCGCGATCGCCTCGGCGGTGTGCGGGGGGAGCTCGAAGCGCTCCTCGTGCATCGCGTGGTGGTCGATGCGGTCGACCCGGATCGGCGCGAAGGTGCCGAGGCCGACTTCGAGGCGCAGCGTCGTGGTAGCGATGCCCTTGCGGCGCAGCGCGTCGAGCACCTGCGGGGTGAAGTGCAGCCCCGCTGTCGGCGCGGCGGCGGACTCCGCGTCGTTGCTGGCGTAGACGGTCTGGTAGCGCTCGCTGTCGTCGAGAGTCGCGTGGATGTAGGGCGGCAGTGGGACGGTTCCGGCGCGCTCGATCGCCGCATCGGTGTCGCCGTGCGACGCATCAAAGCTGACGATGCGCGCGCCGGGGTGGCCGTCGGTCTCGCCCTCGATGGTCGCGGTGAGGTCGTCACCGAAGCTCACCGTGCGCCCGGCCCTGAGCCGCCGCCCGGGCCTGACAAGGCACGCATATCGACCGTCGCCGAGGTTCTGCAGGACGAGCACCTCGATGACCCCGCCGTGCTCCGTCCGTGTGCGCAGCCGCGCCGCGCGGACGCGAGTGTCGTTGAGCACCAGCAGGTCGCCGCTGCGCAGCAGGTCAGGCAGCTCGCGGAACCGCCGATCCTCCAGCGCCGCGTTGCCTGGCGGCACATGCAGCAGCCGCGACGCGTCGCGCTCCGCCAGCGGCGCCTGCGCGATGCGCTCCTCGGGCAGCTCGTAGTCGTACAGCGCTGTGTCGAGCGCGACTAGCGACGTCATGTGGAGCGTCATGGCTGACGCCCGCTCCGCCGCCGACGATCGACGATCTCGACAACTTCCAGAGTGGATCCGTACACGGTGTAGAAGATGCCGAGCGGCGGGATCGGCCAGTACAACTCGTCAGTCCCGGAAGCAGGTCGCCCCAACGAGAAGCCCGTCTCCGCCAGCCGTTCTACCGCAGCCACGACGGCTGCAGCCTGAACGCGTGACCATTCCGCTGCCGTTTCCAACTGGCTGAGCGCCCGCTCCGTCCAGACCAGCCGGTAGCTCACCGACTGGGACGGTCGAGCCCAAGCCGGCGGAGCACCTCCTCGTGCGGCACCGTCTTCAACTCACCGAGGCGCCGCTTGCGATCGTCTTCCTTCAACTCTTCCAGCAGGCCGGGGTTGTCGGCGAGGACTTGCGCGAGCTCCTCGGCGATGGGATCGCGTTCGGGAATGGGCTGGGCCATGCGGGCATCGTACCTCTGGTCGGCTCAGGCGCTCCTTGGATTCAGAACAAACTTTGTTGGTCTATCGAGCTGAGGGCTCCGGGGACGTTGGGGGGGACGGGGAGGCCGAGCTGGCGGTAGGCGCCGGCGGTGGCCAGGCGGCCGCGGGGGGTGCGGGCGAGGAGGCCGAGACGGATGAGGTAGGGCTCGACCACGTCCTCCACGGTGTCGGGGTCCTCCTGGATGGAGACGGCGACGCTCTGCAGGCCGATCGGCTGCCCGGCGAGCGAGGTGCAGAGGACGCGGAGGACGCGGCGGTCGAGCTCGTCGAGGCCGTGCTCGTCGACGCCGAGGACCTCCAGCGCGGACTCGGCGACGGCGCGGTCGATGTGGCCGTCGGCGCGAACCTGGGCGAAGTCGCGGGCGCGGCGGAGCAGGCGGTTGGCGATGCGCGGTGTGCCGCGGGCACGCGAGGCGAGCAGCTCGGCGCCGGCCGCGTCGAGGTCGACGCGGAGCAGGCCGGCGGAGCGGCGGACGATGCGGACCAGCTCGTCCACCTCGTAGAAGTCGAGGCGGAAGGTGACGCCGAAGCGGTCGCGCAGCGGACCGCCCAGCGCCCCGGCGCGGGTGGTCGCGCCGACCACGGTGAAGCGCTGCAGGCTGAGGCGCATCGCCTGCGCGCCGGCGCCCTTGCCCAGGACGTAGTCGAAGGTGAAGTCCTCCATCGCCGGGTAGAGGGCCTCCTCGACGGCGCGGCCGAGGCGGTGGACCTCGTCGATGAAGAAGATGTCGCGGGCGTCGAGGCTGGTGAGCGTCGAGGCGAGCATGCCCTGGTGCTCGATGGCGGGGCCGCTGGTGACGCGGACCTTCACGTCCATCTCGCTGGCGATGATCTGGGCGAGGGTGGTCTTGCCCAGGCCGGGGGGGCCGTGGAGGAGGATGTGGTCGAGGGCTTCGCCGCGGTGTTTGGCGGCTTCGAGGAGGATGTGGAGTTGTTCGCGCAGGGGGGACTGGCCGACGAATTCGTTGAGCGTTCGCGGGCGGAGGGCGAATTCTTCGGAGCGCTCTTCTTCGAGTTCTTCGGGAGTGATCACGCGGGTTTCGCTCACAGTGCTGCCTCAGGAGTGGCAACGGGAAACCAATTTTTATTGGTGATCAAGCGCGTCTGGCTCACAGTGTTGCCTCAGGAGTGGCAACGGGAAACGGAATTTTCCTGGCAACGGGAAACGGAATTTGCGTGGCAACGGGAAACCGAATTTTTCTTGTGACCAAGCCTGCGTAGCTCACGAGGCCAGCGCCTTGTCGAGGTGCCGAAGCGCCGCCGACACCAGCTCGCCGACCGAGGCGTCGTCACGAAGCGAGCCCGACACCGCGGCGACGGCGGCCTTGGCCTCGGACTCGCGAAAGCCGAGGCCACGCAAGCCTTCCACCGCGGTGACGCTGACCTCGCGCGCTTCGGGCGGCGGCACGAGACCGTCGCCCGGGACGGCGAAACCGTCCAGCTTGCCGCGCAGCTCGAGGATCACCCGCTGCGCCGTCTTGGGGCCGATGCCCGGGACGGTGCCGACCAGTCCCGCGTCGCCGCTGCGGATGGCGCGTACCAGGGTGGGCAGCTCGGCGCGACCGAGGATGCCCAGCGCCGCCTTGGGACCGATGCGCTCCACCTGCAGCAGCAGGCGGAAGAGGCGCAGTTCCTCGGGCGTGGCGAAGCCGAAGAGTCGGATGGCGTCGTCGGCGACGCTGGTGTGGATGTGCATCTGCACGTCCGACGTCCCCGCGTCGCGCAGAGCGGTCGAGGTGCGCAGGTGGCAGAAGACCTGGTAGCCGACGCCGGACGCGGTCTCCAGCACCACGCCGTCGTCGTCCATCGACAGGATGCGGCCGCGCAGCAGCGCGATCATGCGCGCACCCGCGCCGCGGCGATGGCGCGCCCCATGCGCACGCGGTGCACGTGGGCGATGGCCACCGCGCACGCGTCGGCGACGTCGTCGGGACCGGGCAGCGTGTCGACGCACAGCAGCGCGCGCACCATCCGCTGCACCTGCGGCTTGGCGGCGCCGCCGTGTCCGGCGACCGACTCCTTCACCTGCATCGGGGTGTATTCGACGGGGTCGAGCCCGAAGCGCGCGAGCGCGCACAGCGCCACGCCGCGCGCCTCGGCAACGCGCATCGCGGTGGTGCGGTTGGTGGCGAAGAAGAGCTGCTCGACGGCTGCGGCGTCCGGGCGGTGCGCGGCGAGCAGTGCGTCGAGCGCGGTCAGCAGCGCGGCGAGGCGTGACGCGTCGGGCACGCCCGGCGCGGTCTCGATGCAGGAGGCGTGCAGCAGCCGCAGCGCTCCCGGCGCCCCCTCGACGACGGCGACGCCGGTCCTCGCCAGGCCCGGGTCGACGCCGAGGACCCTCATGCGGCCGGCGGCTCAGCCAACACTCTCGAGGACGTCGTCGGGGATCTCCGCGTTGGCGTAGACCTGCTGCACGTCGTCGTGGTCTTCGAGGGCGTCGAGGAGGCGGAGCACGCCGGGCGCCTGCTTGGCGTCGAGCTCGACCGAGTTGGCGGGCTGCATGGTGACCTCGGCCGAGGCGACCTCCCAGCCCTTCTCCTCCACCGCCCTGCGCGCCTCCTCGAAGCGCGACGGGGCGACGGTGATCTGCACCGTGTCGCCCTCGACGGTGACGTCTCCGTCCTCACCCACGTCGACCGCGTCGAGGACCTCGAGGGCGAGCTCCTCGGGGTCGCGGTCCCCGGGGGCGACGTCGATGATGCCCTTCTGGCTGAACATCCAGGCGACGCTGTTGGTCTCCCCCAGCGAGCCGCCGCTGCGGGTGAACAGGTTGCGCAGCGCGGCGACGGTGCGGTTGCGGTTGTCGGTGAGCACGTCGACCATCACCGCGACGCCGTGGGGGCCGTAGCCCTCGTAGCGGATGTCCTCGAGCTGGGCGCCGTCCTTGCCGCCGACGCCGCGCTGGATGGCCCGCTCGATGTTGTCGGCCGGCATGTTGACGTCCCGGGCCTTCTGCATGGCCAGCCGCAGGCGGAAGTTGCCGGTGGCGTCGGCGCCTCCCTCGCGTGCGGCGACGGTCAGCTCCGCCGCGACCTTGGTGAAGACCTGGCCGCGCTTGGCGTCGACGACCGCCTTCTTGTGCTTGATCCCAGCCCACTTGCTGTGACCGGACATCGGTGGGTGCCTCCAGGCTCACGCGGCTCGGCGTGCACGCCGAACAGACGTTCCGAAAAGTCTACTGCTCTCTGGCCGCCTAGTCTACGTGCGCCCCCCGTCGGGCGCGAGGACAGAACGGAGCGGAGCGACCGTCGCGGAGTCGCGGCGAGAGGGGGAACGCCGGCGAATGCTGGCGTGGGGGAGTAGTCCCCCCGAATCGCGCCGCCAGGCGCGAGGACAGAACGGAGCGGAGCGACCGCCGCGGAGTCGCGGCGAGAGGGGGAACGCCGGCGAATGCCGGCGCGGGGGGAGTGGTCCCCCCGAATCGCGCCGCCAGGCGCGAGGACGGAACTGTCACGGATCACCCGTTCCGGGTTGACGAGAGCGGCTTCCCGCGTATTCTTGGAGGTGACAGGAACCCGGTTTCGCTTAACGGAGGTGCACTTCGGAATGCGTACCGTCTGGCAGACGTTGAGGCGCGGACGAGCCGAGGGTTGACGCCCGGAACGCCGGGACGTGCGGCCCGCCCGCAGTGCCGATCGCGTGAACGGAGCGCGAGGCTCCAACAAGCGCCGTGAGGCATCGGCTCCGCGATCTGGAGCACGCGGTGGGAGGAGGCACGGGACCCGAAGCGGTCCGGGCATCGGATCCGGCAGGCGCCCCCCGTCAGTGGGCGCGATGAGGCCCGGCTCTTTCCAGCCGGGCGCCGACATCATTGAATCGGCATTCGGGGGCCGGGCAAGTCCCGGCCCTTTTCTTTTGGCCCGGAAACGGCTGGATGGCCGCGCACGGCGAAGCGCAGCGGACGCTCCGTCGCCGAGCTGATCCCCACCCGGGGCCCGCGCACCACCGCGACACGCGAGCGCACCGAAGGCTCCCACACCTCCACGCGCGACTCATCGGAGCACACGTCGAGCCCGTTGTCACCGAGCGCGATGCCCAGGCCGCGGCAGAGGTTCCCAGGACCGCGCAGCAGCTCGTGCGCAGCGATGGTTCGGGCCAGGTTTGGCCGGTACGCGGCGCGCCGCTCGCGCACCACGGCCTCGCCGCCGTCCACGGACGCCGCGCGCAGCAGCACCGCACCGGCGACGCCGCGCGTCTCGGTGACCAGGTTGGCGCAGTGGTGGACACCGTAGGAGAGGTACACGTACAGGTGTCCCGCGGCGCCGAACATGATCGAGGCGCGCGGCGTCGGTCCGCGAAACGCGTGCGACGCCGGGTCGGACAGACCCAGGTACGCCTCCACCTCGACGAGCGTCGCCACCACCTCGACGCGCGTCCCCCGATCGACGACGAGACGGCATCCCAGCAGGTCCCGCGCCACCCGCGCCGTGGGCCGCGCGAAGAAGTCGCGGCCGAGCGGCCCCGCCACCAACGCCTAGTTGGGCCCGCCGGTGCTCGCCGTGGCGGGACGGGTGGTGTCGGCCAGGTAGCCGCTCAGGCTCTGCGGCAGGGCGGGACCGAAGAACGCCTTGACGGCGGGGTCGAGCCCGGCGATGTGCGAGCCGAACAGCGAGCTGCGGACAGCGTTGGCAGTATCTGCGTGGGCGGCGGGCAGCTTCTGGGTGGGCGCGGCGGCGGTGGCGTCGCCGACGGCGAGCAGCACCATGACCACCACGGCCGCCTGCAGCACGCCGACCACGAGACCCGCCGCCAGGCCGGTGGTGCGGTCGAACATCAGCGAGATCACCTTCTCGACGCGGTCGCGGTACAGCGCTCCGAGGATCTCCACCATGGCGACGACGCCGAAGACGACGCCGACGAACGTCCACGCCGAGGCGTACAGGTCGTTGGCCGCGCCACCGCCGCCGAAGTAGCGCAGCAGACGATCGGACATCGCGGTGGCCGCGGCGACACCGCCGTACAGGCCGCCCAGCGCGAGCGCCCGCCCGAGGATGCCGAACTTCCAGCCGAGCAGCAGGTTGACGATGATCAACGCGACCGCGATGAGGTCGATGTACAGGGAGTTCACCGTCGTACCTCCGCACCGACGCGCACTCGCAAGGCGACGGCGATGGCGTCGTGGACCTGCTGCGCCTCGGCCCCGGTCAGGGTGCGGTCGGGGGCGCGATAGGTCATGCGGAACGTCCAGCTCTTGCGGTCCTCGCCGAGCCGTTCGCCGCGGTACTCGTCGTAGAGCTCGGCGCTCTCCAGCAGCGAGCCGCCCGCCTCGGTGATGGCGGCGAGCGCAGCGTCGGCGCGTTGATCGGCGCCGACCACCACGGCCAGGTCCTGGATCACCGCGGGGTACCGCGCAGGGGCACGGAACCTGGGCATGCGAGCAGTTGGTGGGGCGACGGCGTCGAGACGCAGCTCGGCGACGGCGACGCGGCCGCGCAGGTCCATCTCCTCGACCAGCTCGGCGCTCAGCTCGCCGAGCACGCCGACGTCGGTGCCGTCGATGCGCAGCACGCCACTGCGTCCCGGACGCAGACCGGCGACGGTCATCGGCTCCACCGCAAGGGAGATTCCCGCGAGCTCATGGCCGAGCCAAGCTAGCACCGACTGGAGATGGCGAAGACGCGCCGCGGCAACGTCGCCACCGCTTTCACCGGTCTGTGACACGAGTGACAGCAACAGCGGCTCGGCGGGCAGCGGCGTGAACGCGGCGTCCTTGCCGTCCGGGGTCGTCCCGAGCGGCGGGACCTGGCGCTCGCCCTCCCAGAAGACGCGGCCGATCTCGAACAGCGACACCTCGGACACGCCGCGGTTGAGGTTGCCGGCCAGCGCCTGGAGCACGCCGGGGAGCAGGCTGATGCGCATCGCGCTGCCGTCCTCGCTGAGCGGGTTGCGCACCCGGATCGGGGTGCGCTCCTCCCCCATCCCGGTGATGCGCGCGGCGAGCTGCGGCGACTGGAAGGCGAAGGTGATCACCTCGTCGAGACCGGCACCGATGACCACGTCGCGCACGCGCTCCTCGAGCGGGATGGCGGGCGCCAGCGCGCGGATCGGGCTGCGCCGTCCGGGGATCGTCGCCGGGACGCGCGCGTAGCCGAGCGAGCGTCCCACCTCCTCGGCGATGTCGACGGGGATGGCCACGTCGCGACGGAAGTGCGGCACCTGCGCCAGCAGCGCGCCACCGTCCTGCTCCACGGCGAAGCTGAGCCGGGCCAGCGCGGTCGCCGCCTCCGAGGCGTCGACGGGCATGCCGAGGACGCGCTCAAGAAAGCCCGCGGGAACGTGGATCGGCGGGATCGGTGGCAGCGGGCCCGGGTGCTCGTCGACCACGCCGTTGAGGACGCGGCCCGAGCCCAGCTCGGCGATCAGCGCCGCGGCGCGCTCCAGCGCGATGGGCGGCAGGGTGTCGCTGAGTCCCTTCTCGTAGCGCGTCGAGGCGTCGCTGCGCAGGGCGAGACGCCGGGAGGTGGCGCGGATCGTCGGTCCGTCCCACGACGCGGCTTCGAGGAGGACGGTGCGCGTCTTGGTGTCGACGGCGGTGTCCCTGCCGCCCATGAGGCCGGCGATCGACACCGCGCGATCAGCGGCGCAGACCACCATGTCGCCCGGCGCCAGGGTGCGCTCGACGTCGTCGAGTGAGAGCACCTTCTCCCCCGCTCGCGCGCGCCGCACCACGACCTCGGCGCTCGCCGTGCCGCCGGCGGCGACGAAGCGGTCGTGGTCGAAGGCGTGCAGCGGCTGTCCCCACTCCGCGGCGACGTAGTTGGTGACGTCGACGACGTTGTTGATGGGACGCAGCCCGAAGGCGCGCAGCCGGCGCTGCATCCACTGCGGCGACTCGCGGACGACGACGTCCTCGATGACGCGGACCATGAAGCGCGGGCAGCCGTGGGCGTCCTCGACGCGCACCGAGGCGCGGCCCTCGATCGGCGTCACCGACACCAGCGCCTCCGGCACCTGACTCGGTGGCTCACGCAGCACCTCGCCGAGCGCCGCGGTCAGCTCGCGGGCGATGCCCAGGTGGCAGAGGCAGTCGGGGCGGTTGGGGGTGACCTCGATGTCGAACACGGCGTCGAGGTCGATCACCTCGTGCACCGGCTGGCCGGGCGTGCCCCGCTCCAGCACCAGGATGCCGTCGGCGTCGTCGCCGACGGCGAGCTCCACCGCGCTGCACAGCATTCCCGGCGAGTGGTACTTGCCGCCGAACATGGCACGAACTTCGAGGGGCTTGTCCCAGCCGGGGAGCAGCACCCCCGGAGGCGCGTAGGGGACGAGGTCGCCGACGCGCAGGTTGGGCGCGCCGGTCAGCACGCGGATGGACTCGCCGTCGGCCACCTCGATGTCGGCGAAGAGCACGCCCTTGGTCGACTCGGGCACCTTCTCCAGCTTGAGGACGCGGGCGACGATCACCCCCTCGGCGACGCGGTGCACCTCGTTGACCTCGGTGCCGGTGTCGACCAGCGCCTGGGCGAGAACGTGGAGCGGGGCGTCGAGGTCCGCGTAGTCGCGCATCCAGCGCAGCGAGGTCTTCACGACTGGCGGCTGAAGCGGACGTCGTTCTCGTAGAGCAGGCGGACGTCGTCGATGCCGTACGCCAGCTGCGCGATGCGCTCGATGCCCATGCCGAAGGCGAAGCCGGTGTAGCGCTCGGGGTCGACGCCGCCGTTGCGCAGCACGTCGGGATGCACCATGCCCGAGCCGAGGATCTCGATCCAGCCGCTGCCCTTGCAGGTGCCGCAGCCGTCGCCACCGCAGACCATGCAGGACACGTCCACCTCCAGCGAGGGCTCGGTGAAGGGGAAGTGGTGCGGGCGCAGGCGGATCGCCCGCGACGGTCCGAACATCGAGCGCGCGAAGAACTCCAGCGTGCCCTTGAGGTCGGCGACGGACACGTCCTCGTCGACGTACAGGCCCTCGACCTGGTGGAACATCGGCGAGTGCGTCGGGTCGTTGTCGCGCCGGTAGGTCTTGCCGGGCACGATCACCTTGAGGGGAGCGCCCAGCGCGACCATGGCGCGGATCTGCACCGGCGACGTGTGGGTGCGCAGCAGCCGCGCGTCGTCGATGTAGAAGGTCTCCTGCAGGTCGCGCGCGGGGTGTCCCTCGGGCTGGTTGACCAGGGTGAAGTTGTAGCGGTCGTACTCGATCTCGGGACCGCTCACCGCGGTGTAGCCGAGGTGGCCGAAGATGCGGCGGATCTCGCGGGCCGCGCGGGTCACCGGGTGCAATGCGCCGCGGCGCAATGGTGGTGGCGGCACGGTGAGGTCGATCGCCTCGGCGCGCAGCGCCCTCGCCTCGGCTTCGCGCAGCAGCACCGCGTGCGCCTCGTCGAGTGCCTCCTCGACGCGCGCGACGAGCGCGTTGATCGTCTGGCCCGTCTGCCGCTTGGCCTCGGGATCGCTGATCCTGCCGAGGCTGCGGCGGTGCACGGTCAGCAGCCCGTCCTTGCGTCCCAGGTATCGGGCCCGGATGTCGTCGAGCCGGCCCAGGTCGCGTGCACGCTGAATCTCGTCGATCGCCGCCACCGCGATCTCATGGGCGCCGGTGGGGGTCGTCCCGCCCGCCACGCTGCCCGAGCTCACCCGGCCGGCAGTGACCCGCGCGCCACCTCGACCAGCTGCGCGAATGCGGTGGCGTCGTGGACGGCGACCTCGGCGAGCATCTTGCGGTTGACCTCGACGCCCGCGGCCTTGAGGCCGTGCATGAACTGGTTGTAGGCCATGCCGTTCTGCCGCGCCGCGGCGTTGATGCGGGCGATCCACAGCGAGCGCATGTCGCCCTTGCGCTGCTTGCGATCGCGGTACGCGTACGCCAGCGAGTGCATGACCGCCTCGTTGGCGGGCTTGAACAGGCGGCGGTGAGTCCCGCTGAAGCCCTCGGCGAGCTCGAGGACCTTCTTGTGGCGGGCGCGGGCGGTGACGCCGCGCTTGACACGTGCCATCTCTCGTCTTCCTCCTCGGCTCTACTGCTTGTCGAGGTACGGCGCCGAGCGCAGCACCTCACGCGCGTCGGCGGGCGACACCTGGTGCTGCATGCCGTACAGCCGCTTGCGCTTCTCGCTCTTCTTCTCGAGGAGGTGCGACATCTGGGCGTGGCGGCGCATCACCTTGCCGGTGGCGGTGACGCGGAAGCGCTTCTGCGTCCCCTTATGGGTCTTGATCTTGGGCATCGCTGCGGGGCTCCTCGGCCGTGGCGACGGCGGGGGTTGGTGTTGGGGTGGTGTCCTGCGGCGCCGCCTGCGCCGCCTCCTGGGGGTGCGCCCCCCTGGACTGCTTCTTGGCCATGGGGCTCATGATCATGATCATGTTTCGGCCCTCGACCAGAGGGCTGCGCTCGATGGCGGCGATCTCCTTGAGCTCGTTGGCCATCCTGTCGAGCAGCCGGCGACCGTACTCCTGGTGGACCATCTCGCGGCCACGGAACATGATCGTCAGCTTGACCTTGTCGCCCTCCTGGAGAAAGTGCCGGACGTAGCCGAACTTGGTCTGGAAGTCGTGCTCCGAGATCTTCGGCCGGAGCTTCATCTCCTTGAGCCGGACGACGTTGTGCTCCCGGCGGCTCTCCTTCTCGCGCTTGAGCGCCTCGAACTTGAACCGACCGTAGTCCATCAGCCGAGCCACGGGGGGCTGGGCCTGAGGGGCCACCTCGACCAGGTCGAGCTCGCGCTCCTGGGCGATCTGGCGGGCCTTCTCGATGGGGACGATGCCGAACGCCTCGTCGGTGGTGTCGTCGAAGAGGCGCACGTTCGGGATGCGGATCTGCTCGTTGATGCGGAGCTCACGGAATGCGATTTGTCGGGTTCCTCCAGAAAAAACAAAAACTGGACAGCGACCGCTATCCAGTGGACGGTATCTGGACCTCCAAGGCAAGCCCGGGAGGTGTGCCGGCACCGGGACCGGCATCTTTGCGGCCCCCCACGGGGGGCGTCCGAGCGCGGACTATAGCACGGGTCTCAGCTTGGCAAACGTGTGCTGCGCTCAGCGTCGCTGGGGTGGGGCCGCGTCCGGCCCGCGCAGGGCCGCCTCGGCGCGCAGCCTCTCCACCAGGGCGGGGACGGTCACCTCGGTGATCGCCTCCTCGGCCGGCAGCCGGGTGTCGCGCAGCTTGATCACCTCGCCCCCCGCCTCCACGTCCTGCTTGCCGATCACCACCACGTAGGGCACCCGGCGGACCTCGGCGGCGCGCACCCGCTTGCTCATGCGCTCGCCGGGCCGATCGCTCACCTCGGCGCGCAGCCCGGCGCCGCGCAGCTGCTGGGCGATGCTCCGAGCGAGGGCCATGACCTCGGGCACGTCGTCCTGGACGGGGACGATCTCGCACTGCACCGGGCAGAGCCACAGCGGGAAGTCGCCCGCGTAGTGCTCGATGAGGACGCCGAAGAAGCGCTCCATGCTGCCCAGCAGGGCGCGGTGCACCATCAGCGGGCGCTGCCGCGAGCCGTCCTCGGCGACGTATTCGAGGGCGAAGTTCTCCGGCTGGGAGAAGTCGAACTGCACCGTCGCGCACTGCCACTCCCGGCCCAGCGCGTCGAGCACCTTCATGTCGATCTTGGGACCGTAGAAGGCGCCGTCGCCCCAGTTGTAGGTGAAGTCGATGTTGCGCTCGACGAGCTGGTTGGCCAGCGCCTGCTGGGCGCGCTCCCAGTCCGCGTCGCTGCCGATCGCCTTGTCGGGCTTGGTGGACAGGTAGATGTGCACGTCCTCGAAGCCGAAGGTGCGGAACATCTCCAGGGAGAAGTCGACGACGCGCCCGATCTCCACCTCGATCTGGTCGGGACGGCAGAAGATGTGCGCGTCGTCCTGGGTGAAGCCGCGGACGCGCAGCAGCCCGTGCAGCACACCGCTGCGCTCGTAGCGGTAGACCGTGCCCAGCTCGGCGTAGCGCAGCGGCAGGTCGCGGTAGGAGCGCGAGTGCGACTTGTAGATGAGGATGTGGAACGGGCAGTTCATCGGCTTCAGCTGGTACGGCACCTCGTCGATGAACATCGGTCCGTACATCGAGTCGGCGTAGAAGTCGACGTGCTGGCTCGTCTCCCACAGCTTGCGCTGGGCGATGTGCGGGCTGTAGACGAGGTCGTAGCCACCGCGCAGATGCGCCTCGCGCCAGTGGTCCTCGACGATGGTGCGCACCAGGCCGCCCTTGGGGTGCCAGAGGATGAGGCCGCCGCCGAGGTCCTCGCTGACGCTGAACAGGTCGAGGTCGCGACCCAGGCGGCGGTGGTCGCGGCGCTCCGCCTCGGCGATGCGCTCGAGGTACGCCTGCAGGTCGGCGTCGCTGAACCACGCCGTGCCGTAGATGCGCTGCAGCTGCTCGTTGCGCTCGTCGCCGCGCCAGTACACGCCGGCGACGCGCTGCAGCTTCACCGCCTTGAGCCACGACGTGTCGGGGACGTGCGGTCCGCGGCAGAGGTCGACGAAGTCGCCGGTGCGGTAGATGCCGACGGCGTCGACGTCGCCGGGGATGCGGTCGATGATGTCGACCTTGAACGGCTGGCCGCGCTCGTGGAACATCGTCCGCGCCTGCTCGCGGGGCATCACCTCGCGGACGAAGGGGATGCGCTGCGCCGCCTTCTGCTTCATCCGCTTCTCGATGCGCGAGAGGTCCTGCTCGTTGAACGTCGCCCCGTCGGGGAGGCGGAAGTTGTAGAAGAAGCCGTCGGCGATGGCGGGTCCGACGTCGTACTCCGCGCCGGGGAAGAGCTCGACCACCGCGGCGGCCATCAGATGCGCCGAGCTGTGGCGGAGGATCTCCAGGTCGGGAGCGACCGGCCCTTCGACGGGAAGGCCGGCCTCCGCCGCGTCGTCGACGACCTCGTCAGGCATGACGGCGCATTGTACGCGGGGGTCAGTCGCTGCCCGAAGCGCGCCGCCAGGCGCGCAGATCAGACGATCAGGCGGCGCAGGCCGGCGGGGGCGTCCTCGCGCCCCTCGCAGAGCGCGTTGAGCAGCTCCTCAGGGTTCGTGGACGCGAAGCTCATCTGCAGCTGGCGCGCCATGGGCAGCACCGTCTGCCGGCTGGCGCGGCGCGCCTGGGTGCGCAGCTTCTCGAGTCGCTCGGGGTCGACGGAGCAGCACTGCACCGAGCAGTACTTCGCCGTCGGCTTCTTGACGCCGGCGTTGCAACCGCGCCGCGCGCACACGCGGCGCGGCGCGGGAGAGGGAGGTCGGACGTCGGCGGCTGCGTCCATAGGGGACGTGAGTGTACGTCCGCTCGTTCACCGGCTGTCAACGGGTTGGCAAACCCCTCTTAACCATTGCGCGGGCGCGCGCGAGGCCCGGCGCTGTGGGTGATGAACGACTCCCGTCCTGTGCAAACTGTGGACAACCCGCCGCAGCGTGGCTGATCCCGCAGGGATCGCCTGGGGATTCGGTGTTGATGACCGGGGGACGAGTTCTCTGGTGACAGATCGGTGACAACAGGGGCCCCACCAGCACGCTGCTTCTGCGCGCAAGAAAGAGGGCCGGGTGAACGTTCCACCCGGCCCTCGTTGATTCGCTAGGCGACTTGGCGTCAGCTCCAGTCGGCGGCCGACCAGCTCTGTCCCGACCAGGACTGGCCCGACCACGACTGGCCGCTCCAGCTCTGGCCACTCCAGGACTGACCCGACCAGCTCTGCCCGGACCACGACTGGCCCGACCACGACTGACCGCTCCAGCTCTGGCCGCTCCAGGACTGACCCGACCAGCTCTGCCCGGACCACGACTGACCCGACCACGACTGGCCGCTCCAGCTCTGGCCACTCCAGGTCTGGCCGTTCCAGGTGCCGCCCGACCACGTCTGGCCCGCGGCTTCCAGCTGCGCCATCGACGCGGCGTTGAAGGCGCTGCCGAAGATGTCCTGCTCACCGTTCAGGGTGACGCCGTTGCCGGCGGTCACGTGCAGCGAGCCGCGGGAACCTTCGAGGGTGCCGGTGCCGGTCGACTGCGGGTAGTTCTGGGCGTAGGTGGCCGAAACCGACGCACCCAGGGCGTTGCGCAGGTTGAGCTCGCCGCTGCCCTGCCACGTCGCCGGGTACTTCTGGGTGGTGGTCGACGTCGACGAGGAGCCGAGCACTCCGCCCACGAGGCCGAGCACGCCGCCCACGAGGCTCGTGTTGACAGCCTGGGTGGTGAAGGTCAGCGGGGTCGCCGTCTTGGTGAGCAGGCGCTTGATCTGGTCCGGCGTGAAGTTGGGGTGCTGCTGGATGGCCAGCGCCGCCGCACCGGACATCACCGCGGTCGCCTGCGAGGTGCCGCTGCCGCGGAAGAAGCGGCCGCCCACCGTCGCGGTGGAGCCGTACTGGTTGTCGATGTACGAGCCGGGAACGCGCAGGCTGGCGATGTGCACGCCGGGCGCGAGCAGGTCGGGGTTGCGGGTGCCGTTGCCGCTGCTCGAGAAGGTGGCGGGTGCGTCGTCGCTGTTGCTCACCGTGCCCTCGGTGTCGGCGGCGCCGACGGCGAGGACGTAGGGATCGCTGGCGGGATCGGCCACGCCCAGCGCGTTCTGCCCGTCGTTGCCCACCGCGGTCACCACCACGATGCCGTTATGCCAGGCGACCTCGGCGGCGTAGGCCAGCGGGTCGAGCGCGTACGGCTGGGTGCTGTCGGTGCCGAACGACAGGTTGATGACGCGGATGTTCATGCCGTTGTCGTTCTTGTGCTGCACCACCCAGTCGATGGCGGCGATCACCTGCGACACGTCCACGGCGCCGGTGGCGTCGGCGACCTTCACGTTGACGAGGCGGGCGTCGGGAGCGATGCCGATGAAGTCGGTCTTGTCCTGGTTGTACACGGTGGTGCCGGGGACGACGGCGTCGTCACGTCCGGCGATGATGCCGGCCATGTGGGTACCGTGGCCGTAGGCGTCCAGGTACATCCGGTTGGGGTTCTGCGAATCGAAGGACAGGTCAGGGCCGTTGATGACCTTGCCGGGAGTGGTCACGCCGTTGACCGGCGAGATGCCCGAGTCGATCAGGGCCACGTCGACGCCGGCTCCGGTGAAGCCCTTGTACCAGGCGGCCTTGGCGCCGACCGTCTCCGCCGTGCCCAACAGGGACGTAGGGTCGGTGGTCGGGTCGTAGGTCGAGCCGGTCAGGTGGCCAGGCGCGTCCGTGGTGACCTCGAAGACGCCGGGCACAGCGCGCAGCTGCGCGACGTCGTTGGCGCCGACGGTGGCGACGAAGCCGTTGAGGATGCTGATGTGCTGCGTGACGTGTCCGCCCAGTTGCGCGACCAGCGTCTCCGCCGCGTTGCCTGCACCGGCGTCTTCACGAACGATGACGGTGGTCGGCGCGCCGCCCTGGCTCGCTGCCACCGGTAGGACCGTGGGTCCGAGCGCCATGGCGCCGAAACCCCCGAGCGCAGTCGCTACGGCAAGCCGCCGCCCCGACTGCCGAAAATCCCAACTCCACCCGAAGGTAGCGGTCATGGTCCCCCCAGACTGCAAGTTCTCTCTGACGCCCCGGTTGAGGCGCTGGGGGAATCGTCGCCCCCAGGTCTTGGCGGACGGCCTGCGGTTCCGACACGGCCTGTCGCATGCGATGTCACGGCGATGTCGCGTTGTGCAGGGCCGCCTCGGGATGCTTTGCTGCACGGCATGCGTCCCCTCGACCTGCTGCGCCGCTGGCCGCTGGTCCGCCAGCTGAGGTCCGGCGACCGGCTGGGGCTGGGCTCCGCAGTGCGCTCGGCACACACCGAGGGGCTGCGCGGCCGCATCGCCGACGCCGATCGGGTGGTGCCCTCGGTCTGCCCGTACTGTGCCGTCGGCTGCGGCCAGCGCATCTACGTCAAGGACGAGCGCATCGTGCAGATCGAGGGCGACCCCGACTCCCCCATCTCCCGCGGCCGCCTCTGCCCCAAGGGCGCGGCGACGCGCAGCCTGGTCACCTCACCGCTGCGCCAGTACCGGGTCAAGTACCGCCGTCCTCACGGCACGCGCTGGGAGACGCTGCCGCTGGAGCGCGCCATGGAGATGATCGCCGACCGGGTCATCGCCACCCGCCACGCCACCTGGCAGGACGGCACGCGCAACCGGACCCTGGGCATCGCCTCGCTCGGCGGCGCGACGCTCGACAACGAGGAGAACTACCTGCTCAAGAAGCTGTTCACCGGCCTGGGCGTGGTCCAGGTCGAGAACCAGGCGCGAATATGACACTCGTCCACGGTCCCCAGTTTGGGGACGAGCTTCGGGCGCGGCGGCGCGACCACCTTCCAGCAGGACCTGCAGCACGCCGACTGCATCGTCATCGAAGGGTCGAACATGGCCGAGTGCCACCCGGTCGGCTTCCAGTGGGTGCTGGAGGCCAAAGAACGCGGCGCCACCGTCATCCACGTCGACCCGCGGTTCACCCGGACCAGCGCGCTCGCCGACATCCACGTCCCCATCCGGCCGGGGTCTGACATCGCCTTTCTCGGCGGCATCGTCCGGCACATCGTGGAGAACGACCTGTGCTTCCGCGACTACGTGGTCGAGTACACCAACGCTGCTGACCTGGTCGGCGAGGACTTCCGCGACACCGAGGACCTCGACGGCGTCTTCAGCGGCTTCGACGCCGCCGGCCGCACCTACGACGCCTCGACCTGGGCGCTCACCGGCGAACGCGACCCGACGCTGCAGCACCCGCGCTGCGTCTTCCAGCTCCTGCGCCGCCACTACGCGCGCTACACACCGGAGCTGATGGCGGAGGTGTGCGGCATCCCGCCCGACCTGTTCCTGCGGGTTGCGGACACGCTCTGCCGCAACTCCGGCCCCGATCGCACCTCGGCGTTCGCCTACGCGGTGGGCTGGACGCAGCACACCGTCGGCGTCCAGTACATCCGCACCGCGGCGATCATCCAGCTGCTGCTCGGCAACATCGGACGGCCGGGCGGGGGCATCCTCGCCCTGCGTGGCCACGCGAGCATCCAGGGTTCCACCGACATCCCCACCCTGTTCAACCTGCTGCCCGGCTACATCCCCATGCCGCGCGCGGATGGCGACGCCGACCTGGCGACGTACCTGGCGCGGACCACGGCGCCCGCCGGGTACTGGGGCCACATGGACGCGTACCTGGTCTCGCTGCTCAAGGCGTACTACGGCGACGCCGCGACGCGCGACAACGACTGGTGCTTCACCCATCTGCCCCGGATCGACCACGACCACTCCGTGTACACGTTCACCAGGGGCATGCTCGACGGTGAGGTCAAGGGCTTCTTCGTCCTCGGCGAGAACCCCTCGGTGGGCTCGGCCAACGGCAGGTTCGACCGCGTCGCCATGGCCAGCCTCGACTGGATGGTGGTGCGCGACTTCGTGGAGATCGAGGCGGCGACCTTCTGGTCCAACGCCCCCGAGATCGAGAGCGGCGAGCTGCGCACCGAGGAGATCGCCACCGAGGTGTTCTTCATGCCCGCCGCGACGCACGCGGAGAAGGACGGCTCGTTCACCAACACGCAGCGGCTGCTGCAGTGGCATCACGCCGCCGTCGAGCCGCAGCAGGACTGCCGCAGCGAGCTGTGGTTCGCCTACCACCTGGGGCGCATCATCAAGGAGAAGCTGCGCGACTCCGACGACGCGATGGACGCGGGGATTCGCGACCTGGCGTGGTCCTACCCGGTGTCGGGCACCATCGCCGAGCCCAGCGCTGCCGCGGTCCTGCGCGAGATCAGCGGATATCGCGCGAGCGACGGCGAATGCCTCGACGGCTTCGCCCAGCTGCGCGCCGATGGCTCGACGGTGTGCGGCTGCTGGA
>Ga0307479_10001467_pt1 | contig 21461 bp, 13 predicted proteins | sample atmos_gasesECM4C_FD_203743 | JGI IMG/M metagenome (GOLD analysis project Ga0307479, IMG submission 203743) | Hardwood forest soil microbial communities from Morgan-Monroe State Forest, Indiana, United States - atmos_gasesECM4C_515 | ecosystem: Environmental > Terrestrial > Soil > Temperate...
GGCGCCGTTCAGCACCCGCTCGAGGTTGGCCACCGGGAACGAGAAGCGATCGATCAGCAGCCCGGCCATCGCCTCCACGTCGTTCACGCAGCCGGCGAGCTGGGCGTGCTCCGGGAAGTTGGGGTACCGGTCGATGCCGATGAGCAGCGCCCATCGGGTCGCCTTCGCGGGAGCGGTCGGCATCTGGGCTACACTCCTTTCGCCATGACTCAGTCGTGGAAGACCCGAAGCCGGCCAGCATGTTTAGCCCCGCGCCAGAAGCGCGCCGCCGGCGCATGCCTCGGGCCATGAAGAGAGCGGCGGCGCCGGCGCAGGTGCTCGCTCCTTGGGATCGGCGAAGGCGGTGACGACCCAGGCGGACGTGGATCGGGTTCGCATCCTGGTCGAACGCATCCAGGCCAGGACCGACTACCAGCGCGGCTGCAAGGAGCTCTACGACCTCTTTCGCCGCCGCGTGCACAGCTTCTTCGCGGTCCGCGGGTTCTCGTCCGACGAATGCGAAGAGCTCACCCAGGAGACCTTCAGCCGTGTCTTCAACGCCATAGAGGGCTTGCAGTCGCCAAGCCGCTTCCCGAGATGGCTCTTCGAGATCGCCGCCAACGTCTATCGCAACGAGCTGAGGCGGCGCGGCGCGGGCAAGCGCGATGCCTTCGAGGAGCCGCTAGAGACCCTGGTGGAGCGCCAGGCGGAAGGGCGGTCCGACTCGGCCGCCGCCCTGAGCTCGAAGGCTCCGGGCCCGCTGGACGGGGCCCTGCGCCGCGAGCGGCTCGAAAGCCTGCGCGCCCAGCTCGACCAGCTCCCTCCCCAGATGCGCCGCTGCGTCTACCTGCGGCTGTACCACGACCTCAAGTACCGCGAGATCGCCGCGCTGATGCGCATCTCGATCGAGACGGTGAAAGCCCACCTGCACCAGGCCCAGAAGCGCTTGACGGTGGCCTTTGCCGAGCGGCCGCACGGCGAGGAGACCCAAGGTGCCCTATGAACGATGACGCGGACGGCCTGGCCGAGTCGCTGCAGGAGTTGGCGAGCGAGGCGCGCCGGCGCGGCGGGCCGGACGCCCACCCCAGCCCCGAGACGCTCACCGCCTACCACGCCGGCGAGCTGGTCCCCGCCGCCGAGGACGAGGTCCAGGAGCACCTGGCGGTCTGCCGCCACTGCGCGCGGCTGCTTCTCGATCTCCCCGGCTTCCTCGAGACACCGGCCGCGACGGCCGCGGGTCTCGAGCGCCTGGACGCGGAGGACGATGCCTCCTGGCAGGCCATCCAGGCGCGCCTGCCGCGGCCGCCGGAGCCGGCCGAGCGCCGGCCGCAGGCCCCGCCCCGCTCCTGGCGGAACCTCTCGCGGCGAACGCCCGCCCGCCTCGCCGCCGCGGTGCTGCTCGCCGCGGTCGCGGTGCCGCTCTGGATCATCGCCCGCCAGCTGTCGGCGCCGGCGCTGCCGGCGACGGTTTAGGAGCAGTCCCCCGCCGAGCCGGCGCGCGGCACGTCCCAGCCGGCGGCGCCACCGCCGATCACGGTGCACGCCGCGGCCGCTGCGACGACCTTGCTCGTGCACCTGGCGAGGGAGCAGCCCGAGCTGCGCTTCCGCGTCGAGCTGCACGCCGCCGGGCCAACCGGCGCTGCGGCCGCCGGTCGCGGCGCGGCCGGCGGCCCCGCGGCGGTGCTGCCCGTGGCGACGATCGTCGACTCGCGCACCCTCCTCCTGCTCCTGGCGCGGCGCCAGCTCGCGCCCGGCTGGTACGAGCTCCGGGTCGTCGACCCGAGCGCTACCGCGGCGGAGCCCTTGGGCGACTACCCGCTGCGGGTCGTCGAGCCCTGAGCGCTCGCCGGACCTACGGCCTCCGGCGGCATTGCGCCGCCCGCATCCCCGGCGGCATCGCCTCCCGGCGCCGGTGGCGATTTACAAATCCGTGTCCGTCCGTGTCTTTCGAGGCATGGCCGCTGACCCGCAGGCGGCGTGGCCCGCCGGGGAACCGGCGAGGTGGACGGGTTTGCCGCTGCCAATCGACACCGATCCTGCCGGCTTTCCGCTGGTCTGGGTGGAGGCGATCCCAGCCTGGATGCAATGGCTGCCGGTGACCAAGCCCCAGTTCGAGCGCTTCCTGCGCGAGACGTCCGACCGCCACTTCGACGCCGCCTGGTACGCCCATCTGCTGGGGCTGAACCCGCGCATCGAGACGGCGCGGATTCGCCTGGAGACCTACCGCCGGGCCCTGCTCACCGGCATCGTCCCCGCGGAAGCGATGCGCTTTGCCGCCTGGCTGGGAACCGGCTTCGCGCTGCCCACGCTGGCGCAGTGGCTGCGGGCCTGGTCGGCGCTCGGGTCGATGCCCGCCGAGCGCGGGCTGCCGGCGGCCATCGCCCGCCGCCTCGAGGAGCCGGCGCGGACCCTGGTGACGCGCATGGAGAGCGCGCTCGCCGGCGCCGCCGCCGCCAGGCGGCGCCGGGCCCGGACGCTGGCGAACCAGATGCTCCTGCACGGCGGCGTGCTCGAATGGGTCGAGCAGCCCGGGAACCCGGCGCGCTGGGTGGGCATCGGCGAGCCGCCGCGCCCGGCGCGGGGCGTGCCGGTGTCACCGGAGCGCGGGCCCGTCGCCCCCGACCGGCCGGAGGCCTTCCGCTCGTACCTCTTCGGGTTCAGGCTCTTGCGCAGGCCATGAGACCGCGGGCGGGCGGGCGTGGTCGCCGGGGTCCGGTTCTCCGCGCGACTGCCGGCGTCAGCCGCGCGGCAGGCGGTGCGAGACGGTGAACGAGGTCAGCCGCGCGGCAAACGGTGCGAGAAGTTGACCGAGAACGGCCCGGCCACCCGCCAGGCGGCGTGCGGCTGGTCTTGCGCCGCGATCCCCGCGGGCCTGTCGAAGGTGATCTCCAGATGGACGGCCTGGCCGCGCAGCTCCGGCGGGTAGTGCTCCCCATCCAGGAAGGTGTAGTCCCACCAGATCCAGACGTCATCGTCGATCAGCCTGGACTCGCGGGCGTCGGGGCGGCCAAGCAGCCTCTCCACCTCGGCCTCGGTCTTGCCGGTCACCAGCCGCTGGATCTGGTCGAAAGGCTGCCGCGACCTGGCGGCGTGCCCGCAGGCCAGCCAGCCGAGGGCGGCGATGGCCACCAGGACCAGCGCAGGCGATCTCGAGAAGCGGGCCGGAGCGACTCGCAGCCCCGGCCCGGCGCAAGGTTCGAGCGGCACGGCCGGCCGCCGTTCAGCCGCCACGCGGGGGATCCGTGGACGGCGGCGTGCCGCCGCCGCCGCCGCCCGGATCGCCATCCCGATCGGGCGCCTTCGCGTGGTGGCCACCGGCACTGCCGTCGCCCACGCCACGGGTTACCTTGTCGGTTGAGGGTGGCGTGCCGACGATGCCGCCGCCATCGCCGTCGCGTTTCGTGCCGGCGGGCGCCTCTGAACTTCGATCGTGCTCTTGGCTCTTGGACATGGGTCCCTCCTCGATCAAGACGTTGACGATGCGCAGGATCTGGCCTCTGGCACGACATGCCGCAACCAGGGCCATGACGTTGCAGCCTGCGCCGACGACTGTCTGCTCGAGACACTCGCGAGGAGAGATTTGTTTAGGTTGAGGCCGGACGCTCGGTTCCGGAGAGGAGGAGGGCGCTGGTTGGCACCGGCGGCTCAGCGCCAATCGCCCTGGAGCACGAAGCCCCCCCAATGATACGCCGCCCGCCATGGCGCCTGGCGCCACATCGCCTGCTGCGCGGCACGCAGAGCCGCCGCGGGCGGGAGCTTCTCCTTGAGCAGGGCCCGGTAGAAGCGCTCCATCAGCTCGGCGGTCGAGCGGTCGCCGACATCCCAGAGGCTGACCAGCACCCGCCGCGCTCCCGCGCTCAGGAAGCTTTGCGGCAGCCCGACCACCCCCTCGCCTCCCATCTCCTTGCCCAGGGCCGTCTTGCAGCCGCTGAGCACGACGAGATCGGCGGGCAGCTCCTGGTCCTTGATCTCGGAGGCGTAGAGCAGACCCTTGCGCGGGTGTCCGGCCCGATCCACCTGGGAGAGGGCCAACGCCGAGAGATCGGGCCGGTCGCCGCGCAGCGTGCCATGAGTCGCGAAGTGGAGGATCCGGTACTGGCGCAGGCGGCCGCTGGTCACCAGCTCCGGGCTGGCATCGAAGCCGAGCGCTTCGAGCACTCCCTGTCGCCCGGCCAGCGCGGCGATGGCGTCGGCTTCGGCGCGGGAGTACGGCAGCCGAGGAAGCCCGGCCAGCAGCGGGTCGAGCGCCGAAGGCGAGACCTGGAAGTGGCGGATGCGCTCGTCCTCCGTGCCGAAGACCGGATCGGCTAGGATGGCCACCGCCCCGGGCCGGGGGGGCCGGCCGCCAGGGATGGCTCGCAGCTCGGCCAGCACCGCGAGCGAGGGCGCGTAGGCGATCTCGTGGTGCACCATCAGCGGCTCGGCCGCGTTCCTGGGGTCGGGCAGCGCCGCGAACGGGATGTACTGCAGCGCGCCGTCGGCGACGATCAGCAGGCGCCGTTCGCCCAGCCGCTCCGCGACCTGTCCGAGGAGGATATGGCTGAGCCGCGCCGCTGGGCTGGCGGCGGCCTGGGGGCCGGCCTGGGGCTGGCTCCGCGACAGTTGCTCGTACGTCGAGTGCAGGAGCGGGTCGAGCTGGTCGCTCCCCGGTAGCTCGAAGCTGGCTATGGAGTCCGCCGTCACCGCCCAGAGGTAGCTCTTCGGAGCGCCCAGGTGGTACTCGAGCAGCACGGTCTGCTGCTCGAGCAGCCCCTGAGCGAGCTCCCCGATCGAGCGCGGCAGAGCGCCGCCCGCGATGGCCGGCGGCGGGTCCGCCCTGCGGATGCGATCGGCAAGCTCGCGCGACCGCTCGAGGAGACTCTCCAGCTCCACCTGCACTGCCGTATTGCGGCCGCGCTGGGCATCGGCGCCCGGCGGCGCGCGCAGCTCGCGGTCCTTCGCGGCGATCTGCCGCGCCAGGCGTTGGCGCTCCGCGACCAGGGCCTGGTCGACGGCGCGCGGGCGAGTGAGCGCCGCGCGGCGCGTCACCAGGTCCTCGAGCAGGCCGCGGGCGCGCGACTGCTCGCTGCGTTCGAACGCGCGCACCTCGAAGCCTCCGGCGGGCCGCATGGAGTGCAGCTGCATGAGGACCCCGATCAGGAAGCCGTAGTGGTCCACGTTCAGCGCCAGGTAGGAGCGCTGCAAGTCCGTCCGCGAGGCCTCTTCGCGGAGCGCCTCGACCCTCTCGAGCGCCGCCTCGCCATCGGTCAGCGCTTGACCCAGGTTCTGCCGGTCGCGTGCCGCCACTGCGGCGCCGAGCAACGCCGTCGCTTCCGTGGTCCGATAGCTCGTGGCCCGCGCCAGGCGAAGCGCATTGGCGAAGCACTCCGCCGCCCGCTGCGGCTGCCGCAGGCGCAGGTACGCCGAGCCGAGGTTGACCCAGGCATTGGCTTCGTAGCGCCGGTTCCCCGACGCGCGAAACAGCTCCAGGCTTTGCCGATCTGCCACCAGCGCTCGCTCGAACTCTCCCAGCCGCCGGTAGGCAATGCCGAGATCCGCCAGCGTGGTGGCGTGAATCTCGGGCTCGCCCGCCCCGGCTTCCAGCTCGAGGGCCTTTTCGAGATACGGCAGGGCTCGCCGCGGCTCGTCCGCGTCGAGGGCCACCTGACCCATCTCGTTGAGGGGCGCCAAGCGCTGCGCGGCGGGGGCGCCCCGCGTCAGGTCCAGGGCCCGCTCGAGTGCGGCCAGCGCCGGCTCCCAGGCGCCGGCCATGCGGTAGACCCACGCGACCTGGGTCAGGGCAGTGGCCTCCTCTGCGGGCTTACCGCGTCTTGCGCACACGTCCACCGCCTCCCGCAAGAGGCGCAACGCCTCCGTCGCCTGTCCCTGGAACTCCCGCAGCCGCGCCAGGTTTTCCAGAGTCTCGGCGTGGCCCGACGCCAGCGGGTGCCAGCGCCACTCGGCCAGCGCCCGCCGGTACGCCGGCAACGCGCGAGCGAGCTCCCCCGTCTCGGCGTGAATAGCGCCAATCCGGTTATAAGCCCGGGCGATGAACAGGTGGTCGTGGAGCGCTCCGTACAGCGCCGCGGACCTCTGGAACAGGTCGAGCGCCTCGCCGTAGTGATGCGCGTCCTGGTGCAGCTTTCCGAGCCTGTACAAGGCCTCGGCCTGCCGGCCCCTGGCCCCAAGCTCCTCGAAGATGCGCAGCGCCTTCTCGAACTTGGCCACCGCCTGCCGGAAAGGCGGCGGCTTCCCCTCCCAGCCGCGCGCCTCGTAGAACGAGCGCTCCGCCGCCGCCCGGCGCCGGTCGGCCGCGGTGGCCGGGCGCAGCGCCTCGACCCGCGCCAGGTACTGCCCGGGCCGGCTGCAATCGGGACAGTTCACCTCGATCCGGTACCGGCCCGCCGCCTCGGCGACGAGGTGCACCCGTTCCTTCCCCTCCGCCTCGGAGGGGCGGTCCACCTCGACCAGCGGGCGCCGGCCGGGCGGCCCGAAGACGTGCAGCACCACGTCGATGCCGCGCTGGTCGAAGGTGGCATAGAGATACTGGCCGGCGGCCAGGTCGATCTCCCAGGCGTCGACCCGGCCGCGCGCGAGATCCCGCTCCACACCGGGACCTTCTACCAGCTGGAAGACCCTTGCCGAGGGCGCCCGGGCGAGCTTTTGCGCCGACGCCGCCGGAGCAGCACGTGCCTGAGGCGGCCGCCGAGCGACCTGCCGCGGCCCACAGCCCGCCGCACCCACTAGCATGGCGCCACAGGCCAGCGCCGCAACCCCGCAAGACGAAGGCAGCCTGCACCACAACCTGACCAGCGCCAGGGCACTCCTCCTCATCGAACGCCTGCAGAACCGTCGCTCCAGCCGGCGCGCCACCCACCCTCAGCAGTGTGATAGTAGTGTCAAGTATACATTGAGCCGCGATCACGACACAGCTGTACAGCTTTCTATGCAAAGAGATCCGTTGCCGCTGGGCGCCGACCGAGCGAGAAAACCTGGACCACCCTCGAGCGGTCGTCCGCATCCTCCCTCACCCGTAGCTCAGCTCCACCTCATAGTGGCCCAGCTGCCGCCTCTCGTTCCCCCCCTCTACCTCCGAGATCACAAAGCTGTACGTGCCCGCCGGCAGAAACCCCCGCGACAGCTCGACCGCGACGGGCTGCTGCGAGTCTCCAGCCCATCAGCTTCTCGAAGACGAACAGCGGCACCCAGAGTGTGATCGCCACCAGGCTGGCGACGGTTACCGCGACGAGGTAGGGCCGGTATCCTCGCCAGACCTCCGTCGCCACATTGGGCTTCTGCAACAAGGCCATGGTTTCGGTGGCCGCTTCCCCGAGGTTTGAGGCTGGCTGTCCCATCACGCCGTCCGATCGTTCGCGTGCGGATCGTTCCCACCCCGCCGATGCTCACTACGGAAAGACACCGGCCCAGGCGTTTTGTTGAGGACTCCGCGGGGAGGCCGAAAGCGCGGCTCTCCCGGCGCCACCGCGCCGCGCCGACCCAGCGCCCGCCAACAGTTGTAACGACACCGGTTTGCCGCGCGCCCAAGCAAGGAGAAGGCAGAGGAATCGCCGCGCGCCGCCACTCCACCGCCTCCTCCGCCGCCCTCAAGACTTGACAGGGACCTTTTGCTCGAATAATGTTAAGATAACCTTTCAGCACATGGCTCTGGCAGACCGTGGCACGGGCTGACACTGTTGACGCCTCGACGCGCGCGGACACGGCAACGACGGATAGACGATTCATCGGCGTCGCGCTCACGCTCGCCTCAGCCGGCGCCGGCCGAGCGCCCGACGGCGAATCGAGCCCTACGGAAGGGGGTCGACCGATGAAAGCAAGGCTCCTCATCCTCCTCGTCCTGGTGGCCGCCGCGCTGGCGGGCGCGGTGGTGCTGCCCGGCGTCGCCGCCTCGAGCCCGGCCGAGCCGGACTACGGAGCGGACGGCGTGGCGATCGCCGAGGCCGGGCTCGCGCCCAAGGAGCTGGCCGGGGCCGAGATCTGGTACAAGGCGACCGCCGGCTCGGCGCGCTTCACCACCTATGTCTTCCAGCAGCGCCTGGGGGTGCTCGTCGACTGGTTCCGCGTGCTGCGCGCCGACCGGCAGGCGACCCGCTTCTACAACTGGGGCCTGATCCACGACCCGAGCTGCTGCGTGCCGGGAGCGCCGGGCTGTCCCGCGAAGAGCCCGGACGAGACCTACGGCTTCGAGTGGTGCCCCGGCGACGAGCAGCTGCTGCAGCACGTCGGCAAGACCGGCTACCGCGATCCGGCGTGCGACTTCAAGGACCCCGACGGGCTCGGCGACAAGCAGGACCCCTGCGACCTCAAGTTCGGCACCTCGACCGGCGCGCTCGGCTTCCGCAAGTTCCCGAACCCGCGTTTCAATGCCGAGCGCTGGAAAAAGGTGAACGGCAGCCTGGGCACCTGGGAGGGCTTCGGGCGGCCGGTCCCCGGCGATCCCAACGAGATCAGGTACCTGGCCGACGCCTCCATCGAGCCGCCGTTCTGGATCGGCATGGCCTGCGGCGCCTGCCACATCAGCTTCAATCCGCTGCACCCGCCGGCCGACCCGGCCAATCCGAGATGGGAAAACCTGAAGGGCGCAATCGGCAACCAGTACACCTTCGTGTCGCAGATCTTCGCCTCGGGGATGAGCCCGCACTCGATCGAGTTCCAGCTCTTCGCGCACGACCGCCCGGGCACCGTCGACACCTCGGCGATGCCCAACGACGTGGTCCACAACCCGGGGACGATGAACGCGATCATCAACTTTCGCCAGCGCCCGACCTTCCCCGGCGAGCAGGTGGTGCGCTGGCGGCCGGTCGCGAGCTGCCCGGCCGGCGCCGACGCCGACAGCTGCTGGTGCGAGCCCGGCAAGCCCGGCAAGTGCAAGACGCGCGGCCTCGCCACCGAGGAGGTGCATCACGTGCTCAAGGGCGGCGAGGACTCGATCGGCTTGAACCAGGCCATCCAGCGCGTCTACTTCAACATCGGCTCGTGCTCCGAGGAGTGCTGGCTCAACCACCTGACCGACGCGCGCCAGATCGACCCGCAGCAGCGCAACTTCGGCCAGACGCCCTTCGACATCGGCCAGTGCCGCCGCGACTGCCCGAGCTTCCGCGCCATGGAGGACCGGCTGGACGACGTCGCGGCCTTCTTCCTGTCGCGCACCCCGACCGATCTCTACCAGGCGCGCGGCCTCGCCGACCGCCGCGACCTGGTCGAGCAGCTGGACGCCGAGCTCGGCAAGGGGGCGGTGGACCGCGGCCGGGTGGTGTTCGCCCAGAGCTGCGCCCGCTGCCACTCGAGCCAGCAGGAGCCCTTCGCCGCGCGCGACTTCCTGGCCGCCGACGCGCAGGGCGGGCGCATCGACTGGCTGGGCAACGACAAGGCGACGCCGGCCTCCGAGGTGGGCACCTTCCGCTGCCGGGCGCTGCATTCCAATCACATGCGCGGCCACGTCTGGGACCAGTTCGCGTCGGAGACCTATCACGACCGGCCGGGCGATCCGAACCTGCCCGATCAGACCGGCGGCGGCCGCGGCTACTACCGCAACATCTCGTTGATCAACCTCTGGGCGTATGCGCCCTTCATGCACAACAACGCCTTGGGGCCCGAGGTCTGCGGCGGGCGGCACGAGGAGGACTTCTACGATCCGCCGTACGTCCATGCCGGCAGCCTGGCGCCGCTCGGCACGGCGGAGGCGCCGCGCTGCCTGGTGTTCGATCCCAGCGTCGAGGGCCGCTACAAGCTCTACGAGGCGTCCATGGAGGAGCTGCTCAACCCCGACAAGCGGCTGCCCAAGGTCACGCTGGTCCAGCAGGACGTGCTGATCGAGGTCGGGCCGCGGACGCTGCACGGCAGGAAGGTGAAGAACCTCAAGCTGCGCATCCCGGCCGGGCAGCCTGCCGGCCTGCTGTCGAGCTTCCAGTACAAGCTCTTCGTCGACGACCTCATCCTCGCGCTCGCCCACCCCGAGCGCCTGGCCAAGGAGAAGGGCCAGGACTACGCTGACTCCACCCTGCGCATCGCCCGCGACCTGCTGAAGCATCTCGCGCGGGACGAGGTCTACCCGGTGATGGAGGCGGACGCCAAGCCGCTGCTGCAACGCTACGCGAGCTGCACGGCGGACGTCGAGAACGGCGGCCATCGCTTCGGTGAGGACCTCTCGCCGCAGGCCAAGAAGGATTTGATTGCGTTCCTGGCGACGCTCTGAGCGCGCCGCAGCGGCAAGGAGGCAAACGACCATGCGCACGAGACATCCGAGGTTCGCGCGGCTCCCCGCGGCAGCGGTGGCGCTGCTGGCGGCGCTGGCGCCGATGGCGGCGCTGGCTCTGCTGCTGCTCGCCGCGTGCCAGCCCAGCCGGCCGAAGACGGTCAAGTTCCTGCCCTACCAGGACGCCTACGCCACCAAGCCGGACTTCGCGCGCGTCGAGCGGCTGGCGCCGCTCTCGCTCGCGCAGCGCTTCGAGCTGACGCCGCAGAACCTCGCGGCCCTGAGCCAGGAGGAGGTCGATCAGATCTACGCGCGGCTGACCGCCGGGCCGGTCCCCGACGGGCCTTACGACGGCACCTTCTTCTTCGCCAAGGGCGGCGGCGCGCCGCGCCTGGGCGAGGTGCTGGGAGGCGTGCGCGAGCTCGTCGCGGACCTGCAGCTCGATCAGCTGAGGCTGCTGGGCGAGACGCTGTGGAAAGGAAAGGTTTTCTACCGCGACAAGATGGAGCTGCGCAACCTCATCGAGCACCGCGCCGAGGTGGCCGCGCTGTTCGGGGTCAAGGTGGCGGACATGCGCACCACCCGCTACCGCGGCAAGGAGGTGGGGCTGCTCTTCCCGGCGAAGCTCTTCTGCGGCCAGAGCCTGCTCGACAGCCGGCGCGAATCGATCATCATCGACTACGCGTTCGGCGACGAGATCGACGGCTACCTCGACGGCGTCGACAAGATCGCCGGCCGTAACGGCCTGCAGGTGCGCGACGAGATCCGCCGCATCCGCCCGGGCTTCTACCTCGGGCGGGCCTACCTGGCGCGCATCTTCGCGCTCAACTTCACCCTCTGGAACGGCGAGGTCGCCGAGCGCGGCCTGGCGGCGTGGAAGAGCGGCGCGGCGGCCGACGAGGACTGCTGGCCGGGATCGGCGCCGGCGGCGGCGGCGCGCGCCTCGAACTGAAGCCGGCCGGTGCGGACCGTTCTAGTCCTGGCTGCCAGCGCCTGCCGGCGATTCCTGGTCGGGGCCCTGGTGGCGGCAGCGGTGGTGGCGGCGGCCGCGGGGCCAGGAACTGGCCAGGGCGCCGCGGGCCCCGGCGCTGGCCAGGGTGCCGCGGGCTCCGGCGCGGGCCAGGATGCCGCGGGCGGGGGCGGGGGCGGAGGAGGACGCGCGCCAGTTGCCATCGCCTGGGCGGTCGATCCCGGCGACCCCGGCCCGAGCCTGCCGCCGTCGGGCCGGTCCCTCTTCGACCAGCTGATCGGCGAACCGGCGACGGCCGGCGGAGCGGTGCCGTTCCCGTTCGCCGCCCTGGTGCGCAGGATCGAGGAGCGGCTCGGGCCGGACCCGGACGGCGCGGCGCCGCTGCGGCGGGTGCTCATCCCGTTCAGCCGCTCGCTGCAGCGCAATGCCGCCAGCCCGGAGTTCTGGAAGTACCCGCGCGCCGTCCTCGCGGTCGACGGCGAGCGCGGCCTCGCGCCAGGGCTCGCCGCGGGGCCGCTACTCGCGGACCGGCTCTTCCTGGGCTACCAGGAGAAGGCCGGCGTGCTCGAGGTGATCAGCTACAACGAGGAGGCGGGGCGGTTCGAGTTCCAGGTGGTCCGCGACTACCGGGAGGGGGGCGAGCCGCGGGTGGTCTACGCCCAGCGCGCGCTCTGCGCCACCTGCCACCAGAACGCCGCGCCCATCTTCTCCCGCCAGCTGTGGGACGAGACCAACGCCAACCCGCGCATCGCCGCCGAGCTACGCCGCCAGGGCCGCGGCTTCTACGGCTTCCCGGTCGAGCAGGGGGTCGACATCCCCGCTGCCTTCCAGGCGGCGGCGGACCGCGCCAACCTGCTGGCGGTCTACCAGCTCCTCTGGCGCCAGGGCTGCGGCCAGGGCGTGGGCGCCGAGGCGAGGTCCTGCCGCGCGGCGCTCGCGACGGCGGCGCTGCAGGAGGCGCTCACCGGCGGCCGGCGCTTCGATGCCGCCTCGCCGGCCTTCCGGCAGCGCTTCGCGGCGCCGTTCGCCGCCGCCTGGCGGGCGCGCTGGCCGCAAGGGCTGGCGATCCCGGACCCCGACCTCCCGAACCGCGATCCCCTGGGCGAGACGGCGCCGGCGGTCCGGGAGTTCAGCGTCTCCGAGCGGCTCGGCTCGTCCGCGACTGCGCTGCTGGCCGAGGTGGTGCGCCGCTCCAACGTCCCGGCGCGGCTCGAGCCGCTGGCGCCGCGCCAGCCGCTCGAGACCTGGGCGCCGGACGCCGGCACCGTCGAGCGCCTGGTCGCCGGGCTGGCGGGCTTCCTGCCACGCGGCGACGTGGCGGCCCTCGATCGGCGGCTGTTCGAGCTCGGGGGAGGGCCGCGGGAGCCGCGCCGGGACTTCGCGGCGGCCTGCCGCTTCGAGCTGCGGCGGCCGGCGGCCGGGCAGGGCGTCGATCGGGTCAAGTTCGCTTGCGGCGCGGAGGCGGGCGAGGGGCATGCCGCGGCGGCCCCGGCGGCCGGCGAGCGCGGTCATTCCGGAGGGTTGGCGACCGCGGGACGGATCTTCCTCGCCGGCGGGGAGGTCGCGGGCGGAGAGGTCGAGAGGATCGCCCTCGACGGCCGGGAGGAGCTCGCCGACCTGGCGGTCGCGGGCGGCAGCCTGCGCGAGCGCGGCGGCGCCTGGGAGATGCGGCTGCGGCTCGCGCAGAAGGCTTCCGGCCTCCACGCCCGCCGGCCCGGCGGCGACGCGGTCGAAGAGCTGGTCCTGACCTTGCCCGCGGCGGGCGCGCCGGCCGGTCGAGCCGAGCTGCGCCTGCTCGCCGATTTCTCCCACGTCGAGAGCGCCATCGCCGAGCTGCTGGCGCTGCCGGGGGCGGGACCCGGCGACGTCTTCGGCGACGCCCCGTTCCGCCGCGGCGCCCTGGTCGGAGCGCTCTTCGCGCGCCTGGGGATCGACCTGCCGCCGAGCGCGGCCGCCGCCGCGGCGGCTGCCGCCGACGCCCACACCGAGCGCGCTCGGGCGACGCTGGGCGAGACCGCCGCCGAGGCCATGCCGCCTGCTCCGGGCTCGCCGGCGCTGCGCGCCTTCCTCCACTACTGCTCTGGCTGCCATCGGACGGCCGAGACCTCGCCGCCGAACTTCCTGGCGGGCGGGACCGACCGCATCGAGGCCAGCCTCGCCCACTGCGCCGAGCGCCTCTTCTTCCGCCTGAGCATGTGGCAGCTCGACGACGCGCGGCGCGCCAAGACACCGATGCCGCCGATCCCCGCCTTGCGCGGCCTCGCCGTCGATCCGGGTAGCTGGCCGCGCCACCCCGACCTCCTCCTCCTCACCGCCTATGCCGGCGACCTGCTGCGCCGGCAGACTGGCGCCCCGCCCCGCCTCGACGAGCTCGCGGCCCGCGGCTACGAGGGCCTGCGCGCCTGCCTGCCGCCGGCCGGGAAGGCGGCCGTGCCGCCGGCCGGGGAGGCGGCCGTGCCGCCGGCCGGGGAGGCGCCCGGCAGGCCCTGACCGGGTGCGGCGACCCGTTGGCGAGCCGCCGCGGCGAGGCGGGACCCGCTCAGACACTCAGAGACAAGGGGGAGCCGCTCAGCGGACCTTGCCGCCGGCGGCCTCGACCACGCCGCAGGCCAGGCGCCCGCCCGAGTTGCCGGCCGGCTGCGTCTTGCAGTCGTCGGCGCCGGCGTGGAGGATGACCGCCCTGCCGACCGCTGAGTTGGCGCCGGAAAGCGACAGCATGACGGTGATCACCTCGAGGTGCCCGGTGCCGTTGGGCTTGATCTCGATGTTGCCGAAGTCGCCGGCGTGGTGCGTCGTGGATTCGCGGCAGGCGTGCTCGGCGCCGGTTGGATTGAAGTGCCCTCCCGCCGTCGTGTAGTGCCTGCCGGCCGGATCGCGCTCGCACTTGCCGTTCTCGTGCAGGTGCAGGCCATGCGGTCCCGGCTTCTCGACCCCCGCGACGTCCACCACCACCCGCACCGCGTCCGGCCCCTGGGTGAAGGTCACGGTGCCGTGGAGCTTGGGGTCGTCTGCCGATGCGAGCTTCGCCGTCGCGGTCTTCCCGGCCGGCTGGGCGGCCACCGGCGCGGATGCCGGCTCGGGCGCCGCCGCGGCGGGGGCCGCCGGCCCAGGCGCTGCCGCCGCGGGCGCCGAGGCCGCGGAAGGCGCCGGCCCGGGAGCCGCCGCGGGCGCCGCCGCCGCGGGCGCCGGTGCCGCGGGCGCCGCCGCTCCACTCCTCGCGTCGGCCACAGCCAGGGCCGCGGCGAGCCCCGAGAACGAGACGATCCACATCGCGATCGACCAGCTGTACAGACGCTTCATCGCCGTCCTCCTGTGCGCATGCGCCACATATGCGCCGTCATCCAGGCCCTGCATGCTACACGACCCGCGCGGCTCCGCGGCGCCCCGACTCCGGGGACCTCGCTCACCAGCCGGTGCCCGGCGGCTGAGGGAAATTCACCCCACCAACTGAAGGAAAAACCCCATGCCGGCCGCCCGGCCGTGGCAGATCGTTTGCACCATGGGACCGCCGGTGATCGCGCCGCTCGATCGCCATCCGAAGGAGGCAGCCGATGTCAGGTCGAGCTCGCATCCATCTCCCCCCAGCACCCCGGACCCTGCTCTTGCTCGCCGGTGCCCTGGTTTCTCTTGCCAGGCCATCCCTCGGCGCGGCAGGCGCGCCCGCCGGCCAGTCCGTCGTGATCGGCCCGCCGGCCGTCGCGGTGTCGACGCCGGCGTTGCGCAACGTGCCGCCGATCGCCACGACCTCCGAGATCCCGTACCTGGTGCCGAATCCCCGCACCGGGATCCGCTTCCCGCTGCCGGCCCAGCCGCCGGTGGACGCCGCGGTGCAGACCGCGCCGGGACCCGCCGCGCCCAATCCCGCCCCGAGCGGCACGCCGATCAACTTCGAGGGCACGCCGGTCAACAACGGCGCGCCTCCCGACAGCGACGGGCGGGTCGGGCCTAACCATTACATCCAGTTCGTCAACACCCGCTTCCAGATCTGGGACAAGTCCGGCAACTCTTTATATGGCCCCTTCCTCGGCAAGACGCTGTGGCAATTCCTGGGCGGCGTCTGCGCCGTCCACAACGACGGCGATCCGATCGTCGCCTACGACAACCTGGCCGACCGTTTCATCCTCACCCAGTTCACCACCGCGATTCCCGCCGGCCCGGCGCAAGGCTCGCATCAGTGCTTCGCCATCTCGCAGACCGGCGACCCGCTCGGTCCCTGGTACCTCTACGACTTCCGCACCAGCACCGACCCCGCGCAGTTCGAGGACTACCCGCATCTCGGCGTGTGGCCCGACAGCTATTACATGACGACGCGCGAGTTCACCAGCAACAGCTTCAGCCAGGACAACATCTACGCCATGGAGCGTGCCGCCGTCCTCGCCGGCATGCCCGCCCGCATCCAGGTCAACAAATCGTTCGACCCGGCGTTGGGCGACGGCGCCCTGCCCTCCGATCTCGACGGCTTGACGCCGCCCCCCGCCGGCTCGCCGAACTACGTGGTCCGCTACGGCTCGCCCTTCAACGACGGCTCGACGGGCGATACCCTGGACATCTGGAAGGCCTCCGCCACCTGGGGCGCCACGCCGAGCCTCACCGTGACCGGGCCGACGCTGGTCACCGTGTCCACCTTCAACGACATCTTCTCGTGCGTCTCGGCGAACCGCGCCTGCATCGCCGAGCCGGTGCAGCCGATGAGCCCGGCGACGCCTCAGGACTACCTCGACGTCGTCGGCGACCGCGTCATGTTCCGCAATGCGTACCGCAACTTCGGCGACCACGAGTCGCTGGTCTTGAACCACACGGTGAACGTCGGCGCGTCCGGCGCCGATCAGGCGGCCATCCGCTGGTACGAGGTGCGCAGCCCCGGCAGCAACGCCCCGGTCCTGTTCCAGCAGAGCACCTATTCGCCGACCGACCTCAACGATCCGACCGCCAGCCGCTGGATGGCCTCGATCGCGATGGACAACGGCGGCAACATCGCCCTGGGCTACAGCAAGTCGGGGCCCAAGACCTTCCCCACGCCGATGGTCACCGGCCGGCTCGCCACCGATTCGCCGAGCACCATGGGCTCGGAGGTGGTGATGTTCCCCGGCGCCGGCAGCCAGGTCGGCACCGGCAACCGCTGGGGCGACTACACCGCGATGACCGTCGACCCGCGCGACGGCTGCACCTTCTGGTACACCAACCAGTACCTCGCGGCGAGCGGCTCGTTCAACTGGCACATGCGCATCGCCGCCTACCGCTTCCCGCCCGACCAGTGCAGCGCGCAGCCGCAGGGGACCTTGACCGGGACGATCACCAACTGCACCTCGCACGCGCCCCTGTCGAACGCCCTGGTGACGCTCGACAACGGCTTCTCGGGCTCGACCGATGCCAATGGCCACTACGCGATCGTCACTCTGCCCGGCAGCTACATGGCGACCCCCTCCTCGCCCTTGCGCGGCTGCACCGCCGGCTCGGCCACCCAGGTGACCATCACGAGCGGCGGCACCACCGGCCAGGACTTCTGCATCGACGGCGTTCCGCAGTACGCCTTCGTCGCGGCGGCGGTGGACGACAGCAGCGGCAACGGCAACGGCATCCTCAATCGCGGCGAATGCGACAACTTGAACGTCACCATCGAGAACGTCGGCTGCCACGACGCGACGGGAATCGCCACCACCCTCAGCTCCGGCTCGTCCAACCTGACCATCGCCGCCGCCGGCTCCGCCTTTCCCAACCTCGCGATCGGGCAGTCCGTGACCGAGTCGACGCCGTTCCAGGTGAGCCTCGGCAACAACTACGTCTGCGGCACCCCGGCGGCCTTCTCGCTGGCGGTGACGGATGGCAACGGCGGCGCGGGCACGCTCGCCTTCTCGCTGCCCTCCTGCGGGCCCAACAGCACGCCGATCGTCTTTGCCAATCAGACGCTCGACACCAACAGCTCGGTGCAGGTGTCGCGCCTGGGACGCGACGGCTCGCCGAGCGACTGCAGCGCCGCCAAGACGTGCCCCGGCCCGCTGCAGACCGCGACCGGCAACCGCTTCTACAACGCCTACCAGCTCCACACCCCGCCGGCGACCGCGCCGGTCTGCGTCGACGTCAAGATCGACGCGCACTGCGGCAGCGGCAACGAGATCTTCAGCGCCGCCTACTCGGGCCTGGTGGCCAGCTACGACAACACCATGCTGTGTGGCGGCTACCTGGGCGACGCCGGCGTCGCGGGCCTGGGCGACACGGTGCCGAGCGCGACCTACTCGGTGGTGGTGCCGGCCAATCAGGACTTCTTCGTCGTCGTCGATACCATCAACTCCGCCACCGAGACCTGCTCGGGCACCGGCAACGGCTACTCGGTGACCGTGTCGGGCTACTACGACACCTCGACGGTCGCCTCGCACCTGTCGCTCACCTGCCCGTCCTCGCCGCCGGTCTGCGCGCCGCCGGGCAGTCAGTCGGCCAGTGTGCTCTATCCGGCGCCGATGGTGGCCGGCAACTGCGGCGCGAGCGCGACGCCGAGCTGCGCGCCGGCGTCGGGCTCGGCGTTCGCCGTGGGCTCGACCCCGGTCAACTGCTCGGTCACCGTCGGACAGGCGACGGCCACCTGCTCCTTCACCCAGGTCGTCAACGCAACCCCGGACGCCACCATCTCCGCGCCGCCATCGGTCAAGCCCAACTCGACCGGCAACGTGGCCTCGGTGCCGGAGGCCGGCGCCGGTGCCACCTACACCTGGTCGATCGCCAACGGCACCTTAACCGGCGGCGCGGGCACCCGGCAGATCACCTTCAGCGCCGGCGTCTCGGCGCCGGTGGTGCTGCAGGTCCAGGTGCAATCGAGCGCCGGCTGCGCCAACACCGCCAGCGCCTCGGTGCCGTTCGACGCCTCGACCGGTCCGGTCTCCTTCTACACCCTGCCGCCCTGCCGCCTGGTGGACACGCGGAACGCCAACGGCACCTACGGGGGCCCGGCCCTGCAGGGCAACGGCGCCCAGCGCGCCTTCCCGATCGCCGGCCAGTGCGGCATCCCCGCCGACGCCAAGGCGGTGGCGCTCAACCTCACGGTGGTCGTGCCCTCGGCCGCCGGCGACCTGCGCCTCTTCCCCACCGGCATCGGCACGCTCAACATCTCGGCCATCAACTTCCTCGCGGGAGCGGTCCGCGCCAACAACGCCGTGCTCAGCCTGGCCGGCAATCCGGCCGGCAGCCTGACCGTCCAGGCCGACCTCAGCGGCACCACCAACTTCCTCATCGACGTAAGCGGCTACTTCAAGTAGCGGCCGGCCGGCCCGGTCGGTCGCTCCGGCAGGCCGGTTGGAGCAGCGGCCGGCCGGTTGGTCCGCCCGCCCGGTCCGGCTCCGCGCCCGGTCGCTCTGACCGGCCGGTCCGGCTCCGCGGCCCGGGCTCCTCCAGCTCACCGCGAGGTCCGCCGGCCGCACGCTCGTCCTGCACCGCCGGAAATCCGCTTGCCTTCGGGCACGGATCGAGCCGCCCCGGCGGCCGCTGCCGGCGGCATGCGCCCGCCCGCCGGCCTCGTCGCGGGCGCCGTCCGTGGTACGGTTGTCCGGCCTGAAAGACTGCCAGGAGCCGGAGCTCGGATGATGGGACGCGCTGGCGTGCGCGACGATCGGCGGGGTCGCGCCGGCCGGCACCGGCGGGAGACGCGGTGCACGGCGCCGCGATGAGCCCGCGGCCCGCCGCGGGCGAGAGCGGTGGCCAGGGGCCCGGGACGAGGATGCAAGCGCGCCGCTGGCCGGGAGGCGCCGGGCTCTGGGCGCTGCTGGCGTGCCTGGGCGCGTGGGGCGGCTGGTTCATCTTCAGGTCGTCGTTCGTCGTCGCCGGCCGGCGGGTCTTCTGCCTGCTCGACGAGGCGATGGTCGCGATGACCTACGCGCGCAATCTCGTCCTAGGCCACGGGCTCAACTGGGCGCGCACCGGCCAACCGGTCGAGGGCTTCACCCAGCCGCTGTGGACCGCGCTGATGGTGCCGGTCAACGCGCTACCGCTCGACCTCGGATACCGCAGCCTGCTGGTCCAGCTGCTGTCCCTGGCGCTGCTGGGCGCCAACGTCCTGCTGGTGCGGCGCCTCACCCTGCGCTACTTCTCGACCGCCCGGGCGCGGCACTGGCTGCCCGCGGCGGCGCTGACCGCCTTCTATTACCCCTTGAACTACGACGCCCTGATGGGCCTCGAGAGCGGCCTGCAGGCGCTGCTGACCACCGCCTCGGTGCTGCTGGCGTTGGACGTCGCCTGCCGCGGCGCCGACCGCCATCGCGAGCTGCTGCTGCTCGGGGCCGCCGCCTGCCTGGTGCGCCCGGACATGCTGCTGATCGTGGCCGTGGTGCAGATCTGGGTGATCGCGAAAGGCGGCTGGCGCGAGCGGCGCCAGCGCCGGCGCTGGCTCCTGGGCGCGGCGCTCTTCGTCGCGGTGACGGGCGCCTACCTCGCCTTCCGGCGCCTGTACTTTCATGACCTGCTGCCCAATGCCTATTACCTCTATTTCTACCGCATCCCGCTCGCGGTGCGGCTGGCTCGCGGCGCGGTCACGCTCTGGGCATCGCTCGCGGACCACCTCCTGTTGCTGGCCGCCGTGGCCATCGGTCTCGAGATGCTCGCGCGCCGCGGCGGCCCCGAGAGCCGCGCCCTGGCCGGCAGGGCGGCGCTGCCCGCGAGCGTGTTCCTCGCCGGCTGCGCCTGCAGCCTCTTCGCCGGCGGTGACGACCAGGACGTCGATCTTGGGCTGCGGGCCAGCCGCTTCGTCGTCTTCGTCATGCCGCAGGTCTTCATCCTGTGCAATGGGCTGATCAATCAGGCGGCGGACTGGATCAGCCGGCGGCGCCCGCAAGACGCCCTGGCCCACCGCTTCTTCGTGGCGACGGCCGCGGTCTTCTCCCTGATCGTCGCCGACGGCCTCTGGCTCGCCCGCGACGACGCCGGCAACTGGATGGCGCTGATCGGCGGCGACACCCCGCGGGGAGTCGAAGCGCAGGCCGCGCTCTACGGCCGCATGGAGGCTGTGCGGCGGCAGCTGGGCCCGCGCGGCCTGGTGGCCACGCCGGTCGCCGGAGTGCCGGCGTACTTCTCGACCTATCGCATGGTCGATCTCTCCGGCGGCAACGAGCGGCACATCGCCCGCCTGGCGCCGGCGGTTCCCCTGCGCCTGGAGGACTTCTCCGACTACACGCCCGGCCGCGCCAAGTGGGACCACTCGTACGTGCTGGCGCGGTACCACCCCGACGCCGTCCTCGGCTGGCGCGGTCCCGGCGAGGCCTCGGCGCTGCTGGCCGCGGCCGGCTACCGCCATGCGCCGGAAGGCGACGTCTGGCTGCTGGCGACGCGGGCGACGACGACGCGGGCGGCGGCGCAGGCGGTAACGACGCAGACGACGACGCTGGCGACGACGACGCGGGCGGCGACGCTAGCGACGACGACGGCGGCAACGAGGCGGGCGACGACGCGGGCGACGAAGACACCGCCAGCAACCACGCGGGCGGCGACGGCGCGAGGTCCGGCCCCGCCCGGCCCACCGCCGGGGGCTTGGCACCGATGACGCCGGCCGAAACGGCCGACCGGCGGCGACGCGAGCCTGACGCCGGCCAGGCGGCGGCGCCGGCCGGCGAGCGGCGGGCCCTGGCGCTGCTGCTCGCGGCCACCGCCGCATGGTCGGGCTGGTTCATCTACCGCACCTCCTTCGTGGTCGCGGGCAAGCGGGTCTTCTGCCTGTTCGAGGACGCGATGATCTCGATGACCTTCGCCCGCAACCTGGTCGAAGGGCACGGGCTCAACTGGGCGCGCTTCGGCGCTTCGGTCGAGGGCTTCACCCACCCGCTGTGGGCGGCCATGATGGCCCTGGTCAATACCGTGCCTCTCGATCTCAGGTTCCGCAGCTTGCCCGTGCAGCTGATCTCGCTGCTCATCCTGCTGCTGCACGTGGTCCTGGTCCGGCAGGTGATGGTGCGCTGGTTCGCGATCGGCGGCGCGCGTCATTGGTTGCCCGCGGCGCTGCTCACCGCCTTCTACTACCCCTTGAGCTATTGGAGCCTCATGGGCATGGAGAGCGGGCTGCAGGCGCTGCTCACCACGGCCTCGGTGCTGCTCGCGTTCGACATCGTCTGGGGCGGCCAGGACCGGCACCGCGAGCTGCTCCTCGTCGGGGCCGCGGCCTACCTGCTGCGCATGGACATGGTGCTCATGGTGGCGGTCGTGCAGCTCTACGTCATCGCCCATGGCGGGCTGCGCGATCCGCGGCAACGCGCCAGCTGGCGGCAGGGAGCCGTCGCCTTCGTCTTGCTGGCCGCCGGCTACAGCGTCTTCCGCTGGACCTACTTTCACGACGTCCTGCCCAACACC
>Ga0307479_10001468_pt1 | contig 21443 bp, 20 predicted proteins | sample atmos_gasesECM4C_FD_203743 | JGI IMG/M metagenome (GOLD analysis project Ga0307479, IMG submission 203743) | Hardwood forest soil microbial communities from Morgan-Monroe State Forest, Indiana, United States - atmos_gasesECM4C_515 | ecosystem: Environmental > Terrestrial > Soil > Temperate...
CCGGGTCGTCGCCATCCTGCAGCGCCCCATCGGTGCCGGGCGCGACGGGGACGCCCGCGTCGGCCACGGTGAGCCGCGCCGCGACCTTGCTGCCCATCGCCTCGATGACGTCGGGAGAAGGACCGATCCAGGTGATGCCGGACTCCTCGACCGCCGTGGCGAAGCTGGCGTTCTCGCTGAGGAAGCCGTAGCCGGGATGGATGGCGTCGGCGCCGGTGTCCCGCGCGGCGCGAAGCACGGCCTCGATGTCGAGGTACGACTGCGCGGCCGGGCCGGGGCCGATCTGCACCGCGACGTCGGCGTCCTCGACGAACGTGGTGCCGGCGTCGGGCTCGGAGTGGACGGCGACCGCCTCGATGCCCTCGTCATGGCAGGCACGGATGACCCGTCGGGCGATCTCGCCGCGGTTGGCGACGAGGACGCGGCGCAGCGGCACGAACACCTCCGATGGCATGGCCCGCGTTCCCTGGCGCGGGCGGCGAGTTGCGCGGCCGTGGTCTGCGGCCCGCACGATTCTAGCCAGCCGATCCAGGGGGACTCGCCGCCTCCCGGGCGCGAGCGGCCGACCGTGCTACGCTCGGCCTGCTGCTGAGGCGGCAGAGGTCCGGCGCTCCTGAGCCAATCGGAGCACCGCACGGAGGTAGGTCGGGCATGGCAACGACGGCGAGCAGCTTCACCCGCATGGACCAGGGCACCGTCGAGCAGTGGATGACCATCGGTGCCGAGACGGCTGCCCACCAGGGCCGCACCGCCGAGCGCGTCCTGGCCATGCTGCGCTCGCTCGACCAGATCGTCGACGGGTTCGCCGTCGACCAGCTGACCCACTGCCTGCAGACGGCGACGCTCGCCGAGCGGGCGGGTGCCGACGACGAGCTGGTCATCGCCGCGCTGTGTCACGACATCGGCAAGGCGGTCTCGGTGCCCAATCACGCCGCCATCGCGGCGGAGGTCCTCAAGCCCTACGTCCGGCCCGACGTGTACTGGATGATCCTCACCCACCAGGACTTTCAGGGGCGGCACTATTACGAGTACCTGGGCAAGGACCCGCAGGCGCGCGAGCAGTATCGCGGCCATCCGGCGTTTGCCCTCGGCGAGCGCTTCGCGGACGAATGGGACCAGACGGCGTTCGATCCCGGCTACGACACGCTGCCTCTCGAACACTTCGAGGAGCGGCTTCGCGCGCTGTTCGCCAAGCCGGCGGCCGTCTAGGCCCGTCCCCTGCGCGGCGGGGCTCACCTCGTCGCTCCGTTGAGTGCCATCGGCGACTCCTCGTGTTCGAGGCGCGCAGCGCCGTGCTCGTCGTCGGGCGACGGCAGGGTGTCGTGCAGCGCCGCGGCGTCGAGCATGTCGCGGTCGGAGCCGTGCAGACCACCGAGCGCGGCGTCCTCGCGCTTGTCGAGCAGCCGCATGACTTCGAGGACGATCTCGGTGCTGTACCGCCGCATGCCGTCCTGGCCGACGTATTCGCGGTGGCGCAGCCGTCCCTCGGCGTAGACGCGCCGGCCCTTGAAGCAATACTGGCCGCAGATCTCCGCGAGCCGGTTGAAGGCAACCAGGTTGTGGTACTCGGTCGCCTCGTGGCGCTCACCATCGGCGTCGCGCCAGTGCACCGACGTGGCCAGGCGCATGCGCGCGACCATGCCACGTGGGCCGCTGATCGTCTCCGCGTCGCGGGTCAGATTGCCGACCAGGATCACCTTGTTGACCATGGGTTTCTCCTTGTTGCGGGCGCACGCCCGCTGGTTGCGTGGGGTTGTGGCGGGTTTGCGTCATGGCAGGGCCACGTCGAGCGTCGGGTCTTCGGGGATGCCGTCGCGGCGGACCTCGAAGTGCAGGTGCGGACCCGTCGAGTTGCCGGTGCTGCCCACCTCGCCGATGACGTCGCCGGCCAGCACCTCGTCGCCGTCGTGGATGGCGACCGTCGAGAGGTGGCCGTACAACGTGGTCAGCCCGTCGCCGTCGTCGAGGACGACGTGCAGTCCGAAGCCCGTCTCGGACGTGACCACCTGGGCGATGCCGTCGAGGGCGGCGTGGACCGGAGTGCCAAGCGGCGCGGCGAGGTCGATGCCGGTGTGGATGTGCCCGGACGGGCAGCCGCGGTCGGCGGGCTCCATGACGTACGGCGTGCAGCCGAACGGCTGGGAGACGACCGCGCCGTCGAGCGGTTTCGTCCAGATGCCGTCGCCGTGGCTGATGCCGTCCAGCGCGGCGCGGAGCAGCGCGGCAGTGTCGAGGGGCTGGCCGTCGAGCAGGGCGCGAACGGTGACGTCCTGCCTGCCGGCGAGAACGTGCCCGACCGTGTCCCCCCGCTGGACCGTGCCGTCGGGGACGGTGTCGTCCAGACCCGCGTAGTCGACGGTCAGCCCCACGTCGTCGCCGCCGCCGGTGATGACGATGCTTCCGGTCGACGGCACCGTGAGCGTTCCCGCCGCCAGGGCGAGCAGCGCCGTTCCACTCGGCGCGTGAACGACCGCGCTGTGAGCGGGTGCATCGCTCACCGTCACTCCATTGCTCCCGGGAGCGACGATGCGGCCCAACGCAGCGCCGGTCTGCTGCATGGCTGCTCCGGTGCCGACGGCCGCACCGCTCAACGTGACGGCGGTCGTGGTGGCGAGGATGGTGCGCAGCATCACGCTCTCCGCCCGGCGCCGTGCGCCGTCGAGGTGGTGTGGACCGCGTGGCGCATGGCGCGCTCGAGGTGGTGCCCGATCGTCTTGGTCTTGGTCTCCAGGTGTGACGCGGTGTTGAGCGCTCCGGGCACCTTGAGCAGCAGGACCAGCGTGGCCAGCCCGTACAGTGTCTGCACCAGGCCGAACCCGGGGTTGTCGAAGGCCAGGGTCATGGCCACGCTCAGGACGATGAGCTGGACCGCCTGCATGAAGACGGTCACCATGAAGAGGCGCAGCCAGCTGCGCGCGTAGGCACGCGTGTCGGGAAGAACGCTGCACAGCGCCGCCGCCGGCGCGACCACGATGAGCACCGAGAGCAGCGCGTAGCGGACGACGTACGAGAGGACGAGCAACACCAGCGCGATCACCAGGCCGACCACGAAGACCGCGTGGAAGATGTCCTGCGTGACCGAGAGGTTGGCCACCAGCGGTGCGCTCAGCGACGAGCTCCACGGCAGCCCGTCGACGTGCATGCCGCCGGCAAGGCCCATGGCCACCTGGTCGAGAGCGTTGTCGAGGTCGATGACCATCTGGGTGAGCGGCAGGGTGAAGTGCACCAGCGCCACGGCCAGCATCAGCCGGGGCAGCAGGACCTTGAGGCTGTAGCGGGCGCGATACGAGGTGTGTTCGAAGATGCCGCGAAGCAGGCCGAAGAGCAGGACGCCAACCAGCAACACGTCCATGGCGAGAGCCATGCCGAAGGTGAGGTGGCGCAGCGACGGGTTGCCGGTGAAGTCACGCGCGTAGGGCACAGTCGTGTCGACGGTGCTGAACAGGTAGCGCTGCAGCGCGTTCTCCACGTCGTGGCGCGCCCCGTCGATGAAGTGGGTGAGCAGCCCGACGACGAGGTGCACGACCCATCCCGCCGGGTCGCGGAGTGCCTGCAGGAATGCGAGCGCGTGCATGTGTGGCGCCGGGTGCTCAGTGCAGGTTGGAGGGGACGGCCGCGATCAGCGCGTGGGTCAACGTGCCCGCGAGCTCGACGCCGATCGTGCCGAAGACGATGCGGCCGATCCAGCGCTTGGCTTCCATCACGCTGCGCGGCTCGACGGCGATGATCTTGTAGAGGAACGCGACAAGGAAGGCCAGCGCGCCGATGGAGCCGATCAGGCTCTGCGCCAGGCCGACCCAGTTGTCGATCAGCGATTTGAGCTGCTGCATGGCTCAGCGGCTCCGCTGGTCGCGCCGCGCGCGGGCGTGCGGAATGTCGACGGACGTGTGCATGGGGCGGCCTCCGGATTGCGGGAACGGTTGCTGGAATGAGGCCGCCCCTCCGGCCTCCTGCACGTCGACAGCGCTCAGGGTACCACAAATCTGTGTGGGTCGTCAAGGTGGGCGGTGACATTGCGTCAATGCGCAATCGTCAGCGCGCCTGTGGAACGTGGACTCCGTTGAGCAGGCGCGTCGCCTCGTCGCGCGCCAGCGCTTCGAGGTCGAGGACCAGCGAGTATTCGGTCTCGGCAAAGGCACCGGTCTGGCGGTTGAGACGGGAGAAGAGCTGCGGCGTCAGCAGCTCCACGCCGGCGACGACAGGTGGTGCCGTCCGTGTGGCCGTCCTGCCCAGAGCACCGCCGAGGTCAGGCAGCGGCGACGGCAGCGGCGGTGCGTGATGCGCGGGACGCAGCCACGTCAGCGCGTCGCCGGCGGCGTGCACTCCTTGACCGACGAGCCGAGCCCCGACGACGACGAGGGCGATGGCGGCGGCGATCTCGATGACCACCGCAGCGCGAAACCAGCGTGGCACCATGGGGCGATCTCCCTTGTCCGGGCTTGGGAAACGGCACCCCTCCGGCCGCCGGTGCGCGGGCACCTCGGCGTCGGACTCTACACAGTCTTGTGTAAGTCGTCAAGAGGTGCTAGGCTCATCCGCATGTCGACGACGACGGTCCGGCTCACCGAGTACGCAACCGGCGGCGGCTGCGCCACCAAGATCGCGCAGAGCGATCTCGCGGGCATTCTCGCCGGCCTTCCGCTTGCGGTCGACTCCCCGCAGCTGCTGGTGGGTGCCGACACGTCGGACGACGCGGCCGTCTACCGGCTGACCGACGACCTCGCGCTGGTGGTCACCGTCGACTTCTTCGCTCCAGTTGTGGACGATCCTGGCGATTACGGCGCCATCGCGGCCGCCAACGCACTCAGCGACGTCTACGCCATGGGCGGCACGCCGGTGCTCGCACTGAACATCGTCGCCTGGCCCGCCGAGGACGTCCTCCCGCCCGAGCTGCTCGCCGACGTCCTGCGCGCCGGCGCCGACGTCGTGCGCAGCGCCGGCGCCGTCCTCGCCGGCGGCCACTCGATCCGCGACCAGGAGCCGAAGTACGGCCTCGCCGTCGTCGGCACCGTGCATCCCGACGCCATCACCACCAATGCGCGCGGCCGCCCCGGCGACGTCCTCGTCCTGACCAAGCCGCTCGGCACCGGCATCGTCAGCAACGCAACCAAGCTGGGCGAAGCACCCCCACACGTCACCGCAGCCGCTGTCGCGTCGATGCGCCGACTCAACCGCGACGCGGCCCAGGCCGCCGCCCGCTTCGGCGTGCGCTGCGCCACCGACATCACCGGCTTCGGCCTGCTCGGCCACGCACGCAACATCGCCCGCGGCAGCGCCTGCGGCGTCGAGATCGTCGCCACCTCGCTCCCCATCCTCCCCGGCGTCCCCGACCTCGTCGCCGCCGACCTCATCCCGGGCGGCAGCCGCCGCAACCTCGCTTTCGCCGACACCTACACCCGATGGGACGACGACGTCTCACTCCAGCACCGCGTCATCGCCACCGACGCCCAAACCTCCGGCGGCCTCCTCCTCGCCGTCCCCCCCGACGCCTGCGACCCACTCATCACCGACATCCGCGACCAGGGCGGCACCGCCGACCGCATCGGCGCGCTCACCGACAACGCCCCCGGCACTGTGAAGGTCCGCACCGCATAGCGGCTGCTGCAGAATTTCGCCAAGGCACGATGCGCCTGGCTGATGGTTTAGCAGAAATTCTCCAACGCACTTCTATCCATGTCGGCTACGGCGGCGACCCCGGCGCCGAGACGGATGGGTTCTGCGCCTTGGACGTTTCATGGCAGGCTTCTCCGGCGGAGGAGCCAACTCCGGACCGTGATGCGCCACTCCGCAGCGCGGAACGTCCACAAAGCACGTCGACCGACTTTTGACGTAGCGGTCAAGAAGTACGAGATTGCGATCGACCGCGACGTTGAGAGCCACCGCGTGGTTGCTCTTGCGCAATCCGCGCATAGTGCGTTGAAGCGGTGGGAGCGAAGACCTGAAGCTCTGCGTCCCCTCTTTCGCTTGCAAGACGGGAAGCCGAAGGGCAGCGAGCGCTTCAGCGTCCGCTCTAGTCCTTACGGGCAACCCGAGGACCCCTAGGAGACAGACACGCAGGGCCACAACCTTCTCGCGCATTATTGTGAGGCTGCTCGCCATAACATCATTCAATTGCTCGACTGCCTGCGCCACGGCATTCGCTCGGGCCTGATCGCTCAATGGTGCGTTGGCGGCCGTCGCTGCCGCGGCGTTCTGACTAGCTATGTTGATCTCCGTCTGCGCGGCGACGTACGCTTGGACGGCCATCGCGAGCTCGGGTGCGTAGTCCAATTGACCAAACTTGGGAGGTTGGATGCGTCGGGCGCGGCGGCGCCGCACCTCGCGGCGTCCGAGAAGGAACAGGTCGCCCGCGAAAACCAACGTGGCGAAAGCCCCGAAGCCGACAGCAGCCTTGATGATCCCGTCGCCCGAGCCGCCCTGGTTGGCGTTCAGCGCAAGACCGACGCTAAAGAGCGCGAGAGCCACAGCTACGAGCCCAGCCCACGCACCAGCGGCGGTCCAAAGACGCATCCACCAACAGTACGGGGCGTACGACCGCAACTGCCAGACCGTTCTTGACTCTCCCGAACATCCGTTCTACCCTCTCCCTCCCATGCGCCGCGAACCCCTGACCCTCGTCGAAAAACCCTGCCGCACCGCCCTCAACCGCGTCCACGGCATGCCCTTCGACTGGTCGCTCAACCCGTACACCGGTTGCGAACATCGCTGCACCTTCTGCTACGTCCGCGCCTTCGAGCTCCGCGCCGACCGTCCCAGCGACGACCGCTACGGCCGCACCGTCCTGGTCAAGACCAACATCGTCGGCGTCCTCCGCGGCGAGCTCTCCCGCGCGTCGTGGAAGCACCAGGAAGTCTCCATCGGCGCCGCCACCGATCCCTACCAGCCCGCCGAGGGCCGCTACCGCCTCACCCGCGGCTGCCTGCAAGCACTGCACGACTTCCGCACCCCGACGCACATCATCACCCGCGGTCCGATGATCGTCCGCGACGTCGACATCCTGGTCGCGCTGAGCCACCGCGTGTCCGTCAGCGTGTGCATCAGCGTCCCCAGCCTCGACCCGGACGTCGTCCACCGCACTGAACCGGGCACCGCCCCACCGCGCCAGCGTCTTCGCGCCCTACGAAGACTCGTCGACGCCGGTGTGCGCGCCGGAGTCCTGATGGCACCGATCCTGCCCGGCATCAGCGACGACCCGCGCGCCCTCACCGAGGTCATGCGCGCGGCACGCGACTCCGGCGCCGCATTCGCCGGGGCAGGGCCGCTGCGCCTTGCACCAGGGACCCGCGAGCACTTCCTCGACCACCTCGGCGCGGACTTCCCAGAGCTGCTCGCCGAGTACCACCGCCTCTACGGTGGTCGCGTCAACCTGCCGGCCGCGTACACCTCGTCGCTGCAGGCGACCGTCGCCCGCATCCGTGACGACGTCGGCGTCGCCGACCGGCCCGCCACCTACATCACGCCACTGCCCCAACCGGCGCAGCTGGCCCTGCCGCTGGCATCGTGAGCGAGCCCTCATGTTGAAGCCAAAGATGACATCAACACCCAGAGGCCGCGGCCCGTAGCTGCCCGGCACTCCGCTCCCACTACAATCCGCAGCCGAGATGGCGATGCAGCAAGACGCGCTCAAACGCGAGGTGCGGAAACTCGTCGACGACTTCGACGCGCAGACACCGCGCGAGGTCGAAGCACGGCGACGCTTCCTCGCCGAGCTGGATCGCCTGCCCCACCCCTTCGCCGAGGACGCCGACCCGGTGCACGTCACCGGCTCCGCCGTCATCGTCGGGCCACGCGGCGTGGTCCTCCACTTCCACAAACGGCTGCACATGTGGCTGCAGACCGGCGGCCACGTGGAGCCCGGTGAGACACCGTGGGACGCGGCACTCCGCGAATCGGTGGAGGAGACGGGGCTGCAACTCCACCACGCCGGCGGCGGCAACACGCCGCAATTCGTCCACCTCGACGTGCACCCCGCAGCCAAGGGACACACCCACCTCGACCTCCGCTACCTGCTCACCCCCGCCGACCCCGCCACCGACCCCAAGCCCCCGCACACCGAAAGCCAGCAGGTCCGCTGGTTCGACTGGGACGAGGCGATGACCGTCGCCGATCCGGGACTCATCGACGCGCTGCGCAGGCTGCGCCCCGCGGCCCGACCGCGATGAACCGCTTCCACCGTTGGTACTGCCGCTCGGCCCGCTGGCAACGCGCGGTCGAACACGAGCTCCTCCCCTGGGTGCTCCGCAACGTCGACCTCGGCGACGACGTCCTCGAAATCGGTCCAGGCCCCGGCCTCACAACAGCCGTCCTCGCACGAACCACACCGCACCTCACCGCCGTCGAGATCGACGCCGCTCTCGCCCGAGCACTCCAACAGCGCACCGACCCGCAGCGCGTCACGGTGGTCCACGCCGACGCCACGGCCCTGCCCTACAACGACAACACGTTCACCGGCGCCGTGTGCTTCACCATGCTCCACCACGTGCCGACGGTCGCACGACAGGACGCACTGCTCCGCGAGGTGCGCCGCGTCCTCAAGCCGGGCGCCACCTTCGCGGGGTCAGACAGCCGCCCAAGCGTGATCTTCCGCGCCGCGCACCTCTTCGACACCATGACGCTGGTCGATCCCGCCACGCTCTCCGCGCGCCTCACCGCGGCGGGCTTCACGGACGCAACGGTCAGCACCGCCAAGCACCAGCTCCGCTTCCGCGCCCACCGCCCGTAGGCGACTCAGCCGAGCCGCGCCACCCACTGCTCGGGATGGTCGAGCTCACGCAGCGACGGCATCAGCTCCGGCCCCTCCCACACGCGATTGAGCAGCGCCAGTCCCCCGAGCGCAACGACGCGCTCGGCGAAGCGCTCACCCAGCTCGTACTGCCGCATCTTCATCGACAACCCGGTCACCCGGAAGACGAGCCGCTCCAGCGGCGACCGCTGCGCACTGCGCGCATGGAACGCCGACTCCAACCGCGCGAAGTCGGCGAGGTGCCGGCTGCCCACCTGGTGCATGACGTAGTTCGAGTAGCCCTCGCAGATGCTCATCACGGCCTGCACGCGTCCCACCGTGCGCAGCTGCGAGCGCACCGTCCCCGGCAGGGACCGCGCCACTTCGAACGACGACGGACGCGACCGCCCGCCATCCTCGCCGTCCTCCCCCGCGAGCCGCGCCACCAGCTCCTCCATGAGCAGTTCGCGCATCATGGCGCCGAGGTGCTCGCGCAGCCAGGGGTGGGCCTCGAACTGCCAGGCGTGGGTCAGCTCGTGGAGGACGAGCCAGCGCCGCAGCGTCTCTCCCGCGATGCGCTGGCGCTGCTCGAACAGCTCGACGTTGGGCTCGACCAGATACAGCGCCGACGGCTCCCGCGATCCCCCTGCGCCCGCGCCCGCTTCGCCGTCCGCCGCCGAGGGGGCGAGCATCAAAACGGGGTCGTACTGCCCGAGGACACGCTGCGACATGAACCCGAACAGCTCGCCGACGTAGCGCGAGAGGACCAGCCGCGACAGCGCGGTCGCCCGCGACTCGGGGATCTGCTCGCGCAGGCGCTCGACCGGGGCCAGCATGCGCTGCACCATGACCAGGTTGCGGTCGATGAACCCGTGCCGGTCGAGCACAGCGAAGTGCGGATAGCCGGAGACGGGCGTCTCGACGACGCTCGACATCAGCGGGGCCATCTCGGCGGCGACCGCGTCGTACGACGCTCCCAAACGAGACGCGATCAGGGAGGTCGGGGTGGGCTGCTGCTCGCCGGAGCGCTGCTTGGCGACGCGGCGGACCAGCTCCCAGTCGAGCAGCCGGCGCTCGTCCACCTTGGCGGGACGGCCGAGCGCTCGCGCCGAGACGACGGCCAGCCCGGCGAGGGCGCCGACCACGGCTTCCCGACTCCAGAGACGGCTCACGCTCCCCACTCTACCCACCCGCCGCAGCGTCGCCGCACACCCGGCCTTAGCACTCCCCACGCCCGAGGGCTAGCACTCGCCGGGCCGGAGTGCTAAGCTATCCCCCGACAACTCTCCGGATCCCCTTTTTGACGACCCTGCCCGACATCATCGCGCGCAGGAGGAGGAGTGCATGGCCAAGCAGCTGCTGTTCGACGTCGACGCCCGGGCGCACCTGAAGCGTGGCGTCGACCGGGTCGCCGACGCAGTCAAGATCACCCTCGGCCCCCGCGGCCGCAACGTCGTGCTCGACAAGAAGTTCGGCTCCCCGACGATCACCAACGACGGCGTCACCATCGCCAAGGAGATCGAGCTGGAGGAGCCCTTCGAGAACATGGGCGCCCAGCTGGTCAAGGAGGTCGCCTCCAAGACCAACGACATCGCCGGTGACGGCACCACAACCGCCACCGTCCTCGCCCAGGCGCTGATCACCGCCGGAATGCAGAACGTCGCCGCCGGGGCCAACCCGATCCAGCTCAAGCAGGGCATCGAGAAGGCCGTCGAGGTGGTGGTCCAGGCGATCAAGGACCAGTCGGTCAGCATCAGCGAGCGCGAGAAGATCGCCCAAGTGGCGTCCATCTCCGCGGCCGACCCGGCCATCGGCGAGGTCGTCGCCGACGCCATGGAGAAGGTCGGCAAGGACGGTGTCATCACCGTCGAGGAGTCGAAGGGCCTGGAGACCGAGCTCGAGCTGGTCGAGGGCATGCAGTTCGACAAGGGCTACATCTCGCCCTACATGGTCACCAACGCGCAGCGCATGGAGGCCGTCCTCGAGGAGCCCTTCATCCTCATCACCGACAGGAAGATCTCCGCGATCGCCGACCTGCTGCCCATCCTCGAGAAGGTGGTGCAGAGCGGCCGGCCGCTGCTGGTCATCGCCGAGGACGTCGAGGGCGAGGCGCTGGCCACCCTCATCGTCAACAAGCTGCGCGGCACCTTCAATGCCGTCGCCGTCAAGGCGCCGGGCTTCGGTGACCGCCGCAAGGCCATGCTGCAGGACATCAGCATCCTCACCGGCGGCCAGGTGATCAGCGAGGAGGTCGGCCTCAAGCTCGACTCCGCGCAGCTCAGCTCGCTGGGCAAGGCGCGCCGCGTCACCGTGACCAAGGACGACACCACCGTCGTCGAGGGCGCGGGCTCCGCGGACGCGATCAAGGGCCGCATCGAGCAGATCAAGTCCGAGATCGACAAGTCGACGAGCGACTGGGACAAGGAGAAGCTCCAGGAGCGTCTCGCCAAGCTGGCCGGCGGCGTCGCCGTCATCAAGGTCGGCGCGGCCACCGAGACCGAGCTCAAGGAGAAGAAGCACCGCATGGAGGACGCCGTGTCGGCGACCCGTGCGGCCGTCGAGGAGGGCATCGTGCCCGGCGGCGGCACCGTGCTCATCAACGCCATCCCCGCGCTCGACTCGCTGAAGCTCGAGGGCGACGCCGCCACCGGTGCGTCGATCGTCCGCCGCGCGCTCGAGGAGCCGCTGCGCCAGATCGCCACCAACGCCGGGGCCGAGGGCTCCGTGGTGGTGGAGAAGGTTCGGTCGCTGCCCAAGGGCCAGGGCTTCGACGCCTCCACCGGCACCTACGTCGACATGGTCAAGGCCGGCATCATCGACCCCACCAAGGTCACCCGCTCGGCGGTGCAGAACGCGGCGTCGATCGCGGCGCTGCTGCTGACCACCGAGGCGCTGATCACCGACATCCCGGAGAAGAAGAACGGCGGTGGCGCGCCGCCGATGCCGGAGTATTAGTCGGAAACGGCACCAACAGCGGAGCGGCTCAGTCCACCAGGGCTGGGCCGCTTCGGTCTTTAAACGGCGGCCATCTCCCCGTCGGCGAGCAACGCCGCCACCAGGGAGGTGTGCGTCCGCAGCAGCCCGGACAGCTTCTCGCTCGGCATCGGCCGGGCCAGCCCGTAGCCCTGCCCCAGCTCGCAGCCCATCGCCTGCACGTAGGCGAGCTGCCGGGGCGTCTCGATGCCCTCCGCGCAGATCTCCACGTCGAGCATGCCCAGCATGCGCACGATGGCGAGGGTCAGGGAGCGCTCGTCGGCCACGGTGTCGATGCCGGCGACGAAGGTGCGGTCGATCTTGACGATGTCCACCGGCAGCCGGCGCAGGTAGCCGAGCGACGAGTAGCCGGTGCCGAAGTCGTCGATGGCGATCTTCACCCCGGCGTCGCGCAGCGACTGGAGGCGGGCGCAGGCGGTGTCGAGGTCTTCGAGCAGCACCGTCTCGGTGATCTCCAGCACCAGGCTGGAGGGTGCCAGCTCTGCGGCCGACACCTCGTCGAGCACGCGCCGGGCGAACTCGGGATCGCGCAGCGCCCGCGACGAGACGTTGACCGACACGCGCTTGGGCGCCGCCTCGCCGAGGTCCTGCCGCCACTCCCGCAGCTGGCGCAGCGACTCGCGCAGCACCATCTGGTCGATGCTCACGATCAGGCCGGTTTCTTCCGCGAGTGGCACGAACTCCACGGGGCTGAGCAGGCCGCGCTCGGGATGCTCCCAGCGCAGCAGGGCCTCGACGCCGGTGATGCGCCCGGTGGAGAGCTGCACGACCGGCTGGTAGTACGGGGTCAGCCCACCGGCTTCCATCGCGCGCTGCAGGTCGGCCTTCATGCCGTGGCGCTCCTCGACGGCCACCTGCATGCTCTGCTCGAACAGCTCCCAGCCGCCGCCCGCGCCCTTGGCGCGGTACATGGCGACGTCGGCGTTGCGCAGCAGCTCGTCGGCCTCGGCGCGCGCGTGTCCCGCCCAGACCACGCCGATGCTGGCGGCGACGGTGACCTCGTGGGTGTCGAGCACGAACGGGGTGGCCAGGGCCTCCTCGATGCGCTGCGCCACGCGCACCGCATCCTCGGGGGAGTGCGAGTCCTCGATCAGCACGGCGAACTCGTCGCCACCGAGGCGCGCCGCGGTGTCGAAGGGACGCAGGCACGCGCGCAGCCGCTCGGCGACGGCGACCAGGAGCTGGTCACCGGCGGAGTGGCCGAGACCGTCGTTGATCAGCTTGAAGTCGTCGAGGTCGAGGTAGAGGATGGCCACCGACTCCTCGAGGGAGCGCCGCGCCAGCGCGTGCTCGATGCGGTTGGTCAGCAGCGCCCGGTTGGCCAGGCGGGTCAGCCCGTCGTGGAAGGCCTGGTGCTTGAGCTGCTGCTCCAGGCGGCGGTTCTCCAGGGTCACCGACGCGTGCGACGCCAGCGCCTGCACAAGTTGCAGGTCGCTGGAGTCGAAGGTGGACACGTCGCCGAGGCGGTTGCCCACCAGCAGGACGCCGAAGACACCGGAGTCGCCGGTCAGCACGGTGGCGATGGCGTCCTGCAGGCCGCGCTCCTGCATCACGTCGCGCTGCGGCGAGTCGGTGCGGCGGGGGATGAGCAGGTTGCCAGACGAGGCGACCGTCGCCATGCACAGCGGGTCGCTGGCCGCTTCGGGGTACGTCGCCAGCGGCGCCAGCTTGCCCGCCGACAGCGTCGCCCGCAGCGGGGTCGACTCGGCGTCCAGGGCGAAGAGCACGACCTCGGCCATCTCAGCGCGCGCCATCTCCGCGGCGTGGGAGAGCACGACGGCGGCGGCGCCGGCGAGGTCGGGCGAGCGCTGCAGCTCATGGGTCGAGCGGTACAGGGTCTCGACGCGCTCCTTTCTGATGCGCTCTCCCGTGTACGCGCGATAGGCGCCCAGGAGCACGATCGACGGCGGCAGCAGCAGCGCGATGGCGCGGGCGTCGCCCTGGAAGAGCATGACGCCGGCGAGTCCCATCGAGCTGTTGGCGATGGCGCCGGCCATGGCGAAGGCGGCCATCTGCGGCCACTGCCGGAACAGCGAACGGCCTTCGGCGAGGGAGATGGTGATCACGATGACGGTGCCGCTCAGCAGCGTCACCACCACCACCGAGCTGAGCGTGCCGATCCAGCCCGCCGGTCCAGCTGGGTCGTGGCCGTCCACCGCAAGGCGGAAGAGCAGGGCGGCGACGGCGCTCTCCACCGCGATCAGGCCGAGGTTGAAGACCAGCTTCATCGGCGACTGGCGGCGGTGGCTCATCAGCGCCAGCGCGCTGCCGGTGACCTGCGCCAGCACCATGTGTGCGGGTGCCGCCGACATCAGCGCCACCACCAGCACCATCTCGCGCAGCGAGAACGAGTGCGCCTCGCGGTGGTAGTGGATGTGGACGACGAAGATCTCGGCGATCGCCGCCAGCGCCGCCAGGATCGGCCACGGCACCTCGGGCACGACGCCGATCGGGCCGACGGTGCGCAGCGGACCGAGGGTGAGCACCGCCGCGATGACCACCAGCAGGACGTTGACGCCCCAGACGCGCGCCGTTCCCGTGGCCAGCAGGCGGGCGAGCAGAGGACGAGGGTGACCGCGGCCGATCGACACCCGTGTCCTGGCTCGTTGCGTTCCGGTCATCGATCCATCAGGTCCAGTCGCTGCTCGACCAGCTCTGGCCGCTCCAGGTCTGCCCGCTCCACGACTGTCCTGACCAGCTCTGCCCGTCCCAGACGGCGCTCGACCAGGTCTGGCCGCTCCACGTCTGGCCCGACCAGCTCTGCCCGGACCAGGTCTGGCCACTCCAGGTCTGCCCGCTCCAGGTCTGGCTCGACCAGGTCTGTCCTGACCACGTCTGCCCGCTCCACGTCTGGCTCGACCAGGTCTGCCCGGACCACGACTGGCCGGTCCAGTCGGCGCCGCTCCAGGTCTGGCCGTTCCAGATGCCCCCCGACCAGGACTGGCCCGCGGCCTCCAGCAGCGCCATCACGCCGCTGTTGAAGGACGAGCCCATGATGTCCTGCTCACCGGTGAGGGCGACGTTGTTCATCACCACGTGGATGGAGCCGCGCGACTGCTCCAGCGAGCCGGTTCCTGTCGACTTCGTCCAGTTCTGCGTCGCCGAGTTGAGCGACGGCGTCGCGGCGTTCAGCACGGGGCGCAGGTTGAGCTCCCCGTTGCCCTGCGCCGCGGGGGGGAAGTTGTCGAGGTAGTGCGCGCCGTTGTCGAGCAGCGCCTTGACCTGGTCGGGGTTGAGCGACGGCCGCTGCGAGAGCAGTAGCGCCGCCGCGCCGGAGGCCACCGCCGCCGCCTGCGAGGTGCCGCTGCCGCGGAAGAAGCGCGGCGTCACCAGGCCGGCGCCGCCGTAGGTCTGGTCGATGTACGAGTTGGGGTCGCGCAGCGAGACGATGTGCACGCCGGGCGCGACCAGGTCGGGCTTGCGGCTCCTGCTGCGCTGCGAGAAGACGGCCACCTGGTCGTCGTCCCGAGCCACCGTCCCTTCCGTATCGGCGGCGCCGACGGCGAGGACGTACGGATCGGTGGCGGGATCGGCGAGCAGTCCTGACGAGGTGCCGCCCTGGTTGCCCGCGGAGACGACGACGACGATGCCGCTGTTCCACGCCACCTCGGCGGCGTAGGCGAGGGGATCGACGGTGTACGGCTGCGAGCTGTCGGTGCCGAACGACAGGTTGAGCACGCGGATGTTCATGCCGTTGTCGTTCCTGTGCTGCACCACCCAGTCGATGGCGGCGATCACCTGGGAGACGTCGGTGTTGCCCCGCGAGTCGGCGACCTTGATGCTGACCACGCGCGAGTCCGGCGCCATGCCGACGAAGTCGGCGCTGTCGCCGACGTAGGAGGTGGCGGCGTCGTCACGGCCGGCGATGATGCCGGCGAGGTGGGTGCCGTGGCCGAAGGTGTCCTGGTACTGCAGGCCGGGGACCTGCGACTCGAAGGAGAGGTCAGGCCCGTTGATCACCTTGCCCGGCGCGGTCAGGCCGTTGACGCCGACGACACCGGAGTCGATCAGCGCCACGTCGACGCCCTTGCCGGTGTAGCCCGCCGCCCAGTAGCTCTGCGCGCCGGTCATCCTGGTGGTGTTGTAGGCGGAGCCGACGTCGCTGGTCGGGTCGTAGGTGGTGCCGTACATGTGCAGCGGCGCGTTGGCGCTGACGCTGAAGACGCCGGGCCGCGAGGCCAGCCAGCCCGTGGAGTCGCCGGGGACCTGCGCCTCGACGCCGTTGATGATGCCCAGGGTACGGACCACGTGGCCGCCCGCCGCGCTGACGTCCGCGGCCGCCGCCTGCATGTCCTGCGCCGAGTCGGCGCGGAGGATCACCGAGACGGCGTGTCCCGCGAAGCGCGCCGCGGCACCGACCAGCGGCATCGCCGGGATGGAGGCGAGAAGCGCAGCCACGACGATCACCAGCGCGCGCGACTGCCGGCGCTTGCGATCGTCCCCCCAGGTGAGGCCGAAGACCACCGTGTCCATTGGTTCTCCCAGACTCCTGAAACTCCTTCCCGTCGCCACCGGGGCCGAGTTGAAATCTAGTCGGGCCGTACGGCTTTCTTGATAGCCCCGGCGTCACGGTATTTGCAGCGCCTGTAAAGGAGCGAGATCGCCCCGTCACACATGCGCGCGCGTACAGGGGGGGAAGGCTGGCGAAACCCACGAGCCACCGCGCCAGGCGTGACACGATCGCCACAGCCGGGTCTATGTCAGGACTGTCAGTGTGTCGGGCAGTCGAGGGCCAGGTAGGCCCGCTTGCCCAGCGCGGCGTCGAGCCGGGCGTGCACGGTCACGTCGCTGCCACTGCTCGGCGCGGCGCAGCCCGCGGGCAGGCGAACGAAGACGCTGCGCGCACCCGCCTGGAGGTAGCCCTGGCGGCAGCCCGAGTCGCAACTGACCGACTGGTATGTCCCACTCAGGGTCGCGGTGCCGTCGCCAGCCACCGAGCGCACCGGGTCGCCGAGCAGCCCGCGGACGCCGACCACCGCGGCGATGGCGACCGCGATCACCGCCAGCACCACCACGGGCAGCGCCCAGGCGGGTCGGCGGTGGGGCGTCGCGACCGGGGACGCGGGCGGGGCGGCGGCGGCGCTGGGCATCGCCGGTACGGTACCGGTTCCCGTACGGTGGCGGCGTGGCGCTCGCCCCCATCGCCTTCGTCACCGATTACGGCGTGTCGGACACCTACGCGGCCGCGCTCCACGCGGCGGTCTGGCGCGTCGACCCCTCCCTGGCGGCGCTGGTCGGGATGCACGCGGTCCCGCCGGGCGACGTGCTCGCCGGCGCCTACCACGTCAAGGCGATGGCCCTGGCCATGCCGCCGGGCGGGGTGGTCTGCGCGGTGGTCGACCCCGGGGTGGGCACGGCGCGCCGCGCCCTGGCCGCGGTCGCCGGCGATCGCTTCTTCGTGCTGCCCGACAACGGGCTGATCTCCTACGCCTGGGAGGAGTCGCCGCCTGCCTCACGGGAGTGCGTCGCCCTGCCCGTTCCCGACGGCGCCTCGGCGACCTTCCACGGACGCGACGTCTTCGCCCCCGCCGCCGCCCGGCTCGCCACCGGCACCCCGCTCGGCGAGCTCGGCATCGGGAGCGCGGAGCCGCGGCTGCTCGACACCGCGTTCGCCCACGGCGCGTCGCAGGTGCTCACCGGCGTCGTCTGCGTCGTCGACCACTTCGGCAACGCCGTCACCACGATCCGCGACCGCGACCTCGGGGGCCGCCGCGTCGTCGCCGCCGAGTGGGACGGCGACACTCCCTGCAGCGCGACGCCGGTGCGCACCTACGCCGGCATCCGCGAAGGCGGGCTGGGAGTCCTGCTGGGCAGCGCGGGGCACCTGGAGGTCGCGGCCCGCGGCGGCCGGGCGGAGGCGTTGGGCGGTCCGGCCCTCGGCGCCGCTGTTCGCGTTCACCTCGGCGAGGGCGCCGCGTGAGCCTCGACGACGTCGCGGGATACGGGTCGCTCAGCGCCGCCGACGTCGCCGCACTCGATGCCGCCGCCGTGGCCAGCGGAGTGTCGGTGCTGCAGCTCATGGAGATCGCCGGCTGGCAGGTCGCGCGCAGCGTCTGGCGCATGCTGCGCTTCGCGTCGGCGCCCGTCGTCGTTGTGGCCGGACGTGGCAACAACGGCGGCGACGGCCTGGTCGCCGCGCGTCACCTGTCGGCTTGGGGGTGCACGGTGCACGCCGTCGTCATCGCCGAGTCGCCGAGCGAGCTGCGCGACATCGTTGCAACGCAGCTCACCGCGGCGGAAAACTCAGGTGTGCACACGACTTTCGCCACCGATGCGCGGGCTGTTGGCGAGGCCCTGCGCGGTGCAACGGTGGTCGTCGATGCGCTGCTTGGCACGGGCCTGCGTGGCGCACCGCGTGTACACGACGCAGCCGCCATCGTCGCGATCGACAACGCGCGCGTTCTCGCCGTCGACGTCCCCAGCGGCATCGACGCGACGACGGGCGAAGCGCATCAGCCGGCGGTGCGCGCGGCGGCGACGTGCACGCTGACGGCGATGAAGCGCGGGCTCTGGACGGCCACCGGACGCGCCCACGCCGGCGCCATCACCGTCGCCGACATCGGCATGCCCGCCGCCGCATGGCGCGCCGCGGGCCTGCAGGCGCCGCGTCTGGTGCGTGGGGGCGATTTGCTTGAACTGGGTTGACCGAAGCACCACACATATGTATGCTGCGGGCAAGCTCGCGTGCCCAGCACGCAAACGTCATGATCAACGTCGCAGCACCTGTCTTGCCCGATGCGAGCACGCTCGCCGGACTCGTCCGCGAGCACCTCGATGATCTCGTCACCTACGCGACCCACCTGGTGGGGGACGTGGACGATGCGGTCGAGTTCGTCGCCGGCGGGATCTACCACGCCTCACGCTACCCGCCCGCGCGCCTGCAGACGGACGGACGGGTCGCGCTCTACCGCGCCGTCACCCGCGCCTGCCGCCAGGAGCAGCGCTTCCCGCCGCGTCCCCACGGACCGGCGCGGTTCTTCCGCCGCGGCAGGGCGCCGTTCCACGCCGACGTCGACCCCGGCGACGCCGCCCGGATCAACACCGTCAAGCGGGCGCTGATGACCGTCCCCTTCGAGCGCCGCGCGGCGCTGCTGCTGCGCGACCTGGGCGCCCTCAGCTACCGCGAGATCGGCACCGCCCTGGAGTGCTCCCCCGAGGCGGCGGCCCGGCTGCTCGCCGGGGCCAGACGCGAGTTCGGCACGGTCTACCGCGAGATCGCGATATGAAGTGCTCCCTCCTCGTCCTCAGCAGCTACCTGGACGGGGAGCTCGAGGTCCGGCGACAGGGCGAGCTGGAGGCGCACCTGGTCGGCTGCCAGCGCTGCCGCTCCGGGCTCGGCTACCTCCGCGAGGAGGTGGAGCGCGTCTCCGCGCTGGGGCGGGTGAGCGTCGCCGAGCACTCGGTGGAGGCGCTGCTCGTCCAGCTCGGGCTGGTCGAGGCCCCCGAAGCGGGGCTCGGCTGGGGTGACCACGCTCCCGTGGCCGCGGAGGCGCCTGAGCCGCACTTCGACGAGAACAGGGTGGACATGACCGGCAGCCCGATGCGCGACGGGTCGTACTGGCAGCCCGCCGCCGAGCTCGGGCCCGACCTGGCCCACGATGCGCTCTCCGCGCCCGAGCTGGCGCCGCCCGACCTCGCACCCTCCGTTCCCCACGCCGTCCCCCCGGCTCCACCAACGGCCGCTGCCGCACCTCCCCCGACAACGGTGCGGCAGTGGCCACCCCCCTCGCCCGACCCGGACCCAGCGCCGTTCGCTCCCCCCAGCGACGGCGCTTTCCCCCCCGGTGGACCTGAACACTCCGATCTTCCCGATCACGTCACCGCCTCCGGAGGAGATGCCGAGATGACCGCCAGCCCGCCGTGGAGCCCGACCCAGGCACCCCCCGAGCCCCAGTACCCCATGACCGACGAGGACGTGCTCGACGAGCCCGTCCCCGTCGAGCGCTTCGGGCCTCCGCAGCAGGCCAGGCCCAGCCTGTTCGACCGTCTTCGCGACCGCTTCGCCGTGCGCCGCGCCCTCTCCCGCTCGGCCGCCGAGTACGACGACTCGGTGCAGATCGTCAGCGGCAGCGGCGCGCCCCTGCGCACGCGCCACGTCCGCACCGAGATCGAACGGCGGCGGATCGACGGCAGGTACCCCGGCGCCGCAATGGCCGCCGCTGCAGGCCCTCCGCCCGAGGCGCTGGAGGCGTCCGACCCGGGGGACGAGGTCGACCTCGGCCCGCTCCCCGCCACCGCGCCCTTCGTCTCTCCAGGCACCACGCACATGCCGCGCCCGGCGACACACCAGGGACAGCTCGCCATCCCCGGGACCGACGAGCATCCCCTGCGGCCGGTCATGGGCACGCCCATGCCCACCCGCGCCGAGACGCCACCCCCCGACCCCGACGCGCCGCTCGCGCCACCGCCCCGTCCGGACTGGCCGGTGTCGCCCAACCCCCGTCCGGGGTCGCCACTTCGCCACTCGCTGGAGTCTGCGATCGGTGCGCCGCCGCCGCTGGCGCCACGGACCCCTGTCCCGGACCCGCTCGCGGAGGCGCTCTCCGAGTACGAGCGCGGTCGCTCCACCACGGCCGAGCCGCGTCCCTGGCGGCCTCGCGAGATCCCCGAGGACGTGCCGCCTTTGCCGCCCACCCCGCCGCAGCGCGCCGAGCAGCCGATCATCGAGCGCCAGCGGCACAGCCCGTCCCAGCTGCGCGAAGGGCGTCGCCTGCTGGCCCTGTTCGGCTTTGCGACGCTGGTGATGCTGATCGTCGGCCTGGTCAGCGGGCGGACCACCACACCGCTGCCGTCGACCACCGCCTCCTCGCAGTCCTCGCAGTCGTCGACGTCGCAGACCAGGCCGCAGAGCAGCCAGCCGGCCGCCAGGTCCTCAGGGGCGGCGCAGCCGAGCGCGGCGGCGCAGCATCCCTCGGGTGGCAGCGTGCAGCCGCCGCCGGCGCCGGCCGCGGCGGCCGGACCGCAGCTCACCGGGGTCAAGGTGCTCGGCGACACCGGCACCGGCTACCAGGTCAGCGGCTTCCGCTACGGACAGCACCCCAACGACTTCCGCATCGTCCTCGACATGGGCGCGGCGGGGAGCGCGGCGGGGACGCCCAAGGCGACCGTCGGGTTCCTCGACAGCACCACGTTGCTGGTGTCGATCGAGGGCGTGGTCCCGGCGGGGTCGACCGGGTCGCTGCCACCAGGGAGCGTCGCCACCGCGGTGACACTGATGCAGCCGTCGCCGTTCGCCAACGCGGTCACCTACCAGATCAAGCTGGCCCACGCGGTGACCTTCGGCGCGGAGTACGTGACCGGTCCGCTGCGCCTGGTGATCGACATCGCCGGGTAGCTTGGCGGCCGGCTGCCCTCTAATCGCCCGCCGATTCGGCGTGGGCGCTCTGATGCACCGCCATCCGGCGGGCCAATCCTGGGCGCACGATTCGCTCCGCAGGATCGCTGTGCCCTTCGACAAGCGCGTATCGAAATGCCCGCCGCCCGCCGCGGCCAAAGCGGGATCCGCTCGCAAACGGCGGGCAGTTAGCAGGCGTGCCCCGCCAACGAGCGACTCCCCGGGCGACGCCCCACCTGCCTCCTCGCGCTAGCATCCCGCCCGGATGCACCGAATCCTCCTCGCCGTCGGCGCACTGACCCTGACCGCAGCCCTCTCCTCCTGCGACTCCCCTCCGTGCCCCCACCCCCCCCCGCCCCCCCGGGCCCCCCCCCCCCCCCGGGGGCCCCCGCC
>Ga0307479_10001469_pt1 | contig 21443 bp, 32 predicted proteins | sample atmos_gasesECM4C_FD_203743 | JGI IMG/M metagenome (GOLD analysis project Ga0307479, IMG submission 203743) | Hardwood forest soil microbial communities from Morgan-Monroe State Forest, Indiana, United States - atmos_gasesECM4C_515 | ecosystem: Environmental > Terrestrial > Soil > Temperate...
GAGGTAGGCCGAAATCTGCGAGTGGCTAAAGGTCACGGGAAACCTCTTCTCTGCTCACCGTCGAAGGAGAGAGTTCTTCCCATTCGCTCGCCGGAGCGAATCCACTGAGGTTGAGGAAGCGACGGCCGTTCAGAGTCGTGTGGGAAATCCGTACGACTCCGCGCAGGCTGAGCAGCGCCTTTTCATCGACTTCGTCGCGGCCCATGAGGTCTTGGTCATAGCCGAAATCGCGCAAGAACCAGCGCAGTCTCCAAATGGCCTTCGGGGAACAGTAGAGGCGGCCGGTGAACAACTGCCCGCGCTTCTCTTCTGGTTCGAGGATGGCAAACCGCAGAGCGTAGAACGGTCGTTGCGGATGCCAGCGAAAGAACACTCGATCGACACGAACGAGGAAGGGGCCCTCCAAGACAGACTCGGAGTTCTGGCGCTCACCGTGTAGGCCTGGGATCCGGCGCTTCATGAGTTTGCCTCCGGTTGTCGGGCATAGCTGTTGAGGTGACAGATCAGAGCATTACGATCGGTGGCCGCAGATTCCGCGAGTTTGTTGATGAAGGCTTCGACCTGTTCCCGGCTAGCATCTCGCAGGGTGGCGGTGCCACAGTAGTCGGCGGCATAGGCCTTCACGAGGCCGGCATCCAGCTGGTGCTGGCGGATCAACAGGCAGAGACGGTCTCGGAGACGGGGCTGGCCGTTGTGCTGGCCCTTTTTTTCGTTCATGGAAGTCTTGCGCTGATCGGGTGGTCCAGCTGTGTTGGCTCTGGGCGCCCAACCCAGCTCTTCGACCGAGCAGAGGCCGATACCGTAGGCCTTGCGGAGGGCGCGGTTGACCGCACGAGTTTCGGCAACGCGCATCTCGGCACCGTGAACCAAGGACGAGACGTTGGAAGGATCGGCGTCGCCATAACCGACGAAGCCGCGAGAACGGGGGGACTTGTAGACGGTCGCCCTGAAGACCCAGCGGCTAACAGAGGCGTCACAAAATTCACGCATCGGCTGGACGCGGATGCCCGAGCAGCGTGCGCGGTTAGCGAGGCGAATCAAGCCAGTGTGGGTGACATACCACTTGCCGTCAAGAAGGAGTAAGTCACCAAGGGCGATCGAAAATCCATGATCCTGTGAAAGGCTCGTCAGTGCCTGACAGTTTTGCTTTCCCAATCTGCCGATCTGCTTTCTCGCGAGAGCGATATTTTGTCGCAAGTGGTTGTCTGTTTGTTTTCGCATCAGCGGCTCTATGTAACGCTAATGTAACGCATTTAGCGTTACATGTCAATTGCGAATATTCATCGCCCGCCTTCTTGACCGTGGTAATGAGCCTCGGATAGCATTCGCACGGATCCAGCTGGGGAGCGCATGCGGAAAACTGAGACACTGAACCTACGAGTTCCACCCGAATTCAAGCGCAGACTGATGGAGGAGGCAAAGAAGGAGAAGCGATCTGTGACGAACTACTTGGAAGTGACACTCACTAACTTATGGAAGCAAATGGCCTCTCCCAAAAAGGGAGCCGCGAAAGCGCACAAAGGCGACTCGAATTCCTAACTGGGCAGCACGCATTTCCTTGGCCCGGGTAGGGCCCTCTTTTACAGCTCTTGGCAAGTCTGCTTAGCCAGGACGCCGTCTTGTCAGGGCTGCGGAACTGAAGAAAAAACTGATTCAAATCGCTACGAAGGAAAGTAGAAGTCTTGCTCAGCTATGCGAGATTTTGCTAAGAGGTGGCGCTGTATTGTACAAGGAAGAAGGGCACGCTTATCTCCAGCGCCTTCTCTCCCGCCAGAAGAAAGAGTCCTCCGAGTAATTCCTCCTTGGCCCGAGAATTGGCTGAGATCCGACCTATTTGGTCCCGCTCCCCGAAAAGTGATTTTGCAAAAACGAACTCAGCTAATTCACTCGAACCAGGGACCTTACCAACTTATCGAAGCTTGAAAAAGGTCCAGGATGTGGCGAAACTGGAGGCCAGGAGTATTTCGTTGATTTGTGAAATCTTCTTGAGGCTTGGCGTAGAGGGCTATGAAAAGGAAGGCTCCAAATTTCTCCAGCGCTTCCTCTCCCGCCAGAAGAAAGAGCCATCTGAGTAATCCAGCACCGACTCTCGCTCAATTTCGGCGGAAGTCACCAGATCAGGACCAGATGTCGAATGATCCCGAATTTGACCCTAACTAGATTTTAGGTAAGCCACTGGTTCGACCAGTGAGACGCGAAGAGGTTTGACCGTTCCGGCATAACATCCTCCCCACGGCTTGGTGAGAACCATGAAAGGAGGATGTCGTGTCGGAAATCTATCAAAGGCTAGCCCATTCGAGTTGGGACTGCAAATACCATGTGGTTATTGTGCCGAAGCGGCGACGCAAGGTGCTGTTTGGCCAGGCGCGCCGCAAGCTGGGAGAAATCTTCCACGCGTTGGCGCGGCAGAAGGAGTGCCAGATCATCGAGGGACACCTGCTGCCGGACCACGTGCACATGTGCATCGCGATTCCTCCAAAGTATCCGGTCGCTTCGGTGATCGGGTTTCTGAAAGGGAAGAGCGCCATAGCGATGGCCCGCTTGTGCGGCAAGGAGCGGAATTTCACGGACGAGCACTTTTGGGCCCGTGGGTACGCCGTGTCCACCGTGGGCTTTGAGCTGGAGCAAGTCCGCAAATACATCCGCGAGCAAGAATCCGCGGATGGTAACAGCGGCGGCTTCGAATCTCGTCCACCCAGGCGCGCTTTAGCGCGACGGGTTAAACCAACGGGACAACCGCCTTTGAGGCGGCCCCACTCACCAAGCCACCCGCTACGCGGGGGGGTGTCTGACTTCTCTGAAGTCACGGAAGCTCCACTGGTTGCTTGACTTAAGGAAATCGATGTCTTAGATTTCACAACATATTTTGCGTGTGCTTTGGGAAGCGCCACAGCAAGCGCCAACCTTCAACCCGAAGGGACCCACTAGCGTGAAGACCATCGAAGTGACTTCAATGGAGGAGGCCGTCGAGCGAGCATACGCTGAGGGCTGGACCGATGGTCTGCCTGTAGTCCCCCCGACTCTTTCACTTCTCCAGAAGGGGATAGAGTACCTCGGTGTCGACCCGCAGGAGAGTCTTGGCACAATTCCACCAAAACACGGCATCGCAACCTACGAAAAGGTCATTGCCAACTGCATTATGGCCGGCTGCCGGCCCGAGCATCTGCCGGTCGTCATCGCCGCAGTTCGTGCCATGCTGCAGGACCGGTTCAGCTTGAACGGCGTTCAGGCCACGACCAACAGCGTTGCGCCTCTGGTCATCGTGAGTGGCCCGGTCGTTGAACAGCTGGAATTCAACAGCCGGTGGGGAGTATTCGGGGGTGGATCGCGCGCCAACGCCGTTGTCGGCAGGGCCGTGAGACTGATCCTCTGGAACATCGGTGGCGGTTATCCAGGAAAGATTGATATGTCCACCATGGGGCACCCCGGCAAGTACGCTTTCTGCATTGCCGAGGACCGGGAGTGGAATCCGTGGACCCCGCTGCACGTGGAGCGTGGTCTAGAACCGGAGGACTCTGCCGTGACCGTTGTTGCGACTGATGGCCCCCACCAAATTGGGAGCGGGTCCGGCTACGCATCGGCAGAACAGGTCCTCATGGTGCTGGCCGACTCGATGATGACCATCGGTAACTCGACAATGAACGCAGGCGGCGACATGGTATTGGTCGTCGGTCCACTGACAGCCCGAGTCCTCGCCGAACGCGGCTTCACCAAAGAGAGTCTGAGGCTCGCGCTTCAAGAACGCGCCCGCAAAGAGGCGCGTATTGTGCGTCAGTGCTTGTTTTATCAGCCGCCGCATCCGTACCACTGGAGTCACATCCTTGAGAATCCGGACGATCCCGACGCTATGGTGCCCCTCATCCGCAATGTCAATCAACTAGTTATCACGGTAGCTGGAGGGATGGGATCGGGTACAGGATTTTGCTCGTTCTGTCCGGGCTGGCACCAGGGGGGTGGCCTGGCCTGCACTGAAAAAATTGACTTCCCACAAAGGAGAAACAGCAATGGCAAATCTGATTCTGTGTGATCCCGTCGGCGAAGTAGCTACGACCGTCAAACGCAGCCCGGTCATCCGTTGGTCGGCGGACCAAAAGATCGCTACCTTGTTCAATAACCATGTCTCCTCCCATCGCGTCTGGAAACGGATCGAGGAACTCTTGCAGGAACAGGTGGGTCCGTCCAACGTGGCCCCCTTCGCCAAAGAGAATACCTTTGCCCCTGCACCCCAAGAGACGATCTCGAAATTAGTGAAAATCGCTGACTTGGCACTCGTGGGAGTTGGTGCTTGAGGGTCCTGCACATCGGCGTCCGTGCATGACGCCGCCCAAATCGAAGATTCTGATATTCCCGCGATCGTGCTGATTCACGATGTGTTCGAACAGGCTGCGATATTGCAGGCTGACATTCTGGGCAGGCCTGGCCTCAATCTTGTGATCTTTCCTCAGGGCAAACCAGAAATGTCGGTCGAAGAGGTTGATCGGCTGGCCTGGCAAGCAGTCGACAAGATTATAGCGATTTTGAGCGCATCGTAGAACTCCACGCTGCATGGTTGCAAGCGCCCGATTGGATAAACCTATCGCATGAGTTCACGGGCCGAAGCGCGAAGGGATTTCCTTAAGAGAATATCGCGGTTTACGGGAGCTACGCTGTTGGCAGCGGCATTACGACAGATGGCCAGCTCCCAAGAGAAGCCGCCTCGCCCCCTCCACGCATTCACGTTTGCCGCGTCCTTCAAAGGGGACCTCTACTATCCCGCCATAATCGCTGATCAGGAAGGTTACTACCGCGACGAGCAAATGGCGGTTGACATCAACTACGGGTTCGGGGGCGGCGACTCGCTGCGGCTCGTGGCGGCGGGACGGCTTCCGGTGAACTGTGCGGAAGCGGGAGAATCGGTAACGCTCGCACGCAGTAAAGGCGCCAACGTCAGCCTCGTCTGCACCTATATGGTTGGAGACAGTAATTCCCTCATTAGTCAACCCAGCGTAAAATCCTATAAGGATTTGCCCAGTGAAATCCTACTTGGGGTATCCAATCCATTTGCGAGCAGCACTATCTCGGCCCTCATGATGCTCAAGAATGCAGGAATACCGTTGGAGCGTGTTACGCCGGTCTCCGTAGGAAGCTCGAATGGGCGTTACGCCGCGGTGCTGGCTGGGAAAGTCCACGTCGCTACTGCCACGCTACCTTTTGCTGTGAGGGCGCCGCTCGACGGGCTGAATGTTCTCGGGAAGGCTCAGGATGTGGCTTATCCAACCGTGTTTATCTCGCATTCGGTCAACAACGACTGGGTGAACCGGAGCGCAGAAAACTTTGACCTGGCCGTGCGCAACACCACGGCCACCTTGCGGGGACTACACTGGGGTTTCGCCAACAAAGTGAAAATGATCAAATGGGTGGAGCTGGTCGCCAAAGTGCCCGCCCCGGTAGCACCCCGTTACTACGAAATCGCCTTCGAGGCGAAGCGACCGATCTTTTCAAGCGACGGAAAGCTTATGCCGCGCGCCTGGAAGAATACATTCGAGGACCTGGAATTTTCACAGAAACTTAAGCCGCCATTTCCCAAGCTGAGTGATCTTCAGCGTGATGACATCTATGAAGCAGCCGTAAGGCGGCTCCGGGACATCTACCGCATTGAGTTGCCACCATCGAAAGCTGCGGACGTACTAGGATGACGCGATGAAACCGAGCGACGAAATACTCCGAGGGCAGGAAAAGGAGGGAACCGGAGGAGGGCCGCACCGCCGGTACATGTTCCTGAGCATTCTGTCAGTCCTCCTGGGCGTCGTCGCATGGCAGGTGACTGCTCGGTTCGCCAGTAAGCTCTTCTTCGCGGGTCCCTGGGAAACAGGTGTGGCGTTTGTGGAGCTACTCCGAAGCGGCGACCTCCAGCCAGATTTGTGGGTTAGCGGACTGGAATTTTCCTACGGATTCGGACTCTCGATTCTCATTGGGGTCCCGGTCGGGCTGGCGATGGCGATCTCACAGCGAGTAGAGGCGGTGGTCGACCCCTGGGCGTCCATCCTCTACTCGACGCCTCGACTCGCCCTCGGTCCGATAGTCGTCCTGTGGCTGGGCATTGGTATTTCTTCCAAGGTGCTTCTCGTGTTCCTCGGGGCCCTGTTTCCCATCCTTATCAGCACCTACGTTGGCGCGAAGAACGTCGATGCCCAGATGAAACTAGTCGCTCACGCCTTTGGTGCCACGCGCGGGGAACAGTTTCGGAGCATTCTCATCCCCGGTGCGTTGCCTCACATCATTTCAGGGTTTCGCTTGGGAGCAATCCAAGGCATCCTCGGCGTGATAGTTGGTGAATTCTTTGGCTCCCGGAGAGGCGTGGGGAACATGATTTTCGCGGCTGCCGAGACGTTTGACACTGCCAAGATGTTTGTGGGAATTGCCATCTTCGCCGCAGCTGGCCTGGTTGCGTCGTTCGCCCTAAGGGCGATCGAGAAGTGGTACGCGCCCTGGAGACAGAACGCCTCGGAGTAGCCTAAATGACTAATGCTCCGTCAGTGGAGGTTGACGGCGTCTGGAAAATCTATCAGTCCACAAGCCGTCGGACGTCGCTCGTAGCTTTGCAAGACATTAATGTGAAGATCCCGGGGGGCCGGTTCGTATCGATCATCGGCCCCAGTGGCTGTGGCAAGAGTACGCTGTTGTACCTCATGCATGGCTTGGTTCTGCCGACCCGGGGCAGCGTTCGAGTGGGCGCCAATGCGGTGCAGCACCCTCGAGACACTGCCGACCTCACCAGGGCAATGGTTTTCCAGGATGCGATGCTCTTGCCGTGGAAGACAGTATCCGGCAACATTGCGTACGGCATGGAGGTGGGGCCGCGTGCCCGGAAAGCACTCCCGCAGGGCGAGATTGAAAAGCGAGTTGAGCAATGTGTGCAATTGGCGGGCCTGAGCGGCTTCGAGCGATACTTCCCCCACGAGCTCTCTGGCGGCATGAGACAACGCGTAAATCTCGCGCGCGCCTTGGCCCCGGATCCGGACGTCTTGCTAATGGACGAGCCGTTCTCGGCACTGGATGCACAGACCCGCGAGCTCATGCAGGAAGAGCTACTGCGAATCTGCGGAGCGGAGTCTCGGACCGTAATCTTCATCACTCACGATCTGGAAGAAGCGCTCTTTCTTTCCGAGGCAATTCTGGTAATGAGTAGTCGGCCTGGGCGCCTGCTTGAGAAGTTTGAGAACCCGCTGCCTCGTTCTCGAGACCTTTCGATCAAGGCCAGCGACGACTTCGTCAAGTTAAAGCGGCATCTTTGGAGCCTGCTCGAAGCGGAGGTAAGGAGGACAGTCGCGAAGACAGAAGGAGACGGCTATGACAAAAGCTGATGCGAAGTCCACTAGCCCGGAGGGAGACCTCGTGCTCGAGCCGCACCAGGGAGCTCTAGCGAAGCTGCGGCCCGGATTCCAGGCTGACGGCATGGATCTGATAATTGGGTCAATCGACCCTACGGGGACGGTGGATGTGACGGTTGTGCTGGGGCCCAACGCTTGCGAGGAGTGCCTGATGCCGCCGGAACATCTTGCAGAGTTCTTCTTAGCGGCAGTCCGAGGGGTGACCACTAACGTGACCCGTGTCGCGGTGAAAGTGGACCGTACCGCTGGGGGCGGGCAGCGTCATGCCGGAAGCAAATCTTGCAACCTTTTGCCCGGCGGCGATCTACCGCAGGACGGCTAGCCCGGAGGCTGTCCCTTGCAATCCTCTTGGCCTTGATCGCATAGCCGGTGATGTTGTCTGGTTCTCGCGCGGAGAGAAGCACTGGCATGTGGCCTTGGGGTATGTCGCGGTTTTGGTGGTTGGGGCGACCTTACTCTACGGGTGGCGCCTGCAAGAACACAAATATCCCAATGAGGCATCTGGTGGCATGTGGGCTGCTGGCGATGCATTCCTCCAGATCTTCAGCGCCTGTCTCTTCATGGTCCCGACCGTCTTTCTAGTCTGGGTCACTGCAAGGTTTGAGGCCTTCTATACCGCATATTCCAAATTCCTGTTGGGTCTCAGCCTGAGTGCACCAGTTTGTCTAAACGCTTTTAAATCAGTCACGCGATCGAACCAAAATCTCCCTATGTCGCACTCGTGCGTTCGTGCGACCAAGAATTTGTCGCCGTTCCACTCTTCACGAATAATGCGGGTTAACCACGTCAGGGAAACAGGGCGGCAAGGTCTCATTCGATGGGAAGTCTTTGTCACGGCACCAGATCAGCCTCTTGCCACTTTCGCTGTCGCTGACCCGTATCGCGTACTGCCACTTATCTTGAACTCTTGCGATTTGAAGTTGCTCATGCACACTTCCGTCTCGCCACGTAATTTCAGCAGTAAAATGAGAAAGCGACAGATTGAACGATCCGTCCCTAGGCTGACTGGGCGGCCGCCTTTTGTTTGCAACAGACTTTATTTGTTAGCTCGATGAGCTGCCTCAGATTCCACCACTCCTCTTCGCTCATCAATCTTCCATCCGGACTCGAAAAGTAAATCGATATGAACCCTTCTGTGGAGAGGGGAGAGCGCACAATTAGCTGCGTCTTTTGCTGTTCCGGCAGTGCCTCAGGCATGGGTTATTCCTCCATCCAAGGATAGGAATTTTACCACGGGTACCTCAAGACCGAGGGTGGCGATAGTGCCTGAGGGGCAGCCTTATCGGAAGGTATGGGCGTGCGAGTTGGACGAGGACGATCCCGCATTCAGGTGCGGGGAGGCTAAAACACCGGGCTCGATTGGCTTGTGGAATGGCCGAGGAACGAGCGTCGCCAACATCGGCGACACTCGGAACGGAATTTTTGTATTGCTTTGGAGCCGAGTCACCTCGCTACATCAGATGATCCTGTCGAGCTGTCGGTTTGCCTATAATTGGTTCATGGAGATCCGGCAAGCTTCCGTGAAGTCGAAAACTACGAGACCTGGCTGATGGAGAAACGCATCATCTTCCGCGGCCATACCCTCATTCGACGGGCGCGCTCCTGCCTCACGATTTGCAGTCATCCGTGTATCCACGATCCGAACGACTCTCCCCCGGTCGATCCGCAGATCCGCGCTGCCGTTGAGTCGCAACGGCCTCTATATGAGGCGCGGGCGATTCACGACCAAAATGGTACTGGGAAGTGGTGTCGGCCAGCTGCAAGTTCAAACCCAGGCGCTGTGCCACCCACCCTGCAACACAAACGCGGAATGAATGCCGCTGCCAGTTTTAGGATACTGCATCCCCGAGGCAGTCAAGGGATGAAGACCGGTCTCTACCACTGTAATGTGGAGGTCTCCGGCGGCGTAGGGGACGGTCTTCGCTTCGCACTAGTTCACAGTATGATCGACGACGTCGACCGTCGCCGTGCGTCCATTGACCTGAGGCTGGGTCCTCATTTTCGACCCTCGGTGCGGAGTATAAAGAAATAAGCTGGGATTTCAACTGTCGACTGCCTGCGCGACTTACCTGTGCACTGGTAATCGGCGGTGATTGGGATCGTCACATGTACGCCTACGATGCCACCACCGGAAAGATTCTTTGGCAGACGCGGCTGATAACGCCTGCGCAGGGGTGCCCGATTACGTATCTAGCGAAGGGAAAGCAGTACATAGGCATGCTTGCGACTTGTTCGGGCTTGCGGTTGCCCAGAGGTCTTTACCGCTGAAGCAACTCAATCTTCACAGCCGCGGGACCTTCGACGTAGGACATGTGGATGTCCCGCACGGGCCTGGGCTCAGTTGTAAACTTCACGCCTTTGGCCTTGAGCTCGACGGCCTTTTCGCCGAGGTCCATGGTGGTCCGCCAGCCAATGTGATCGATTGCATGGCCCTCGCTCGGCATAGCATCGCCTTTCTCCGCGAGAACCCAGACCTCGCCGTACTTCACTGCGTCCGCCAGTCCCTTCAGTTTTGTACGCTCGCCGCCAAACTTGTCGAGATACCACTGCAAGGCAGCTTCGGGGTCAGGCGCTCGCAGGTGGACATGGTGGAAGCCAAGGGTTTCGGGATCTTGCAGGATCTCGATTTTTGCACCCCACGGATCTTCAATGAAGGCGCTCTTGAACAGGCCGCGCTCTTCATGGATCGGCGTGAGAATTTTGACGCCCGCCATTTCGAGCTCCTTCATTTTTGCGGCTAGATCGGCGAAGGAAAGACCGATGTGATCGACGGCGCTGCCAGCGCTCGGCAAAGGCTTGTCGTTCTTCAGGAAGATGAATCGAGTTTTGCCGAAAAGGAGTCGCTCGTTGGGTTCCCCTGCCGGGCCGGACTGCCCGCCCATGTATTTGGCATACCACTCGACTGCCTTCGCCTGGTCAGGAACGCCAAAATGCACGTGGTCGTAAGTGAGCGTTTCCGTCACCGGGGACGCCATCCCCGCAGGCGGTTGGGCCATCCTCCCAGGAGTTCGCCCCGTGCCAGGCTGCGTCCGACCCGCCAGAAGAAGCAGTGCAGCAAGTACGAGCGTCATTGAGCCACTTTTTCTGACTGATTCCAGCATTTGGAGTCCTCCTCTCGCCGTCAACCCTGGTGCCACTGTCGCGAGCGCCTCGCAGATTCACTTCGATCCATTCTTCGAGGCCTCTTCGGCGGCCTTCTCTTCGACGCGCGCCCCAGCGAGGATACCAGTCATTCCGTAATTCCCCTCGTGACACGCATATTCGTAGATAGGGTCTTCGCTTTTCGACATTGGAACCGCTGCTGTCCAAGGTCTGGTCCACATCGTCGGATCGTCAACCGTGAATTCGTAGAGGAGCGTGTTAGGACCGGTGCGCGTGAAGCGTTCGATCAGGTGCGTGTTCGCGCTGGAGCCTTCGAGGCTCGTCTCGCGTTTGAAATTCGTGGTGTCGACAACTAGAGTATTGCCCTCCCAATGGCCGCGCGAGTCTCCCTTCCACTGACGAATGCCTCCATGGGGACGCCCATCCAATGGGACGATGCGAGCGCTATGCACCATTTCGTTGAAAATCACTACATATCCACGAGTCTGGACCAGCTGAAAATTATTGTTGTAGGCGCCTGGAGTCATTGGCGGCCCGGCGTTGAGGCCCACAATGCAACGCTCCTGCAGAGGCCGGTCTTCCCACGAGTCGGCGAGGGGATGTCCAAACTGGTCGTTGCGTTGTGCGGCCGCGCGGAGATCCGCTTGCTTCTGACCCTCCGGTGTCCAGGCAGGAAGCCGGCCGTCTGGCGGATCCACAATCAGCGACGTGCGCTTTGACCCGACGATCTTTGTGCCCCGGTCGTACCAAAACTCGTTGTAAGGGACAACGCCACCCGGCGGGTACTGTAAGCCGCCTTCCGCCGAATCAATCAAATCACGATTCTGGCGCCGATTTTCTTCCTTTTGAAAGTTCAGCGCTTCCTCGTCGGTAAAGAACTCCTTCGTACCCAGCTCCTTGGGTCGTTCCAGTGGCGTAATGGTGCGGTAGTCCCAAACTCCCTGCAGGTCCGGCTGGCCATCCGGTGTATGGGGCACAGTCCAAGTCTTCGCCGTGGCCGTTGCATTCGTCGCGGACTGGGCCTGGCCTGCGACGCGTACCGGCGCCAGCGACGCGACCGCAATCACGACTGCCACACCGCCCGTTGAAACGAGAAATCGATGGCTCATCTCAAACCTCCTTCTTACTTGCTCGGCTGCTTGCGAAGATGCCCGTACATAAGCTCTTCTGCAAACTCCACGCAAGTGTATTCCAGCAGTTGAGCATCTTTTTCCAGCCGGCGATAAAGCGGCATCCTCATTTTCCAGGGTCGCGAAAACACGTTCGGGTCCTCGATGGTGACTTCGTAATCGAGGGCGTCTGCGCTGATGGGGGTGTAGCGTTCGACTACATGTAAGGGGCGTCACTATGGAAGTTCCCGGCCCTGTCAAACCACGTCTGATCGTTGAAACTCGTCACGTCGACGACCAGCGTATCTCCCTCCCAGTGGCCGACCGACCACCCCATCCATGTATCGCTGGGACTTTTCAGCTTGCTATTCATGTAGATGGTTCGAGTGGCGCCCGCAAACTCGTAGACCATTAGGATGTACTGCGGAGTCTGAAATATTTGAAATGGATAAGGCATGTACGTGGCGCGCGGCACGCCCGGCAAATAACACTTGATTTCTGGGTCAGCAGTCAACCACTTCTCAAAGTTCTCTTTCTTTTTCGCCGCTGCCGCCGGCAGATAGGGGATCTCGTTGCCTTCCACTACCCCTCTCCCTGCGGGAACGCTGAAGGCTGCGCCCAGGGCGACTACCGGTCCCGCTCGCGCCGCATGATCCTGGATGTCCCAATTCGCCGTGTTGAGAGCCTCCCAAATCCCGTTTAAGTCCGGCTTGCCGTCCGCTGTACGTGGCGCCTTGTAAGGCTGCGCCTGACCCACAGTCGGCACCACGCCCAGCCAGAGGACGCCGATCAAGGCGGCCGTTGCGCTGGCAAATATTGCGCGTCTCAATCGATTTTGCATCTGTGTATCTCCGCCAAGTCCAGCTACCATTGGAATCCAGCGTTACTGTTCGCGCCCAAAAGCCCTATGCTCCCCGGCCATCGGCCGCATATTACTATGATTTTGAAACACGCTCTGCCCGACAACGTAAACACAGCTCCCAGCGATTTGGTCGTGAAAGTGTGCAACCGATGCGACCTCTTCTGCACGAAGTATATAGCGACGCGGGCCAATTGAGCCGCACGCCCGAACGACAAAAATATTTCCGCAGTTTTCATACGTCTTCCGCCGAACTGGCAAAGGAAGCCACACAAGCCCAGCCTCGACGGCTAGTTCTCTATCACGAGATGTATGATGGCGATGTCACGTACGATCAGTGGCTCGACGAAGTAGAAAAGCACTACTCTGGCAAAGTAGTCCCGGCTCGCGACCTGGATGTGTACGGAACTGGCTGTAGCGGTGGACAGACAAGCCAGCTGAGAGTGCCGCTTGAGTCCTTACGCCGCTTCTGCCTTTTTCGGTTTTGCAAACCCACGGAAACTATGGATGGTAGAAATCCGTTAGCTCCATCCCGCTACGGTGTTCGCGGCATGTAGTCGGGCGGACGGAAACACACATCACTTGGGGCCAGTGGTCTCACGGGTTCAGCGTGCGGCTGGCGGGTAGCCATAGAGCAGGTATTTATAGGTGTACGCCAGCAAACGTCCCATAGTGATGGCCGCGATCCACAGGACAAGGGACCATTTCGCCAGCGGCTTCCCTTTGGCTTCCATCAGCGCGTCGGTCAAACCAGCGTGGCCGAAGACGCGCGTGTAGGTTTTGTGCATCACGATCACGGCGAGCGCGATGCACGTCAGCTTTGCATAAAAAACCGGGTTCGTGAGGGCTTTTGTGGGGTAGGCGATTACCAGCAACATGCCAGTGATCACGTTCAGCGTGAAACCCAACCACATGATGGAGAAGAAACGCTTCAGGGGCGGCAGCGGCATGTTGGCGGTGACGCCGAGGAGGCGCAAATCCACGATCACGTTCGCGCCGACGAGCAAGGCGAGGCCGACGGTGTGAAGCAGGAGAACGAAATAGTACGCAAACACGGAGTTCGATTCGCGGAGCCACGTACTGAAGGTGGTTTCTTCAATGGAACGCAAGAACAGGGGTACGGCCAATGGACGTCTTCACCCTTTTCTCGCGGGCTCTCCTTCGAGGCTCAGGGTAAACCCTTCGCGATTCAGGGTGCACCCTTCGCAACTCGGGTTAAAGAAGTAGAGCCCGCGCCCGTTGTTTAATCGCCGGGCAATTCAAGGACGCTCGGCTGCGCGAAACGTCCCGCACACACCCGCAAGGAAATGTTGACAGTCGCGGGGTCAACCGTCGAGCTATTTGCCTGGATCTTTATACGGGGCGTCGGCCACGGGCGAACCGGCAAACAGAACCTTTCCGTCCGGCAACGTGACGTTGCGTCCGTTCGCATGCAGGGCGCCGTCCTTGGCTTGATAACCGTCCACGGTGATTTCAGTTCCGGGTTTCAGCGAATCGTGCGTGAAGCCGCGTCGCAGAAGAGTATTCGGAGTGCCGAACTCGATCATCCACTCTTCCACGCTCCCGTCGGGTTTTTTCACGTCGATGTGGATCCACGCGTGGGGGTTGATCCACTCCATCTTCGTGACCGTACCTTTCAAGATGACGTGCTTTTTGGCGTCGTATTCCGCCGCGAACGCGTGGTGCGCGGACGCCGGCAGGACCAAGCCCATGAAGGGCAGCATCAACGAAGCTGCGACGACGGCTCCTACGCTCGCCTTCATTCGCATCTCTTTCATTCCGGTCCTCCTGCGCTCGCGGACACGGCTCGCGCGCCTTGCCTTCGCTACTGCACTGATGGCAAGTGCGGAATCGGCTGAACGACTTCGCCACGCCTTTCGCGCTCGCGGGCGCCCATCAGGAAATGGCTCTCGTCGTAATTATCTTCATGGCAAGCATACTCATACATCTGCTCGGCGGGATCAATGCGGGTCCACGGAATACGCACGGTCCACGGGCGGGTCCAAGTGTGTGGGTCCTCGACGGTGTATTCGTAATTGATCGTCCGGGCGTCCATGCGGGTAAGGCGCTCGGTGAGACGAAAGGTCGCCGGATCAGCCGCCCGGAAAATGTCGGAATCAGGTCGGAAATTGGTGGTTTCGAGGACAAGCGTATTGCCGTCCCAATGGCCGCGTGAATCGCCCAGCCACAAGTGAAGGTTCTTGCCGACGTGCGGCCGCCCATCGAGCGGGATGATGCGGGCGCTGTGGATCATCTCCGGAGCAATGACCACGTAGCCGGGACTCTGCACGATCTGAAAATCGTTGTTGTAAATCGTCGGCATGTAGGGGGGCATGTCGGTCCGCGTGATGCACCGGATCGGCAGTTCGAAATCAAAGTAGGTGTTCGGCATGCCCGCGTTGAAGCGGGCCAGGGCGGCGGCGCGCTCATCGCTTTGCTTCTGTCGCTCGGCGGACAAAGGCACGAGCGGAGGAATCTTTCCGTCCTCAGGGTCAACGATGAGCGACGTGCGATGGTCGCCAGTGATCTTGAGGCGGCGCGCATCCATCCAGTGCTCGTTATAAGCGCGGTTTGCGTCCACTTCAGAGCCGCCGTCGCGGCGATCGCGGCTCAAGTGGCCCGCAAGCTGGTCCTGAAACTCCTCGGCTTCCGCGTCGTTCAGGACGTCTTTGCTTGCGACTCCAGTCGGACGCTGGAGCGGCGTGCTTGTTGCGTCGTTCCACACTCCCTGGAGATCGGGGTCGCCCCACGGAGTGCGGAAACCGCTTGTTTTCGCCGCGGCAGCGCCAGGCGGAGGCACCGATGGTGTCGCGGCTTTCGTCTGTGGATCTGTTGCGGCATTGCGAGCTCTCTGCGAGGCCTGACTCATGAGCATAGACATCGATCCGACGGCAATCACCATCGCCGGGATGCCGAGCGTCGCGAGGGATCGATGAATCATGAGACGCCTCCCGCGCGGCAGTTCAGGGATTGGGTCGCTTGACGAAGCGCCCATACAGCATCTCCTCCGTAAACGGCTCACACTTGAACTCCAAGAGCTGAAAATTCTGCTCCATACGGCGATAGAGAGGAAAGCGAATCTTCCACGGCCGCGTGAAGACCTTTGGGTCCTCGATCGTCGCTTCATACATCAAGTGGAAAGGGCTCACGGGCGTGTAGCGTTCCACGACGTGAAGCTGGTCGCTGTGATAGTCTCCCGCGCGATCGAACCACGTCTCCTCACGGAACCCGGTCACGTCGACGACCAGGGTATCGCCATCCCAACGGCCGCGCGACCAGCCCATCCACGATGGGATCGGCGCCTCGGCCTTCGAGTTCATGCGGATAATGCGCGTGGCGCTCGCGAACTCGTAGGAGATGAGCATGTAGGGGCTCGACGGACCGGCGCTCTGCACGATGCGGAACGGATACGGCAAGTAATTCACGCGCGGCACGCCCGGCATGTAGCATTTCAGCTCCGGGTCGCCAAGGTTGTGCCAGGTCTTATCGCTGCTGACGTCCACCATCGCGCCCGTTTCAAAATTCGTTTTCTTTTTCGCCAGCGCGTCGGGACGGTACGGAATTTCGCCGCCCTCGACGATGCTTTGTCCCGCCGGTCCGGCACCATAAACGCCGTTAATTTCCGGCTTGGGTCCAGGCTGCGCCTCGTGGTCCTGCAAGTCCCAATCGGCACTGACCAGAGCCTGCCAGTAACCATTCAGGTCTGGATGGCCGTCGGGCATGCGCGCGGGCTTGTAAGGAGGGAACTGGCCGGCGTCCAAAGCGTGTAGGCTGGAGCTCTCGCCGAACTGGCTCGCTGTTTGCTGAGGAGCCGCGGCCTGCTGGCCCGCCGCAAGCACCAGTGCCAGTGCGGCAAAGGCAATACCCATGGTGACGCAGGCGCTGGTAATCGTTAGAAGACGATTGCGCACGGTATGCTCAAGCACTCCTGAACATGTGGGGTGTTATACCCCGCTCTCTAGTTTGTCAAGATGAAAGCTGTGCCCAGAGTAGCCCGAAGGTTTGTGGTTTCGCGTGTTTGTGGTTTCGCGTTGACTTGCGCGGGGCAGAGGCGTACGGTGCACGCACAGAAGTAGCGGGGCTCCCCAGCGTCGGGCGCTCGTGCGGAACCATCATGGACTTCGTGCATATGCACCTCCTGTTGAATCACTTTCCGGTGATTGGCAGCGTCATTGGCTTCGGTCTCTTTCTCACTTCCTTCTTTGGGAAAAACGGCGGCCTGCGGCAAGGTAGCCTAATCGTTTTCGCGGCCGTGGCCCTGATTGCGATCCCGGTTTTCGCGAGTGGTAAGGGCGCACAACTGATGCTTCAGGGGAAGCCCGGGATATCGGACGCATTCGTGCAGCGGCACGAAGGCGCAGCGATGCTGGCCTTATGGTTCCTGGAGGCCACCGGGGCTTTGGCGCTGGCCGGACTGTGGCAACTCCATTGCCGGGCGCGGATGGCGCGCTGGAATTTGATGGCTGTGCTGGTTTTTTCGTCGCTAACCGTGGGACTCATGGTGAGAACCGGAAACACCGGCGGGGAAATCAGCCACACAGAGGTTCGCGCCAGCCAGGAAGCGACGCCGAGCGAAGGAACCGCTGGGTCGGTCGTGCACCTGTTTGAGCCCACTCCTTGGAAGTTCACCGAGGCCATGACATACAACAAATGGTGGTGGGCCTTCATGATGGATCTGCACTTCTTAGGGCTCGTGCTGCTGATCGGGAGCGTGGGCGCCCTCGATCTCCGCATCATGGGATTTGCGAGGCAATTGCCGCTCGAACCCCTGCACCGGCTAGTGCCCTGGGCGCTCGCAGGATTCGGAATCAACCTCGTGACGGGTCTGCTGGCGTTCATCGGCATGCCGGAGTTCTACACGCTGGACTACGCTTTCTGGGTCAAACTGTTGGCCATCCTGCTGCTTGGAGTGAACGCGGCGGCGTTCTATCTGACGGGCGTTTTCGGCGGAGTCAGGCACATGGGACCTGGGGAAGATGCGCCGCTTTCCGCCAAGCTCGTCGCGGCCAGTTCCTTGATTCTGTGGTTCGCCGTAATCATTCTGGGACGCTACATCCAGTATTATCAGGACAGTATACCATCCGGCCAGTGACGAATCGCTGGACGGACGCTGGATTCCACCGCTTTCACTGGTCTAGCCGCCTTGGTCAGCGTCGGAGTGCCCGCCCTGTTCCTTAGGAGAACCCAGTGACCGACCTTAACCCTCAATGGTAATCCCTTAACTCGACGAATCCTGGCAGCAAGTTCAGGGCTGAGCAACCCACTCTCAGCCGCCTCATATGCGAGACGACGAACCGCAGCCAGACGTACGTTGATCGTGGATGCAGACACATGCCGACCTTCGAGTTGCAAACGGTAACGGAGAACGACGCACCTGCGCGCGTTGGCTGTGTTCCGCACTGGTTAATTCCCGTTTCGATACATGTTCCGCCCTAGCACTTACGTAGATACTCGAACTCCTTCTATAAGGGAGCATCGGCTATTTATTTGGAGTAAATAGATGAAACTCTTCGCTGCAAGTATCGGGGCGACCGCACTTTTGGCGATTTGCTCTGCCTCGGCCATGGGCTCGGGACAAACACAAGCCGCCCCCGTCCCTGCAGCTGGCCCATCTAACGGCGTCTTCCGCACGACAACGGCCGTGAATTACCGGCGTGCCAGGGGCTCGGTAAAGATCCATTTTCAGACTACAGAGCTCTTGCAAGGCGCTTCCGGCGAAGCCAAGATCCAAAGCAAAAACAATCGCATGGAAATCGGGGCGAGATTCGCGGGCTTGGAAGATGCCACGAAGTTCGGTCTGGAGTATCTGACCTACGTTTTTTGGGCCATTTCTCCCCAGGGGCGTGCAGAGAACCTGGGGGAGGTGGTGCTGAAAAAGGGCGAAGCCATCGTGAAGGCTGACACGGAGATGCAAACCTTCGGCCTGATCGTGACGGCCGAACCTTATTTTGCCGTGACGCAGCCGGGCAACGTGGTAGTGCTGGAAAATGATTCCGCGACCGAAAGCGCGGGCAAGGCGGAAAACATCGACGCTAGCTACGAACTCCTGAGCCGGGGAGCGTATTCCTCCTCGAATACCAAGATCGAGAACGCCATCTTTGGCGTTGATCGGAAAACGCCGCTCGAGCTCTTTGAAGCGCGCAACGCCGTCCGCATCGCCAATAACGCCGGCGCGGAGAAGTATGCGCTCACCGCATGGACTAAGGCGCAGCAGCAATTATTGGCTGCCGAAGAGACCTACCGCCAGAAGCGCAATCGCAAAGTGATCGACTCCACTGCCAAGGACGCCACGGAAACTGCCGAGGAATCTCGGGTGATGGCAGTCAAGCAAAAGGCGGAAGAAGACGCCCACGCTCAAATCGCAGCGGAAAGGGAAGCTGCGGAAGAGCGCGAGGCCAGGGCTCGCGCCGATGCGGAAGCGGAAGAGAGACAGCGACAGGAAGCCGAGCAGGCGCGCATTCAGGCCGAACAGGCCAAGGCTGAAGCGGAAGGGATGAAGCAAGAGGCAGAGCAGGCCGCACAGGAGGCGTTGCGCCAGGGACAAGAAGCCGACGCCGCGCGGCAAGCGGCCTTGACCCAGCAGCTGGCGGCAGAAACCAAGGCGCAGGAGGCCGAGCAGGCGAAAGCCGCCGCGGAAGCCGAGGCGGAAAAGGCGCGGCAGGCAGCAGCTCAGGCGGAAACAGAAAAAGCGCAGTTGCGCGGGCAGCTTCTGGCGCAACTTAACGCAGTTTCCCAGACGCGCGACAGCGCCCGCGGACTGATTGTCAACATGTCCGACGTATTATTTGATTCCGCGAGTTACACGCCTCAGCCGGGCGCGCGCGAAAAACTAGCCAAAATTTCCGGAATTTTGCTGGCGCATCCCGGGCTGGCCTTACAGATCGAAGGGCATACCGACAGCGTAGGAAGCGATGAATTTAACCAGCAGCTTTCCGAACAGCGCGCCAGCTCGGTCCGGGATTTTCTAGCCGAACAGGGCGTCCCCGCTTCTTCGATGACCGCACGCGGGTTCGGGAAGACTCAGCCGGTAGCTTCCAATGATACGCAGGAGGGGCGGCGTCGAAATCGCCGCGTTGAGCTCGTCGTGAATGGTGACGCGATCGGTAATCCTACGACTGCCAACGCGGCCAATCGAGCGAACTAGACTCCGCGAACATGCCCGACTACATCGAGGTGTCGATTTGGGAGTCGCGCATCCGATTTGGTTCTTGGTCGTATCAAGGGGCAAGTCGGATCACTTGGCGGACGCACGAGATTTTTCAGAGGTCCAGTAAATCAAAGATTACCTTTGAGTGCCTACCCCACTCTAAACTCTAGGAGAGTAGCCACTGGATCAATTTTTCGTGTTGCGACAAACGCAATTCCCCACGTTGCTTCATCTCCGCCGTCTACTCTCGTGCACGACTAAGTTCTGCAAATTTGGGGTCTCCTCCTGCTGCCTGGCTCGGCATGATCAAGCCTTTCCTTTCTGTTGCGCGGCCATCCGGCGGGAGCCTTCACGCCTGCTAAGATCTTTTCCTCTCGTGTCGTGAAGCATGGCGTGTCGCAGCAGCCAATTCGCTTTGGTCTGGTAACCGCGGCCATCGGCCTTGAGCCATGCGATGACGTCGGAATCCAGACGCATCGTAACGGGCTTCTTCGCTGGTCGATAGAACTTGCCGATTTCGGCTCCGCTCCAATCGACAACCGCGGGAGCGTCCGAGAAATCAATGTCTTCGTCTCTTTTTGCGGCGATCGCTCGGATGTCTCGCTTCTGCTCCTTTGTGAGCTTCCTCATAGGCTCTCCTTTCGTGGGGACTCGGCGGCGCGAGCCGAGATGACACGAATGACTTCTTCGTCGAGTTCCTCATAGAAAGTATGAACGACCAATAGTATCGATCCCGGCCCTATGGCTCCGACCGTTATCCAACGTCCTCATCTTCAAGAGTGACTTCAGGCTGCGTAATCGCCTAGGGATCCTCGAAAACGAGAACGGAAGTTTCAAAGCGAACATCGTGCTTGCGAAGATTTTGGCGATTCTTGTTCTCATTCCATATGAATCGCATAGCAAGTCGCGACAAGACAGCATATCTGTTGAAATGAATGCTGTCAATACATGTGTACGTATATGTGTACGTACGTCTCATGGAATCGGCGGTGGCGAGAGGCGAGTGCAGAGAGCGAGGCGGGTGAAGGGATAACCTAGACGGGACAGCCGTCGCGGCAGAGAATCTCGCTATTTTCAGTACGCACAGAATTTTGGCGCACCACAGCACGCAATCACTCCAGAAATGCTACAATAGCTACAACACTTACGTTGTAGGAGAGCGAAGACTCCATGAGAAAGACTCATTCCGTTGTCGTTAGCATGCGTCTGCCAGCAGAGAGTGGAAAGCGCCTCAAGCGAATGGCTAATCGCCACGGATGGACGCCCAGCGATGCTAGCGCCCGGTTGGTTGAGGAGGGGCTGAGACGGTCGGAATTCGCGTTCATCGACTTTCGCGATTCATCCGCAGGCCGACAAACCTACATCCAAGGGAGTTCGCTTGCTGTGTGGGAGGTAATGCTGCTCGTTCAGAGCCACAGGGGCGATGTCTCCGCCGTCGCCACACAGCTCAAATGGCCGGAGGCGAAAGTCCAAGCCGCCGTTAATTACGCAAAGGCCTTCCCCGAAGAGATCGAGGGGGCCCTGTCCGAGAACGCTCAAACCGATTTTGAGACGCTGAAGCGCATGTTGCCACAGACCACCGAATTCATTTCCAAAAGGGCGCCAAAGAGCTGAGAATGCTCAAGCTACTTTTGGATGAGCACATCTCACCGACGGTCGCAGATGGCCTTCGCCGTCGTGATCGGTCGCTCGTAGTTAGTTGTCTGGCGGAATGGAAAGATGGGGAATTCTTGGGACAGCCAGACTCCGCCTGTTTGCAACAGGCTGCCGCGCAAGGGTTGACGCTCGTCACGTACGACCGAAGAACGATTCCCCCCCTGCTCAAGGCCTGGGGCGAAGTAGAACGAAAGCACGGC
>Ga0307479_10001470_pt1 | contig 21419 bp, 22 predicted proteins | sample atmos_gasesECM4C_FD_203743 | JGI IMG/M metagenome (GOLD analysis project Ga0307479, IMG submission 203743) | Hardwood forest soil microbial communities from Morgan-Monroe State Forest, Indiana, United States - atmos_gasesECM4C_515 | ecosystem: Environmental > Terrestrial > Soil > Temperate...
GCCGCAGGTGCCGGGTCTGGAGGTGCTGCGCGCGCTGCGGGCCGCGCAGGCGCCGACGCGGGTCCTGGTGCTCTCGGCGCGCGACCAGATCGAGGATCGCGTCAGCGCGCTCAACCTGGGCGCCGATGACTATCTGCTCAAGCCGTTCGATTTCGCCGAGCTCAAGGCGCGGGTGTTGGCGCTGCTGCGCCGTCGCTACGGGGAGATCTCGAGCAGGCTCAGCTGCGGCGAGCTCATCCTGGATACCAACGCGCGGGTTGCCTCCGCGCGCGGCGCGCCGCTGCCGCTCACACCGAAGGAGTACGCGTTGCTCGAGACCCTGCTGCGTCATCGCGGCCGCAGCTTCACGCGTGCTGCCTTGTTCGAGCGTCTGTACGACGGTCTGAGCGATGCGTCGGATCGGGTGATCGAGGTGGTGGTGAGCACACTGCGCACCAAGCTGGACAAGGCGGGGCTGCCGGCCCTCATCGAGACCCGCCGGGGATTTGGCTACCGTGTTCCATGAGTGGGTCAGCCGCTCGCTGCGGCGGCGACTGTTGGTCTCGCTGCTGCTCGGGGTGGGCCTGAGCCTGGCGGCCTTTCAGCTCGTCGTCGATCAGATCGTCGACCGTTACGTCATCAGCAGCTTTGCGACAGCCGCGAACGCCGCCGGGCAGCGCGATCGCCTGCTGCACGAGATCGACGTCATCCTGCTCGCCGGTGTCGTGACCGTGCTGGCCGTGTCGGCCTTCATCACCATCGTGTCGGTGCGCAGGGGACTGAAGCCGCTGGAAGCCGCCACCGCCGCGGCGCGCGCGGTCTCCCCCGAGCATCCGGCGCGCGCGCTGCCGCTCGCCGGGCTGCCGGCGGAGATCCGGCCGCTGGGGGAGCGCATCAATGAGCTGCTCGAGGGGCTGGCCGATTCCCTCGAGCGCGAGCGCCGCTTCTCCGCCGATCTGGCGCACGAGCTGCGCACGCCGCTCGCCGAGATTCGCGCCCTCGCCGAGGTCAGCGCCGATGCGCGCCACGATGCGCAGGAGCTACGCCGCTTCCTCGAGCAGATCCACAGCGCCGCCCTGGGGATGCAGGGTGTGATCGAGTCCCTGCTCGCAGTCGCGCGCGCCGATCGCCGGGCAGTCCGCGACGCGCTCGAGCCCCTGCAGGTGGCGCCCGCGGTGCAGGCCCGCATCGAGCGACTGCGCGTCACCAACGCGGTGGATCCCGCGCGAATCGCCGCACGGGTCCCGGGGGAGGCGTGGATCCAGTCGGACCCGCGGTTGTTCGACGTGCTGCTGCTCAACCTGCTGACCAACGCCGTGCAGCATGGTGATCCGCGCGCGCCCATCGAGATCGATTGGCTCAGCCCCCCCGCCGGCACGGCCCTGCGGGTGCGCAACACCGCTCCGCATCTCTCGCCTCAGGACCTGCCGCACCTGACCGAGCGTTTCTGGCGGCGTGCGGCGCGCGATCAGCCCGCGGCTGCCGCCGGTCTCGGGCTCGGGCTGTGGGTGGTAGCCGGCTTGTGCCGCGTGCTGGACTTGAGCCTGAGCTTCGATCTCGACGCCGATCAGCGCCTGAGCGTGTGCGTCAGCGGATTTCGCAGTGTCTAAGCCCCGTTGCCGCTGGGCACGCGATGCGGACGCCGAATCGCAGCGCTACCACGACGAGGAATGGGGCCGGCCGGTGCACGACGACCGCCAGCTCTTCGAGATGTTGATTCTCGAGGGCGCACAGGCGGGCCTGTCCTGGTCGACCATCCTGCACAAGCGCGCCGGCTACCGGCGCGCGTTCGCGCGCTTCGATCCCCGCAAGGTGGCGCGCTTCGACGCGCGGCGCCGCGCCGCGCTCCTGCGCGATCCCGGCATCGTTCGCAACCGGCTCAAGATCGAATCCACCGTCACCAACGCACGCGCCTTCCTCGCGGTGCAACGCGAGCTCGGCTCCTTCGATCGCTACCTCTGGGCCTTCGTCGGCGGCGAGCCGGTCGTCACCCGCCGCCGCGGCGGCAAGCTGCCGGCGCGCACCGCACTCAGCGACCGCATCTCCAGGGATCTCGCGCAGCGCGGCTTCCGCTTCGTCGGCACCACGATCGTCTATGCCTGGCTGCAGGCCGTCGGGGTCGTCGACGATCACTCGCGCGACTGCTTCCGCGGCGGCGGCGCGTGACACGTGCAGGGCCCTGAGGCAAGCGCTCCCCAGTAGCCTTCGGTCACGAGCGCCTCTTAAGATAGCGGTCCTTGTTCAACCGGTCCGGGAAGAAACGTATGAAAGCTCTCCTTGCCTTCGCAGCCATGGCGGCGCTCTCGGCCGCAGCGGCGCATGCCGACTGCCCCTACCCCGCGCCCCCGGATAAGGCCCCGGACGGCGCGAACGCCACGATGCAGGACATGCTGGCCGGACAGAAGGCGGTGACTGAGTACAACACGGCGGTCACGGCCTACGTCGCCTGTGTCGACAAGGAGACCAACGATGCCATTGCCAAGGCCGGCGACCAGCTCAAGCCCGAGCAGAAGGCCGACATGGAGCGCGTCAGGGACCGAAAGCACGACGCTGCCATCGACCAGTTGCAGAAAGTCGCCGACCGCTTCAACGAGCAGGTGAAAATCTTCAAGGCGAAAGCAGCCGACGCCAAGAAGCCCTGAGTGCTGACGCCCGCTGAAGCCGACGCGCTGATCGGGCAGCACCTGCAGTGCCTGCCGATCGAGTCGCTGCCGCTCGCGCAATGCGCCGGCGCGGTGCTGCGCGAGAATATCTACGCCGAGCGTGATCAGCCGCCCTTCGATCGCGTGGCGATGGACGGCATCGCGCTCGACAGCCGCGCCGTGGCCGCGGGCCGGCGCGCGTTCCGCGTGCAGGCGACGCAGGCGGCCGGCGATCCGCCGCTCACCCTCGCCGCGAACGACGCCTGCATCGACGTCATGACGGGTGCGGTTCTGCCGGCGGGCTGCGACAGCGTCGTGCCGGTGGAAGAGCTCACCGTGAGCAATGGCGAGGCGGCGTTTGACGCCGCGGTGCTCGTTACGCCCTGGCAGAACGTGCATCGCCGCGGCACCGACACCCGTCAGGGGACGCTGCTGGTCTCATCGGGCACGCGGCTGCGGGCGCCCGAGATCGCCATCGCGGCCGGCGCCGGCATGGCGCGCATCCGCGTCAGCAGCCAGCCGATGCTCGCCGTGATCTCCACCGGCAACGAGCTCATCGAGCCTGGCGAGCCGCTGCTCGCCCACCAGGTGCGACGCTCCAACGCCTACGCCATCGTCAGTGCGCTCCGCGAGCGAGGCTTTCAGCGCGTCGCGGACGATCACATCCCGGACGATGCCGGGGAGCTGCGCGACCGGCTGAGATTTCACCTCGAGACGCACGACGTGCTGGTGCTGTCGGGCGGGGTCTCCATGGGCAGGTTCGACCTCGTGCCGCAGGCCTTGGAAGAGCTCGGCGTGCACGCGGTCTTTCACAAGGTGGCGCAGCGGCCCGGCAAGCCCCTGTGGTTCGGCGTGGCGCCCTCGGGAGCGGCGGTCTTCGGGCTCCCGGGCAACCCCGTCTCGACCCTCGTGTGCCTCGGCCGTTACGTGCTGCCCGCGCTGTTCGCCAGCCTCGGTCAGCAGCCGCAGCCGCCGGAGCGCCTCGCGCTCGGCGCGCCGGTCACGGTCAACCCGCCGCTCACCCACTTCATGCCGGTGCGGATCGAGCAGGACGACTGGGGACGGCCGTGGGCGATGCCCGCCCCGACCAACGGCTCGGGCGACTTCACGGCCCTCGCCGGTACCGACGGATTCGTCGAGCTGCCGCCGGGCCCGAATACCTACAAGAAGGGCTTCGTCACGCGCCTCTGCCGCTGGTCGTGACGGCCGGCCTGAGCCCGTGCGGGACTCCCCCTTTACGCCGATAGCCAGCCTCCGCCCGCCGTCCCATACTTGAAGCATGTCTGCTCCGGAAGTCATCGTTCCCCTCATCCGGCGGCCCGCGCCCCGGGACACGCGCGCGCGCCCGATGCGGGATCTGCGCATCTCGGTGATGGACCGCTGCAACTTCCGTTGCCCGTACTGCATGCCGCGCGAGACCTATCACGAGAAGTACCGCTTTCTCGGCTCGCACGAGCGGCTGTCGTTCGATGAGATCGTGCGTCTCGCGCGCCTGTTCGTGCAGCTCGGGGTGCGCAAGCTCCGCCTCACGGGAGGCGAGCCGCTGCTGCGCGCCAGCCTCGCCGACCTGATCGGCGACCTCACCACCATCCCGGGCGTCGAGGACGTCGCGCTCACCACCAACGGCGTGCTGCTCGCAAAGTACGCGAGCGAGCTCAAGGCCGCGGGCCTGAAGCGCATCACCGTGAGCCTCGACAGCCTGGACCCGGCGGTGTTCGCGCGCATGTCGGGCGGCTTCGGCAGCCCCGCCGAGGTGCTCGATGGCATCGAGCACGCGCGTCGCGCCGGCCTCGAGCCGATCAAGATCAACGCGGTGGTCCAGCGCGGGGTCAACGATCACACGGTGCTCGAGCTGATCGAGCGCTTTCGCGGCACCGGTGTGATCGTCCGCTTCATCGAATACATGGACGTCGGCAACCGCAACCACTGGCGCTCGGAGCTGGTGGTGCCGTCGAAGGAGCTGGCGGCGCGCATCGCCTCGCGCTGGCCGCTCGCTTCGCTCGAGCCCACCTACCGCGGCGAGGTGGCCGCGCGCTACGCGTTCGCGGACGGCCAGGGAGAAGTCGGCTTCATCTCATCCGTCTCGCAGCCCTTCTGCGGCGACTGCTCGCGTGTACGGCTCTCGTCCGACGGTATGCTCTACACCTGCCTGTTCGCTACTCGCGGCACGAGCCTGCGCGATGCGCTGCGCGGCGGGGCGAGCGACGACCAGCTGCGCGAGATCATCTCCGACGTCTGGCTCGCCCGTGCAGACCGTTACAGCGAGCTGCGCGCCAGCCTGCCGCACGGCGAGGGCGAGCCGCGCAAGGTCGAGATGTTCTACATCGGTGGCTGATGCGGCGGCCGCGCCTCTCGCATCTCGACGCGCGTGACCGGCCGGCGATGGTGGATGTCGGCGCCAAGGAGGTAACGGCGCGCACCGCCGAGGCCGAGGCGCGCATTCGCCTGCCTGCCGCGGTGGCGCGGGCGCTGCGCGCCAGCGGACACCGTACCAGGAAGGGTCCGGTGTTCGACACCGCGATCCTCGCCGGCGTCATGGCGGCCAAGCGCACCCACGAGCTCATTCCCTTCTGCCATCCGCTGCCGCTGGAGAGCTGTCAGATCGAGATCGCGCAGCGCAGCGGCGGCCTGATCGTGGTGCGCTGCCGGGTATCGGTGCATCACCGCACCGGGGTGGAGATGGAGGCGCTCACCGGGGCCGCGGTCGCCGCGCTCACCATTTACGACATGTGCAAGGCGCTCTCCCACGACATCGAGATCGCGGGCCTCAGGCTCATGGCCAAGGCCGGGGGCCGGCGTCCGTTCGCGCGCCGCCGTGCGCGGCGAGCCGCGTGAGCGCGCCGCTCTACGGCCTGGTGCTCGCCGGCGGGCGCAGCAGCCGCATGGGCGAGGACAAGGCGGCGCTGCGCGCCGGCGGCCCCACCCAGCTCGAGCAGGCAATGGCGCTCCTCGCGCCGCACGTCGCGCGCGCCTTCGTCTCGGTGCGTAAGGATCAGCGCGCCGATCCGCTGCGCGGTAAGTTCGAGCAGATCGAGGACACGCGCGAGGACCTGGGTCCCATCGCGGGAATCGTCGCCGCACAGGAGCGCTTCCCCGGGAACGCCTGGCTGGTGCTGGCGTGCGACCTGCCGCTCCTCGATGCGGCGACGCTCGAGTGCCTGGTGCGCGCGCGCGCCCCCGAGCGGCTCGCCACCGCCTTCCGCTCGAGCCACGATGCCCTGCCCGAGCCGCTGTGCGCGGTGTACGAGCCCGGGAGCCGCGCGGCGCTCGCCGCTTACGTGGCGCGCGGCAGGAACTGTCCGCGCAAGTTCCTGATGGGCGCCGACGTGCACCTGATCGATGCCCCAAGTAAGCGCGCGCTCGACAACGCGAACACTCCCGAGGAATATGCTGCCGCCATGAATACCCGCGGCGCAGCACCCGCGGCCGCGACCCGGCGCGTGACGGTGCAGTATTTCGCCCTGCTGCGCGAGCAGGCCGGTCGCGGCACCGAATCGGTGGTGACGGCGGCGCGCACGCCGCGCGAGCTCTACGCCGAGCTCGCGCACCGCTACCCCTTTACGCTCGATCCGTCGGTGCTGCGCGTCGCGATCAACTCCGAGTTCGGCGACTGGTCCGCATCGCTCGCCGATGGCGATGCGGTCGTTTTCATCCCGCCGGTCGCGGGCGGCTGAGCGCATGGCGGCGGCTGACACTCCCGTGAGCGCGCCGTTCCAGTTCAGCCGCGTGCCGATCGACGTCGCCGCGCTGCGTGCGACGCTCGCCGACCCCGCCTGCGGCGGTTACGCGGCATTCGAAGGCTGGGTGCGCGATTCCCACGAGGGGCAGCGCGTGCGCCTGCTCGAGTACGAGGCCTACGAGGCGCTCGCCGTGCGCGAAGCCGGCCGCATCGTCGCCGAAGCCGTGGCACGTTTTGGCGTGAGGCACGCGGCCAGCGCCCACCGCGTCGGTGACTTGCGCGTAGGCGAGCTCGCCGTCTGGGTGGGGGTGAGCGCGCCGCACCGCGACGAGGCCTTCCGCGCCTGCCGCTACATCATCGACGAGATCAAGCACCGCCTGCCGATCTGGAAGAAAGAGCACTACGTGAACGGCGATTCGGGCTGGGTGAACTGCGAGCGTTGCGCGACCGCCCCGCAGGAGCACGCGCACGGCTTGCCCGGCGCCCACGCCTGACAGCCGGGCGCAGCTGACACTCAGGCGCGGATCTGGCCCGCGCCCCGCACCAGGTACTTGTAGCTCGTGAGCTGCTCCACCCCGACCGGGCCGCGGGCATGAAAACGGTCGGTGGAGATGCCGATCTCCGCGCCCATGCCGAACTCGCCGCCGTCGGCGAACTGCGTCGAGGCGTTGTGCAGTACGACCGCGCTGTCGACGCGCTGCAGAAAGCGCTCCGCCGTCGCCTGATTCTCGGTGACGATCGATTCGGTATGCGCCGAGCCGTAGCGGGCGATGTGGGCGACCGCAGCGTCGACTCCATCGACCACGCGCGCGGCGATGATGGCGTCGAGATACTCGGTGTACCAGTCGTCCTCGCTCGCGGGCCGTACCCGCGGGTCCGCCTGCTGCACGGTCGGATCGCCGCGCACCTCGCAGCCGGCCTCCAGTAGATCGCGAACGACGGGGCCGAGGTGCGTGGCGACGCAGGCGCGGTCGATGAGCAGCGTCTCGGCGGCGCCGCAGATGCCGGTGCGGCGCATCTTGGCATTCAGCGCGATGGTCCGCGCCATGCGTACGTCGGCGTCGCGATCGATGTAGACGTGACAGTTGCCTTCGAGGTGACCGATCACCGGCACGCGCGCCTCCTGCTGCACGCGCGCGACGAGTGTCTTGCCGCCGCGCGGCACGAGACAGTCGAGGTATTCGCTCATGCCGGCCAGCATGTAGCCGACCGCGGTGCGGTCGGTGATCGGCACCAGCTGGATGCAGGCGGGGGGGAGCTGTGCAGCCTCGAGCCCGGCGGCGAGAGCGGCGTACAGCGCCGCGTTCGAGTGGCGGCTCTCCGACCCGCCGCGCAGGATCGCAGCGTTGCCGGATTTCAGGCACAGCGCACCGGCGTCGGTCGTAACGTTGGGGCGACTCTCGTAGATGATGCCGATGACGCCGATCGGCACACGCACGCGCTGGATCCTGAGTCCGTTGGGCCGCTCCCACTCCGCCACCACGGTCCCGATCGGGTCCGGCAGAGCGGCCACGTCGTCGATGCTCTGCGCGATCGCCTCGATCCGTGCGGCATCGAGCTTGAGCCGTTCGAGCCGCGCGCCACTCATGTGCGCGGCGCGCGCCGCCGACATATCGCGCTCGTTGGCGGCGAGGATCGCGGCGCTGCGCGCGCGGATCGCGGCCGAAGCGGCCGCGAGGGCGGCGTTCTTCTGCGCCGCGGGCGCGAGCGCGAGCGTATCGGCGGCCTCGGTGGCGGCCCTGCCGAGCCCCTCCATGAGCTCGCCGATGCGATCGGCGCTCATGGCAGTGAGGCCCGGTGCGCCGCGGGCGCGGCCTCGGCGGCCGGGGAGGACGCCTTGAGCAGCACCAGGTCGTCGCGATGGATCATCTCGTCGCGCCCGCGGAATCCGAGCAGCTGCTCGATCTCGGAGGACTTCCTGCCCATGATGCGTGCGGCGTCGCCGTCCGAGTAGGCGACGATCCCACGGGCGACCTCGGTACCGTCCGAGGTGAGCACGCTCACGGTGTCGCCGCGCTCGAAGCGGCCGCGTGCCCCGGTGACACCCGCCGGCAACAGGCTCTTGCCCTCGAGCAGCGCGTGCAGCGCGCCCGTGTCGATGGTGATCGCGCCCGCCGGGCGCAGAGTTCCCGCGATCCATTGCTTGCGAGCCGCGACCGGCGTCGCGCTCGGCACGAACCAGGTGCACTCCGCCCCCTCTTCGAGCCGCCGTAGCGGGTGCTTGTGGTGGCCGGCCGCGATGCACATGTGGCAACCGGCCGACACTGCGATCTTCGCCGCGAGAATCTTGGCGGTCATGCCGCCGGACCCCACCTGCGAGGCGCTGCGGCCGGCCATGGCCTCGATCTCGGGGGTAATGTGCCGCACCTCGGAGAGGATGCGCGCGCGCGGATCCCGGTTCGGGTCGGCGCTGTAGAGTCCGTCGACGTCCGAGAGCAGCACCAGGCAGTCGGCGCCGGCCATCTGCGCCACGCGGGCGGCGAGCCGGTCGTTGTCACCGTAGCGGATCTCGGCGGTTGCGACCGTGTCGTTCTCGTTGATCACCGGCAGCGCCCCGAGGGCGAGCAGCGCTTCGAGCGTGGCGCGCGCGTTGAGATAGCGCCGCCGCCGCTCGCTGTCCTCGAGAGTCAACAGCACCTGCGCCACCGTCACCCCGTGCTCCTCGAGCAGCTCCTTGTAGGCGTGCGCGAGGCGGATCTGTCCGACGGCGGCGGCCGCCTGGCTCTCCTCGAGCCGCAGCGTTCCGTGGCGCAGCCCGAGCCGCCGCCGCCCGAGCGCGATGGCGCCCGAGGAGACCAGGATCAGCTGCTGGCCACGCTTGCGCAGGCGCAGCAGATCCTCCACCAGGGTCTCGAGCCAGGCGCGGTTGACGCGCCCGCTGTCGCCGCCGACCAGCAGCGCCGAGCCCACCTTCACGACGAGCCGCCGGGCCCGCACCAGGGGCGCCGCGTTGGTCCGGGGTTGGGCGGTCATGATGGGAAAACTATACGCATTCGACACTGCGTTGCCCAACTTAGGACGAGCCCCTAAACTGGCGCCCGACGAAGATGCTGACAAAGGGTGGCGGCGCGGTGAGCAGAGACTACGAACCGGTTCCCGGCCAGTGGTACGAGAACCTGGAGGAAGAGGAGCAGTTCCGCGTGCTGACGGTCGATGAGGACTCGGAGCTGATCGAGATCGAGTATCTCGACGGTGACATCGAGGAGCTCGACCTGGAGGCGTGGCACGAGATGGACCTCGAGCGCATCGACGAGCCCGAGGGATGGTCCGACGACGACGAGGAGTCGGACGACGACGAGGAGTGGGACGAGGAAGACGACGAGGACGACGATGACGACCTCGACGACGACGAGGAAGACGGTGACGAAGAACAGGACGAGTATTGACCGGTCCCGGCGTCGATAGTTGGTATCACGAGAAGGAATCGGCCTGGCTCTACGGGCAGGTAGCAGCCGCCGAACCTGACGCCCACAAGCGCCGGTTGTTCGAGCAGCTTGCCGCTGCGGCCGAGGAGCAGGCCACCCGGTGGGAGCAGGTCGCCGCCCGAGGCGCCGCCGCCCCGGCACACCGCGTCTTTATCCCCTCGGTGCGCGCCCGCGTCGTCGCGCGGCTGCTGCAGAGTTTCGACCCGGCATCGCTGCGTCCGGTGCTGGCGGCGATGAAGCTGCGCGGCCTCTCGATCTACAGCGCGGTCTCCGGCATCGCCGCCGGCCACGCCATGCCCACCTCGCTCGCCGAGGTCGGGGCGCGCCATCGCAGCACCCTCGGTGGGAGTCTGCGCGCTGCGGTTTTCGGCGTGAACGATGGACTGGTGTCGAACCTGAGCCTGGTGCTGGGAGTGGCCGGCGCCGGCGTCGCGAGCGGTTACGTGCTCATGTCGGGCGCGGCGGGCCTCCTCGCCGGCGCGCTCTCCATGGCGGCGGGCGAGTACGTGTCGGTGCGCTCGCAGCGCGAGATGTACGAGTATCAGATCGCGCTCGAGCGCGAAGAGCTCGCGGAGTACCCCGAGGAGGAAGCCGAGGAGCTCGCTCTCATCTATCAGGCGCGCGGCGTCGAGCTGACCCAGGCGCGTGCCGTGAGCCATGCGCTGCTCGCGCACCCGGACAAGGCGCTCGATGTGCTCGCGCGCGAGGAGCTCGGCCTGAATCCCGACGATCTCGGCTCCCCGTGGCGGGCGGCGGCGGCATCGTTCGTGACGTTCGCGCTGGGCGCCCTGGTGCCGCTCGTTCCGTTCCTCGCACGGATGGCGGGACCTCGGGCGGTGGCGGCGTCTGCGGCTGGGACCGCGGTGGCCCTGTTTGCCGTGGGCTTGAGCCTTTCGCTCTTCACCGGACGCGACGCGCTGCGGAGCGCGCTGCGCATGGTGCTGATCGGCGGCGGCGCGGGAACTTTGAGCTTCCTGGTCGGTCGTGCGCTGGGGGTCGTGATCTCCTAGAGGTGGCCGCGGCCCCGGCCCGCCTGCCTTGAAAAGCCCGCCACTGCCCCAAGGCTGGCGAGCAATGAGGGCTAACGGTAAAGTGCCTGCCCCGTTTTGCGCTGAAGACCCGCCATGAAACGCATCCTGCTGTTCGTCGTCACCAACCTGGCCGTCCTCCTGGTGCTGACCGTCGTCGCACACGTGCTGGGGATCGACACTTACCTCGCCGCTCACGGCCAGAGCCTGCAGGGGTTGCTGGTATGGGCCGGGCTGTTCGGCTTCGGCGGCGCCTTCATTTCGCTCGCGATGTCGAAGATGCAGGCGAAGATGTTCATGGGGGTGCAAGTGATCGCGCCGCAGTCGGCCGATGCCACCGAGCAGTGGCTGCTCTCTGTGGTCGAGCATCACGCCCGCAACGTCGGCGTCAGCATGCCCGAGGTCGGTATCTTCAACTCTCCCGAGCCGAACGCGTTCGCGACCGGCATGAGCCGTAATTCGGCGCTGGTGGCCGTGAGCACGGGGCTCCTGCAACGCATGAGCCGCCATGAGATCGAGGCCGTGCTCGGCCACGAGATGACGCACGTAGCCAACGGCGACATGGTGACGCTCGCCCTGATACAGGGCGTCGTCAACACCTTCGTGCTGTTCCTGGCAAGGGTCGTCGGCAACATCGTCGACCGCGCGGTGTTCCGCTCCGACGATGGCCGCGGCATCGCCTCCTATCTCACCTTCTATGTGCTGCAGATCGCCTTCGGCATCCTCGCCACGCCGCTCGTCATGTGGTTCTCGCGCTGGCGCGAGTTCCGCGCCGACCGCGGCGGCGCTCAGCTCGCCGGTACCTCTAACATGATCGAGGCACTCGAGGAGCTGAAGCGGGTGCACGAGCCGCTGCCCGCGCCGCAGTTTGCCGCCTTCGGCATCGCCGACGGCGCGGTCGCCTCGGGGCTGCGGAGGCTGTTCATGAGCCACCCGCCGCTCGATGAGCGCATCGCGGCGCTCCGCTCGCTCGGCCCCACCAGCTGACGCGGCCGCCTTCGAGCGGTGGACTTTCTCGGGACGCTGCGCGGAATCCTCGGCGCCGGGGATCTGCTCACCGGCGAGGCGTGCGCGCCCTACGAAAGCGATCATCGCCGCCTCTACCAGGGGCGCGCGCTGGCGGTGGCGCTGCCGCGCTCGGTCGATGAGGTCTCCCGCATCCTCGCCGCCTGCGACAGCGCGCGTGTCGGCGTGGTGCCCCACGGCGGCAACACCGGCTACTGCGGCGGCGCCACGCCCGATGAGACGGGTAAGCAGCTGGTGCTGTCGCTCGCGCGCTTGAATCGCGTGCGCAGCGTCGACCCCGCGAACTACTCGCTCACCGCCGAGGCCGGCTGCCTGCTCATCGAGGTACAGCAGGCCGCCGCCGCGGTCGAGCGGCACTTTCCCCTCAGCCTCGGCTCCGAAGGCAGCTGTCAGATCGGCGGCAATCTCTCGACCAACGCCGGCGGCGTGCACGTCCTGCGCTACGGCATGATGCGCGATCTGGTTCTCGGGCTCGAGGTGGTGCTGGCCGACGGCCGCGTGCTCCCGGGTCTCACGGCGCTGCGCAAGGACAACACTGGCTACGACATCCGGGCACTGTTCCTCGGCGCGGAGGGCACGCTCGGCGTGATCACCGCCGCGAGCCTCAAGCTCTTTCCGCGGCTCGACAGCACCGCAACCGCACTCGCCGCGGTCGCCGATCCGCGCGCCGCCGTGACGCTGCTCGCGCAGCTGCGCGCGGCGAGCGGCGACTCAGTGAGCTCCTTCGAGCTCATGCCGCGCATCGGCATCGAGCTCACCAGCACGCACATCCCGGGGGTGAGGGATCCGCTCGGCGCACCGTATCCCTGGTACGTGCTCGGCGAGCTCACCTCCTCGCGCAGCGGCGAGCCGCTCGAGCAACAGCTCATCGAGGCGCTCGCGGCGGCCCACGAGGCGGGCCTGGTGCAGGATGCCGTGGTGGCACGCAACGAGCGCGAGCGCGCCGCTCTCTGGAAGATCCGCGAGACGATCCCCGAGGCCCAGCGCCACGAGGGTCCGGGGCTCAAGCACGACATCTCGGTGCCGGTGAGCGCGCTGCCCGAGTTCGTCGAGCGCGGCGCCGCCTGGGTTGCCTCCCATGTGCCTGCGGCGCGCCTCATCGCCTACGGGCACGTTGGCGACGGCAATCTGCATTTCAATCTCCAGGGCCGCGGCGGCGCCGAGGGCGCGGCGCTGCTCGAGCGCGCCGGGGAGGTGCGCCGCGCGCTGCACGACCTGGCCATCGCGCTCGGCGGCAGCTTCAGCGCCGAGCACGGCATCGGGCGGCTCAAAGTGGCCGAGCTCGAGCGCTATGCTCCCCCGACCGAGCTCGCCCTCATGCACGCCGTGAAGCGCGCGCTCGATCCCAACGGCATCATGAATCCCGGCAAGGTTCTGCGCGGCGGATGAAGGAGATGCGGATAGCGCGTGGCGCGTGGTTGCCGTGGCTCGCCGCCCTGGCTCTCGCGGCCTGCGGCGAGGCCGGAAAGCAAGCGGCCCCGGCGGCGGCCGCCGCGAGCGCCGACGACGGCCCGCACATCGTCATGTCGGACGATCTCGTGCATCTCGAGTACCGCGTATTCGGACGGGGCGAGCCGGCGGTGATCCTGGTGCACGGCTGGTGCGAGAACGCCGACTACTGGCACACGCAGTTCGATGCGCTGAAGAGCCGATACACGGTGGTGGCGCTCGATCTGGCCGGCCACGGCGCCTCGGGCGCCAATCGCAGCGACTGGTCGATGGCGCGCTACGCCGCTGACGTCGCGAGCGTCGCGCGGCAGATCCCGAATGCGCACCTGGTGCTGGTCGGGCACTCGATGGGCGCCGACGTGGCGCTCGCGGCAGTGCCGCGCATGGCCAATCGCGTCATCGGCGTCGTCGCGGTCGATGCGCTGCGCTCGGTCGGCATGCCGCCGCTCACCGCCGGCGAGATCGAGGCCAAGGTCGCCCCGCTCCGCAGCGATTTCATCGGCGCGACGCGCGCGCTGGTGAGCGAGCAGCTGTTCGAGAAGGGCGCCGATCCGCTGCTGGTGCAGAAGGTGGCCTACGACATGTCGCTGCGCTCGCCCGCGGTCGCCGTGCCGACGCTCGAGAAGCTGCTCGCCTTCGACCTCGCGACCGTGCTGCCGTCGGTGCACGTGCCGGTGTACGCCATCAACTCCGATCTCGCGCCGACCGATGCAGACCGCATCCGCAAGTCGCTCCCGGATTTCACGCTCGACGTGCTGCCGCACAGCGGACACTTCCTCATGCTGGAAGCGCCCGCGCGGTTCAATCCCCTGTTGATGAAGGACATCGACGCGCTCGCGGCACGCGCCGCCCGCTGAGCCTCGAGCCCGCCGCCCTTTGAGTCCGAAGCTGCCGCTGCCTACTTCTGGCGGATCAGGCCTTCCTGCGCGGCGCTCGCCACCAGGCGCCCGTCGCGCGCGAAGATGCTGGCGCGCGCGAAGCCGCGGGCCCCGGAAGCGCTCGGGCTCTCCATCGCGCACAGCAGCCAGTCATCGACCCGCAGCGCACGGTGGAACCACATGGCGTGATCGATCGTCGCCATGATGAGCGTGGGCCTGAGGAAGGAGGTGCCGTGCGGGAGCGTCGCGGTGTCGAGCAGGAAGAAGTCCGACACATAGGCGAGCAGCCGCCGGTGCAGCATCTCGTCGTCGCCGAGCTTGCCGACGGCGCGCACCCAGATCTGCCGCACCGGAGGTGCGGGCTTGGGTCTGAGGTAATCGACCGGCTGCACCAGGCGGAACTCGAACGGACGCGGCTGCGAGAAGAAGCGCCGCACCTTCTCGGGCAGCGTCTCGAGCAGCTCCGGCGCCGGCGCGGGATCCGGCAGGCTCTCGGGCGGCGGCACCTGCGGCATGTCGATCTGGTGATCGAAACCGCCTTCGGCCACCTGGAACGACGCGGTCATGTTGAAGATCTGCTCGCCGTGCTGGATCGCAACCACCCGGCGGTTGGTGAAGCTGTGGCCGTCGAGGCTGCGGTCGACCTGGTAGACGATCGGCGCGTTGATGTCGCCGCGCCTGAGGAAATAGGCGTGCAGCGAGTGCACCACCCTGCCCTCGACGGTGGCGGCCGCGGCGGTGAGCGCCTGGCCGAGCACCTGCCCGCCGAACACCTGCGGCGCACCGATGTCGCGGCTCTCGCCGCGGAACAGATTCACCTCCAGCGGCTCGAGCTCGAGCAGCTGCAGCAGATCCGCGAGACGGTCGTCCATCGCCCTCCCTTCGACGGCGATCAGCCGAACCTGAACTTGCCGTGCATCAGCGCGCTGTGGCCCGGGAAGGTGCACAGATAGCTGTAGTCCTCGCCCTTCCTGAGGATGGAGGCGGGGAAGGTGACGCTGGTGGTCTCGCCGCCGCCGATCACCCTGGTGTGTGCGAGCACGCGCTTGTCGCCGGGTTGAGGTAGTTGTCGGCGAGCCCGGCCGCAAGGCCGGCCTGGTCCACGGCGGCCAGGTCCGCCGTCTTCACCAGCACCCAGTCGTGGCCCATCGCCTCGCGCGGCTGCTTGCCGGCGTGATGGAGCGTCACGGTGATTTCCCTGCAGGTGGCCGGAACTGCGAGCTCCTTCCTGTCGTACTGCATCAGGTCGTTGCCGGAGATCTCGACCTCGCAGGAGTCGGCGCGGGCGACGAGCGGCAAGGCGAGCGCGGTGAGCGCGACCGCGGCGAGCGTGGTGTGCATCGGTTTCATGGCAGCCCTCCTATGGCTTTCAGTCCGGTACTCCCAGACGCTGGTGCATCACCGGGCTCGTGGTGGTGTATTGCAGGAACTGTTTCTTCTGCGGATACAGGTGGTGCTGGATCGCGAACGCGGCCAGCGCCGCCTCATGGAAACCAGACAGGATGAGCTTCTTCTTCCCCGGGTAGGTGTTGATGTCGCCGACGGCGAACACGCCCGGGAGGCTCGTCTGAAACTTCTCCGGGTCGACCCTGAGCGCCTTCTTCTCGAGCTCGAGCCCCCAGTCGGCGATCGGGCCGAGCTTGGGATGGAGCCCGAAAAAGACCAGCAGCCGTTCCGCCGCGAGTGGCTGCACCGACCCGTCGCCGGCGCGGATGTTGATGCCGCGCAGCGTTCCGCCCTCGGTGAGGAGCGAGTGCGGCAGCGCCTCGAACACCCGCATGCGGCCCGCGGCGACCAGCTCGCGCATGCGCGCCACCGAGGCGGGCGCGGCGCGAAACTGCGCGCGCCGATGCACCAGGTCGAGGCTCGCCGCCTTCGAGGCGAGCTCGAGCGTCCAGTCGAGCGCCGAGTCGCCGCCGCCGAAGATCACCAGGCGCTTGCCCGCGAGCTCGGCGGCATTCCTGATGCGGTACTGGATGGCGCCGCCTTCGAAGGGCTCGGCACCCTCGACACCGATGCGCCGCGGCTGAAACGAGCCGAGTCCCGCGGCGATCACGACCGCACCGGCATCGAAGCGTGCGCCGCCCGCGGTGCCGAGGTGGAAGCGCCCGTTCTCGGCGCGCGCGAATTCCGTCACCTCGTGCCCGAGGTGCAACGGCGCCTTGAAGGGCTTGATCTGCTGCAGCAACCGGTCGACCAGCTCCTGCGCGCCACACACCGGCAGCGCCGGAATGTCGTAGATCGGCTTGTCCGGATAGAGCTCCGCGCACTGCCCGCCGGGGTGGCGGAGCGAGTCGACCACGTGGGCGCTGATGCCGAGCAGTCCCAGCTCGAAGACCTGGAAGAGGCCACAGGGGCCGGCGCCGATGATGACGACCTCGGTGTTGATTGCCTCGCCGGCGGCGTTGGATGGAGTCTCGCTCAAAGTGAGCACATTCTAGAGGGTCTTTCCTGCGCTCGCATGCGATCAGGGTATAGTACGAGCCCCCATGATCTCCCTCAGCGTCAACGACAAGGACGTCAGCGTCGACGTCGATCCCGACATGCCGCTGCTGTGGGTGTTGCGCGACATGCTCGGACTCACCGGGACCAAGTACGGCTGCGGCGCGGCGCTCTGTGGCGCATGCACCGTGCACCTCGCGGGTGAGCCGGTGCGCTCGTGCGTGACGCCGGTGAGCTCGGTGGGCACGCGCAGGATCACGACCATCGAGGGCCTCTCCGCCGGCCGCAGCCACCCGCTGCAGAGGGCCTGGATCGAGCTCGACGTTCCGCAGTGCGGCTACTGTCAGTCCGGACAGATCATGTCGGCGGCCGCACTGCTCGCGCACAATCCGCAGCCGAGCGATGCCGAGATCGATGCGGCGATGGCCGGCAACGTGTGCCGCTGCGGCACTTACCAGCGCATCCGCGCGGCGATCCACCGTGCTGCGGTCCTCGGCCCGGGCGGCTGAGGCTTTCTACCTCGAGGAACTCCCCTTGACCACCAACGCCGAACTTCACGCGCGCCGCCAGCAGGCCGTGCCGCGCGGTGTCAGCAACTCGCTCGCGGTGTACGCCGAGCGCGCCGCCAATGCCGAGCTCTGGGACGTCGAGGGCCGCCGCTACATCGACTTCGCGAGTGGCATCTCGGTGCTCAACACCGGGCACGTGCATCCCAAGGTGAGCGCGGCGATCGCGGCGCAGCTCGCCAGGCTCACTCACACCTGTTTTCAGGTGACGCCCACCGAGAGTTACGTGGCGCTCGCCGAGGCGCTGAATGCGCTCGCTCCGGGTGCCGGGCCGAAGAAGACCATCTTTCTCACCACCGGTGCCGAGGCGGTCGAGAACGCCATCAAGATCGCGCGCTTTCACACCCGGCGCTCGGCGATCATCAGCTTCTCCGGCGGTTTCCACGGCAGGACGCTCGCCTGCATCAGCCTGACCGGCAAAGTGCAGCCCTACAAGACCGGCTTCGGGCCGATGTTGCCGGAGATCTATCACCTGCCCTTCCCCATGCCCTATCACGGCATCACCGTCGAGCACGCGCTCGACGCCCTCGAGCAGCTCTTCAAGGCGGACGTCGACCCGGCGCGCGTCGCGGCGATCATCATCGAGCCGGTGCTGGGCGAGGGCGGGTTTTACCCGGCACCACCCGAGCTGCTGCGGCGATTGAGGAGCGTGTGCGACACGCACGGGATCGTGATGATCGCGGACGAGATCCAGTCGGGCTTCGGCCGCACCGGCCGCATGTTCGCGATCGAGCACTCGGGCGTCGAGCCGGACCTGATCACGATCGCCAAGAGTGTCGCCGGCGGCGTGCCGCTCTCGGCCGTGACCGGCAAGGCCGAGATCATGGACGCTCCGGGGCCCGGCGGGCTCGGCGGTACCTTTGCCGGCTCGCCGCTCGCCTGCGCGGCCGGGCTCGCCGTGCTCGAGGTGATCCGCGAGGAGCAGCTGCTGCAGCGCTCACAGGAAATCGGGCGCTTCATGGGCTCGCGCCTGAAGGGCCTGCAGGTGCGCTTCCCCTGCGTGGGCGAGGTGCGCAACCTCGGCGCGATGGTGGCGCTCGAGCTGGTGAAGAACCTGCGCGCCGACCATCCGGATGCCGAGCTCACCAAGTCGCTGGTACAGGCCGCCGGCCGCCGCGGGCTAATCATTCTCTCCTGCGGCATCTACTCCAACGTGATCCGCTTCCTTGCCCCGCTCACGATTTCCGACGCCCTCCTCAAGGAGGGTTGCCATCTGTTCGAGCAGGCGCTGGAGGAAGTCACGGGCGCGACGGGATACGCGCGCGCCACCGGCTGAGGTCGTAGCACTCAAGCGCAGCCGGCGAAAGTCGCGCCTTTCGCCGGCGGCATTCGGAGTGTTGTCCGGCAAAAGCGCCGCAGGCGACTTTTGCCCAGTTGACTAGGCGCGTCCGGCGTTCGCGTCGGTGGGCGTGTGGAAGTACTCGCTCTCGGAGGCGAGCTGCTCGATCAGGCGCTTCAGCTCCGCCATGCGTCCCTGGGCGGTGCTGATCGGCAGGCAATCCTGGCAGCGCGGATCGCCGCACGGCTGACGCGAGTACAGCCAGTACTGCAGGGCGCCGGCCAGCAGCCCGTCGGCGATATCCCACAAATCCGCGTCCTTGTCCTTGTCGGCGATGCGGTTTCCGAGATCCACGGCCTTGGAGAAGGCCGCATCGAAGGTGTCGGCGAGTTGTTCGGTCATGCGTCGCGGTCGCCCTTCATCGTAGAGGGTAGTATAGGACAAAGAAGCCTTCTTCCCTCAACGGCTTATGTTGCATGCGCCCTATCCGCCCTGAAGCTGCCGCTACAGCCGCGCCACGCCCGGCGTCGCGGCGCCGCACCTGGCTGCCGCGCGTGCCGCGACTCGGCGTCGGGGCGCGCCTCGCGCTCGGGCTCGCGGCCGTGGCCGCGGTGCTGGTGGCGGGCGAGATCCTCGCGACCCGCACGGCGCGCGAAGCGCTGCAGGCGGTGCGCACCATGCAGAACGAGCACGAGCCGCTCGCCAGCCGCGCGAGCGCAGTGCTGGCGCGCCTGGTCGACTACGACCGTGCGGTGAGCGGGTACGTGCACAGCCAGAACGGCGCCGACTTTGCCGCCATCACCGGCGCGGGCGCGGCTCTCGAGGATGCGCTCGGCAGCTACTTCGACGGCAGTCCCGCGCCGCCCGCCACGCAGGCGGCGCTCGAGCTGCGCACGCAGCTCACCCGGCACATCGCCGCGGGGCGCTCGTTCGCGAGCCGTGCCGCGCAGCGCACCCAGTGGGTTGAGGAGCGCCGCGTGGCGCTCGCGGACGTCTATCAGCGCATCGCCGCCGCGGGCGGCTCGGGGCTGGCGATCGATGGCACGCAGGTGCTCGCACGGCGCTCGCTCGCCGAGCTGCTGTCCGCCATCGATCGCGTCCGCGGCAACGAGGACCCGGCCACCATCGCGCGCCGCGAGCGCGACTTCAACGCGGCGCTCGACACGCACGGCGCGGAGCTGCAGCTCTCCCCGGGGCAGGCCTGGGTCACGCTGGTGCGCGACGATTTCGCCGAGGCGGTGCGGCTGCGCCAGGCCATCGCACACCTTGACGAGGCGAGCGGCGGCGAGTGGCACAAGCTGCTCGAGGAGAGCGCCGTGCTCACCGCCAGCGTGCAGGACCTGCTGCAGAAGCCCGCGCGCAGCGGTCTGTACCAGGCGGCGCAGCATGCCGCCACCGCCGCCGAGGTGGCCGAGCGCACGCTCGCCTGGTCCGGCGCGGCGGTTCTCGGGCTGCTGCTGCTCGTGTCGGCGCTGCTGACGCTCAGCATCAGCCTGCCGGTGCGGCGGCTCACGGCCGCGACGCGCCTCCTCGCGAGCGGCGATCGCGGTGCCCGCGCCCCGCGCGGCGGCTCGGCCGAGATCGACGAGCTCGCGGAGTCCTTCAACACCATGGCCGATCGGATCGCGCGCGCCGAGGGCGATCTGCGCGCACACCAGGCCGAGCTCGAGCGGCACGTAGACGAGCGCACCCGCGCTCTGCACCATCTGGCGCATCACGACCCGCTGACCCAGCTGCCCAACCGGCGGCAGCTGGCGGCGAGGCTCGGTGCGGCGCTGTCGCGCGCCGGCACGCGCCAGCAGCTCGCGCTGCTGTTCGTCGACGTCGACAACTTCAAGTCGATCAACGATACGCTCGGGCACAGCTTCGGCGATCGCGTGCTGCAGCACATCGCCGGCCGCCTCGACGCTGCCATCGGCACTACGGGCCTGCTCGCGCGCCTCGGGGGAGACGAGTTCACGGTGCTCATCGAGGGTGTGAAGGCGGGCGACGAGATCGCCGCCTGCGCCAACCGCATCATGAACACGCTGCAGCAGCCGCTGACCGTCGACGGGCGCCTCCTCACCATCAGCGCGAGCGTCGGCGCGAGCCTCTATCCCGATCACGCCGCCGATGCCGAAGGCCTGCTGCGTGCCGCCGACGTGGCGCTGTTTCGCGCCAAGGAGCTCGGGCGCAACCGCTTTGCGCTCTACAGCCCGGAGCTCTACGACGCCGCTGCCCAGCGTTTCAGGCTCGAGCAGTCGCTGCGGCGCGCCGTCGAGGGCGGTGAGCTTCTGCTCATGTACCAGCCGATCGTTGCTCTGCACGGCTTCGAGACCAACGGACTCGAGGCGCTGCTGCGGTGGCGGCGGCCCGACGGACGCATCGCGACCGCCACGGAGTTCATCCCGGTCGCGGAGAAGTCCGGCCTCATCCACGAGCTCACCGGCTGGGTGCTGCGCACCGCGGCGACCACCGCCGCCGGCTGGCGCGCCCAGGGCTGGGAGCGCGCCAGCGTCGCGGTGAATGTCTCGCCGCCGCAATTCTTCGAGAGCGACTTCGTCGAGCAGGTCGCGCGCACGCTGGAAGCGACCGGGCTGCCGCCGAGTGCGCTCGAGCTCGAGATCACCGAAACCGTGGTGCAGACCGGCAGCGCCACGATCGAATCCCTCCACCAGCTGCGCGCCCTCGGGGTGTCGATCGCGCTCGATGACTTCGGCATGGGCTACTCCTCGCTCACCTCGCTCGAGCAGCTGCCGATCACGCGCGTGAAGCTCGACCGGATGCTGATAGCCGCGGTCGATACCAATCCGCGCTCGGCCGCGATCGTGCGCTCGATCGTCGCGCTCTGTCATGGGCTCGGGCTGCAGGTGGTCGCCGAGGGCGTCGAGCGCGCCGCACAGCTCGAGTTCCTCGCGCGGTGCGGGCCGCTCGGCGTGCAGGGTTACCTGCTGGCGCGTCCGGTCGAGGCGCTCGCCGCCGCTACCGAGTCGCAGGCCGCGGGCGAGCGGGCGCGGCGCGCGCTCGAGGCGCTCGCGCGCGAGGGC
>Ga0307479_10001471_pt1 | contig 21414 bp, 25 predicted proteins | sample atmos_gasesECM4C_FD_203743 | JGI IMG/M metagenome (GOLD analysis project Ga0307479, IMG submission 203743) | Hardwood forest soil microbial communities from Morgan-Monroe State Forest, Indiana, United States - atmos_gasesECM4C_515 | ecosystem: Environmental > Terrestrial > Soil > Temperate...
GCCGCTCCGCCGGGGCGCTGGTCCTACGTCGGTGCTCTCGGCACAGGTGGGTTAGGCGGCTCCCGGCAGATCGGCCCGTGCTACCAGTCTACGTCAGACTGGCCCGGAACGCCCAGAAGGGTACAGGGTGGGCAAAGCGCAGCGTGCCCACCATCACAACAGGAAAAACTAGCACGTCGAGATTGGTGGGCACGGCGCACCCTACGCATCAGTGGCGACGCAGCGCAGTTTGAAATTTTCAACCCCGCGTTCACCAAGTGGAAACGTCCTCTCCGTAAATTTGCAAGCGGACTGGCCTCGGGGAGGGGATGTTGATTGTTTCGACCGCCGTCGCGCAACGCCGCGCGCTGTTCGTTCTTGCGCTGACGCTGGCGTTGGGCACATCGCGCTTCGTTACGGAAAGCTGGGCGGCGGGTGCGTTTGCGATCGGCAAATGCGGCGCCTACGGCCAGGCCTATGATTATCCGGCCGAGAGCGCGGCGCGAGCGGCTGCGCTCAAGCATTGCAAGGGCGACTGCACGGCGGTCACGATGAAGCGCGCCTGTGCCGCGTTTTCGGTCGACATGGCCAACCCTTGCGGCCCTCACGGCTATGCGGTCAGGCCGCATATTTCGAACTCGCTGAACGAGGCGACGCGCGAATGCTACAAGTTCGGCGGCAAGGAATGCGTGATCCGGGCCTGGGTCTGCGACGCCAAAGGTTAGCTCCGTCATTCCGGGGCGATGCGAAGCATCGAACCCGGAATCTCGAGATTCCGGGTTCGCGCTTTCGCGCGCCCCGGAATGACTGTGGGAACAACTCATGCAATTCGACACCAAGATCGCGGTCGTGATCCGGACCGACCTTGAGGCCTGGCAGAAGCTGAACGTGGCCTCGTTCCTGGCCGGCGGCATCGCCGCCACCTTCCCCGAATGTATCGGCGAGGCCTACGAGGACGGCTCCGGCACAAAATATCTGTCGCTGATCGGCCAGCCGATCCTGATCTATGGCGCCGACCGGGCGGCGCTGTCGCGCGCGCTCGATCGCGCGCTGGCGCGCAACGTGACCCCCGCCGTCTATACCGAGGACATGTTCAAGACCACGCACGACCAAGCCAACCGCGCGGCGGTGAAGGCGGTCGCCCGCGCCGATCTCAATCTCGTCGGGCTCGCCTTGCGCGCCGAGCGCAAGGTGGTCGACAAGATCGTCGACGGCTTGAAGTTTCACGGCTAGAGCGTGATGAGCTTTGGTTCGATCAATTTGTCCGCGGGCTCCGTTTTACCTCTCCCATTGGGCTAAGGTGTGCACACCTTAGCCCCGATGGGGAGAGGTGAACCGAATGCGCGGACGGACCGATTCAATCAAAATTCATCCCGCCCTAGCAGCGCTCAGCCGAGCGCCTTGACCTCGCGTGCCAGCGCGTCCGGCGCCGTCAGCGCGATCCAATGCCCGGCGTCCGGCACGATCGTGACTTGCTTGCAACCGAAGGCGTGCGCAAACCGCACCGGGATGAAACGGTCGTTGTCGCCCCAGATGACGCGGCAGGGGCGGCAGGCGAGAATGCGCTCGCGCATCGCCGCGAAATCCCGGAAGAAGCCGGGTCGCATGAATTGCCGGAACTGCCGCAGTGTCGTTCGCTTGGCGTCGCGGTTGCGCGCGAACGAGAGCGCGAAACGCTCGAGCTGGGCTTCGTCCAATTGCGGACATTGCCGAGCGAAGATGCGCTTGAACAGGGCGCCACCCCTTAAGCCCAACGCGGCCATGCCGAGCCAGGAACGCAGCCGGCCGTAGAGCGTGGTGTCGGCCCACTGCCTGGCGATCGCGAACCAGGGAAATCCATCGAAGGCGACCGTATTGGTGACCACCATGCCCTTGATGCGGTCAAGATTTGCGGCGGCCCAGGCGGTGCCGACCATGCCGCCGGTGTCGTGCACGACCAGGATCACCGGCTCGGTGACCTGCACGGCCTGCAGCACCGCATCCACGAACCGCATCTGGTCGGAAAGGCTATAGGTGAACGACGCCGGCGGCTCCGGCGAGTTGCCATAGCCGGGGAAGTCGGGCGCGATGCAGCGGTAGCCGGCCGAAAGCCGCTCGATCACCAGCGCCCATTCTTCCGCATTGTCGGGATTGCCGTGCAGCAGCAGCACGGTGGGTCCGTTGCCGGCTTCCAGGACGCGCGTCCGGATGCCGAGTTCGGCGAGATGAATGCTGCGTGCTTCGATCATGGGGAGCGAGGTTTGCCGTGCCGGCGGGGTTTCGCCGAACAAGGAATTGATAAATACATACATACAGAATGTATGTATCGTAGTCAAGCGAGTTGATCCCGGAACAGGATCGTCCAATAGCTATCGCATGAAGGCGACAAAGACGGCGCAGACGGCGGCGACCAAGAGCAGGCTTGAAATGGTCGCGCGCGACCTATTCGGCGCACGCGGCTTCGAAGCCGTGAGCGCCGAAGAGCTGGTGGCCAAGGCGGATGTCACCCGCGGCGCGCTCTATCACCACTATGACGGCAAGGAGGGGCTATTCGCAGCGGTGGTCGAGACCCTGATGCGGGAGCTGCATGCGCAGCTCGCGCGCGAGGCGGCCGCCCAAACTGACCCCCTGCTGGCGCTGCAACATGGCGTCGGCGTTTTCCTCAAGGCCTGCTCGGAGCCCTCGACCCAGCGGATCCTGCTGGTCGATGCGCCCGGCGTGCTCGGCTGGCAACGCTGGCGCGAGCTCGATGCGCGATACGGAATGGGCCTTTTGAAGCAGGCGCTGTCGGCTGCGGTCGCAAGCGGATCGCTGCGCGCGCGCGACGTCGACTTGCTCGCGCATTTGCTGCTCGGCGCAATCACGGAGGCGGCGATGGTCATCGCCCGCGCGCCCAATCCCGCCAAGGCGCGGAAGACGGCGGAACATACCCTTGCCGCCGTCATCGAGGGCTGCCGTGTTCGCTAGGAGCGTTTTCCGGCGAAAGCCTGCCCCCGCACTCGGATAGCGGGGTGGGCCCCGGTCCGCGCCAAGAAAACGCGTCGAAACAAAAAGCTTGAGCCTCCGTTCTGATTCTCGCTGCGGAAACGGCTCTAGCCGCGCCCGCACGCTTATCTCCGGCGGGGGCCTCTGATCCTCGTCGATTTGATCCTCGTCACGACGACCGCCGGCCAACCGGATCCAAGGTTTGGGCGGCTATTGGCCTGCTCGACACAGCCGCGTGGGACGGGACGTTCACGGCGATGTGAGGGTCTCGCCGACGGGTTATATTGACAATGACTGACCAGTCAGTCATATTGTCGGAATGAGCAAGACACCCGTGAAAACTGCAAAGACCCCCAAGCCGGCCGGGGAGGCGACGCCGAAGCCGCTCTCGGCGCAGGCAGCCAAACAGCCCGCATCGAACCGCGCCGAGCGCGCGGCCGAGCGGCGTGCGGCCATTGTCGAGGCGGCGCTGGAGGAGTTCATCGCGAGCGGCTTTACCGCGACCCGGCTCGACGACGTCGCCAAGCGCGCCGGGGTCGCCAAGGGCACGATCTACCTGCACTTCAAGGACAAGGAGACGCTGTTCGAAGAGCTGATCCGCACCGCGATCGTGCCGCTGATCGGCCGTCTCGCCGCGCCGCCATCCCCGAGCGGATCGATCCGCGACGCGCTCGAGGGGTTTGCGCGGATGTTCATCCAGGAGGTGGCGAACACCAGGCGTGGCGACATCGTCCGCCTGATCGTGGCGGAGGGCCCGCGGTTTCCGGCGATCGCCGATTTCTACTACCGCGAGGTGGTTTCGCGCGGGCTCGCGGCGATGCGGGCGTTGATCGAGATCGGCATCGCCAGGGGCGAAATCCAGTCCAGCAGGCTCGCAAGCTTCCCGCAGATCGTGGTCGCGCCCGCGATGGTGGCGGTGATCTGGAAGAGCCTGTTCGAACGGCATTCCCCGCTGGACGCCAACGCGATGCTGCGCGTCCACCTCGATTTGATCTTTGGCGAACGGAGCCCATCATGACCTCGCCGCGAATCCTTGCACGAACTCTTTGCGCATTGGCGCTCGCAGCGGTTCTCGCCGGTTGCAACGACACCCGCGACCCCGGCTTCCAGGGCTGGGTCGAGGCCGACATGATCTTTGTCAGCCCCGACGAGTTCGGCCGCGTCATCAAGCTTGATGTCCGCGAGGGCGACGAGGTCAGGGCCGGCGATCCCCTCTATTCGGTCGACGACGATATGCAGCAGGCCGACCTCAACCAGAACAAGGCGACGCTCGCCAATGCGCAACAGTCCTATGACCGTGCGGCATCTCTCAGCAAGACCGGCGCGGGGACGCAGGCGACGCTCGATGCCGCGATCTCGGCGCTGCGGGTGGCCGAGGCCCGCGTCGTGACCTCGCAGACGCGCCTCGCGCGCCGCAGCGGTTTTGCGCCAGTCGCCGGCACCGTCCAGCAGATCTATTTCCGCGAGGGCGAGACGGTGCAGGCGCAGCGGCCGGTGATGTCGATCATGCCGCCCGGCAACATGAAGCTGCGCTTCTTCGTCCCCGAGGCCGAGCTGCCCAAGCTTGCGATCGGCGACACGGTGCGGGTGACGTGCGACAACTGCGCCGCCGATCTCACCGCCAAGGTCTATTTCATCGCGACCCAAGCCGAATATACCCCGCCGGTGATCTACAGCCTCGAGGAGCGCAACAAGCTCGTCTATCTGATCCAGGCGCGCCCCTCGCGGCCCGATTCGCTGCGCGTCGGGCAGCCGATCAGCGTCTATCTCGGTCCCAAAACGCCGGTGGCGGACAAGCAATGACATCGGCCCCAACCATAGCGATCGACGTCCACGGCCTGTCGAAATCGTTCGACGGACGCGAGGTGGTGCATGACCTGTCGATGCAGGTGAAGCGCGGCACCATCTACGGCTTTCTCGGCCCTAATGGCAGCGGCAAGACCACGACCATCCGCATGCTCTGCGGCTTGTTGACGCCCGACAGCGGCGAGGGCACCTGCCTCGGCTACGACATCCGCCGCGACGCCGACAGGATCAAGCGCCAGGTCGGCTACATGACGCAGCGCTTTTCCCTGTATCAGGACCTGTCGGTGCGCGAGAATCTGGAGTTTGTCGCCAGACTCTATGGCGTCAGCGATGCGCGCGGCATCGCGCGTGACATGATCAAGCGGCTCGGATTAAGCGGCCGCGAGGAGCAACTGGCGGGCGAGCTTTCCGGCGGCTGGAAGCAGCGCTTGGCGCTCGGCGCCTGCACCTTGCCCAATCCGCAATTGTTGCTGCTGGACGAGCCGACCGCCGGCGTGGACCCCAAGGCGCGGCGCGACTTCTGGAACGAGATCCATGCGCTGGCAGGCCAGGGGCTCACCGTGCTGGTCTCGACCCACTACATGGACGAGGCCGAGCGCTGTCACGAGATCGCCTATATCGCCTACGGACATCTGCTCGCGCACGGCACCGTGGATCAGGTGATCGCGAAATCGGCGCTGACCACCTATACGGTGACCGGCGACGATCTCAATGGGCTCGCGACTGAGCTGACCGGAAAGCCCGGCGTCGACATGGTGGCGCCGTTCGGCACCTCGCTGCACGTCTCCGGCCGCGACAAGGCGGCACTCGAAGCCACCATCGCGCCCTGGCGCGAGCAAAGCGGCCTGCACTGGCAATATTCCGCGCCGTCGCTGGAGGACGTCTTCATCGAATTGATGAACCGCTCGAAGGACAATTTCCAATGAGTGTCGCAGAGATCCCGATTCCACGTAGCGAAGCCCGCGTGCCCCGGTTCGGCTTCTGGCGGCGCTCTTATGCGATGGTGGTGAAGGAGTTCATCCAGCTTCGGCGCGATCGGGTGTCGTTCGCGATGATCGTGATGATCCCGGTGATGCAGCTTCTGCTGTTCGGCTACGCCATCAACACCACGCCGCGCAACATGCCGACCGCGGTCCTGTTGCAGGAGGATAGCGACCTCGGCCGCTCGATCCTGAAGGCGCTGCAGAACACCACCTATTTCCGCTTCACCAGCGAAGTGCATGACGTCGACGAGTTCGACAATCTTCTCAAGTCGGGCAAGGTGCTGTTCGGCGTGGAGATTCCGCGCGGCTTCGAGCGCGCGGTGCGGCGCGGCGACCACCCGGCGCTCTTGGTCGCGGCCGACGCTACCGATCCGGTGGCGGCGTCCGCCGCGTTGTCCTCGCTCGGTACCCTCGTGCAGACGGCGCTGCAGCACGATCTCTTCACCGGCGATCCGCCATCGATGCCATTCGAGATCAGGGCGCACGCGCGCTATAACCCGGCAGCTTCCTCGAGGCTCAACATCGTGCCCGGCCTCGTCGGCACCATCCTGACCATGACCATGCTGATCTTTACCGCGCTGTCGGTAACGCGCGAGATCGAGCGCGGCACCATGGAAAGCCTGTTGTCGATGCCGATCAAGCCGGTCGAAGTGATGTTCGGCAAGATCATTCCTTACGTGCTGGTCGGCTTCATCCAGGCGGCGCTGATCCTCGGTATCGGCGTGTTCCTGTTCGGGGTGCCGGTGTTCGGAAGTCTGAGCATGCTGGCGCTGCTGTCGACGCTGTTCATCACCACCAATCTCTCGATCGGCTACACCTTTTCGACCATCGTGCAGAACCAGTTGCAGGCGATGCAGCTTTCGATGATGTTCTTCCTGCCGAGCATCCTGCTAAGTGGCTTCATGTTTCCGTTCGCGGGCATGCCGGTCTGGGCACAATATATCGGCGAGGGCCTGCCGCTGACACATTACCTGCGCATCGTCCGCGCGATCATGCTTAAGGGGTCGTCGTTGCAGAACCTGCAATACGATGCGATCGCGCTGGTCGGGCTGATGCTGCTGGCGATGACGATCGCGGTGACGCGCTTCCGCCGTACCCTCGATTGAGGCTATATGGGCCTCGGAGGACAAGCGATGCCGGGGCAATGGTGGAAGTGGCGAGGCGCGGCGCGGCCGAAGGTGTCGGCCGAGTTCGAGCATGCGCTAATGCGCGAGGTGATGCGGACCGAGTTGATCCGGGTCAAGGCGCTGACCGCGACGATTGTGGTTTTGGGGACCGTGCTCACGACCGTGTATCTCGCTGACCTCGGTGCCGTGCAGCACTTCTGGCACGGCCGTCTCAAGCCGCAGCATCTCCTGATCCTCCTGGTCCCGTTCGTCCTGTTCGAGCTGTGGGTCTACTCCGCCATCACCCGGTATCTGAAACTGGATCGCGACGTGCCGGCGTTCCGCCGCTATATCGGCGCCTTCATCGAGACCAGCATTCCGACCGTTGCGCTCGCCTTGCACATGGAAGGCATGGGACGCAGCGACGCGCTCGGCTATGTGGTGCCGTTGGCTTATTTCATCTTCATCATTCTCTCGACGCTCCGGCTCGATTTCTGGCTCTCGGCCTTTACCGGATTTGTCGCGTCCGTCGAGCTGTTTGCGATGGCGATGTTCTATCATCCGCTCGGCGACACCGATCCGGCGCCGGAGTTCTGGTACCACGCGCCGCGCAGCCTGGTGGTCCTGGTCTGCGGAATCCTGGCCGGCACCGTCGGCCACCAGTTGCGCCGGCAATTCGCCGCCAGCATTCATGCCGCGACCGCGCGCGACCGCGTCACCAGCCTGTTCGGCCAGCACGTCTCGCCGCAGGTCGTCGAGCGATTGCTGCTCGAGGGCGCCGGCACGGACAGCGACATCCGTCAGGTGGCCGTGATGTTCGTCGATTTCCGCAGCTTCACCGCGGGCGCACGCTCGCGCTCGCCCCAGGACGTGGTGGATCGGCTTGATGGCGCGTTCGCGGTGCTGGTCGAAATCCTCGACCGGCACGGCGGCATCGTGAACAAGTTTCTCGGCGACGGATTTCTGGCGCTGTTCGGCGCGCCGTTCGAGGCCGAGGACCCCGCGCATCGCGCGGTGGCCGCGGCGCGCGAAATGCTGGTCGCGATGGGACGCATCAACCGGGACTCCAGCTGGCCGCTGCGCATCGGCATCGGCGTCCATTTCGGCGAGGTGGTGGCCGGCAATATCGGCTCGCCGCGCCGCAAGGAATACACCGTGATCGGCGATACCGTGAACTTTGCCTCGCGGCTGGAGGCGCTGAACAAGGAGTTCGGCTCGCAGCTCCTGATCTCGACCGCGGTGCGCGAGGCGCTCGGCGAGGACGGCGGCGATGCGGTCGCGCTCGGCGAAGTCCCGATCAGGGGCTATGAGCAGCCGATGATGGTGTGGCAACTGGGATGATTGCACCGAGGTCATTGTTTCGCTTCTAGCCGGCGTCGGCGCCGTGTTAATGCTGCTTGCCAAACGACCCGATCGAAGCAAACGAGGGCGCCATGCAGCGACGCTACATCACCGTCGACGTTTTCACCGATCGCGCGTTCGGTGGCAATCCGCTTGCCGTGGTGCTAGACGCCGGCGGGCTTACGACCGCGCAGATGCAGGCGATTGCCGTCGAGTTCAATTATTCCGAGACCACCTTCGTGCTGCCGCCGCGCGAGAACGCGCATGAGGCCGAGGTGCGCATCTTCACCGTGCGCTCCGAAATCCCGTTTGCCGGCCATCCCAATGTCGGCACCGCCTTCGTGCTGGCGTCGCGGGCGAAACCGGCTCCCGAAAAGTTCGTGTTCGAGGAGAAGGCGGGCCTCGTGCCGGTCGCGATCCTGAAACGGGACGGCAAGGTGGTCGGCGCCGAGCTCACCGCACCACAGCCGCTGAAGCGGCTGGCGGAAGTTTCTCTGGCAAAGGCCGCGGCCTGCATCTCCCTTGATGCGGCCGACATCAAGACCGATCGGCATCCGCCGCATATCATCTCGGTGGGCCTGCCGTTTCTTGCGGTGGAAGTCGCCTCGCGAGAGGCGCTGCGGCGCGCGAAGCCGAATGCGGACGGATTCGCGCGCACGTTTCCGGTCGATGGAAGTGACGCGGTCTATTTCTATACGCGCGACGTGCCGGCCGGCGAAAGGCCTTGCGATCTGCAGGCGCGGATGTTTCACCCCGGCTCAAGCGGGCTTTCCGAAGACCCCGCCACCGGCAGCGCCACCGCTGCCGCCGCGGCGCTGCTCGCCGATCTCGATCCTGCGCGGGAGGGTGAATTGAAGCTGCGGATCGGGCAGGGGGTCGATATGGGCCGGCCAAGCCTGCTCCTGACGCGCGTGCGCAAGACGAACGGCGGTGTTACCTCGGCCCATGTCGGCGGGTCTTGCGTGCCGATGATGGAAGGGACGTTTTGGTTGGAGGGCGAGGGGTGAGGGCACCGCTGTTTCCTCGTCATTGCGAGCCAACGGGTCGCGCGAATGCGCGCCCGATGACAGGCTTCGCGAAGCAATCCATCGCGCCGCAAAGGAAGTATGGATTGCTTCGTCGCTCTGCTCCTCGCAATGACGGTCTCACCACCGGTGACTCGCAATGACGACTAAGCCTGCGGTGCCACGAGATTCTCCACCCCAACCCCGTCCCGCTTCTCGATCACTTCCGCGATCCATTGCCGGTGACAATGGGTGTGATCGCGCTCGTAGCAGAGGATGCAGACGGGGCCTGACTTCTTCACCAGCGAGGATAGTTCGTCGAGTTCTTCTCTCGCCTGCGGCGTCTTCAGATGGGCGGCATAGATCTTGTGCAACTGCGCGAACTTGCCGCCGCGCGCGGCCTCGCGGCCCTCTTTCGGGGTACCGAGGCCGCGAAGATGCAGGTAGGCGATGCCGCGCTCGTCCAATCCCGCCGCGAGCTGGTTCTTGGAAAACCCCGGCCGGCGCGAGGAAGCGATCGCACGCACATCGACCAGGAGCTTGACGCCGGCGTGCTCCAGTTCGTCGAGCACCGCTTTTGGCGGCGTCTGTTCATAGCCGATGGTGAAGAGCTTTTTTGCTTTAGCCATGCAACCGCCTTGATGGCTCACTTCACCCGTTCGATCAGCTCCATCGCGCCCGCGGGCGCGCGCACCTTGCCCTCGTGGATCACATAGGCGAACACGTCGCGGGGAATCTTCTTCGGCGTCGCCTTGTCAACGCGCGGCAGATCGTCCGGTTCGCTTCCTTCGGCCCACAGCTGCAGCCGTTTTGCCCAGGCGTCGAGCTGTTTGGGCGGATAGCACGTCTTGAGCTCGTCATTGCCCTTTTGCAGCCGCGCATAGACGAAATCGCCGACAACGTCGGCGATCGCGGGATAGGTGCCGTGCTCGGCGAACACCACCGGCGTCTCGAATTGGCGCAGCAGCGCGATGAACGCCGGCACGCAAAAACTTGGATGCCGCACCTCGACCACATGGCGCAGCGGGCGCCCGTCGAGCTTGCGCGGCAACAATTCCAGGAACTTGCCGAAATCGGCCTCGTCGAACTTTTTCGTCGGCGCGAATTGCCAGAGCACGGGGCCGAGGCGGTCGCCGAGCTCGAGCACGCCGGTGTTGTAGAAATGCTTGATGGAATCGCCGGCCTCCGCCAGCACCCGGCGGTTGGTGGTGAAGCGCGAGCCCTTGACCGAGAACACAAAACCGTCGGGCACCTCGCGCGCCCATTTGCGAAAGCTCTCCGGCTTCTGCGAGCCGTAATAGGTGCCGTTGATCTCGATCGAGGTCAGCTTGGAGGCGGCGTATTGCAGCTCCTTCGCCTGTGCGAGCTTGTCCGGATAAAACACCCCGCGCCAGGGCGCAAAGGTCCAGCCGCCGACGCCGAGATAGATGTGGCCGGCTTTTTTCGACGCAGTCGGGGCTTTTGTCACGGTCGGGTCTCGTCGCGAGGTTGCACGTGCCGAGACTAGTCAAATCAAACGCTCAAATCAAAAGCTAGTCGCCAGTTCGTCCGGACCGGCGGCTGGCGCAAGCCGGGCGGACAATTCCGCAACCGTCCGCTCAAAAAAGGCTCCAGAAATTCGGAGCCTCCGCGCCCCATTGGGTCGCGCCCAGGTGTTTGTCAGGTGTTTGTTGCTCCGCGACGCTGTCAGATTTAGCGCGCCGCTTCGGTCACCCGCGTCACGAGGCGCCCGAAGGGCTGGAAGATCCGCCTGGCAAATTCACTGTAGAGGCGCCAAATCTTGTGCGAATCGGTCAGGAAGCTCTCGCAAGCTTGCTTGGCGTATTCGTTCTGTATCTCGACGGTTTTGTCGAGCGACTGCGCGAGGGTGAGTTTCTCGACCAGGGATATGGTCTCTTCGAGCGACTTCCAGGTGTAAGCCCTGTAGGCACTGGCGATGGTTCGAAACCCGAACCAGAAGGCGTCGATAGACGCGGCCACGGCGATCGGGGAGGCGCCTATTGGCACCAACGCACCCTTCGATGCGGGCTCGGTTGACGCGATGGCTGGTTCGATCGAGAAGGCGCCGGTTGAAGCCTCAGCTTCTGCGGGGAAGGTTTCGGTTGACGCAACGGCTGCGGCGATCAACTCGTTTTCATCCTGCTGTCGATCGGGCTGTTGATCCGGCATCGGATGCTGCTGTTGATCAGGATTCTTGCGGTGCCGGTTCGCCTTCCCGTTGCGTCGGCCCGGCTTTCCCGGTGGTTTGTTCGGGTCTTTACTTGACATCCTCTAAGGCTCCGCTGCTCCGAATCAGGAAACCGCCGAAGCTCCGCCATGTTTGCGCTGGAATAGCGGTGGCTGCTTGTCGCTTGCGTGGCGCTCGTATGTTCAGACTTGGGACTTCGAACCCGCCGAAAAGCCGCGAAAGGTGCCTTTCATTGATCGCTGTCCCGAAGCGCGGAACAAGTCTGGTTCGGTTGCGCATCTCCCAGCCGTCGCGATGCCTGCGCTTCACCTCGGCGCGGCATTCAAGCTAGAATGCCGACAAAAAGGGAGAACTCGATGCGGACAACGATCATCGCGCTCGCGCTTGCCGCTGTTGCCTCAAGCGCGCTCGCCGACGACGAGGTCGAAGAGGCCCACCGCCAGGCGCTGCAGGGGCGCGATACCTACTGGAACTGCCTCGCGCGGGAATATTCGCCGGATCATATCAAGACCATGTCGACCGAAGATTTCACGGCCGATATCGCCAGCGCCTGTCCCTCCGAGCGGCAGAATTTCCGGGTGTCGCTGATCGGCTACCTCTCGATGCGGGCTCCCGACGCGGACCATCTGACCACCGCCAACCGGGCGATCGAGCTCGCGCAAAAGGACATCATCACCGCCTTCATCCGGCACAAGGCGGCGGCGAACTAGCGCGCGCTTTGGCCGCCTCGGGAAAACCTTAACTCCGCCATGTTCCGTGCTATCAATTTGGCGGGGCAACAGGGATTATTGGTATGTCGTCGCAGTCCTTTGCTGGTTTTCTGGGTGCGATCGTCGCGGCCGTCGTGTTGGTGGCCGCGGTCTATTACGGGCCGATCGGCCAGTTCGGCAAACCGGTGAAGCCGGCCGTCGCCGCGCAGCCGGTACAGGCAGCTCCGGCGGCGCCGGCCCCCCGGGGACCGGTGATCCGGGAAGTTCCGAACTAGCCAGACCGCCTCCCTTGCGGAACGCCGTGGCCGTCCCCACGTAGGGTGTAACGGCGACGTTTGATGCTTTGAAACAAAAGCTCCGGCGCTGGGACGACCACGCAATAGCTGGGCTGCGCCGGATGTACGCGCGCCCGTTGTTCGTGGTCGTTGGCATTTTTGAAGCCCTTTTGCGGGATTTTGCACCCTTTCCGCGGGGACTGCGGCTTGGCATCGCCTGGTGCGGCGGCTATACGCTTGGCCGCATGAATGAAGCCATCAGACCGGGCCCCGAAACCCCGCGAGAGACCGCGGGTTTCCCGGCGCTGTCGGTCGTCGTCCCCACCTTCAACGAGCGCGATAATGTCACCAAGCTGTACCAGAAGCTTGTGGCGACGCTGAAGGGGGTGGCCTGGGAGGTCATCTTCGTCGATGACAATTCCCCGGATGCGACCTGGGAGGTGGTGCGCGATCTGGCGCGGCAGGATAGCCGGGTCCGATGTCTGCGAAGGATCGGGCGGCGCGGGCTGTCCGGCGCCTGCATCGAGGGTATTTTGGCATCCTGCGCGCCGTTCGCGGCGGTGATGGACGCCGACCTGCAGCACGACGAAACGCAATTGCCGAAGATGCTGTCGCTGCTGCAGAGCGGGCAGGCGGAGCTTGTGGTCGGCAGCCGCTACATCGAGGGCGGCAGCGCCGACAGTTTCAACCCACAGCGCGCCGGGGCCAGCGCGCTCGCCACCGAAGTGGCCAAACGCGTGCTGGGGGTCGCCATCAAGGACCCCATGAGCGGCTTCTTCATGATCCGCCGCGACCGCTTCGAGCAACTGGCGCCACAGCTCTCCACCCAAGGCTTCAAGATCCTGCTCGACATCGTCGCGACCGCGCATGGCAAGCTGCGCACGGTCGAGGTTCCCTTTACCTTCGGCTCGCGGCTGCACGGCGAGAGCAAGCTCGACTCCATGGTGGCGCTGGATTTTCTGGGGCTGGTGCTGGCAAAGCTGACCAACGACGTGGTGTCGCTGCGCTTTCTCATGTTTGCCATGGTCGGCGGCACCGGGCTCTTCGTGCATCTCGGCACGCTCTACGTCGCGCTGAAACTGTTCGAGCTGCCGTTTGCGGAGGCGCAGGCCGCGGGCGCCTTCGTCGCCATGACCTCCAACTTCATCCTGAACAATTTTTTCACCTATCGCGACCAGCGGCTGAAGGGTTTTGCGATCCTGGGCGGTCTGTTGGCGTTCTATCTCGTTTGCAGCGTCGGCCTGTTCGCCAATGTCGGCGTAGCGTTTTCGGTCTACGACCAGGAGCCGATCTGGTGGCTCGCGGGCGCGGCCGGCGCGCTGATGGGCGTGGTGTGGAACTACGCGATGTCGGGACTGTTCGTCTGGCGCAAGCGTTGAATGGCCGATGAGTCTCGACGACATCAGGCTCGTCCGCAATACCTCTTTCACTGTCTCCCTGACCGTCCTGGCCTTGGTGGCGTTGCGGCTCGTGGCCGCCGCCTGGACGCCGCTGACCTTCGATGAAGCCTACTACTGGATGTGGTCGCAACATCCAGCCTTCGGCTATTACGACCATCCGCCGATGGTGGCGCTGGTGATCCGCGCCGGCACCCTGTTGGCCGGCGACACCGAGTTCGGCGTGCGGCTGGTGTCGATCCTCCTTGCGCTGCCGATGAGCTTTGCGATCTACCGGGCGTCGGCGATCCTGTTCGGTGACCTGCGGTTGGCCGCGAGCGCGACCATCCTGCTCAACGTCACGCTGATGGCGGCGGTCGGCACGCTGATCGTGACGCCGGACTCGCCGCTCCTGGTCGCCTCGAGCTTTGTGCTGTTCGCTCTCGCCAAGGTGCTGGAGACGGGGCGGGGGCCGTGGTGGCTCGCGGTCGGTGCGGCGGTCGGAGCTGCGCTCGTATCAAAATACACCGCGCTGTTGTTCGGGCCGGCGATCCTGATCTGGCTCGTGGTCATCCCGAAGAACCGGCACTGGCTGATCTCGCCTTGGCCCTATCTCGGCGCGCTGGTGGCGTTCACGGTCTTTGCGCCGGTCGTCCTCTGGAATGCCGAGCACCAATGGGTTTCTTTCATCAAGCAGTTCGGCCGCGCGCGGATCGAGGATTTTCGCCCCTCCTTCATCGCCGAATTGATTCCGACCCAGATCGCGTTTGCTACGCCGCTCGTGTTCATCCTGGGGGCGATGGGCCTGATTGCGCTGATCCGGCCCAAGGCCGGCGCATCGTCGGCGCGCGCGCTTGTCAACGCGATGTTCTGGACCATCACGCTCTATTTCGTCTGGCACTCGCTGCACGCCCGCGTCGAAGCCAACTGGTTCGCGCCGGTCTATCCGGCGTTTGCGGTCGCGGCCGCCGTTGCTGCCGATCAGACGGAGTGGCAATCGCGTGCGCAGCGGCTCGCCGATTTCTGCCTGCGCTGGGCTCTGCCTGCCGGCGTGGTGATGTTCATTGCCCTGATCGTGCAGGCCGATACCGGCGTGCTCACCTTCTACCGCCGCGATGCCACCGTGCGCAGCGTCGGCGTCGGCTGGCGCGAACTGGCGGGCGAGATCGAAGCGGTTCGCGTCCGCGTTGGCGCCACCTGCGTGCTGGCGCCGGATTACGGCACCACGAGTTGGCTTGCGTTCTACCTGCCGCGCGGCACCTGCGTGGTGCAGCCGACCCAGCGCATCCGCTGGGTCAACATGAGCGAGCCCGATCCGCACCTGCTTGCCGGCAAATTGCTCTATGTCGACGAGGTGCATCCGAACGGGCTGCCGCCCTATTTGAAAGAACTGTTCGAGCGGATCGAGCGCGTTGCGGAACTGCCGCGCCGGCGTGGCCCGCTCGTCATCGAGACCTATGGGCTCGATCTGTTGGAGGGCGCGAAAGGCGAGGTGCTCGACCGCTCGCCGCCGCCGGAGTTGCAATGAAAAATTTCTTCGTCATGTAGGATCGGCTCCGTCGGAAACGTCTTGTACTAAATCCGCAATACCGAGGTGATGCCATGACCAGTTCCCCCTTGAAACCCGCCACCGAGCTGGCGCGCGCCAGCCAGGTTCGTTATCCCAACGAAAGCGCGGAATACCGGCGCGCCCGCGAGGCGCTGCTCGCCGAGGAGATCGAGCTTCGCCGTCATATCGAGCGAGTTGCCGAAATGCGCCGAAGCTTGCCGCCGGGCGGCGAGGTACGCAAGAATTACGGGTTCGAAGGCGAACGCGGCAATGTCGGGTTCGCCGATCTGTTCGGCGACAAGCCGACGCTGGTGATCTACAGCTACATGTTCGGCCCGCAACGTGAGCAGCCGTGTCCGATGTGCACCTCGTTCATGGCCACATGGGAGAAAAAATTACCCGATCTCGAGCAGCGGGTTGCTCTTGTGTTCGTGGCGCGCTCGCCGATCGAGCGGCTGATCGCCGCCAAGACGGCGCGCGGCTGGACACAGCACAGGATTTATTCCGATATCTCGGGCGACTACACGCGCGATTATGTCAGCGCGGAAGACGCCGACATGCCGGCCTATAACGTGTTCGCCCGCTGCGACGGCAGCATCCGGCATTTCTGGTCCGGCGAGATGGGGCCCGCTACTGCCGATCCCGGTCAGGACCCGCGCGGCGCGCCGGATGCCGACCCGCTCTGGACCATTCTCGACACCACGCCCGAGGGCCGCGGCCAGGATTGGTATCCGAAGCTTGCGTATTGAGCGCCGGCCCGCCATCGGAGCTTGGCGCGGCGAGTCGCGTGCCACCGCACGGGCGATTTCAGGCCGCAGATGCCGGCTGATTGGCCACCTTGATGTCGGCGAGCATCCTGTCGCTGCTATGAACGGCCAGCATATTGATGCCGACATCGATGATCCGGTAGCCGCGCGCTTCCAGCCATTGCCGGAGCTTTCCGGCGTCGGTCTTGATTTTCTCGATCAGCATGGCCGGGCGGCTTTGATCGATCATGCGGCTTGCGCCCTCCAGCGCCTCCAGCTCCATGCCCTCGACATCGAGCTTGATGAAATCGACGCGCGGCAGGCCGAACTCATCGAGCGCCAGTTTGCGGACATTGACGGTGTTCTCGTAATCGATGGTCTGGCCGATGAACTCGTTGCCACTGCGCTGACGCAGCTCGAGACTGCCGAAGCTGGACGCGACGAAATAGTTGGGATTGGGAATCTTCAGGACTCCGCCTTCGGACGACACCGCGCCGTGTACCGCAATGGCGTTGAAGCAGTTGTTGATCGCGATGTTTCCGGCAAGCGCATAGTAGATGCGCTCTTGGGCTTCGATGGAAAGGACCGACCCCCAACCCGTCATCGAAGTGGCCCACTCGATGGTATGGACGCCGATATTGGCCCCGCAATCGATGGCCACCACGCCGTCGCCATGATGCCTGCGGCGAAGCGCCAGCAGATCGACCGCCAGCTTGACTTCGGAGGGGTCGAAGCACGCGTTTTCGAGGATCTGATAGCCGACGCCGAAGCCCCGCTGCGAATCGAGCATGCGATAGTCGAATCGGTTGACGATCATGGTGCCGTGATTGGATGAGGCCAGCACAAACGCCAGCTTGCGTGCCACGTTCTGCATCGGAGTCTCCTGCAAGGCCAAAACTTCAGGGCCAATACTTCAAGAAGACGGGCAGTGCCCATCGTCTTGGGGACCGCGATACGAATCTCCCCAATGCGAGCTTACTGGGACTTGGCGCGGGAGACCATGCGGGCGGGTCGAATTCACTGATCGTGAGCAAAGCAAAGCTGAAACGCAGCGTCCTCAGGGAGATCTTCCATCTACTTCCAAAGATGATGACCGCGCGTAAGATGGTTAAATCCGCAATAATCCCCGGAAGTATACGGGCTAATCTGTCCTGAAACGGCTCAATTTTCCCCATTGCCCAAGTTCTGCCCGGACTTAATCCGCATTTAACTAAAAGTCGCCTTAATGACGCTCCGCCCCTCTGCGAGATGCTGCTCACGGGGAGCTGATCCGCGAGGCATCGTGAGGGAAATGGTGGAACTGTCCTGGGCGCCAGTGGATGAGTACGAGTAGCGTTGCGTTCGCGGTGGGGAACCGCAGGAAGTCTTCCCCAAAATCCATCTCTCACAATCTGTTTGGCGGGGCCGCTGTCGCGTGCCTGGTGCTCGGTTGTGGCTGGACCGTCTACACCCATGTCATTGCCGCGAGCGTCTATCCGACGCTCGGCAGCGCGGGCTATGACGAGCCCGTCATCAAGCCGGCGCCAAGATTTGCCGAACGCAGCGGCGCAGATGCGATCAGGGAGGCGTTCGCGGCGCTGCCCGCGCCATCGATCACGCCGGGGATGTTCAACGAACGCTTTGCGGCGTCTGAACCCAACGGCGTTCCGTCGCGCGCGGCTGAGGCGGCGGCGCCGCCCGCCGCACCAAGGCTTGCGGAAGCGCCGAAGGCTGCACCGAAGCTCGCTGATGCGGCGAAGCCGAAGGACGCTGCGCCCGCGAAACTGGCGCTGAACGTGCCGCCGTCGCCGTCGCGCCCGGCTGACGCCCAGCCCGCGAAGTCGACGGGCACGTCGATCCGCGACATGGCGGAACGTGCCAAGAACGCGGTGTTGTCGATCGCCACCAACGAGCGGAAGTCGATCACCGAAAAGCTCTGGGGCAAGGAGCCGTCGTCGCACGGCTCGCTGCTAGCCTATGCTTCCGCCGACGCCAGCGTGACCGGCAGCATCGGACGCGAACAGAATCCGGTGCTCGGGGGAACGCCGCCCTACGATCGCGATACCGCGGTCTACGACATCTCCGCGCACATGGTCTATCTGCCCGACGGCAGCAAGCTCGAAGCGCATTCCGGTCTCGGCTCCGAGCTCGACGATCCGCGCTCCGCGCGCATCCGGATGCGAGGCGTGACGCCGCCGCATCTCTACGAATTGAAACCGCGCGAGGCACTGTTCCACGGCGTGCCGGCGCTACGGCTCAATCCGATCGGCGGCGAGGAAGCGATCTACGGCCGCTCCGGCCTGCTCGCGCACACCTTCATGCTCGGCCCCAACGGCGATTCCAACGGCTGCGTCTCGTTCAAGGACTACAATGCCTTCCTGAACGCCTATCGCAACCAGGGCATCAAGAAGCTCGCGGTGGTCGCCAGGATCGACTGAGCGGGCGAAAAGAGCAGCGCCGGATTGCGCAAGCGCATACGGTCAGGCGACCTTGCGCGGGATGATCTTCTTATAGCTGTGCAGCTTTTCGGCTTTGGAGAGATCGTGCGCAGCTTGCAGGTTAAGCCAGAAGCGCGGGTCGGTGCCGAAATAGCGTCCGAGTCGGATTGCGGTATCCGCGGTGACGTCGCGCGTGCCGCGCATGATCTCGGTAAGGCGATTGGCTGGAACACCCAGCTCCTTTGCCAAGGCCCGCGCTGACAGCTCTAGCGGCACGAGATATTCCTCCCGCAACACTTCCCCCGGATGAGTTCGCAACCGCGTCATCATTGCCTCCTTAGTGATAATCCACGATCTCGACCGCCTCTGGGCCATCCGAAGTCCAGCGGAAACAGATGCGCCACTGCCGGTTGATACGAATGGAATGCTGCCCGCGGCGATCGCCCCTTAGCGCTTCCAGCCGGTTGCCCGGCGGAGAGAGCAGATCATCCAGGCGGGTTGCAGCATCCACCATATCGAGCTTGCGCAGTGCGACGGCCTCAATACTCCGCCAGCGCGCCGGACATAAGCCATCGCGAAACAGTCGCTCGGTGGCCTTGTCGGCAAAGCTGCGGATCATGGGCTGTAGTATGTGATACGTATCGCATAACAGCCAAGAGATGACAAGACGTGGATTCGCGCCGTGCTGCGGCTCAAGGAACTGGAGTCCCTTGAGCGGCTGGTGGAGAAGGTCGGCCGGATCGACCTTCATGCGGGCGACGGGCAGGGCTTTGATGCGCTGCTCACCAAGCTGGTTCGCCTGAAGTCGCCGGAGGGCGCGTGATAGGAAGGGCGGCCCACGGGCGGCCCTTCACTTTTCTTCTCAACCAGGAGCAGCGGCAGCCCATGCGTTGAATGAAGTGCCGCATGCGCGCGCCGCGCGAACTTGCGTCGCCGGACCCAAGCACGTTATCAACGAAGCATGTCACAGCCCGATTTTCAGCCGACCCTGATCGGCCCGACCGTCACCATCCGGCCGATCTCGGCCGACGACTGGCCAAAACTGTTCGCGGCCGGCTCCGATCCGGAAATCTGGAAAGTTCATCCCGCGCCGGATCGCTACACCGAGCCGGAGTTTCGAAAATTCTTCGACGGCGCGGTCAACTCCAAGATGGGTTTTGTGTTCGTCGATCGCGCGACCGGCGCCCTGATCGGCTCCAGCCGCTACCATGGCTATGAGCCGAAGCTCAGCGAAATCGAGATCGGCTGGACTTTTGTTGTCCGCTCGCACTGGGGCGGCGCCACCAACCGCGAAGTCAAGCGGTTGATGCTCGATCATGCCTTCACCTTCGTCGATACCGCGATCTTCTGGGTCGCCGACACCAACTGGCGCTCGCAGGGCGCGATGACCAAGATCGGCGGCATCAAGCGCAGCGGGTTGTTTACCCGCGAGTCGACCGGCGACAAGCCGTACTTCATCTTCGAAATCACCAGGAGCCGATATCAGCAGGGTGGGCGGGCGCTGGTGATGTGAGGATGGCGCCGTACGGCGCACATGGGAGCGGGTCATGACGCAAGTTCAGGTGTCCAGATCGGAATCGGGGTGGGCGACGGGAGCGCTGCTCGCTCTCGGCATCCTTCTGACGGGTCTTCTGCTGTCCCTCCCTTTCCTGGTGCGTTCGTTGCTGTTCCAGCCCTTCAATATTCCAGCGGGCTCGATGATCCCGACCTTCCTGATCGGCGACTATTTCTTCGTCTCGAAATATGCCTATGGCTATAGTCGCTACACGTGGCCGTTCTCGTCGGAGCCGTTCGCGGGACGCATCTGGGGGTCTGAGCCCGCCCGCGGCGATGTGGTCGCGTTCCTGCTGCCGAAGGACAATTCAACCGTCTACATCAAGCGCGTGGTGGGGTTGCCGGGTGACCGCATCCAAATGCGCCAGGGGCTGCTTCATATCAACGACGTTCCGGTTGCGCGCGAGCGCTTGCCTGATTTCGTTGGCGAAGATCCGTGCGGGTCGGGTTCGTCGACCAGGACCAAGCGGTGGCGCGAAACCCTCCCCAACGGCGTCAGCCATGAGACGCTCGATTGCGTCGACAACGGATTTTACGACAACACCAACGTCTACACCGTGCCGAGCGGCCACTTCTTCGTGCTCGGCGACAACCGCGACAATTCGACGGACAGCCGCGTCCTTTCGGCGGTGGGCTATGTGCCGCTGGACAATATCATCGGCCGCGGAGCAATGATCTTCTTCTCAGTCGGCCGCGATGCGGCGGGCCCCGGGTCGAGGTTTCGTTTCGAGCGCATGGGCTCGATGGTGCGTTGATATTCGGATTGGCGGCATGACCGCTGGTAGAAACAAAAACCCCGGCATCGCTGCCGGGGTTTTGCGTTCTTGGATGACCGCGTGAGCCGGACGGATCAGAAATCCATGCCGCCCATGCCGCCGCCCGGAGGCATGCCGCCGGCGCCGGCGCCGGCGTTCTTCTTCGGCAGCTCGGCGATCATGGCCTCGGTGGTGATCAGCAGCGCCGCAACGGAGGCCGCGTTCTGGATCGCCGCGCGGACCACCTTGGTCGGGTCGATGATGCCCTTGGTGACCAGGTTGCCGTACTCTCCGGTCTGCGAGTCGAAGCCGTAGGCGTACTGGTCCTTCTCCAGGATCTTGCCGACGATGACGGAGCCGTCTTCGCCTGCGTTGATCGCGATCTGGCGGGCCGGCGCGGACAGCGCCTTGCGCACGATCTCGACGCCGGTCTTCTGGTCGTCGTTCTTGGTGCGGATACCCTTGAGCTGCTCGGAAGCACGGAGCAGGGCGACGCCGCCGCCCGGCACGATGCCTTCCTCGACCGCGGCGCGGGTCGCATGCATCGCGTCATCAACGCGATCCTTGCGCTCCTTCACCTCGACCTCGGTCGCGCCGCCGACGCGGATCACCGCGACGCCGCCCGCGAGCTTGGCCAGACGCTCCTGGAGTTTTTCACGAT
>Ga0307479_10001472_pt1 | contig 21407 bp, 16 predicted proteins | sample atmos_gasesECM4C_FD_203743 | JGI IMG/M metagenome (GOLD analysis project Ga0307479, IMG submission 203743) | Hardwood forest soil microbial communities from Morgan-Monroe State Forest, Indiana, United States - atmos_gasesECM4C_515 | ecosystem: Environmental > Terrestrial > Soil > Temperate...
GCCGTCATGCTCGTCTCCAACCTGCACGACCGGCGCTCGATCCGCTCGCGCCTGTTGTTGCGCTCGCCGCGCCGCTTGTGGACCTGCGCAAATCACCCGTTATTGAGCAAGGAGAGTGTTCGGCTGGGCGATCCTGCGAGTGAGCCATTTCTGATGCTGACCGTTGACGAGGCCGAACGCTCTGCCATGCGCTATTGGCAACGCACGCCGCACGTCCCCAACGTCATCTTCCGTACCCTATCCGTGGAAGCCGTGCGCAGCATGGTGGCGACGGGCATGGGCATCACCATTCTATCCGACATGGTCTATCGGCCGTGGTCTCTCGAAGGACATCGCATCGATCTCAAGACGCTGGATGATGAAGTTCACACCATGGACATCGGCCTGGCCTGGAAGAACAAAGCCGGGCTTTCCTCCGAGGCCCGCGCGTTCTGCGAGTTCGTCGCGTTCGCATATCCCGGACCGGATCCGGTTCATTTCGATTGAAGAATCGCCACTCGGCGCAGGTCCAATTCCGGTATTCCGTTCATGTCAAAATCTCGGCGCCATCATGGGCATCCGCGCCGAACCGTTGTTCTGGCCGTCTAGTATTCGTGTGCTGCACACCCAAAAGGCGCAATGCCTCGGAGTTGAGCGCCGCATTGCGGCGCCTCAAGAATGACGGCGCGGAAGGCAAATCTCCCGGGAGCGTCAGCAACGGAATCGTGGAGCAGCAGGAATCAGGCCCTCGCGCCGTTTGGTCTACGCTTTGCAGGTTGCTCAAGACGATCGAAACGGCTGCGAGCCTCGCGGCCTTAGGAGCAGTTTCAGCGTTGGCGAAATCATCGAGGGATACGACATGATCAACCGCAGAGATGTGATGTTGGGGGGGCTTGCCGGCGCCGCGGCGTTCGGCTTCGGGAGGGTCAACCCCGACTTTCTTGTGAACTCCGCCTTCGCAGCCGAAGGCAAGACGTTGCGCTTTCTTGGCGCGGAAGCGCTGACCGGCAACTGGGACCCGACCACTCACACCAATCTCGGGCAGCTGATTGTTGAAGGATTCGTCTTCGGCTATCTGACGCGGGCGCCGATGACGCCGGAAAAGCCGGACGAACTGGTGTTCGAACTGGCCGAATCGATGAAGCCGATCGATACCTACACGATGGAAGTCAAGCTGCGAAAGGGCGTCAAGTTTCACGACGGCTCGCCCTTCACGGCGGCGGACGTCAAGGCCACCTACGAATATGGCTGCCAGCCCGATCGTCCAGCGCAATGGTATCCGGGCCTTGTTACGGTCGACGTGGTCGATGATTTCACCTGCCATATCAGCACCAAGGCGCAGGGCTATCCGGCAACGCTATACTACTATCTCTCGTCCTTCCTTCCGATTCTGTCGGCAAAGGACGTCGCAAACAAGGCGCAGTTGTCGGCGCGCATGAACGGCACCGGACCCTACAAATACGTCGAGCAGAAAGGCGATACGACAATCCTGACGGCGAATCCGGGTTTCTTCCTCGGCGCGCCGAAGATTCCGGGCGTCGAGTATCATTTCGTCGGCGACACGACGACGCGAACGCTTTCGCTCCTGAACGGCGAGGCCGACATCATCGAGCGCCTCGAGCAGGAGCAGGTTGAGACCATCTCGAAGGACGCGCGCTTCAACATCCACAAGGCGGTTTCTGTCGAGAACAAATACCTGTTCTTCCGCTGTTCGAAGAAGCCGTTTGATGATCCCCGGATACGCCTGGCGGCATGCTATTCGATCGACCGCAAGCAGGTGCTCGACATCCTCGGTGTCTCCGGCACCTTCTCGAAGGCGCATATTTCGCCGGTGAAGTTCGGCTACGCCGAGGTCGCCGATTATCCGGAATACGATCCGGACAAGGCGCAGAAGCTACTCGCGGAAGCTGGCTTCCCGAAGGGGCAGGGCCTGCCCGAACTGACCTATTACACCTCGGTCGGCTTCTATCCGAAGACGAAAGAGTATGCCGAGTTGATAACGGGCATGCTTCAGGAGCAGGGTTTCAAGGTGAACCTGCAAACGCTCGAAGTCGCGGCCTGGGGTAATCTGCTCTATGACAAGCCCGGCGGCGGTGAGGGCAACATGATCGACTGCGGCTGGTGTACGGGATCGCCCGAACCCGATCTGGTGCTGCGCACCCACTTCCATTCGTCGTCCAAGCGCATCACAGGCATCGTCGACAAGGAGATCGATGCGGTGCTCGACAAGGAGCGCAATGCCACGACCATCGACGAGCGAAAGAAGGTCATTCAGACCGAGACGCTTCCGACCATCGCCAGGAAAGCGCCGGCGCTTGCGCTGTTCACGTCGGTCTTCATCCATGCCTACAGCAAGAAGTTGGACGGTCTCTACATCTATCCAAATGGCATGCAGGATATGACCAGGGCCACGTTGGCCTGACAATTGCTCCGGCAGGCCGGATTGCTCTGGCCTGCCGGATACCCCGGTCGATGAAATGCAAGGTAGTCCTTCTCGATGTTGATCCTGGAATTCCTGGTCAAGCGGATCGCGCAGGGCGTCCTGATCGTTTTCATCACCTCACTCATCATCTTCACTTTGCTGCGCGTGGTTCCCGGCGATCCGGTGCGCCTGATCGTCGGCGGCATGGCGCCGGCCGACGTCGTCGAGAAGGTCGCGACCAAGATGGGGCTGCGCGATCCGATCATCGTGCAGTACGGCCGCTACATGCAGGGCATGCTGCACGGCGATCTCGGGCAGTCATATCTGCGCCCGCGCAGCGGCATGATCGCGACCGGCGGGCAGTACATCGATCCGACCAAGTCGGATATGGCGCCGGTGATCGACCTCATTCTCGAACGCCTGCCGTTCACGCTGCAGTTGGGGGGAATGGCTCTGTTGTTTGCGCTGCTGATATCTTTTCCGATCGGAATAGCCGGCGGGCTGCATCAGCACGGTTGGCAGAACGCGCTGGCCTTCGGCGTGCAGTCGCTTTTCGTGTCGATTCCCAATTTTTGGCTGGCCATCGTCCTGATCCTGTTCCTGTCGGTCAAGCTCAAGCTGCTGCCGGCGCTCGGCTATCAGGGATTCTCCTATGTTCTGCTGCCGGCTTTGGTGCTGTCGGTCGAGATTGCGCCTTTCATCATTCGCACATTGACGACGTCGCTTGGCGAGGTGATGCAGTCGACCTTTATCGATGAAGCGCGCGTCCGCGGCCTGTCGCGGCGCCGCATCGTTTATTCCCATGCGCTTCGCAATGCGGCGGTACCACTGGTGAATCTGCTCGGCATCCAGCTTTCGACATTGATCGGCGGCGTGCTCGTGATCGAGTACATTTTCGACTATCCGGGCCTCGGAGACCTGACCGTCGTTTCGGTGGTCGGACGGGATTTCCCCGTCATCGAGGGCATCGCGATCACCACCAGCGCCGTGTTCGTCTTCATCAATATTGTCGTGGATTTGGTCGCCTATCTCATCGATCCCCGGGTGGAGATCTGATCATGGCGGTCACCACGATCATTGCAGCGGAGCCGGCGCAGCAGCCGTCGCGCGTCCTGTCGGTCAACCGGCGAATCCTGCTCGGCGCGTGGCGCATGCCGAGCTTCCGGGTCGGCTTCTTTGTCTTCCTCGCGCTTCTGCTGGCATCGGCGATCTATCCCGAGGTTTCGTCCATCAGCGCAACCAAGATGGTCGTGAAGGATAAATTCCTTCCGCCGCCGTATCTCGGCGAGAAGTGGGTCTGGGATCATCCGCTCGGCACGGATCAGCTTGGTCGCGACATGCTGATGAGAAGCCTGATCGGATTGCAGTACTCGCTTCTTGTCGGCGTCGTGACGGTGGTTCTGATCTTCATCATCGGCTGCGGACTTGGGCTGTTTGCGGGGTTCAAAGGCAAGTGGTGGGATACCATCATCATGCGGATCACCGACGCCCAGCTATCGATTCCGATGATCATCCTGGCCATCACCATCCTCGGCGTCTCCCGGCCGACCGTTTTTACCATCATCATCGTTCTGGCGCTGTCGGGCTGGCCCCTCTATGCGCGGGTCGCCCGAAGTGCTGCTGTAGCCGAGCGCGGCAAGGAATATGTCCGCGGATTGCGCGTTCTCGGGGCGGGCGACTGGCGCATTCTCCTGTTGTTCGCCGCGCCCAACATCCTGCCGCCGATCGCCTTTGTCGCCGTGCTCGACGTCGCGCGCATGATGATCTTTGAGGCGATCCTCGGCTTCCTCGGATTGGGAATCCAGCCGCCGACGCCGAGCTTCGGCAGCATCATCGCCGATTCCCGCAAATATCTGCTCAATGCATGGTGGATCGCCACCGTGCCCGGCATCTTCCTCGCGGTCGCGCTGACGTCGATCAATTTGATGGGATCAGCCCTCGAGAAGGCTCGCAACCGGATCTACGGAGGTCTTTGAGAAATGGATCTCTCGCTCATTCTCGAAGTCAGCGATCTCACCGTGGGCCCGGTGACACCAGAATCATCTCCGATCCTCGATCGCATCAATTTTCGACTGAACACGTCGGATATTTTCGGGATTTACGGCGAAAGCGGCGCGGGCAAGACCGTTCTCAGCCGGGCCCTGGCGAACTGGCTGCCGGAGAGCCTCGAGTACCGCGCAGGCCAGGTCGCCTTTGCCGGTCATGACATTCTCAAGCCGGCAATCCCTGAGGTCCGTACCGGCCGCGACATCGCCTATATCGGATCGAAACCGCAGAGCTCGCTCGATCCGACGGTGCCGGTCGGAAGTCAGATCGCCGAGAAGCTCCACAGCGTCAGACCTGAATGGAATCCGCGCGAATGCCGTGAGCGGGTCATCCAGCTTTTGAGCGAGGTGCGCATCCCTTCTCCCCAGGAGCGCTACTGGGACTATCCATCGAAATTCTCCGGCGGCATGATGCAACGCGCGATGATCGTCGATGCGATTTGCGCCGAGCCTGCGGTCCTTATCGCTGACAACATCACCCAGCCGCTGGACGTCACCATTGCGGCACAGATCGTGGCGCTGCTCCACGATTTATGCCTGCGTCACAGGATGGCGACAATTTATCTGTCATCCTCCTTGCCGACTCTCGGCCTGTTCGGCGATCGGACGGCGGTTCTGCACCAGGGGCGGTTTGTCGAGCAGCAGGCGTTCGCCGAACTTCTGGCGTCTCCGCAGACGGACTATGCGCGCAAGGCGATCGCCAGCGTTCCGCGGATGTGGTCGACGGCGGAAGGGCCGCTCGCCAGGCGTCAGGCGCAGGGCGAGGTGCAGCTGATGCAGGTGCAGAACGTCTACCAGAGCTATCGCGCCCGCAAGCGCGGCACCTTCAACTCCTACAGCGATGTCCAGGCCGTGCGCGGCGTGACATTGGATATCATGCCGCGCGAGAATTTTGGCATTGTCGGCGAATCCGGCTGCGGCAAATCGACATTGACGCGTCTGCTGGCCTGGCTCGAAATTCCCGACCAAGGCAGCATCCTGCTTGACGGTACGTCGCTCGGCAGCCTGTCGGCGGGCGATCTCATCCGCAAGCGCAACGAATTCCAGCTTTTGCTGCAGGATCCCTACAATGCGCTGCCGCCCCGAACCACCGTTGGCCGCATGATCGAGGAGAGTCTGCTCATTCGCGGCCCCGTCCCGCGGGCGGATTTGCGCCGCCGCGTGACCGCGGCGATGGTCGAGGTGGGTCTTGCAGCCGACCTCTATGATCAATTGCCCAACGCGCTCTCCACCGGCGAACGCCAGCGGATATCGATCGCGCGGGCGCTGATCCTGGATCCGAAGCTCCTGATCCTCGACGAGACATTGACCCCGCTCGACCAGCGTGAGCAGGCCAGACTGATCGACCTGTTCTCGAAGCTGCAGGAAAAGAACGACCTGACTTACGTCTTCATCTCGCACGATCTTGCGATGGTACGAAAGGTCTGCACGCGAATTGCGGTGATGTATCTCGGCGAGATGGTCGAGATCGCCGATAACCGCGATCTGTTCTTCGACCCGCAGCATCCTTATACCAAGGCGCTGTTGTCGGCGGCTCCGACGCTCGAGGACAAGCCGTTCAACCCTGCGGATTTCCTGTTGGAAGGAGAGCCGCCCAGTCCGATCGACATTCCGGCGGGTTGCAGCTTTGCCTCACGCTGCCCGAAGGTGTTCGGGCGCTGCCGCGTTGACCCCCCAAAACTGGTCGAGCATTCGCCGGGACGTTTTGCGGCCTGCCATCTTCTCGATGGCGGCGAGGCGAAGGCTGCCGCGTAGCGAGCGCACCCGTCAGGGGCGCGGCGTGAACGGCCAATCCATCGTCACCGGTCGCAAATCTTCCAGAACTTTGGTCACCTGCAACACCCCAAGGTCATCGAACCGATGGCCGATGACCTGGACCCCGATCGGCAGATGCCGGCGGTCGAACGCCATGCATATGGTGGAGGCGGGTTGGCAAGTCTGATTGAACATGGCGGTGAACAGCGTGTGCGCGAGCGGCCTTTCGCGCGACACGCCCGGCTCCTCCGCCGGAAAATTCACCACAGGCAGCGTCGGTGCGATCACATAGTCAAAGCCTTCGAACGCCGCGAGCAATGCGGCCTTGGTCTTGCCGATCTGGCCAAGCGCCCGGTAGAGATCGACACCGGAATGCTTCGCGCCGCCGATGCACCATTGGCGCACATAGTAATTGATGTCGCGCTCACTGTCGGTATGCGGCGGCAGTGAAGTGTATTCGAGGTAGCCGCGTACTTGAAGGAAGAGGTCGATCGGCGCATAGGCATCGTCGTCGAGCGGCGATACGAACGGCTCGACGATCGCACCGGCGCCCGCAAGCAGTTGCCCGGCTTTCTCGACCGCGTGGCGTACCTCTGCTTCAGGCCTGGCTCCAAAGCCCATACCGGTCAGGATGCCGATTTTCAGTCCCTTGATCTCGCGATCGAGCCGCTCATGGTACCGCACCCCGTCGGCCGGGAAGCTCCAGGTATCGCGCTCGTCCTGACGCGCCAGTACCGTCAGGAGGCGGGCAATATCGTCGACGCTGCGCCCCATCGGGCCGGCCATGCGCATGGTATCGGCAGGCAGGTGAGGCACCCGCCCATGGGTCGGTTTCAGCGACGCCAATCCGCAATGGGCTGCGGGTAGGCGAACGGAACCTGCGATATCCGTCCCGACCGAAACAAATCCGGCGCCAGCGGCGAGGGAGGCTCCGGCCCCCGCCGATGATCCGCCGGTATTCCACGATAGTCCCCAGGGATTGCGGGTGATGCCGTGCAGAGAACTGATGCCGGATGCCATCAGGCCGCAATCCGGCATCGTCGTCTTGGCAAAGATCACCGCGCCCGCTTCGCGAAGGGCGATGGCGGGCGGTGAATCGTAGTTCGAGGCCGGCAGTGACCGGTTCGCTCCGATACCGTGGAAATAGGGCCAGCCAGCCATGGCGACACTATCCTTCACCGTCATGGGGATGCCGTCGAGCGGTCCGAGTGGCGTTTTGGCCTTCCAGCGCGCCTCGGACTGCCGTGCGCTTGCCATCGCCTGCTCGGCACGAAGGCAGAAGATCGCGTTGATCGTACCATTCACGGTCTCGGAATGATCGATGACCGCTTGCAGGACCTCCACCGGCAAAAGCTCGCGCGATGCGTAGGCGTCCGCGAGCTCAGCCAGGCTCATTCCGATCACTTCTTCAGCAGACATGCGTGCTCCGTGGTCTTCCGTCGACTCTCCAGACCGTTGCTCGGATAGCGAATATCGTCCGCGCAGGGCTAGGCCGTTGGCTTCATGGGCATGATTTGGTGGAGCGCGAGGCATCCCTTTTGCATCGGCATCGATCAAACTTGCGATCTGCTGCGAACGCCGGCGCGGAGTGTGGCTGAAACCAATATTTCGAGAGATCAGAAATCGCCATGAGCCCATCTGGAGCTGAAGTGACTACCATCCGGGACCGCATCGGAGCTCTCCCGGGATGGGGTTCGGGAGATATCGTCATCGAACCCGCGATCCCCATTCTGGCTTCACCAAGTTGGCGCGGCGTCGACGGCTTCCCCTGGCGTGCGGTCAAGAAGTCCGGCGACGAAAGCATCTTCATCAAGATGATGGACCGCGACGCGGAGCTTTACGTCGACGTAGGCTGTGCCTTCGAGGCGGCGCAGCGTGCATCCGATCTTGGCATAGGTCCGAAGGTGATCGTGGCCGACGTCCAGGCGGGCATCCTCATCATGGAGGACCTGCACCACGGCTGGCGAGTAGGTACGCTCGAGCGGATGCTCGAGCCTGCGATTGTGGATGCGGTCATTGCGGCCCGTCGCCTGTTCCAGACCGGAAAGCCCTTACCGAGGCGGAAGAGTGTCTTTGACGAGATCGAGCACTTTTATGCCGCCGTGGTGTCGGCAAAGGCCCAGATTCCGGTCGATGCCGAATGGCTCGTGGAGGAATTGCGATTTGCGGCCGCTGCTTTTCAAGATCTCGACGTCACTCCCGTGCCGATCCATGGCGACGGTAACGTGTCGAACATTCTGATCAGCGACGCCGGCGAAGTGCGCCTGATCGACTGGGATCGCGCGACCATGGCTGATCCGCTGGAAGACTTCGGCAGTTTCCTGGTTGAAGCATTCGCTCAAGAGCCCGAGGCTCGCGACGCGTTCATTCGCAACACGGATGCGTTGGATGAGGCCGCGTTCAACCGGGCCCGCATTTATGGCGTCGCGGACGATCTGCGGTGGGGGCTGATCGGAGCGCTTCTTGCCGCAAAGTCGGCGCGGAATACGCTCGAGTTCTACAAATTTGCCAGCTGGCGCTTCGTGCGTTGCCGCATGGCGGTGCGCGAGCCGCGTTTCGGCGAAATGCTGCGGAGGATCGCATGACGGTCCGCAGAAAGCTCGGCGAGGCGACAACCGTCCACGAGCGGAATCTCGAAGACGCGATTGGACGCGTGCCGCAGTGGCGTGGGCAGGGGGCTGCATACACGCCGCTTGTCGGCGGACTGATGAATCAGAACTGGCTGGTCGAGATCGCCGGCGATTCCCGCCGGTATTTCATCAAGGTACCCGGCGAAGGCTCGGAGATGTTTATCGACCGGTTGGCCGCGAACGAGGCCGCACGCAATGCTCATGCCATGGGCATCGCGCCGGAGGTGGTCTTCTTTGACGCGCAGGATGGCCTCGAAGTGAGCGAATTCCTCGAAGGCTACCGGGCCTGCACCAACGCGGATTTCGGCGACGAGGCGATCCAGTCCGACGTTCTCGGTCTCTACAGGCGCCTGCACGGCGGGCCGAAACTGCGCCTGACCAAGACCATCTTCGACATGATCGAGGAGCACGTCGAACAGGGCCGCGAGCTGGGATCGCACTTTCCGGACGACATGTCCTGGATCATGCATCGCTACGGCCAGGCCAAGGCCGCCTTCATGGCGTCCGGACTCGATCTGGTGCCCTGCTTCAATGACCCGATGCCGGGGAATTTCCTCATCGGCGCGGAGTTTGGCGCCGGCCCCAAGCCGATGCGGCTGATCGACTACGAATTCGCCTCGAACAACGAGCGCAGCTATGAACTCGGCGTTCTCTTCGCCGAGATGTTTTTCGACGAGCAGACGACGGAAGGCCTGATCGAGCAATATCTGGGCGCGGTACGTCCGGAGATGATTGCGCGCGTGATCATCAATCGCGCGCTTGCGGACATCAAATGGGCGTCCTGGGCGGTCGTCAATCGCAAGCTGAAGGACTGGGATTTCGACTACCAGAAATACGGGGTGTGGAAATACATGCGGGCGCGCGACGTGATGTATGACCCCCGCTGGGAGAGCTGGCTGAGGATGGTCTGACCCCGTGCGGCGGATCGATTATGGCTTCAGGATCGCAAGCGCCTGCCGGAGCAGCGTCTCGTTGGCGGCCGCGACCACGCGGCCGTCGGAGCCGCGGGTCAGCGGTCGTCCCTCCCAATCGCGGATCACGCCGCCGGCGCCCTCGATCACCGGAACCAGAGCCATGAAATCGAATGACTTGAGCGAAGATTCGACGACAAGGTCGCAATGGCCCGAGGCGAGAAGACCGTACTGATAGCAATCACCGCCAAAGCGCCTGAACATGGCTCGGCGGCTGAGCACGTCGTAGCGCGCCCAGTCCTCAGGCGAGAAGAAGTCGGGCGAAGACGTGTAAATCTGGGCATCTTCCAGATTGACCGCGCGGCTCACTCTGGCCGGCATGTCGTTGAACGTCGTGCCGCTTGGGGTGCCATACCATCGTTCCGCAAGCGCCGGCATGTCGATCATGCCGGCAACAATGACTCCCTTGCTCTCGTCCGCAAGCGCAATCAAGGTGCCGAACAGCGGCATTCCGGATATGAAGCTCTTCGTCCCGTCGATCGGGTCGAGATACCAGGTGTAGCGGTCGCCCGGCGTCGACCCTGTTTCCTCACCGAGGATGCCGTGGTCGGGAAAGCGCATGGAAATCAATCGCCGCAGTTCCTGTTCGATGGAACGATCGGCGATGGTAACGGGCGACAGGTCCCGTTTGCGCTCGAAATCGATGTCGGACCGAAAATGCGTCAGCGCAATCCGACCGGAAGCATCGGCGAGGTCATGGAAGAACGAGGCCAATTCGCTCTCGGACACCATGTCTTGAATACCATCCAACGGTCGCTCCGGAAAGCAAGCGCGCGATCGCAAGGTCGGCGATACACGAGGCACAGGGAACGGCTGCTATCTATACCGTCTCGTGAAGCGGCCGTTGCTTGTCGGCCTCCCAATAGGGGGAGCCAAAGCTGCGGCGGGAACCGCGCGCCGTCCCGGGGGCAAGCACCGTTTTCGGCTGCGCGTACCGCGTACTCGGATGGGAGGCGTCGTGCGTCTGACGAACGTCGCGCGGTGCAACCTTGAAATGGCGGCTAAAACATCGCGAGAAGTGCGAGACGTTCTTGAAGCCCACTTCATAGGCGACTTCGGAAACCGTCCGATGGCCTTTCGGGTCCGCAACGAGAATTTCGTATGCGCGTTGCAGCCGCTTGGTCTGCACGAACTGATTGACCGTCGTTTCGTTGTCGTTGAACAGGCTATAGAGATAGCTCAGGGAGATCCGACTGCTTGCGGCGATCTTCTTCGGTGAAAGAGACTGATCGCCCAGGTGGCCTTCGATGAAATCGACGATCCTGCGGCGCAAATGATAGCGCGCGTTGCGAACATCGGTGGCGGCTCCCCTGTCTTCCGAGCCGATCGTGAGCGCGACGAAGCTGATGATCTCGGTTGCGAGCGCCTGCGGATTGGGCGGCGGAGCATCGATGAACAGTTCCGCTACGCTTCTGATCATTCCGACCAGCAGGCGCGTCATCTGTTCGTTTGGCTTGAAACGGCGGCTGACGTGGTCTTCGACGGAGACGAGCCGGCCGCGCAACTCCGCCGCAGGAATACGCACCAGCAGCAGCCGCGCATTCTTGTCCGACGAAAACTCATAGAAAGCGAGTTCGCTGAGCAGCACGTATTCACCGGAACGCGCGATGCCGCTGCGTCCGTCCTGGCTGAATGCCACGCATCCGATCAGCGGAAAGACCAGCACGTAGGAAGCGTCATAAACGCTGGTCACGCGCTCCCAGTTGCGCGCAAAGGACCGATCCGGTCCGATGAAGTCGAGCCCGACACGACCGATCCGGGCCGGCTGCTGCAGCGTGAGGCTCTCGTCGGCTTCGCCGTCAAGTCCGGTGCGCTGATCACAAGAAGCAAGAGATGTCAGGCGTGCCATGGCTTTGGTCTTTCTCAGCGTTTGGCGACGATGATTTCCGTCCCCGCCTCCCGGAGGGCCGTCGCGAGGGCTCCTTCCGGCTGCCGATCGGTAACGAGGCGGTCGATGTCAGTCCAATGCGCGAACACGGTCAGGGCGCGTTGGTCGAATTTGGTGTGGTCGGCGACGATGATCGCTTCTGCAGCCCGCTTCACCATCGCCCCATAGATGGCTCCGGCCTCGTCATCCGCATCGTTGATGCCCCGCGCGCCGATACCTGTCGCGCCGACGATCGCGCGGTTGGCTTCGTAGCTATTGATACTGGCGATCGTCTGCGTGCCGAAGACATAGCCTTCGGTCGCATGATATCGGCCGGGGCAGCACAAGACGCGGATCGATGAATTCACCGCCAGCGCAGCGGCAATCGCGAAGTCATGCGTGATCACGGTGATGTCGTGAGCGCGCGATGCCAAACGGCGCGCGACATGGAACGTCGTCGCGCCGGCGGCCAACATCAGAACTTCGTTTGGCAGTATGAGCTCAACAATGGCCGCGGCGATCGCCTCTCTTTCGGCGATCATGATCGCCTTGCGGTCGGTGAGGGTAGGCTCGAGGGCAAAGGGCCGGGACGCCCCGCCATAGGTGCGATTGATGAGCTTTTGCTGTTGCAGCTCCATCAAATCGCGCCGGATCGTTTCACCGGAGACACCAAGCACCGCGGCCAGTTCCGAGGCCCGCAACGTTGGAGCTGCCGTCAGTTGCGAGATGATGTGTTTGTGGCGTGCGAGCTTCGAGAGGCGGTCACCTTCCAGTCTTCGCGGCCGCTTCTCGGTTGCGGAGGCGTCGGTCGCTTGTAACCGCTCGCTCGTCATACGGATGTCCTTGCGGCAGTGCCCGTCGCGACGGGATTGGACGAAGCGAGCTTGCCGTTTCTCGGCAAATCTTTTCTCAAGTTGTATTGGAAGTACACAACATTTATGTGGCAAATTCCCCAAATTTTGGGCGGTCGATGCCCGCTCTCTGTGCGCCCAAGCTCGGGGCGTCTGCATAATTAGCTGATTTTATGAGTAATTATTGTGCCGACGTGCGTCGCATGACTGACCCTCCGATGTGTCGTGCTTGAGGGTTCGTTTCGAATTGTGGAAATTGCCACATTATTCCAAGCTGTCGATGGAGCCCGTTGCGGCATGATCGCTGCAGGAGCCGAGCGTATGCGCCGGCGTCGGTTGAGGGGGCGCACAATGCAAAATGAAAAAGAGATTCTGGCCTTGAACGCCTTTGACCAGGGCAAACTGTCCGCAATGGAAGCGACCCTGCGCGGCGCCGTCCAGCGCCGCTTGCGCTCGTTCGGCTCGACCTCGGTGTTGTTCTATCAGGAACCGCTTCGCATTGAGCGCGCCGAAGGCGTCTGGATGTTCGACGCGGACGGCCGCCGCTACCTCGATCTCTACAACAATGTTCCATCGGTCGGACATTCGCATCCGCGTGTCGTCGAAGCCATTCGGCGGCAGGTTGGCCTGCTGAATACTCACACGCGTTATCTGAACGACGTCGTCGATTGCTATGCGGAGCGCCTGCTCGCAGCGTTCCCGCCGAACATCAATCATCTGGTCCTGACCTGCACCGGGAGCGAAGCGAATGACCTTGCGCTGCGGATCGCGAAGGCGGTGACTGGCAGTTCCGGCTTCATCGTTACGGCAACGGCCTATCACGGCAACACCGCCGCGGTGACCGATGTGTCCCCATCATCGCGCCCGGGACAGCCCCTGCCGCCCCATGTCCGTGTTGTCCCCGCACCGGAAATGTTTCGTGCCCCGGTCGGCGAGCTCGGCAAGCGTTTTGCCAAAAGCGTGGGCGAAGCCATCACCGACCTGGAGCAAAGCGGCATCGGCTTTGCGGGGCTGTTGGTCGATACCATCTTCTCAAGTGATGGGGTCTATGCCGATCCGGCCGGCTTTCTCTCACCCGCCGTCAACCTCGTGCACGATCGCGCCGGCGTCTTCATAGCCGACGAGGTGCAGCCCGGATTCGGGCGAACCGGTGCCGCGCTGTGGGGATTCGCCCGGCATGGTGTCGTGCCTGACATTGTGACCATGGGTAAGCCGATGGGCAACGGCTTTCCGATGGGCGGCATCGCAACGCGCGCGGCGCTGCTAGACGGCTTCGCCGCCGAGGGGAAATATTTCAACACTTTTGGCGGCAATCCCGTGGCTGCGGCCGCTGGGCTGGTCGTGCTCGATGTCATCGAGGACGAGGGGATGATGAGCAACGCACAGGTCGTCGGTGGTTACATCATGGACGGGCTTCGCGAGATCGGCAGTCGCCACATTCAAATCGGCGACGTGCGCGGCGCCGGACTATTCATCGGCCTCGAGCTCGTTCGCGATCGCGACGAAAAAGCGCCGGCGCCGGAGATAGCTAGCCTGCTCATCAACCGGCTGCGTCATCGCGGCATCCTGGTTGGCGCGGCCGGTCCGTACGGCAATACGCTGAAGATTCGTCCTCCGCTTTGCCTCACTAAAGGTCATGCGGACATCTTCATTACCGCTTGCGACGAGGTTCTGCGCGAGATTTGTCCGGCCTCACAGACAACAGGATGTTCGATGGCGCATCTCGTCGAGAGGGGCCGCGCCGTCAAGCCCCACGAGACTTGAAGCCATGGATTCCAGAAACATAAGAACCGCTGCAGATGCCCGTGCACTGGTAGAGGCGCGTGGTCTATCCCACGTCAAGCTTGGAGTAGTCGACCTCGATGGCGTTATTCGGGGAAAGTATCTGGCGCGCGACAAATTCTTGAATGCGCTCGAGTCGGGGTTCAAGTTCTGCGACGTGATCTTTGGCTGGGACTCCAACGACCAGCTTTATGAAAAATCCAAATTTACCGGATGGCACACTGCGTTTCCCGACGCGACCGCTCGCATTGATCCGACGACCTGCCGCGATGTGCCGGCGGAAGAAGGCATGCTGTTTTTTCTCGGCGAGTTCGATGGCGCGGCCGCGGAGCTTTGTCCACGCCGCCTGCTTCGACGTGTCGTGGATCGCGCCGCGACGATGGGACTGGCAGCATCGGTCGCGGCGGAATTCGAATTTTTCGTATTCGATGAAACGCCCCACAGCGTGCGCGAGAAGAATTTTCGCGACCTGAAGAATCTCACGCCCGGCTGGTTTGGCTATTCGATGCTGCGATCATCGGTCGAATCGGATTTTCATCGTGGACTGCTCAAGCTCTGCGATGAGATGGATATGCCGCTCGAGGGGCTTCATACCGAAACCGGACCGGGCGTTCTGGAAGCGGCGATTCAATATACCGATGCGCTCGCAGCGGCCGACCGCGCCGTGATCTTCAAGACGTTCGCCAAGGTTTGGGCCGAGCGTCAGGGCAAGATGATCACCTTCATGGCCAAATGGTCGAATGCCTATCCGGGGCAATCGGGACATCTGCACCTTTCGTTGCGCAACGCCGAAGGCAAGCCCGCGTTTCACGAACAGGGGCGACTTGGCAACATGTCGGATATCATGCGCTGGTTTGTCGGCGGCCAGCAGTCGTTGTTGCCCGAATTGCTGGCGATGGTCGCGTCCACCGTGAACAGCTATTCACGACTGATCCCGGGGTTCTGGGCGCCGACCGATGCGACTTGGGGCATTGAGAACCGCACCTGTGCATTGCGTGTCATTCCCGGTTCGCCGTCGAGCCAGCGCGTGGAGTATCGGATCGCGGCTGCCGACATCAACCCATATCTCGCGATCGCCGCAGCGCTTGGTTCCGGTCTTTGGGGGATCGAACACAAGATCGAGCCAAGCGAGCCTGTCACGGGAAATGCCTATGAGATGACCTATCCGGCCGCACGCGCCTTGCCGCGCACGCTGTCAGAGGCCGCCGGCAGGCTCGCCGCCTCACAGGTTGCCCGCGAGCTGTTCGGCGATGTGTTCGTCGATCACTATGCGATGACCCGGCAGTGGGAGGAGCGCGAGTTCCGCAAAGCGATCACCGACTGGGAGCTCGCGCGGTATTTCGAGATTATCTGAAACCGCTCTCGAGGCGCTGACACGGCCGAAATCGTATCCCTTCGCAATCGAGCACTGAGAGCAAGATATGGCAGTTCAGATCACCGGCGCCTGGAATTATCCCACTCGTGTCATCACCGGCGTCGGGCGCATTGCCGAGCTTCCCGACGCGTGCCGGGCCTATGGCATCACCAGGCCCTTGCTGGTGACCGACCGAGGCCTTGCAGAGACCGATCTCATCGCGGGCATTGCCCGACGCGTTCGGGATGCCGGAATTCCCATAAATGTCTTCTTGGATGTGAAGGGTAATCCGACTGAATCAAACCTTCAGGCAGGCATTGGCGCCTTCAAGGCCGGCGGCCACGACGGCGTCATCGCGGTCGGCGGCGGATCGGCGCTTGACGTCGGCAAGTGCGTGGCCTTCATGGTGGCCCAGTCGCGGCCGGTATGGGATTTCGAAGATATCGGCGATTGGTGGACGCGTGCCAACACGGGAGGCGTCGCGCCGATCATCGCGGTTCCGACCACGGCCGGGACCGGCTCCGAGGTCGGCCGCGCCGGCGTGATCACCCGGGAAGCTACGCATGAAAAGAAGATCATCTTCCATCCCCTGATGATGCCGAAGATCGCCATCGAAGATCCCGAACTAGCCGTCGGGCTGCCGCCGTTCATGACCATGGCGACCGGAATGGACGCGCTCGCCCATTGCTTCGAGGCTTATTGTGTGCAGGCCTTTCATCCGCTCGCCGACGGCGTGGCGCTTGAAGGAATCAAGATCATCGATACTTACTTGCCGCGCGCGGTCGAGAACGGTCACGATCTCGAAGCCCGCGCCTACATGTTTGCGGCGGCTTCGATGGGTGCAACGGCGTTTCAGAAGGGATTGGGAGCAATCCACTCGGTGTCTCATCCCGTTGGGGCGCGGTACGACACCCATCACGGCCTCACCAACGCCGTCGTCTTTCCCTACGTTCTGGTCTGCAACAGGACGGCGATCGCCGAGAAGATTCCCCACATCGCCCGCGCGCTGGATTTGCCGGGGCGCGATTTCCACGCCGTGCTCTCCTGGATTCTTGCCTTTCGAAAAAGGCTGGGTGTGCCGCATACTCTGGCAGAGCTCGGCGTCAAGGAGACCGATGTCAAGACGATCGCGGCCGATGCGGTGAAGGATCCCACCGCAGGTGCCAATCCGCGGCCACTCACGCAAGGCGAGTTCGAGCAGCTGACGCTTGCCGCCATCCGCGGTGATCTGGGAGGCTAGGTCGTGCTGCGGCTGCTGGTTGCCGAAGGAAACACGCCGGCCGGTCGGGCGCGGATCGCCGAATCCGCGGGCGCGACACCCGCGGAGAGCTATGCGGCCGTGCTGCGTTCGATCGCGCCGGATGTACTCGTCGACATCTGTACGCCGGCCGACGCAGGCGCGACAACCCCACAACCGCTGGATGCCTACGACGGCGTGGCGATTACAGGTTCGTCGCTGAATATCTACCAGCGCGAAATCGAATCCTTGCGGCAGATCGATTTTGTGCGCGAGACCTTTGCCCGTGGCATTCCGATGTTCGGCTCGTGCTGGGGCCTGCAGCTTGCAACGGTCGCGGCCGGAGGGGAGGTTGGCCTCAACCCCGCCGGAAGAGAGGTCGCTTTCGCGCGCAAGATCACGCTGACCGCTGCCGGCCGCGATCACCCCATGCATGCGGACCGCGAGGCCGTCTTCGACGCGCCGGCAATTCATGGCGACATCGTTACCCGGCTTCCGCCGGGCTCGATCATTACCGCGCGTAATACGATGAGCGAGGTTCAGGCCGCGGAAATCCGTCTCGGCCGCGGTACGTTCTGGGGTGTCCAATACCATCCCGAATACCGCCTACACGACATCGCGGCCGTGATCCTGCGGTATGGACAGGCCCTGGTGACCGAAGGTTTCTTCGCCGACGTGACCGAGCTCGAGCGTTATGCGGCCGATCTATCGGCCCTCGAAGCGAACAAGCAACGTCGCGACATCGCCTGGCGGCTTGGCCTCGATGGAGACATTGGTGAGTGACAGCGCGCGCCAGACCGAACTGTCGAACTGGATCGCGCATCTGGTGCGGGTATGAAGGAGCTGCATGAACTCATCGCGGCCTTTGCGGCAATAGGTGCGACCGAAGATGGCGGGGTCTGCCGGTTGACGGCAACGCCATCCGACAAGGAGGCACGAGATCGTTTCCGCCGCGAAATCGTTGGCCGCGGGCTCGTTCCGAGGATCGATCCGATCGGCAACATGTTTGGTGTTGCGGCGCTGCAGCCGGCATCAAAGGATGTCGTGATCGTGGGGTCCCATCTTGATTCGCAGCCAACCGGTGGCCGCTATGATGGCGTCTATGGCGTGCTGGCGGGGCTGCTCGCGGTTGAGGCGTTGCGAGATCGGGCGGCGGCCAATCCCGGTATGGCGCGGCGGAACCTCGCGGTTGCGAACTGGACCAATGAGGAGGGCGCACGTTTCCAGCCGAGTCTGACGGGCAGTTCAGTATTCGCCGGCAGCTTGAGCCTGGAAGATGCCTCCGCGTGCGAGGATGGTGATGGGATCGCGTTGGGCGACGCGCTTGCTGCAATCGGCTATCGCGGCGCGACACCGCTGGATTATCGTCCGGTACGTTATGTCGAGCTTCACGTCGAGCAGGGCGAGCGGCTGGAAGGTGCCGCTGCCGATATCGCGGCCGTCTCGGGTGCCTGGATGACGCGGAAGATGTCCGTCGTGTTCAAGGGTGAGGTCTCGCATACGGGTCCGACACCAATGGCCAGTCGCCGCGATGCTATGCGTGCGGCGGCACGCGCCATCGAGGCGCTCTACAGTGAAGTCGAGCGTGACAGCGCGGGGGCTCATGCGGCGGCCGCCCGTATCAGCGTTTTCCCGAACTCGCCCAATGTAGTTGCTGGAAGAGTGCGAGTATGGTTTGAGGTCCGGCACCAAGACGAAGCGGTGGTGCTTGCGATCAGCGATCGCTTTCTGAAGCGTATCGAAAAGGAAGCGGCAGCGATCGGCGTCCAGGTGTCGATCGCTGTCGATGAACAAAGGGTAGCGCCTGGGCTTGATCCGGCAGGTCGCGATCTGGTTCGTGGCGTCGCCAGCGATCTCGGGATGAAAGCATTGACGCTCCAGACTGTAACGGGTCACGACGCATTGGCGATCCAGAAGAGCATTCCCGCCTCTTTGATCTTCGTGCCCAGTCGAGGTGGGCTCAGCCACAATCCGCGCGAGTTCACCGCGCCGGAAGCCCTCGACAAAGGCTATGCCGTGATGGTGGAGACGTTGTGGCGCATGGTGACGGCCGAAGGCTGAGGGCCGCTCAGAGAATGCCGCGCGAGCTCTTGGGCGGCCGGAGCCCCCGGAGGCATCGATTTCAAAGGTGAAATCCGCGGCGGTTTGCCCGAAAGATGATTTCCGATCCACAAGATCGACCAGTTAGGATAGCAGTTCTGGATCATTTTCGCGCTATCGACGATGCTGCCATGGCAGCTTGGGGCACTTTTGTTTACCCAGAAGCGGATGGGCGGGGATTACTGGCCGGCTGAGTTTGCGAAGAACCGTGCCATGCTCGAACTCATCATTCGATACATGCACGAAGATGGCGTCACTGCAGATCTGCGGTCTCCGGAGAGCATGTTTTCTGACGCGGACATATTGCGGACGTGAGCGCGGCATTCCGCGTTCGCCGGGCTATCCTGTTTTCTTGTGCGCGAGCCATCTAACGCTTCGCCCGTAGCCAGTGCGTTGAGGATACCTGTGTGTACCGAAAACTCTATTCGTGTTGATGATGCGATAGAATCGCCTAAGCTGGCGGAATGATCGGGCTGCTCTGTTTCGTTCCGGCCGTCCTGACCTCTCCATTCAAGTCGAAGTTGCGGCTTGAAGCTGAGAACGCGTGCTTCGACATCAGTTGATTGTCTTGAGGCGTAGGCTGCATGGTCGCGTCCGGCTCACGAACCATGTTCGATGGTTCCTTGTCCAGCTGTATCGCTGGTTTCCGCCAATCCTGAAGGTTCTCACAAGTTGAGAAGGGACAGATCCTTGACGAGTTGACAGCAACGACGGGTTGGCACCGCAAGCACGCGGTGCGAGCACTGTCGGTTGCCGGAAGGGACAGGCCCAAACCGCCACTGGACGAAGGGGCAACGGGCCCAACCGAACAAGCGACAAGTCGGCGACGCAAATACGCCAGCGTGCGCGACGCGCTGATCGCGCTGTGGGAAGCCTCCGATCGCGTCTGCGGTAAGCGCCTCGTATCGATGATCCCAGTGCTGTTGCCCGCACTCGAGCGGCATGACCGGCTGAAGCCGACGAGCGCAGAGCGTGCGCTGCTGATAACTCTGAGCGCGGCGACGATCGATCGGATGTTGATCGATGTTAAAGTTGCGGCTGCTGGGGGGCGCCGGCGGCGAGTCGGATTCTACTCGGCGATTCGACGCGAGGTGCCGATCCGCACCTTCAATGACTGGGCAAACCCGCCACCAGGCTTTTGCGAGATCGACATGGTCGCGCACGGTGGGACCAGCGTCGCCGGCTCGTTTATCCAGACGTTGACCATGGTGGACATCGCAACAGGATGGACGGAATGCCTGCCCCTGGTGACACGCGATGGCAGCCTCGTCGTGGAAGCGATGACGCGAGCACAGGGCCTGTTCCCGTGGGTGATCTGTGGCGCCGACTTCGATAACGACAGCGCGTTCATGAACGACGTCGTCGTTCCATGGTGCCGAGCACAGAAGATCGAGGTAACGCGGTCACGTGCCTACAAAAAGAACGATCAGGCTTTCGTGGAGCAGAAGAACGGCGCGGTGGTCCGGCGGCTCGTCGGATACGGGCGCTTCGACGGGGTCGAGACGGCCCGCGTGATGGCACGTCTCTACGCGGCGGCGCGCCTGCTGGTGAACTTCTTCCAGCCGTCATTCAAGCTCAAAGAGAAGCGCCGCGAGGGTGCCAAGATCATCAAACGCTATCATCCGCCTGCCACACCATACGAACGTGCGCTGGGGCACCCGAAACTCCCATCAGCGGTCAAGCGCCGTCTGCGCCAGACGTATCGGACTCTCGATCCCATACAATTGCTTGCCACGATCCGTACGGCACAGGAAGAACTCGGCGAACGGATCGGCAAGCGCGGTCTTGCGAAGGTCCCCACCGTATCGCCGGCTGATCCGCTCTCGTTCGCCCGATCGCTCGGCACGGCGGCAAAAACCGCCGAAGTGCGGGCGACGCACCGCCGGCCGAAACGGCGATACAAAAAGCGCATTCGCACGCCCTCGAAGCTCGATCCCCATCTCGCGACCATCGAGAACTGGCTCGCCGTCGAGCCGCAGCTCACTGCACTGGCCATCGTGGGCAGGCTCGCCACGATCGATCCTTCGATGTTCAGCGACAAGCAGCATTCGATCGTTCAGCGCCTGCTTCGGTCCCTCCGGCGGAAGGTGGCGGAGACAGCCATCGTATCCATGCCCGTGGATGAAATGCGGCCCGAGGCTGTGGACGGCGCTGCGTGTGATGAGCACTCCGCCCCGCCCACAGCCTCTCCACCGAGCTGGCCGCGGCTCGAGACCGGTCTGGGGCAGTTCGTAGACCTTCATCCCGGGTAACATTACTTCCTGAGGCAATACGGGGGGTCAAATTTGGGGTCTGACGCAATCTCGATGATGTTCACCGCCGCTCAGGTCGCGCCGATCAATCTTGCCTGAAGGAGATCGATCTTTGCTCTGCCGTACATCTGTCGCTTGACGAGCTTGAGCTTAGTGATCTGG
>Ga0307479_10001473_pt1 | contig 21402 bp, 14 predicted proteins | sample atmos_gasesECM4C_FD_203743 | JGI IMG/M metagenome (GOLD analysis project Ga0307479, IMG submission 203743) | Hardwood forest soil microbial communities from Morgan-Monroe State Forest, Indiana, United States - atmos_gasesECM4C_515 | ecosystem: Environmental > Terrestrial > Soil > Temperate...
CACCCTGGCGATGACCATCCCCATCGCCCTGCTTCTAGGGCTGTATCTTCGCTTCGTCCGGCCCGGCCGTGTGCTCGAAGCTTCGGTCATGGGAGTGGCGCTCGTTCTTTTAGTGGTCGTCGCAGGGCAGTGGGTCGCCGATTCCCCTTCCTGGTCCCGTGTATTCACGTTGAGCGGCGTTGCGCTCGCCTTCGTCATCATTGCCTATGGCTTCGCGGCGTCGGCCTTGCCGGTCTGGTTACTTCTCGCGCCGCGTGACTATCTGAGCGCATTTATCAAGGCGGGCGCCATTTTTTCTCTTGCTGCGGGCATTCTGTTTGTCCGCCCGCAAGTTTTAATGCCGCCGTTCACGCGCTTCGTCGATGGCACCGGGCCCGTTTTCGCTGGAAAGATTTTCCCCTTTTGCTTCATTACTATCGCGTGCGGCGCGATCAGCGGATTCCATTCGCTGATTTCGTCCGGCACCACGCCGAAGATGATTCTTCGCGAAAGCCACGCTCGCTTCATCGGCTACGGCGCGATGCTGCTCGAATCGTTCGTCGGCGTGATGGCCATGGTCGCCGCGTGCGCCATGCGACCGGGGGTCTATTTTGCGATCAACAGCCCGCCCAGTATCGTTGGGGGCGCCGGCGATGCGGCTGCCGCAACAATCAGCGGCTGGGGCTATCCGCTGCAAGCGCAAACCATGACCGATCTCGCCCACAAGGTCGGCGAGATCACGCTTTGGAATCGCGCTGGCGGGGCGCCTTCGCTGGCCGTGGGCATGGCGCAAATTTTTTCCAGCACCATTGGTGGCGAGCGCCTCCTCAGCATCTGGTATCACTTCGCGATCATGTTCGAAGCGCTGTTTATTCTTACCGTGCTTGACGCGGGCACTCGCGTGGGGCGCTTTATGGTGCAGGACCTCGGCGGCCGCGTCTGGAAGCCTTTGGGCCGCACCGGTTGGATGCCCGGCGTCCTGCTCTCCAGCGCCATCATCGTCGCCTTGTGGGGCTACTTTCTCTATCAAGGAGTTGTCGATCCGCTTGGCGGAATCAATTCGCTTTGGCCGCTCTTCGGCATCTCGAATCAATTGCTCGCAGCGGTGGCGCTGGTCGTTGCCACCACCATCTTGATGAAAATGGGCCGCCTGCGCTGGATCTGGGTGACCCTGCTGCCGATGGTGTGGCTCGTCACCATCACCATGACCGCGAGCTACCAGAAAATCTTCGATGCCAATCCGCGCATCGGTTTTCTTGCTTACGCTAATGCGCTGGCTGCACAAATCGCAGCCGGTAAAATTCCCGCTGAGAAGATTGCCGAAACGCAGCGCCTCATTTTCAACCAGCGCCTCGACGCCGCGGTCACCGGCGTTCTTGCCGCCATGATTCTCGTTCTGATTGTCGAAGCGCTCGCGCAGTGGTACTCGATTCTCAGCCGCCGAAAAGAACCTGTGCTTCACGAATCGCCCTACGTCGCCACGCAGTGGGCCGCAAACTACTCCGGCGCCGCCCACGGAGACGACTGATGAGACACACCGCCAAGACAAAGTCGCGATTCCTCCGCCGCTTCTGGCGCGGCCTCCGGAAAAGTGGGACAGGCTTTAGCCTGTCCGTCTGCGGAAGCTGCTCGCGCCGAATGGCAAGACGTGTTTGGCGTGGGTTGCGTGAATGGTGCGGTGACGCCGCCTACGAAAGCTACCTTCGTTCGAAAGGCGCGCGGTCTGGTTCGTCCCGCACACTCACACCCGCGGAGTTCTACGTCGAGCAGCTAAACCGCCGCTATTCCCGGCCCAACCGCTGCTGCTGAAAAGGACACATTTCCCCCGCGAACTCACCGAACCTCCGCGATTCGGTGATATATCTTGAAGACCCTTTCTCCTATCCATTTCTGGAGGATTTCATGCAAACGTTCCGAGTCTTCGGATTCCTATTGTTATGCGCGTGTTTCGCGGCCCCTTCCCGGTCTTCCGCAGTTGCCGACGACTCTATTTCAGGTAGCGGTTCTGCACCTGCAAAGTCATCCGCTTCTCCCGGGGCGCCTGCTGCAAAGTCTTCCCGCGAAAACCATCTCGAAGTCGGCGTGGGCGTGAAGGTTTCAACGCTGGGTGTTGGGGGAGAACTCGCTCTGCCCGTTACTCATCGTTCGAACGTGCGCTTCGGATTCAACGCCTTCAACTACAATCACACTTTCCTCAAGGACGGTGTGACCTACAAGGGCGCTCTCGATCTGCGATCCGCTCAGGCGGTTTTTGACATTTTTCCGTTCACCGCAGGTTTCCATCTGAGTCCCGGCGTGCTGCTCTACAACGGAAACAAGATCAATGCCAACGCCGCGGTCCCCGGCGGCCAGAGTTTCACTCTGAATGGAACAACTTACCTGAGCGACGCGGCAAACCCCGTCACCGGCACGGGAAAACTCACCTTTTACAAGGCCGCGCCCATGATTCTTCTGGGATTTGGCAATCTCGTCCCGCGCAGCAAGAGCCGTTTCAGTGTCTCCTTCGAAGTGGGAGCTGCGTACCAGGGACCGCCGCGCGCCGCGCTGGGTTTGAGCGGCAGCGCTTGTGACTCCACCGGCCTGAATTGCCGGACCATCAGCTCCGATCCCACCATCCAAAGCAATGTTCTAGCCGAGCAGGCCAAGATCAATAAGAGCGCCTCTCCTTTCCGGTTCTATCCGGTTGTTTCGTTCGGCGTGGGCTACAAGTTTTGATGCCGCGGCCCAGAGGAATCTCGTATTGAAGAATCTTGTATTCGCCAATTTTCGGAGCTACACTCCCCCCAATCCTGGCCGGGCCCCTGCTTTCAAGATTTCAATGGAGGAAACATGCCACGTGTGCCTCGTCTGTTTTTGCTTCCTCTCCTCGCGCTTGCCGCTAGTCTCATCTATTTCAGTTCTTCCGCGCAGGAGAAAACTTCCAAACCCGATTTTGATATGACCGCCAGCTACATCGAAGCTTGCAGCTGTGACATGTTCTGTCCCTGCTATTTCAACGATCATTCCACCAACCACACGGCAATGGGCGAACACCATATGGACGAACATTTCTGTCGCGCAAACCTCGTCCTTAAAGTAGACAAGGGCTACTACAAAGACACCAAGCTGGATGGCGCCAAGGTATGGATCGCTACCGATCTGGGCAGCGACTGGAGCACTGGCAAGGACTCCTGGCTGGTGGTGAACTTTGATCCCACTGTCGGCAAGGAGCAGCAGGCCGCGCTTGGCGACATCCTCGGCCAGCTATATCCGATTCCCTGGCAGAAAAAGGCAGTGCAGACTGCGGCGTTTTCATGGAACGTGGACGCAAAAACCGGGGTGGCTCACGCCAAGATGGATAATGGCAAAGGCGAGGTCACGCTGGAGCGCGTTAGTGGCACCGATCCCCACCACGAAGTCGTCATGCACAATCTGAAATACTGGGGGGCGCAATCCAACGACGGCTTCCGCATGTGGAAGAGCAAGCATGAAGCTTTCGAAGGGGACGGCCACAAGTTTTCCTACGACGGGACGAATGGGTTCCTGATCACTATCCACTTTTCTGGAAATGCAAAGCCCGCTTCCGCGGACTGATTGGTCGAATCGGCTCAGGTAGCTGCGCTTTGCCGGAAAGCAGGCGCGGCTCCCTGGCTAGAATTCGTCGTCCTCACTGTTGTGTTTGAGTACGGCTGTTTTGTGTGTGATCCGGATGCTGTGATTGCGGATTCCGGCGAGGATGGCGCGGCGGGTTTCGGCGGGCAGCATTTCCGGGGCGAAAACCCCTGCAAGGTCCCGCGGAAAAAATTTGATGAAAAGCGCCGCGACGTGTGCCGTCGCGTAAGCCACCGGCGTCGTAAACCGTCCTTGCTGCCGGATCTGATAGAGCGTCGGAAACGTGCAATCGCTGCGTATCAACAGGTGTTGGTCTTCCTTTTTGCCGCGCTTTACTCCTTTTACCAGCACGGCGGCCGCAAAACGGGCGTTCTGCAAAATCCCCTGGCGAATTAGCTTGGCAATCATGCGCGGCGAAGACGTCTGGGGGAAGCGCTGTTTCGTCATCCCACGTGACCGGGAAAGTTTTCCCTGTTTGTGCCAGCGCCGCAGCCGGTCGATCTCGTTCCCGCCGATTTTTACGTCCAGCTCCCGCATGGGAATAAAGTGAGGCAGCGTGGCCACCTCGTCCTGCGCCGCAAGTACCACGCGCGCGCTGCCGATAGGATCGGCAAATCGAAACTTCTCAATCTCCGAAAAACGTTTGCCCAGTTGAAATCTACCGTTGCGATAGATACGCGGGTGCGAGACCGCTTCGTCAAACGATACTTCCGGCGACCATTGAGAAATGGGGTCGTCGCTCTCGCTGCTTTCGTACAGCCGGATGCGCACGGCTTCGACTTCGTCCAACAATTCCGCCGCGCGCTTGACGAGCAAATTCGTCAGCCCGGGGGCCACTCCGGTATTGATCAGCGCCGCGCGGTTTTTTTCTTCGAATCTCTTTGCGTAGCGGAATTGCTCGGCCTTGAAGGGATTGCGCGTCAAGTGCGAGCTGAGATCCACGTAATGTGCGCGCAGCCGCAGCGCTGCACGCAAAACAATTTCGTTAAACACCGACGCCGAGGCGTTGACAATGAGCTGGCAGCTCTTTGCGGCCTTCACGATTCCGCGCAGGTTTCGCGCGTTCACTTCCGTTACCGCGATGGTGCTTTTCTTGCCCAGGAAGCGCCGCGCCCGCTCCGGATCACGGTCTCCGCACCACACCGTATGTCCTTGCCGCTCCAGCAATTGCGCGAGAAGAGAGCCGGTCGCTCCGGCCCCTAAAACGAAGATCCGCATGGCGTGGCCAAAACTCTATCACAATCCGAAGGACCGTCCTTAGCGGTGGTTTTCCTCCGGCCCAATTGCGTACTTCAGTCTGGCGGCGTAGACTATGGCTGTAACTCCGACCCCTGAGGCCTACGGGAGAGCAAACCCACGGCTGCTGGGGCGATGTCCCGAGAAATGATCGGGGCTGAGGGTTTGGGTGGAAACGCCCAGGCCTCCCGTGCTTGGAAAGGAGCGATGACGCCGAAAATATGTACTTTTTCGGTGCGCGCCCGATTCCCAGCAGTGGATCGGGCGGTTTTGTTTTAGAGCTCGAGTGCGTCAAGGTAGGAGGGAGCTGCATCCAATAGGGACGACGGACCATGACCCTGCGCGACAAATTCGACCGCCAGATCACCGACCTGCGCATCTCCATAACGGACCGTTGCAATTTCCGCTGCGTCTATTGCCGTTCCGCCGACCCTGAGAACTACCGCGATCACGACGAAATTCTCTCCTGGCCCGAGCTCGACCGCCTTGCCCGGATCTTCCTGAGCCTGGGCCTACGTAAAATCCGCATCACCGGCGGCGAGCCCCTCGTCCGCGAAGGCGTCGAGGAGTACATCGCCCGTCTCCACGCCCTCGGCGTCGAAGACCTTTCCATGACCACCAACGGCCACCTGCTGGCCGAACGTTGCGACCGGCTCATCGCCGCCGGCCTCCGCCGCATCAATATCAGCCTCGATTCGCTCGATCCCGCGCGATTCGAACGCATCACCAGAACCAAGTCCTTCTCTACCGTGATGCACAGCATTGATGTCGCCCAGAAATCACGCCTGGCGCCCGCCAAGGTGAACGCCGTCCTGGTCCGCGGCATCAACGACGATGAAGTCGAAGCTTTCGCCTCGTTCGCCCGTGAAACCGGGGTCATCATGCGTTTCATCGAATTCATGCCGCTCGATGCCGACCGCCACTGGACACGCGACCTCGTCGTCCCCGCCGCGGAAGTCCTCCGGCGCATTCAAGCCCGCTGGCCGCTCGTGCAGATTCCGCACGAGCGCAGCGAGACCGCCCGCAAGTACCGCTTTGCCGATGGCGCGCCCGGCGAAATCGGCCTGATCGCCCCGGTGACGCAGCCCTTCTGCGGCCATTGCTCCCGCATCCGCCTGACAGCCGATGGCAACCTCCGCACCTGCCTCTTCAGCAAGGACGACCATGACCTGCGCGCGCTGCTACGCGAAGGCGCCTCCGACGAGGATTTGGTCACCTATATCAGCTCGATTGTCATGGAAAAAGAAGAGGGCCATCGCATCAATGAACCCGGGTTCGTGCCACCCTCTCGCACCATGGTCTTTATCGGGGGATAGTGGAAGATTACTCCAAATTTGAGAAAACGAAGTTTCCAGGCAGGGACCAGAGACCGCTGGGCAATAGCCTCTAGCAGACCTGACACACTCCATGGGCCACCTAGTATCCATTTCAGATAGCAGCACCCTTATCGGCGCAGACCAGCCAGCCACCGTCCGCGCACCGGAGATTGAAGCCGGTGTGGGCTGCGACTTCGATTCCTATCTCCTTGTGCCGGACAATGCCCTGGATGGCCGCATTGCTGCCGCGAAGGCCCGCCTGGGCCGCGATGCTGTGATTCTGGGCCATCACTACCAGCGCGACGAAGTCGTCAAGTTCGCCGATTTCCGCGGTGATTCCCTCAAGCTCTCCTTCCAGGCCGCGCAGGCCGAAGGCCGCTACATTGTTTTTTGCGGCGTGCACTTTATGGCTGAAAGCGCGGACATTCTTCGCCGCGAGCACCAGACTGTCATTCTGCCCGACCTGAACGCCGGCTGCTCCATGGCCGATATGGCCGACATCGGCCAGGTGGAAGCCTGCTGGAGCGAACTTTCTTCTCTCCTCGATTCGCGCAAGATCATTCCTGTCACTTACATGAACTCGACGGCGGCCATAAAATCCTTTACCGGTGAGCATGGCGGGTCGGTCTGCACCAGCTCCAACGCCGCCGGGGTCATGAAGTGGGCCTTCGAGATGGGCGAAAAAGTTCTCTTCCTCCCGGACGAGCATCTCGGCCGCAACACGGGCTATCGCATGGGCATCCCGCTCGAACAAATGATCGTCTGGGATCCTTACCAGGAATTTGGCGGCAACACGCCGGAAGCCATCCAAAGCGCCCGCATCATCCTCTGGAAGGGCTATTGTTCCGTGCACCAGCGCTTTACGCCGCAGCAAGTCGCGCGCGTCCGCCGCGAGCATCCGGAAATTCGCGTCATCGCGCATCCCGAGTGCCGTTTCGAGGTCGCCCAAGCCGCCGATCAAATCGGTTCGACCGAGGGCATTATCAAAGCCATCCAGGCTTCTCCAGCCGGCACCGAGTGGGCTGTCGGCACGGAAATCCACCTCGTCAACCGCCTCGGCAAGGAATTGAAGAATCACAGAGTCATCTCGCTCGATCCCAGCGTTTGCGTCTGCACCACGATGTTCCGTATTACTCCCCAACATCTGCTCTGGGCGCTCGAAAACCTCGGCGAAGGCAACGTCGTCAACCGCATTTCCGTTGACGAGCGCACTCGCCACCATGCGCGGGTTGCTCTCGACCGCATGCTCGCTTTGCGCTAGCATCGAGTAGAATAGGCTTTGGCCTGTTCCCTTTTCTAAGCTCAAAGCTGTCCCCGGAACGGGAATCACGATGGCAGACGAAGAAGACGACGACCAGGAACAGGACGAAACTCCGGAACCACCGCAGCGCCTTTTCACGCTGACCGAAGCGGAGCGTACGCGCCAGGAACTCGAACCCTTCCTCGTCGAGGCCATGGACTCCCGCAAAAAACTCTCCGGCCTGGAAAACGAACTCGCCGCCGTCTCCGCGCGCATCATGATGATGGGCGGCGTGCTCGTCCCCTACGAAAAACTGGCCGCGGTCCGCATGCAGCACCAGCAGCTTGCCGAAACGCTTAAGTCCGCGCTCAATCACATTCTCGAAACCGGCTGCCTCATCAAGGACCTCGACGTCGGCCTCCTTGATTTTCCCGCCGTCATCAATAAGCAAGACGTCTATCTTTGCTGGAAGCTCGGTGAGGACCGCATCCGTTTTTATCATCGCCAGGACGAAGGATTCGCCAGTCGCAAACCGCTTGACCCGCGCGATCTCGGCCCGGGCGACACGATTCAGTAGATCTGTTTTTTTCGCGTTTGTGTGGAGGCCGGGCTTTAGCCCGGCGCTTTTGTTCCGCTGTCATCCTGAGCGAAGCGAAGGATCTCGACCACCCGTCCTCCGCCGCCTCAAAATGTGAGCAACTGTGACCGACCATCCTGAAAACCGTCTGAAAGATTCCGCCAGCCCCTACCTGCGCTCTGCTGCACACCAGCCCATCGACTGGCACGAATGGGGCGAAGCCGCCTTCGCGCGCGCCAAATCCGAGGACAAGCCCATCCTCCTCGATATCGGCGCCGTCTGGTGCCACTGGTGCCACGTCATCGACCGCGAAAGCTACGAGAACGCCGACATCGCTAAAATCATCAACGAATATTTCGTTGCCGTAAAAGTTGATCGCGACGAGCGCCCCGACGTCGACTCCCGCTACCAATCCGCCGTCAGCGCCATTTCGGGACAGGGCGGCTGGCCGCTCACCGGTTTTCTGCTCTCCGACGGCAAACCGTTTTTCGGCGGCACCTATTTCCCGCCCGACGATCAGATGGGCCGCCCCGGTTTCCGCCGCGTTCTTCTTGCCGTCGCCGATTCCTACCGCAACAAGCGCGCCGATCTCGAACGCGCTGCCAACTCCCTCGCCGACGCTGTCTCGCAAGCCGAAGTCTTCACCGGCGCCCGCGCCGATTTCGATCTCGGCGTCGTGGACGCACAAATCAAATCCATCACCCAACTTTTCGACATCAAGAACGGCGGCTTCGGGCGCGCCCCCAAATTCCCGCACTCCTCGGCCATCGACCTGATCCTCGAGCGCTACCAGCAAACAAAAGATAAGCATCTCCTCGCCATGGCCGAAACCACTCTCGAAAAAATGGCCCGCGGCGGCGTCTACGACCAGCTCGCCGGCGGCTTCCATCGCTATTCCGTCGACGAACGCTGGCTCGTCCCCCACTTCGAAAAAATGTCCTACGACAATTCCGAGCTCCTGAAGAACTATCTCCACGCATCACTAGTAAGCTCCAAACACGACTGGGAAGCCGCATTCTCTGAAGTTGCAGAGAGAATCGTTCTTTGGGTCAATGAAGTCTTGTCAGACCAGGAAAACGGTGGATTTTACGCTAGTCAGGATGCCGACTATTCGCTCGACGACGACGGCGATTATTTTACCTGGACGCTCGACGAAGCACGGAGCGTGTTGACGCCGGAAGAATCGCGTGTTATCGAGCTGTATTACGACATAGAAGCCCGCGGCGAAATGCACCACAATCTTGCCAAGAACGTGCTTTGGATCGCACACGGTTTTGAGGAAATTGCGCAGAAACTCGGGCGCCATGTCGACGATATTGTCACTATAAAACTACGCGCTGAAACCAAGATGATGAAGGCCCGCCTTGCTCGCCCGACTCCCTTTATCGACAAAACGATGTATGTCTCCTGGAACGCGATGTTTGTTTCCGCGTATCTGGAAGCCTCCAGAACACTGATTGATGACCGAATTGGAGCTGATTGCCGCGCCTTCGCACTCAAAACTCTCGACCGTATGCTGAAAGAAGTCTGGAGCGAAACTCGCGGCTTCGGCCACCGCATCGGTGGCCCCGCCCTTGAAGGCTCGCTCGACGATCAAGTTTTCACCGTCCTCGCCCTTCTCGACGCCTACGAAACCACGCTCGATCCCCGCTATTTCTCCGCCGCGCAAAAAACCATGGACCTCGCCATCGCCCGCTACGGCGATGCCGAAGGCGGCGGCTTCTTCGATCGCCCTTCCGACGCTGCACCCATGGGCGGCCTCGACGTCCGCCGCAAACCCTTCCAGGATTCCCCCACTCCCGGCGCCAATTCCGTCGCCGCCATCGCCCTCGTTCGAATGCACGCCTTCACCGGCGACGACCGCTACCATGCCTTCGCACAAAAAACGCTCGAAGCCTTCGCCGGCATCGCCCCGCAGTACGGCCTCTTCGCCGCCACCTACGGCCTCGCCGCCACGCTCTTCGCGAATCATCCGTTGCAAGTCGTCATCACCGGCGATTCGAACGATCCCACCGCCCAAGCCCTCGAAGCCGCCGCTCACCGCGTCTTCCGCCTAGGCAAATCCGTCCTCCGTTTCAGTTCCTATAAGGGCATCTTCCTGAATCATCTGTCCGGCGCTCTTAAGGAAACGGTGCCTCATCTCTCAGCCGATAAACCCCTCGCCGTAGTCTGCTCCGGCCAAACCTGTCTCCCCCCTACCAGCGACCCCGCGCAACTCATCGCCCTCCTGGAAAACGGCGTCGTCGGCGCCGCCACTTCCTAGACCGTAGCAAGGTCTGCTTGTAGGGGCGCAGCATGCTGCGCCCACACAACCGAGCGTTTCACGCAGACCGCGGCTTGCACGCGGCCGCAAACGAAAAGCGGGCACGATGCTCACGCAACGCGCCCGCCACTTCAGCGGAGTTCAGTTTTTCCTCTACTTCCTTTACATCTGTTTCTTCGGGCGCGACTCTGGCGGCACCAATCCCGACACGCGGTAGTACACCACCAACTGCCCGTAGTGTTCTCCCGAGTGCTCCATGAAGCCATAAGCTAAATCAATCACCCGCACCTGCTGATTCGCGTACGGATCCACGACCAGGGAATTCAACCCAGCATCGCCTTTCGCTTTGATCGCCGCCGCGCCGTCAGCGAAGGATTTCTTCACGTAAGCGGCCACTTCCGCCTTGGTCTTGAGTTTGTCTTTCGAGAAATCTTCCTGGGCGGGCGCCTTCTCGCCCTTCACCGGGTTGGTGAAGAAATAATTCACATCCGCGACGTGCAGGAGTCCCTCCCGGAAGCTGCGCTGCTCCGGATTCGGTTTGAACTCGTACTTGTCCTCAGGGAAGTCCTCCGCCATGGCGGTCAATTTCCGCCCAATGTCATTCCATTGCTCCAGCACCGCTTGCGTCGGACTCACCGCCGCCTTCGGTGGCTCTTTCTTCTTTGCCGCATCCTGCGCCACCGCCGGTAGCACGGCCAACCCAGCCCCCAGCACCAGACTTGCCACCACATTCCACTTCTTCATAAGTTTCCTCCTCCGTTCCGCCCGGAAACCGGACGTTCTCTCCTTCAGACGGTCCAATCTGCCAGGCGTTTCCCCCTATCAAGCTGTACTTGGATTGTCTCGTCCGGCCTTCCGTGGGGGTTCATCTTACGCAGTAACCTGGCCCTCGTCATACCATATTTTCATGTCTCGCATGCTAAACTTGTATTTTAGACTTGGGGGCGCCATCACCGTGAATTGGGGCTTTCTGCTGTTGCGCATCGCCATCGGTTTGAGCATCCTGACGCTGCTCTATCTCTCGCAGCGTTTCTGGTACCGCTCCCTCTGGCGCGTCACCTCGCATTGGGGTCGCTTACCGCTCCGCGTCGGCGCCCGGCTCGCGTACATTGTCCTTCTCCTGCTGGTAATCGTTACTCTGTCTCAAGGTCTGTTCTTCGGTCGCGGAGGCTTCGTCCGCCAAAGCTCCATGATCACGGTTGTTGCCGGCCTCTGGTTTTTCAGCGCGCTCTTCGCTTATCTCGCGGTCAAGGCGGTTCACGGTCTGGAGCGGATCTGGCGTTTGCTGCATGCCGCCGCGAAGAATTCCCCCGCCCCGCCCGCTTCCGCGGCCGCGTCCTCTCACGGTGTTGCCGAGACCGTTCCTGATCCCGGCCGCCGCTACTTTTTCCGCGCCGCCACCGCCGCTGCCGGCGCCGCTCCTTTTCTCACCACCATGTACGGCTTCGCCGCCGAGCGCCTCAACTACCAGGTCCGCCGCATCGAGATTCCCTTGCCCAATTTGCCTGCCGCCCTCGACGGCATGCAGATTGTGCAGATTAGCGACATCCATCTCAGCGGCTACATGTCCCCCAAGCAGCTTCGACGCGCCGTGGATATGGCCAACGATCTCAGCGCCCATCTCGCCGTTGTTACCGGTGATCTCATCACCGGTTCCGGCGATTCCATGGCCGATTGCATCGACGAAATTCGCCGTCTTCACGCGCCCCTCGGCACTTGGGGCTGCAACGGCAACCACGAAATCTACGCCCGCGCGGAAGACGAAGCCGCCTATCTCTACCGGCAGGCGGGCATGAAGCTGCTGCGCCAGGAAAACGCCCAGATTACGTTCAAGGGCGCCTCCTTCAATCTCATCGGCGTTGATTACCAGCGCGAGCGCACTTCCCGCGGCCAGCGCCAGCAGACTCTCGCTGGCGTCGAGCCCCTCGTCCGCCGCGACATGCCCAACATTCTCCTCTCCCACAATCCCAACTCCTTCAATCGCGCCGCCGAACTCGGCATTGAGCTTTCCCTCGCCGGTCACACCCACGGTGGACAAATCCAGGTCGAAATCCTCGACCATCGCCTTAGCCCCGCGCGTTTCATCACCGACTATATCGCCGGCCTCTACCAGCGCCCGCTCTTCGCCCCTGCTCTCAATGAACGTGCTGCTTCGAGCGCTTCCGGCACTCGCGCATTCAGCCCTTCGCTTTTCGCCTCGAATTCGTCTCCCATGGCTCATATCTACGTGAATCGCGGCTTGGGCACGGTCGGCGCTCCAGTACGCCTAGGTGTTCCTCCCGAAATCAGCTTGATTGTCCTCCGCACCGCGTGAGCATTTTTTGCCCCACGCCCTGCCGCCTCGGTATCAGGCGCGATTTCCGTGGAATAAATCTCTCCAATCTTTGGTACTTCCTATGCCGGCTGGATTCAACTTCTTGGGAGCTAACTATTTGTGTCAACTCAGCCTTATTGCAAGCTGGTTGTTCTCAATTCGAATGACCCACAGTAAATACTGCGTCTATTTGTACCGAGCTTGCATCCAACCACCCGAGTCCAGCCGTGCGGAGGCTCGTTCGCGAATGCGTGGGGCGTGTTTCGCTTCGAAAATCTCGCTAAGGAAGAGGATTCACTCATGCAGTTCACAGTAAACTTATTGAAATCTCTCGCTGTATTCACACTTTCGATTTTTCTACTCCCCGCTGCCAGTCAAGCGCAACATTACAAACAAACGAACCTCGTCTCCGACATCGCCGGGATGGCTCCGACCTTCGACCCCAACCTGAAGAATCCCTGGGGTCTCACCCGCTCCTCCACTACACCCACGCGCCCCGGAAGCCCTTGGTGGGTGGGGAACAATAACTCTGGTACTTCCACTCTCTACACGGGAGCTGGCGCCATAATTCCAATTAACGGCACTGGCACCGTCACCGTTCCGCCTCCCAAAGGTTCCACGGCGGGAACTCTGTCAACCCCCACTGGCGTCGTCTTCAATGGCAGCCCCACTGATTTCCTGATCGCTCCCGGCCAATCCGCTGCCTTCATTTTCGCGACGGAAGATGGAACAATCTCCGGCTGGGCTGGCGGGCAGAACGCCGTGCTCAAGGTTGACAACTCCGATAACGGCTCCGCGAATGGCGCCGTCTACAAAGGTGCGACCTCCGGCGAAATCAACGGCAACAAATTTCTCTACGTCACGAATTTCCGTTCCGCCAAAGTCGAAGTCTATGACACGAATTTCAAGCCCGTGCACTTCGATGAAGATGCTTTCGAAGCCGAGGGAGTCCCTCACGGCTTCGCGCCCTTCAACGTGCAGAACGTCGGCGGCACGCTCTTCGTGACCTACGCTAAGCAGGACGCCCCCCGGCACGATCCCGTCGGCGGTGATGGTCTCGGCTTCGTCGAGCTTTTCACTCCCTCCGGCAAGCACATTGGCCACCTCGAGCACGGCGACTGGTTCAACGCTCCCTGGGGCGTTGTGTGGACCACTCGCGATTTCGGCGAGTTCAGCAACGCCATTCTCGTCGGCAATTTCCGCAGCGGATGGATCGCCGCCTTCAACGGCTTCACCCACAAATTCATCGGCTGGGTGAGGAACGCCGACGACTCGCTCGTGACCATCGACGGTTTGTGGTCGCTCACTTTCGGAAATGACGCGACAGCGGGACCGGCTAACACTTTGTTCTTCACTGCCGGCATCAACAACGAAACCGACGGCCTCTTTGGTACTCTCACTCCCCTCGACGGCCTCGACGGCGACGAAGAGTAAAATCGCGCGATTCTCTCTGCTTGTTGTTTACGCTAGAAGAAACGGCAGAGGCGCTTGCGTCTCTGCCGTTTTTCGTCCAGAAACAACCAAAGAATCTCTTCCCCTCGACTTTCTTCCTTCCGTTCGAATCTGCACCACATTCCTGTGAGAGCGGATGAATGTTAAGATTTCTCGCGTTCCATAGATCACACCGTGACCATCAAGGAAAAAAACTATTGGCTCGACACCGTGACCGCGCCGCCGGCGCAATCGGCCCGCGAATTGCCGGACACCATCGATGTCGCCGTCGTCGGTGGTGGTTTCTGCGGACTTTCCGCTGCGCGCACGCTTGCGAAACGCGGCGTGAACGTCGCAGTGTTCGAATCGGAAACTTTCGGCTGGGGCGCCAGCTCCCGCAACGGCGGCATGGTTCTCACCGGAATGAAGCTGCCCGCGCCCACGCTCATCAAACGCTATGGCAGGGATGCCGTGCGCAAAATGTACGCGGCCTCGCTCGATACCATCGATTGCGTCGAGCGCATCGTGCGCGAAGAGAACATCGACTGCAATTTCTCGCGCTGCGGCCACCTGGAAGTGGCCTGCAAGCAATCGCACTTCGATGGCTACGAAGAATCCGCCGCGCTCGCCAAGCGCGAATTCCATCACGAACTGCGCATCATTCCGAAAAATGAGCTGCGCGGCGAAATCGGCTCGGACATTTATTTCGGCGGAATGGTGGACGAAACCAGCGCCGGACTGAATCCAGCGCGGTACGTCGCCGGGCTTGCGCTCGCGGCACGGCGCGCTGGCACCTGTCTCCACGATCACACGCGCGTCACCTCCATCCAGCCGAAGTCAAACAGCGGCGCGCGCCAATTCCGCGTGCAAACTTCAAAAGGCGCGGTAACGGCGCGCGAAGTGCTTCTCGCCAGCGGCGCTTACACGACCGAAGCCACTCCAGCGCTGCGAAAAAAAATCATTCCCATCGGCTCGTACATCATCGCCACGGAAGTTTTGCCCGACGATCTGGCGCGCGAGCTCAGTCCGCGCAACCGCATGATCTACGACTCCAAACATTTTCTCTACTACTACCGCCTCACGCCGGACAATCGCATGCTCTTCGGAGGCCGCGCCGCCTTTTTTCCTGAAACCGAAAACACCGTGCGCCAGAGCGCCGAAACTCTCCGCCGCGGCATGATCGGCGTTTACCCGCAGCTGCGCGGCGCCAAAGTCGAATTCGCTTGGGGCGGCACGCTCGATTTCACGCTGGACGTGATGCCGCACGCCGGAAAAATCGGCGGCATGTATTTCGCCGCGGGCTTCGCCGGCCACGGCGTCGCCGCCGCAACCTGGTTCGGCGAGAAGCTCGCCGGCCTCATTTGCGGCGATCCCAATGACATTCCCTTCGACGGCATCAAGTTTCCCGCCGCCCCGCCCGGCCTGCGCAGCGGCAACACCTGGGCGCTTCCTCTTGCCGGCGCGTGGTACAGAATCCTTGATTTCTTTACCTAGCGCGATCCTTAGTTCTCAGTTGTCAGTCCTCATCTAAGCCAAAGGAATCAGTCATCTTCAACTCTTTTTTCTTCCTACTGAGAACTGGCCGCTGACAACCGCTGACAACCGCTGACAACCTTTCCTTACTTCCTTACCTTCTTACCTCCTCCTCTTATCATCTTCATTCCTCCAAACATCAGCGGCCCCAGCAGCACCGGCACCGGCCCCCACTTCCGCGCGAAGGGATCGCTCCCCGCCAGCGCGACCACGCTCATCACCAGCGGCGCCACGATCACATAGAGCATCCCGGCGCGGCCCCAGGGAATCCGAAACGGCCGCGCCAAGTCCGGCTGCGTCTTGCGCAACCGCCACGAGGCAAGCACCGTCAGAACTGTTACGCCGATGCGCAGCCAAACATAGACAGTCAAGAGCTGCACCATCGTCTTCTGCGCCAGCAGCGCATAGATAATCGACGACACGAGGATGGCGATCCACGGCGTGCCGTAGCGCGGATGGCGTGCTGAAAGCGCCTCGGGGAGATAGCCGTCCTCCGCCATCGTCGAGGGCATGCGCGTGCTCGTCAGCACCGTGGCGTTCAGCAGCGAAAGATTGGTGACCAGCGCCGCGATCGTCATCGCAAAACCCAGCCAAGGCCCGCCGATCAGCCGCGCGGCGTCGGAAAAATACCCGGTGTGCCACTTCTGCCAGTCGCCGAGTGCCGCGAGCGAGAACATCGTCGGCAGAAAGTACGTTGCCATCGAAAGCGGCACGACGATGGCCAGCGCGATCGGATAATTCCGCTGCGGACTTTCCACTTCTTCCGCCACGCTGGACACTTGTTCGTACCCGGAATAGAGCCACAAGCCAAGCGCCAGCCCCGCGCCGAACACCTGGAACGGCGGAACGTGCGGCGGCACCAGCGGCGTGAACGGATTGTGCTGCCACTTCGTCGCCGCGATCACGCACAGCGCCGCGACCACCAGCAGCACGAAAATTGACATCGCCGTGGACACCGCCCCAACCATTTGGATGCCCCGCACGTTGATCCACGCCATCACGCCTATGACGAGCACGCTCACCAGGTGGTGCTTCCATCCCACAATCGCCGGAAAATAAAAGCTCAGGTAGTCCGTCGCCAGCACCGCGTAAGCCGCCGCCAGCAGAAACGAAGCGCTCCAGTTCCACCACCCCGCCTGGAATCCCCAGAAGTCGCCGAAAGCCGCCCGCACCCACCGGTAGAATCCCCCCTCCACGGGAATCGCCGTGGTCAGCTCCGCCGCCACCAGCGAAACCGGAATGCACCAGAAAAACGGAATGAACAAGTGATAGAGCAGCGTCAACCCCGGCCCGCTCGTCGTCACCATGTCCTCAAGCCCAAACGGCCCGCCCGTCGCGTATGCGTACATCACGAAGACAAAGGGAAGCAGACTGGCTTTGCGCAATACTGCGCGTGTGGCGCTGGGTTTGCTGACGTTGGGAGAATTGGCGGAAATGTTCGCTGGCCTCGTTTGCATCCAGATGGCGGATTTGTTGGGCAGAGGGTAGCGCATTGAGCTGGACGATGGGAAGGGCAGACGGGTTTCTCAGCATACTGGTTTGAGGCCAGCCAACTGTTGGCGCGGCTAGAAGCGCGGTTCTGAAGACCCGCCAATACGGGGAATTCGCACGACTGACGGTTTGTTCTCTTATGTCGATGCAGTTTCGGTGCGGAGGCGGGCTATGACCAGGCGGATTTCTTCGTAGGGGATTTCGGGCGGGAGAGCTTCCTTGAGGGGCTTCAGGCGGTCCATTCCCAACTTATGGCAGGCCGCGGCGATTTGGTTGTAGCGTTCCGCGGGCAACCAGTTAGGCTGGAATTCGGCATCGCCCCGTTCGATCATGTCGGCGACCAGCGAGACGACCGAACGCAGGGTGCGTGCGCGGATTTGGGCGATTTCTTCGAAGGTGCGGCCCTCTTCAAGTAGGCGCTGAGTTTCTTTGGCGGGGGAGGATGCTTTTCGCTTGCCTTCGTCGCTGGCGCGCTCGCCCTGGTGAAAGCGGCGCAGCGCGGCAAGAACTTGTTTGCCAAAAACTCTCGTCTTCTTTTCCCCGAATCCGGGTACTCGTCCGAGGCTTTGCAAATCCTTCGGCTTCAAGCGGCAAAGATCATCCAACGTCGTATCCCACATCACGCTGGATGCCCCAATGCCCATTTCTCTCGCAGTGTTGCGACGCCACTCGCGCAGGTATTCTTTCAACTCAATGTGGGTTGAGGTCGAAAGTGTGGGCGCGGTGGGACGCGGCACGGCCAATTGCGGTGCGAGAGCGTACGTTGCTTGCGGCTTGCGTGTCGCGTCGCGCCTTCTTCGTGGCGATTGCAGCTCGATTTCCAGCCAGTCGGGCGTGGCCGCGCAGGCGTCGCAATTGCCGCAGGAGTCCCACTTGGGAGTTTCGCCGAAGTGGCGGCAGACGTCGCGTTGGCGGCAGTCATTGGATTGCACGAAACGCTCGACTTCGTGGTAACGCTGCCAAGCGCGTTCCTTTTCACCGGGGTCCTCGATTTTGCCGATGAAGTAGGCGTGCAAGCCGGTGTCCTTTTTTTGCCAGAAGAGGAAGCAATCGGCCGGAAGCGCGTCACGTCCGGCGCGCCCCGCCTCCTGGTAGAACTGCTCGACGCTCTTCGGGAGCGAGAGATGAATCACCGCTCGTACGGCCGCTTTATTGATTCCGAGCCCGAAAGCCATGGTGCCGACCATGACGCGCACTTCATCGGCCATCCATTTTTCCTGGTTCTCGCGCCGCGCGGCGCTCTCCATCTGGCCGTGATAACCAATGGCGGCGATGCCGTTTTCCTCAAGGAAGTCGACAGTGTCACCAACGCGGGCGATGGTGGGGGCGTAGACGATGATGCTCCCGTCGGATACGTGCTTTACGGCGCGGAGGAGGAGTTCATTTTGCGAGCGCGCGTCGCACTGGCGGACGATGTAGCGCAGATTGGGGCGGCGAAAGCTGGCGATGTGCTTGTAGGGATCGCGCAGACGGAGCTGCTCGATGATATCGTGCCGGACGCGCCGGGTGGCGCTGGCGGTGAAAGCGGCGATGGGGCGGTCGGGGAAAAGCTCGCGGAGACGGCTTAGCTGGCGATATTCGGGACGAAATTCATGTCCCCACTCGGAAATACAATGGGCCTCGTCGATGGCAAAGAAGGAGATGGGGAGGCGCTTCAGCCAGTCCACGGTGCTGCTGAGCGCGATGCGCTCCGGCGACAAATAGAGCAACTGGTATTTGCCGGTTGCGGCGTATTGAAGTATGTGAGAGCGTTCGCCATGGGGAGTGGCTGCGTTCAAGCAGGCAGCAGAAATTCCCATTTGCAGGAGTTGCGCGACCTGGTCGTGCATCAAGGCGATCAACGGGGAGATGACGACTGCGGTGGTGGCGTTGAGGACCGCGGGCAATTGATAGCAGAGCGATTTGCCGCCGCCGGTGGGCATGACGACGCAGGCGTCGCGGCCTGCGGCGATGCTCCTGACAACGTTTTCCTGGCCGGGGCGGAAGGATTCGTAGCCCCAGTAGCGATGCAAAGCCTCCGAAAAGGTGCCGGTTACTTGCTCTGGGAGGTCTCGTTCGGCCATCGGAGGCGCTGGAGTTGCCATTGTACTCTCTCCCGCCCGCGGTGGTGACCGCGCGCCGTGGAGCAAGGCCAAGCGCGAGGCGGGTCGCAATTATTCGCTTTTATTTCGCCAACTGTCAAATGCAAATTTTGATATGGCCGCGTCGCTTCGAATCGCAAGTTCTCTCCCATGTATAATCCTGCCTCGCTATGAGCGATTCGAAAAAGCCGCAGGCGATGCCAACAGGACCGGAGCGCGAGCTGCAGATTTATGCGCAAGGCCTTGCGGGCGGAAAACCGTCTGTTCCCGTGCGGCTGGAATTGCTGGAGCAAAAGGCCAAGGAAATTTTGGCGCCACGGGCGTACGACTATGTGGCGGGCGGGGCGGGCGGCGAAGAGACGATGCGCGCCAACCGCGAAGCGTTCTACCGGTGGAGGATCGTGCCGCGGATGCTGCGCGAAGTTGCGAAGCGCGACTTGAGCGTGGAGGTGCTTGGCGTGCCATTGCCGGCGCCGGTTCTGCTGGGCCCAATCGGTGTGCAGGAAATCATTCACGCCGACGCGGATGTGGCGAGCGCGCGGGCGGCGGCATCTCTGGGACTGCCGTTTGTGCTGAGCACGATGTCGAGCCGCACGATGGAGGAGGTTGCGCAATCGGCGGCGAAGGTAGCGGCGTCGCCGCGGTGGTTCCAACTGTATTGGGGGAAGAATCCGGAGTTGACGGCCAGCATGTTGCAGCGCGCGGAACGCGCGGGATACTCGGCGTTGGTGGTGACGCTGGACACGCATTCGCTGGGCTGGCGCGAGCGGGACCTTCAGCATGGATACCTGCCATTTATGCTGGGGCAGGGGCTGGCGAACTATTTCAGCGATCCGGTTTTTCGCGGGCTGCTGGCGCAGCCGCCGGAGCAGAATCGGATGGCCGCGATTCAATTGTGGGGCAGCTTGTTTTCGAATCCGGCGCTGACTTGGAAGGACATCGGATTTCTGCGGGAGCACACGCGAGTTCCGATCCTCCTTAAGGGGATTGTGCATGCCAACGATGCGGCCCGGGCGCTGGACGCCGGGGCGGACGCGATTATCGTTTCGAATCACGGCGGGCGGCAGGTGGATGGCGGCATTGGCGCGCTGGAGGCGTTGCCGGGTGTGGTGCGCGAAGTGAATGGGCGCGTGCCGGTGCTGTTTGACAGCGGGATTCGGCGCGGTGCGGACGTTTTCAAGGCGTTGGCGCTTGGCGCGCGCGCCGTGCTGCTGGGGCGGCCTTATATGTGGGGACTGGCGGTGGCTGGCGAAGAAGGCGTGCGGGATGTTTTGCTGAATCTGGTGGCTGATCTGGACTTGACGCTGGGGCTCAGCGGGTACACGTGCTGCCGCGAACTGGATGCTTCCGCGCTGTGCCGGAGTGAATTGGCCTAACTACCGCGCTGACTATTCGATTGGCGCTTGCGCAAGAGGGGCGCAGCATGCTGCGCCCCTACAAAGAAAATTCGCTTAGCGTCGCGGGAAGCAGCTAGCTTAAGAGCCCGCAAGGCGAAGTTGCCGCCTCCATCCGCAGGTGCCATAATTCCATTTCAAACCGCGGGTTCGGGGTTCGCAACGGTTGTTTCCGCCGCGAAGCCTGGGCTGCCGTTTCTGAGGGGGTTTTATGGGACTGCGCGATAGCTGGATTGAAAAGCGGGAAGCGGCGGTGGCCGGGGCGAATGGAAGCAGGAACGTCTCGCAGATGCATCTGGCGCGGCAGGGCGTTATCAGCGAGGAGATGCAGTACGTCGCCAAGCGCGAAAAATTGGAGCCGGAGTTGGTTCGCAGCGAAGTGGCGCGCGGGCGGATGATCATTCCCGCCAACGTGAATCACCGCAACCTGGAGCCCATGGCCATCGGCATCGCGAGCAAGTGCAAGATCAACGCGAACATCGGGAACTCCTCCACCAGCTCAAATATCGATGAAGAATTGAAGAAGCTGCATCACGCCGTGCATTACGGCGCAGACACGGTGATGGACCTTTCCACGGGCGGAGACATTCCCGTGATTCGCAAGGCCATTATTGACGCATCGCCTGTGCCGGTGGGAACCGTGCCGGTGTATGAGGCGATTTCGCGAGTGCGGCGGCCGGAAGATTTGACCATCGGGCTGATGCTGGAAGTGATTGAGGAGCAGGCCGAGCAAGGCGTGGATTACATGACGATTCACGCCGGCGTGCTGCGCGAGCATGTGCCGTTCGTGCGCAAGCGAATCACCGGCATCGTGAGCCGCGGTGGTTCCCTGATGGCGCACTGGATGGAGCATCACAAGAAGCAGAATTTCCTTTACGAGAACATCGAGGAAATCTGCAAGATTTTCCAGAAGCACGACGTGAGCTTTTCGTTTGGCGACGGCTTGCGTCCTGGAT
>Ga0307479_10001474_pt1 | contig 21401 bp, 21 predicted proteins | sample atmos_gasesECM4C_FD_203743 | JGI IMG/M metagenome (GOLD analysis project Ga0307479, IMG submission 203743) | Hardwood forest soil microbial communities from Morgan-Monroe State Forest, Indiana, United States - atmos_gasesECM4C_515 | ecosystem: Environmental > Terrestrial > Soil > Temperate...
CGTCTTCTTCAGCAACACGCTCGCGTCGTTGACGAGGTAGCGGGTAGGGAAGTTATCGCTCCCGTCGACGATCAGGTCGTAGTCCTTGAAGATCTCGATGATGTTGTCGCGCGTGAGCCGGGTCTGGTACGGGATCACCTTGACGTCCGGATTGAGGTCCTCGAGCGTCTGCTTGGCCGAGTCGACCTTCGGCTGGCCGATCCGCTTGCTGTTGTGCAGGATTTGCCGCTGCAGGTTGCTCTCGTCCACGACGTCAGAGTCGAGGATGCCGATCGTGCCGACGCCGGCCGCCGCCAGGTAGTACGCCGCCGGCGAGCCCAGCCCACCGGCGCCGATGATGAGCACCTTGGAGTCCAGCAGCTTGAGCTGCCCCTCCTTCCCCACCTCGGGAATCAGGACGTGGCGGCTGTATCGCTTCTGCTGTGCCGGCGTCAGCTCGCGCGGCACAACGAAGTTCAGGCCGGCGTCCTTCCAGGCGCCGAACCCGCCCTTGAGTGAGGTGACGTTCTTGTAGCCCATTTGCTGGAGCGTCTCGGCCGCAAACGCCGAGCGGTTTCCGCCCGCGCAGTAGGCGACGACCGGAGTCTCGTAGTCGGGCACGTACTGCTCCACCCGTGACTCGAGGTAACCGCGTGGGATGTGAATCGCGCCGGGAATGATCCCCTGCTCGACCTCGTCCTGCTCCCGGACGTCGATCAGCACCGGCTTCACGATGCCGTCTGTGGCAGCCTCCAGCTCTCGGACGTCGACTTCACGGATCCGTGACTTGACATTTTTGAGCAGCTCGCGATAACTGGCCATTGTCTTCTTAGTCTACCCGCGGTCGGCCGAATTCATTCCCTATATGGTCGTCGGGGTCCGAGCCGTCTCCAGCCGGGCCACGATGGCGTCGGCGACCTGGCTGGTCCCGACCGCGCTCGGATCGTTGCGGTCGGCCTTCATGTCATAGGTGACGTACCGTCCCTCCCGGATGGTCTCGGCGATAGCGCCCTCCAGCATGTTGGCGGCGTAGGTCTCCCCCAGGTGGTGCAGCATCATGACGCCGGACAGCATCATCGCCATCGGGTTGATCTTGTTGGCGCCGGCATACTTTGGCGCGCTGCCGTGGGTAGCCTCGAAGAGGGCGATCTCGTCACCCAGATTGGCCCCCGGCGCAAGTCCGAGACCGCCCACCAGGCCGGCGGCCAGATCGGACAGGATGTCGCCGTAGAGGTTGGGCATCACGATCACGTCGTATTCGCGCGGGTTCTGCACCAGCTGCATCGACATGTTGTCGACGATGCGGTCATTGAACTGGATGTCGGGATGCTCCTTGGCGATCTCCTCGGCGACCTGCAGGAACAGGCCGTCGGTGAACTTCATGATGTTGGCCTTGTGGACGGCGGTGACCTTGCGACGGCCGTGCGAGCGCGCGTAGTTGAAAGCGAAGTTGACGATCCGCGCGCTGGCCGTCACCGAGATCGGCTTGATGCTCAGGCCTGAGTCGGCCCGGATCGGCTTACCGGTCGCGGCACTGATCTCTTTGATCATGCGTTCCGTCTCCGGCTTGCCTTCCTGGAACTCGATCCCGGCGTAGATGTCTTCGGTGTTCTCGCGCACGATGACGAGGTCGATATTGTCGTAGCGGGAGCGCACCCCGGGATAGCTCTTGCAGGGCCGGACCAGCGCGTAGAGGTCGAGCTCCTTGCGCAGGGCGACGTTGACCGACCGAATGCCCTTGCCGATCGGCGTTGTCAGCGGTCCCTTGATTGCCACTTTGTTGCGGCGGATCGACTCCAGGACGTGCTCCGGCATCGGAGTGCCGTATTTCTCCATCACGCCGAGGCCGGCGTTCTGGACATCCCAATCGAACTGGACGCCCGTCGCCTCGAGCACTCGGCGGGTCGCCTCACTGACTTCCGGACCGACCCCGTCGCCCGGGATCATGGTTACGCGGTGCACAGCCAAAACGCCACTCATGGTATCAGCGGCCCGTTGTTTATCCTTACTAATGTGTCGCAGGTCGGGCTGCAAAGCAGCCCATTCGAAACCCGGGCGCAGAGTCCAATCGCCCAGGCCAATTACAAACTCTGGATCGAGCACGCACGCGCCGAGAATCGACGCGAGCTGGAGCGGCTGGTCGCCACCCTGCATGAGGACTGCGAGTACGAGGTGGTCCCGCTTGGGCAGCACTGGCGCGGCAAGGCTGAGGTCCGCGAGTTCTACCGCGGCCTGTGGCGCGGGATCCCCAACGTCAAGCTGACGCTGCTGAACCGGATCGACGCCGAGGACTGCATCGTCGAGGAGTCGGAGGTCTACGGCCGGATGGAGGGTCCGCTCTTCGGCGTCGAGCCAAGTGGCCGAGAGCTCCGCTATCGGGTCGTCATCTTCTTCCCCGTGCGCGACGGGCTATTTACCGGCGAGCGCGTGTACTTCGACGTCGCCGAATTCGCCCGCCAGGTGCCGGCCGCCCGGGCGCTGCTCGGATGAGGATCGGCGTCCCGAAGGAAAGCCTTGCCGGCGAGCGACGTGTCGCCCTCGTTCCGGAGGCGGCCCGTGGCCTGGTCAAGGGCGGCCTCGAGGTCACGATCGAGGCAGGGGCCGGCGCATCGGCCTTCTTCAGCGACGCGACCTACATGGATGCCGGAGCCAGGGTGACGGACGCGGCCACCGCCCTGGGCAGTGACGCGGTTCTCAAAGTCCAGCCCCCCACCCCCGACGAAGTCGGCCGGCTGCGCGCCGGCGCGGTGCTGATCAGCTTCCTGCAGCCCGCTACCAATGCGGACGTGGTCGCGGCGCTGGCGAAACAGAAAGTGAGTGCCTTCAGCCTCGACCTGGTGCCCCGCATCAGCCGGGCGCAGAGCATGGACGCGCTGTCCTCGCAGGCCGGTATTGCGGGTTACAAGTCGGTGCTGATCGCCGCCAATCACCTGCCGAAGTTCTTTCCCTTGCTGATGACGGCAGCGGGCACCGTGGCCCCCGCCCGGGTGCTCGTGATGGGCGCCGGCGTTGCCGGGCTGCAGGCGATCGCGACCTCGCGCCGGCTGGGGGCGGTGGTGGAAGCCTACGACGTACGGCCGGCGGTTAAAGACGAGGTCCATAGCCTGGGTGCCACCTTTCTGGAGCTACCGCTCGAGGCCCAGGAGGGCACCGGCGGCTACGCGCGCGAGCAGTCGGAGGACTTCCTTCGCCGGCAGCGCGAACTGATCGGTGACCGGGTGGCCGCCTCGGACGTCGTGATCACGACCGCGGCCATCCCCGGGCGCAAGGCGCCCATCCTCGTCACCGCGGACATGGTTCGCCGAATGCGTCCCGGCTCGGTGATCGTCGATCTCGCGGCGGAGACGGGCGGCAACGCTGAGTTGACCAAACCCGGCGAAATCATCGAGGTCGGCGGCGTCACGATCGATGGCACTCGCAACCTGCCGAGCACGATGCCGGTGCATGCCAGCCAGCTGTACAGCAAGAACGTCTCGACCCTGTTGCTGCTGCTGGTCAAAGACGGCGCGATCAAGCTGGACTTCAACGACGAGATCGTCAAGGGCGCCTGCGTGACGTACGACGGCGGCATCGTGAACGCGCGCGCCAAAGAGCTCGTGGAGGCCGCCCCCAAGTGACCGACACCAGCCTGCTGAACGAGTTCACCGTCTTCGTCCTGGCCATCTTCATCGGCTTCGAGGTCATCTCAAAGGTGCCCACGATTCTCCACACGCCCCTAATGTCGGGGACGAACGCCATCCACGGCATCATCCTGGTCGGCGCCATCCTGATCGCGGCCACCGCGCGCGACCCACTGCAGATCGTTCTCGGCCTGGTCGCCGTCATCCTGGCCACCATCAACGTGGTGGGTGGGTTCGTCGTGACCGACCGGATGCTGGAGATGTTCAAGGGACGTCAACCGGCCAAACCAGCACAGACGGCGCCGCCCGAGAAGACCGCCGGATGACCGTCTGGGTTTCGCTCGCTTATCTCGTCGCTGCCGTTCTGTTCATCTTCGGCCTCATCGAGTTGAGTTCGCCGAAGAGCGCACGACGCGGCAACCAGGTCGCGGCGGTCGGCATGGTGATTGCCCTTGGGGCGACGATTCCTCTCTTGCATTTCACCACGGCGGGAATCGTGATCACGATCATTGGCATCCTGATTGGCGTCCCCATCGGGGCCATCGGCGCTCGCCAGGTGAAGATGACCGCGATCCCGCAGATGGTGGCGCTGTTCAACGGGGTGGGAGGTGGGGCCGCCGCCGTCGTCGCCGTTTCCGAACTCCTCCTGAAGGGATCGCATCCAGCATTCGCCGTCGCCTTCCCCAGCGTCTTCAGCATCGTGATCGGCTCCGTGTCCTTCGCGGGCAGCTTGATCGCATTCTCGAAGCTGCAGGCCCTATTGACGGGAACGCCGATCACCTATCCGGGTCAGCAGATCGCCAACGGGGTGCTGGCCCTGGCGATCGTCGCCCTGTCCGTCTACCTGATCGCGATTGCCTCGACCCCGATCATCTTCGTGCCGCTGCTGATCCTCGGCCTCGTCCTGGGCGTGGCATTCGTGCTCCCGATCGGCGGGGCGGATATGCCGGTCGTGATCTCCATGCTGAATGCGTTCACCGGCCTGGCGGTGGCGGCGAGTGGCTTCGTACTCGGGAACTTTGCCCTGATCGTGGCGGGCACGCTGGTGGGCGCCTCGGGCACGCTCCTGACCAAGCTGATGAGTGATGCCATGGGCCGGTCGCTCGGCAACGTCCTGTTTGGCGCCTTCGGTACCGTCACAGCCGGTCCCGCCGGCGCGACCAGCGCCGAAGGAAAATCCGTGCGCTCTGGGACGCCGGAAGACATCGGCACGCTGCTCGCTTACTCGCGCAAAGTAATCATCGTCCCGGGCTACGGGCTCGCCGTCGCCCAGGGCCAGCACGCGGTGAAGGAACTCGCCGACGAGCTGGAGAAGCGTGGCGTCGAGGTCGAGTACGCGATCCACCCGGTCGCCGGTCGGATGCCGGGACACATGAACGTCCTCCTCGCTGAGGCGAACGTCCCCTACGAGCAGCTCAAGGAAATGGACCAGATCAACGACGAGTTCAAATCAACCGACGTGGCGCTGGTGGTGGGGGCCAACGACGTCGTGAATCCGGCAGCCGAAAACTCCCCGGGCAGCCCGATTTACGGAATGCCGATTCTCAATGCCGACCAGGCGAAGAACATCGTCTTCATGAAGCGCAGCATGCGGCCGGGGTTCGCCGGCATCGACAACGAGCTGCTCTACGACCCCAAGACGGTCATGCTCTTCGGCGACGCCAAGGACTCGCTGCTGAAGCTGGTCGCCGCCGTGAAAGCCGCCTGAATACTCCCTCCCCCTCTGGGGAAGCAGCCCAGAACCCCTCCCCCTCTGGGGGAGGGCAGGGTGGGGGCTCTACTCCCCGGGTTTCAGCTCGAGCGCCAGCGAATTGATGCAGTAGCGCTCGCCGGTCGGGGCCGGGCCGTCGTTGAACACGTGCCCGAGGTGCGACCCGCAGTTCTTGCAGAGGACTTCGGTCCGGCGCATGAACAGGCTGTTGTCGGCGCGGAGCTCGACCGCCTCCAGGTTGGCCGGCTCGTAAAAGCTGGGCCACCCAGTGCCCGATTCGAACTTGGTCTTGGAACTGAACAGCTCGGCGCCGCAGGCGGCGCAACAATAAGCGCCGTCGGCCTTGGTATGGACGTACTTGCCCGTGAACGGTCGCTCCGTTCCCTTGCGTCGCAGAACGTCGTACTGCTCCGGGGTTAGCTCCGCCCGCCATTCCTCATCGGTCTTCGAGATCTTGGTGCTCACGCTCCGAGTGTACCCAGATTGCTGCCGTTTTAGTTAGTGCTGCTTAGCGACGCCGAACCGACCGTTCCGGTGGTGGCGTTAACGACGACGTAGGCCTCGTTCGAGCTCCATCCGCCCTGGGCCGGAGCCCGCAGGTGCAAGATCCACGCGGCGTCCGCATGGCACAGCCAGGACGGAGCCTGCAGCCTGACGATGAGACAAGCGGAGCGAGACTCCGAGCCAATCAGGTTCCCGCGGTCATCGTAGATCTTGTCGGGCGCTGGATCATAGCGAGCCGACACGAGCGTGTAGCCGGTCACGTTGGCGTTCATTTGCTGGAGCTGCCTGACGGCGATAACTGTTGCGTCTTTTTCCGAAATATGGGGGCGAAGCGCCTGCACAATCAGGCCGCCGCCCACCACAACAAGGACCAGCAGGGCCGCCACGCTCGCCGTGACCGCGAGGCGCCGTGATCTCATGATCGAGGGCCGAGGGCTGGAAGTGGACCGGCTTTTTCCCAGGCTCTGGTACGGACATTCCGGAACCGAGCAGTTTTGGAGAAGCGTGTTACGGCGCAAGCCCAGCACACTGGTCGGCATGGAAAATAACACCTCTCTCACGCGAGCGCTACTTGCTTGTGGCGTCGTGGCCGCACCGTTATGGATCCTCATCGTCTTACTCCAGATGCTCATCCGGCCCGGATTCGACCTCAGACGCCACGCGATCAGCGTGCTCAGTAATGGCGACCTTGGATGGCTTCAGGTCACCAACTTCATCGTCGCCGGCGTCCTCATGGTCGCAGCTGCGTTTGGCACCCGCCGCGCCCTGCATCCCGGCGGAGGCGGAACGTGGGGGCCACGCCTGCTCGGCGCTGTCGGCCTTGGGCTGATCGGTGCCGGAATCTTCAGTGCTGATCCGATGAACGGTTTCCCGCCCGGAACGGCGTCGAGCACGGGCCAGATTTCATGGCATGGTGGCTTGCATTTCCTCTTCGCGTCCATTGCCTTCGTGTCACTGATCATCGTCAGCACCACCGTGTTCGCTCGCTGGTACAGCGCCCGGCACGAGAGGGGCTGGATGATCTATTCGATCGTCGTGGCCGTGTACTTTCTGGTCGCCTGGGTCGCCCTCATCGTCACCGGTACGAGCAATGGAGCCGTCTCTGTCGCCTTCGCCCTCGCCGTTGTCCTCACCTGGCTCGGGGTCAGCCTCCTATCGTTTCGACTGACTCGGCAGGTCTAACTTGGGAGAGTGCCGAGGGCCGGAATCGAACCGGCGACACCATGATTTTCAGTCATGTGCTCTACCGACTGAGCTACCTCGGCACGAGTCGGTATTCTAATGGGCTTCACGGCCCGCAGGCACCTCATCTTGAATACGCCTGGCGGGTCCCTGCCGCCCGGCCGGGTTACAATCGCCGCAAGGAAGGGCCCGTAACATGAGCAACCGACGCAAGGGGCGTCAGAAATGATGACCACCACGGGCGATAGCGGGTCCCGCGAGGAATTGACGACCGAGCTGGCCACCCTCGATCGCCAGCTCCGGGATCTTTCCGCCCAGTGGGAGACCGTGGAACGAACGATCACGGAAAAGGTGCGCAGGCGTCGAGAGCTGATCGCCCTCCAGGCGGAGTCGAATGAGGACCACGCCGCCGAGATCGACCGGCTGCAATCCGACGTGTACGCGCTGCGCGACCGGCTCGACCAGTTGCGCGATTCGCACCTCGATTTCAGCGCGCTCTACCGGATCCTCCAGCAGGGTCGGACGTAGAAACGAACCGCTAGCCGGAGGTCTCTTCTCTAGCCGCTTCGCTCTTGGCGCGGCGATCGATCTCGGTGACGACCGCCGGATCGGCCAGGGTGGTCGTGTCGCCCAGCGGTCGGTTCTCGGCGACATCGCGCAACAGCCGGCGCATGATTTTGCCCGACCGGGTCTTTGGAAGCTCGGGCGTGAAAACGATATTGGCTGGGGCGGCGATCTTTCCTATTTTCTTGGCGACGTGGGCGCGCAGCTCGGCCAGCATCGCGGGCGACCCCTCCGCGCCTCCCTTGAGGGTGACGAAGGCGACGATCGCCTGTCCGGTTTGCTTGTCACTGCGGCCGGCGACGGCCGCTTCCGCCACCTTGGGGTGATCGACCAGCGCGCTCTCCACCTCAATCGTCGAAATCCGGTGGGCGCTCACGTTCATGACGTCGTCCACTCGACCCAGCAGCCAGAAGTCGCCGTCCTCGTCAATGCGCGCGCCGTCTCCGGCGAAGTAGGCGTCCTTGAACTTGCTCCAGTACGTCTGGACATAGCGATCGTGGTCCTTGAAGATCCCGCGCAGCATGGCGGGCCACGGACGTTTGATGACCAGGTACCCGCCCCCGCCGGGGCCCACCTCTTCCCCTACGTCGTTGTAGACGGCCGCGTCCAGCGTCGGGAATGGCTTGGTCGCCGAACCCGGCTTGAGGGTCGTCACGCCTGGCAGCGGTGTGATCAGGATCATCCCGGTCTCCGTCTGCCACCAGGTGTCCACCACCGGGGTTCGGCCGCCGCCGATGTTGTCCCGATACCAGATCCATGCTTCGGGGTTGATCGGCTCGCCCACACTACCCAGCAGGCGGAGCGAGCTGAGGTCGTGTTTTCTGGCGTACTCCGGCCCCCACTTCATGTGGGTGCGGATCGCGGTGGGCGCCGTGTAGAGGACGTCCACCCTGTAGCGCTCGACGATTGACCACCAGCGGTCTCGGTCGGGGAAATCGGGCACGCCCTCGTAGATGACGCTTGTCGTGCCGTTGCAGAGCGGGCCGTACACGATATAGCTGTGCCCGGTCACCCAGCCGATATCGGCGGCGCACCAGTACACCGAGTTGGGCTTGATGTCGAAGATGTAATAGTGGGTCGTCGCCGTGCCCACCAGGTAGCCCGCCGTGGTGTGGACGATGCCCTTCGGCTTGGCGGTCGTCCCACTCGTATAGAGCAGGTAGAGCAGGTCCTCGGCGTCCATCTGCTCGCACGGACAGGCCTTCGGGTCGGTGCTCTCGTCCTTGACCAGGTCGTGCCACCAGAGATCGCGGCCAGCCTTCATGGCGGTGTTGCTAGGCGTTCGGCGCAACACGATGGACTTCATGACTCTGGGAGACAGCTCCAGGGCGGCATCGGCGTTCTGCTTCAGCGGAACGACGTTGCCCTTGCGCAAGCCCTCGTTTTGGGTGATTAGCAACTCGCACTCCATGTCGTTCAGCCGCCCGGCAAGCGCATCGGCGCTGAATCCACCGAAGACGACGGTGTGCGGCGCCCCAAGGCGTGCGCAGGCGAGCATCGCTACCGGGAGCTCCGGCACCATTCCCATGTAAATCCCGACCGGTGTCCCCTTCTTGACGCCCAGCTTCTTCAGCCCATTGGCGAAGCGGACCACCTCGGCCTGCAGATCATTGAACGTGAGGGTGCGTTTCTGATCAACCGGTTCACCTTCCCAGAAGTAGGCAACCTTGTCGCCCCGACCAGCCTCGACGTGCCGATCGACGCAGTTGTAACAGGCGTTCAGTTTGCCGCCCAGAAACCATTTCGCGTAGGGCAATTTCCATTCGAGCACCCGGTCGAAGGGCCTGAACCAAGAGACCCGCCCGAGCGCCTCTTCTCTCCAGAAGTCCTCGAAGGGCCGGTCGTAAATGTCGGGCTTGGCGTTGGCGCTCTTCGCAAACTCCGCGGGCGGCGGGTAGCGCCGTTCCTCAAGCTGCATGGAATCGATGGCGTGTGTGCCGGGTTGGATCGTCATCGCCTCAATCCTACGGTTTGAGTTTAGGAAGGATTCAAATCCGCCCCCTAAGGTGGTCCCAGGGCTCGATGAGAGCCAAGCAACGTCAAGGAGGTGAACACACCATTCAGATGCCGAGCTTCAAGCAGACGCTCTTGCTGGTCGGAACTCCCGCTGTCCTCCTCGTGGGCGGCCTGAGCGCGATGGCGGCCAGCTCCCCGGCGCCGACGACGACGCCGGCGCCGACGCAGCAGACTCAGGCCTCGGCTGAGCCTACTGAGACCGCTGACGCCCCGGAATCGGCGACAGGGGCGGCCGAATCACAAACCGGCACCGCGGAAACCGCAGCGGAAGCCAGCCAGCCGGCCCTCCCGGGCGGCGGCCATGCCGACGCAGCCGGCCAGAACGTCGACCATCAGTTCGAGGGCGTCGAGTAAGCTCCCTCCCCAACTCAGGACCGGGCGTTGAATGCCCGGTCCTTTTCATGGGTCGTGGATCTTGGCAGGCAAATTGGGCGGTGAGAGGCTCGAACTCCCGACATTCTGCGTGTAAAGCAGACGCTCTACCAGCTGAGCTAACCGCCCGGAGCGACTAATTATGCAACGTGGGCGGCGGGCGTCCCCGGCAGCACGAAGCGCTCGGAGAAGCGGGCGATCACCGCGTCTTCCACGGCCGTCATCGACGGCGGCGCGCCCAGCTCGAGTCCCATCGAGGTCACACCCTTGTCCGGGATTCCGCAGGCCAGGATGTGCGTGAAGAGGCTCAGGTCGGTCGACACGTTGAGCGCAAAGCCGTGGGTGGTGACGCCCTGCGAGACCTTGATGCCGATGGCCGCGATCTTGCGGTCGCCAATCCAGACGCCGGTATAACCGGACAAACGGCCGGCCGTCATGCCAAAGTCGGCGAGGACATCGATCAGGCAGCCCTCGAGGTTGCGCAGATAAAAGCCGACCTCCGGCTTTGGGCCGAGATCCAGGATCGGATAGCCGACCAGCTGCCCTGGCCCGTGATAGGTCACGTCACCGCCGCGATCGACGTCGAGGCACGTGATGCCGCGCTCCGCCAACTCTTCTTCATTCAAAAAGACGTGATCGCGGGTGCCACTGCGGCCGATGGTGTAGGTGTGCGGGTGCTCGAGCAGGATCAGGGTGTCGGGTACGAGCCCGGCGCGACGCTCGTCCGCGACCCGGTTCTGCAGCGACCAGGCCTGCTCGTAGGGAACCCGACCGAGCCGGCGAACGTCCACGTCAGCCCGCGGCGGCCCGCTCGGGGACCTGGCTGGCCGCGTGGTACGAGCTGCGGACGAGCGGGCCGGACTCGACATGGCGAAAACCGAGCTTCAGCGCCTCAACTTTGAGCATGGCAAATTCATCCGGCGTGACGTAGCGCGCGATCGGCAGGTGGTTGGGGGTCGGCCGAAGATACTGCCCGACCGTCAGGATCTCGACGTCGTGCGCCCGCAGGTCGCGGAAGACCTGGATCACCTCGTCGATTTCCTCACCCAGCCCCAGCATGATTCCCGACTTGCTATAGACCGTCGCGTCCATCCGCTTGGCGCGCTGCAGCAGTTCCAGCGAGCGCGGGTAGCGGCCCTTCGGCCGCACCTGCGGATACAGGCTGGGGACGGTCTCGATGTTGTGGTTGAGGATGTCGGGGCGGGCGCGCATCACGGTGGCGAGCGCGGCCTCGTCGCCCATGAAGTCCGGGATCAGCACCTCGATGTTGCATTTGGGGATGCGCTTGCGGATCTGCCGGATGGTCCCGGCGAAGATGGAAGAGCCCCCGTCCTCGAGTTCATCGCGGTTGACCGAGGTGATGACGGCGTGGTGCAGGCCCATCCGCTCGACCGCCTCGGCGACCCGAATCGGCTCGCCCAGGTCGAGGACGCCAGGCCGCCCGGTCTTGACGGCGCAGAAGCCGCAGGCGCGGGTGCAGGTGTCGCCGAGGATCATGAAGGTGGCGGTGCGCGCCTGCCAGCACTCCCCGATGTTGGGGCAGCGCGCCTCCTCGCACACCGTGTGCAGGTCGAGGCCGCGCATGATCTCTTTCAGCTCGGAATAGTTGGAGCCACCGGGCAGGCGGACCCGCAGCCACTCGGGCCGCCGGGTGTCGATCGGGACGACGGCGTTGCGCTTGGAGCGGCCGTAGAACTTGATGGGGGCGACGTCAGCCATGGCCTTAAGTATCCCAGAGGTCCGTCGTATTCGGCGTCAATACAGCGGGACCTGCTCCGAGAAGCCCTCCAGCCAGCGACGGACGCCCTGGAGGAAGCGGGCGGCGGACACACCGTCCAGGACACGATGGTCGAAGCTCAGGCAGAGATTCATCATCGACCGGACGGCGATCGCATCGCCCTCGACGACGACCGGCCGCTTGACGATGGCATCCATCGCCAGGATGCCCGCCTGCGGCGGCGCGATGATCGAGTAGGACAGGATCGTTCCGAAGGTCCCCGGGTTGTTGACGGTGAAAGTGCCGCCCTGGACGTCCGGGATGCCGAGCTTGCCCGCCCGCGCCCGTTTGGCCAGGTCGTCGATCGCCTTCGCGAGACCCGAGATCGACATCCGGTCCGCCTGGTGGACGACCGGCACGATCAGCCCGTCGTCGACCGACACGGCGACACCGATGTTGATGTCCTTGTGCAGGACGACGCCCTGCTCACCCCAGCTCGCGTTCAGCACCGGGACGTCCTTCAGTCCCTCGACCACCGCCTTGATGATGATGGGCACGAAGGTCAGGTCGATCCCCTCCCGCAGCTTGAAGCCGTCCTTCGCCTTTTGCCGGAAGCGCACGACGTTGGTCATGTCGACCTCGGCCACGGTCCAGGCATGCGGGATCGTCTGCTTGCTCTTCAGCATGTTGGCGGCGATCGCGCGTCGCATCGGACTGAGCGGAATGGTTGTTCCGGGCGTGGCGGCGGGCGGTGCCGCGGGCGGCGGGGCCGTTTGCCGCTGCTCACCGTTGGCCGCGGCCGGCTGGGTCCGCTTGGCGACGAAGTCTTCCACATCCTTCTTACTGATCCGTCCACCAATGCCGGAGCCTTCGATCCGGGCGAGTTCGGCATCGCTGATGCGGTGTTCTTCGATCAGCGCCCGCACGGCCGGTGACAGTCGGGTTCGCCCTTCGCTACTCTGCCCGGTCGCGGGCGCGGGCGTGACCGCCTCTGGCGCGTTGAAGGCGGACTGCAATTCCCGAATCTCTCTCGAGGGGGGCGGGCCGGGGGCCGCCGTCGCGCCCACCGATTCCTCGATGATCGCGATCTCGGTCCCAACGGTGACGGTGGCGCCTTCCTTGACCTTGATCTCTTTCAAGATCCCGGCGAGCGGCGCCGGCACCTCGGCGTTGACCTTATCGGTGATGATCTCGACGAGGCCCTCGTATTTCTTCACCTGGTCGCCCGGCTGCTTCAACCACTTGGAGATGGTCCCCTCGGTGATCGATTCACCGAGCTGCGGCATCTTGACCGAAGCCATTTCAGGTCGGCCGGCCTAGTAGGCCGCCAGCTCCCGAGCTTTTGCGAGGATCTTGTCGACGTTCGGCATGAAGGCCTCTTCGAGGACCTGATTGAAAGGCATGGCGGGCACGTCCGGACCGGTGAGCCGCATCACGGGTGCATCGAGGGCGTCGAAGGCGCTCTCCATGATGATCGCCATCACCTCCGCCGCGATCCCCGCAAAGCGGTTGTCCTCGTGCACGACCAGGACCTTGCCGGTCTTTCTCGCGGTGGCGACGATGGCGGCCTGGTCGATCGGCTTGATGGTCCGCAGGTCGAGCACCTCGGCCGACACGCCCTCGGCGGCGAGCTGCTCCGCCGCTTCGAGGCAGTAGGTCAGCATCAGCCCGTAGGCGATCAGGCTGAGGTCCTTTCCGTCGCGCTTGACGTCCGCCTTCCCGATGGGCACGACGCGATCGCCGTCCGGCACCTCGCCTTTGACCAAGCGGTAGGTTCGCTTGTGCTCGAGGTACAGGACCGGATCCGGATCACGAACCGCCGCCTTCAGCAGCCCCTTGGCGTCCGCCGGCGTTCCCGGGACAACGACTTTGAGGCCGGGGATGTGCCCGAAGGTCGCCTCGATGCTCTGCGAGTGGTAGAGCGCGCCATGGACGCCGCCACCCCAGGGCGCGCGAATCACCAACGGCAGGTTGAAGTCGCCGGCGGTGCGGTAGGAGAAGCGGGCGGCTTCTTCGATGATCTGGTTCATGGCGGGCGCGATGAAATCCGCGAACTGGATCTCGGCGATCGGCTTCATGCCGTTGACGGCCGCGCCGATGGCGACCCCGACAATGCACGACTCGGCGAGCGGCGAGTCGATCACCCGCAGCTCGCCATATTTCTTGAACAGTCCGTCGCTGGCCAAAAAGACGCCACCGCGATTGCCCACGTCTTCCCCGATCAGAAAGACGCTCGGGTCGCGCGCCATCTCCTCGTCCATCCCCTCGCGAATCGCCTCGATCACGGTCTTGACCGCCATCAGCTGGGGACTTCCTGCTTGTACACGAACGTAGTCAGGTCGTCGGGCGTGGGGTCGGGCGCCTGCTCCGCATACTCGGTCGCCTCGTCGACCTGCACCGTGACGCGATCGGTGATCTCGGCCTCACGCTGGTCGGTCAGGGTCCCGGCGTCGCGCAGGTAGCGGGCGTAGCGCTGGATCGGATCCTTCTGCCGCCAGATCGCCACCTCTTCGGCCTGGCGGTAGCGCTTGTCGTCGTCGTCGCTGGAGTGCGCCGTGAATCGATAGGTCTTGGCCTCGATCAGGGTCGGGCCCTCGCCCCGGCGGGCCCGCTCGACCGCCTGCCGGGCGACCTCGTAACAGGCAAGGACGTCGTTGCCATCGACCACCACGCCCGGGAAGCCGTAGCCGGCGGCGCGATCGGCGAGGTTCGCGATCGCCATCTGGCGCGACTGCGGCACCGAGATGGCGTAACCGTTGTTCTCGCAAATGAAGACCACGGCCAGCTTGTGGATGCCGGCGAAATTCATCGCCTCGTGGGTGTCGCCCTGGCTGGCGCTGCCCTCACCGAAATAGACGTTGGTCACCGCATCCTCTTTGCGCTGCTTGGAGGCGAGCGCCACACCGGCGGCGTGCAGCAACTGGGTCGCCACCGGGCTGCCGCCGGTCACGATGTGCAGCTTGCGGCTGCCGAAGTGTCCCGGCATCTGGCGGCCGCCGCTATTCGGATCCTCGCGGCGCGCAAAGAAGGACAGCATCTGGTCCCTGGCCGTCATGCCGAACCAGAGGACGACGCCGGCGTCGCGGTAATAGGGGGCGACCCAGTCGTGGCCCGGCCGCAGCGCCGCGGCGGTCCCGACCTGGGCGCCCTCCTGCCCCTGGCAGGAGATGACAAACGGCGCCCGACCCTGGCGGTTGATCAACCACATCCGCTCATCGACCGCCCGCGCGAGGCGCATCACCTCGTAGATCCGCAGCGCCTGCTCGTCACTCAGGCCGAGCGACCGGTGGCGGCTCGGTCCGCCCTTGGCCTCGACCTCGGTGGTCTTCAGCGCCATCGCTTAAATGTGGATCGCGACGCCGTCGACGGCCAGCGCGGCCTCCTTGACCGATTCCGAAACGGTCGGATGCGGCGCGATGGTCGCCCCGATCTCGAAGGGCGTCGATTCGAGCAGCTTGGCAAGCGCCGTCTCGGCGATCAGCTCGGTCGCGTTCGGGCCGACGATGAAGACCCCAACCAGCTCATCCGATTCGGCGTCGCTGATGATCTTCACGAAACCCTCGGTCTCGCCAAGAATCACGCTCTTGGCATTGCCCGCCAGCGGGAATTTCCCGACCTTGACGTTGAGCCCCTGGTCGCGTGCCTGCTTCTCCGACAGGCCGAGGCTGGCCACCTGGGGATAGCTGTAGGTCGCCCGCGGCACGCGGTTGTAATCCAGCGGCTTGGGGTTCTTGCCCGCGATGTACTCCATGATGTGCTCGCCTTCGTAATAGGCGACGTGCGCCAGCAGGAAGTTCCCGATGACGTCGCCCGCGGCATAGACGTTGGGATGACCGGTGCGGTAATGCTCGTCGGTCTTGATGTAGCCCTTCTCCACCTGGATGTCCAACTTCTCCAGACCGAAGCCATCGGTGATGCCTTCGCGACCGACCGCGACCAACATGCGCTCCGCCTCGATGGTCTGCATCTGGTCCCCGGCCTTGACCGCGACCGTCATCTTCCCGTTCAAGTGCTTCAGGGTGTCCGGCTGAACCTGGGCACCGGTCAGTACCTTGATGCCACGCTTGGTTAGAACTTTCGCCAGCTGCTGGCCCACCTCGACATCCTCGAGCGGCAGCAGGGTCGGCATGAACTCGACCAGGGTCACATCCGCCCCGTAGCCGTCATAGACACAGGCAAACTCGGTGCCGACGGCGCCGGCGCCGACGATCACGATCGATTGCGGCATCCTGTCGAGGTTGACCGCGTGGTCGCTGTTGATCACGCGATCGCCATCCATCGTCAGGCCCGGCAACGACTTGGGCCGCGACCCGGTCGCCACCACCAGGTTCTTGGCGTTCACCACCTGGCCGCTCTCCTTGACGGTCACCGCGTGCTCGGACTCGATGATGCCCTCGCCCTTGAAGACGGTGACCTTGTTCTTCTTCAGCAGGAACTCGACGCCACGCCAGAGCTGGTCGACCACCGCCTGCTTGCGCTTCAGCACCACCGGCCAATCGACCTGAAGGCCGTCCGCCTTGAGGCCAAGCACGCCCATGGTGTGGATCTGGTGCGCGAGCTCGGAGGAATGCAGGAACGACTTGGTCGGGATGCAGCCCCGGTGCAGGCAGGTCCCGCCTACCTTCTCCTTCTCGATAACGGCCACTTTGAGCCCGAGTTGGGCTCCACGGATTGCGCCGACATATCCGGCGGAGCCACCGCCGATGACGGCGACGTCGAACGCCTCATCCGGCATACGTCACGATTGTACCCACCCTTCGGCGGGTGGCCTAAGCCTCCAGCAGCGCCAGCGCCGCCGTCAGCTGGAGGTCCTTGGCGAAGTCGTTGGGCGACTGCTCGACGGCATACTCGTCCTGGGCATTGGGCAACGCGACCGTCTTGTCCGGGGTGATCCCGGTCTTCTCGATCGAGTGCCCCTTGGGGGTCAACCAGTAGGCGATGGTGAGGTGCAGGTCACCGTCACGCAGGAGGAAATCCTCCTGGACCGAGCCCTTGCCGAAGGACTTGACGCCCACCAGCTGGCCGCGCGCGTCATCTTTGATGGCACCCGCGGTGATCTCCGACGCACTCGCCGAATTCTCGTTGACCAGCACCACCAGTTTGTTGCTGAACGCGCGCCCGTTGCCGGTGACCATCTTCTTGGTTTGCTTGCCGCCCCGCTCCACCAGGATGGTGCTCGGGCCCGAGCTGACGAATTCGCTGATGACGTCATTGGCGGCATCGACGTAGCCGCCCGGGTTGTCTCGCAAGTCGAGCAACACCAGGTTCACCGAGCCCTTCAGGTTGTTCTTCAGCGCGTCATCGAACTCGGTCGCGGTCCGGTTCCCGAACTCGAAGATCCGGATATAGAGCACGCGGTTGTCGAAGATGTGGGTGGCGACGCTCGGCACGTTGATTTCCTGGCGCGTCAGGTTGAAGGTCATCGTCTGGCCGTTGCGGCTGATCTCGATCTTCACCTGGGTGTTCGCCTGGCCCCGGATGGCATTGACGGCCATGTCCGCCGTCCATCCCTTGGTGCTCTGGCCGTCGACGGCCGTGATGACGTCGCCCACGTGCAGCCCCGCCTTCTCGGCCGGAGTTCCCGGCAGGATGCCGGCGAGCACGATCTGGTCCGCCTTCTGCTGCACCGAGGCCCCGATCCCGGCGAACTGGCCGTTGAGGAAGCTCTGGTTGGAGCGGTACTCGGCGGGGGTCAGGTAGCGCGAGAACTGATCGCCGAGCGCACTGACCATGCCGGCGGCCGCGCCCTCGGTGAGCTTGACGCCGTCGGCATTGGGCTTGACGTAGTGCTGCTGGATGGCGGTGAAGACTTCGTCGAGGGCGCGGTAATCGATGTTGGACTTGGGTGGGGTGTAGAAGAGCAGCGTCTTCGTCCAATTGGGGGCGTAGTTGCCCAGCTGAAACTCGGCCAGGCTGCCGGCGTAGAAGGCGGCGATCGCCACCACGAGCACGATCGCGATGCTCTTGAACCGCGACACCATTGGATTATCGGTCCGACCGGGTGTGGATTCGCTCCCCCCTTGCGTGGGAGGGTCAGCCTGGGGGGTTGCGTTATCGATCATGACGCCGGCAGATAGGCGAGCGGATCGACCGGCATCCCGGCCAGGTCGATCTCGAAATGCAGGTGGGGCCCGGTGGAGTTGCCGGTTGATCCCTCGTAGCCGATGACGGTGTCCTTGTCGACCTGCACCCCATCGGCAACCGCCCAGCCGGACAGATGTCCGTAGAGCGTGGTGAAGCCGCCGGCGTGCACCATCACCACGTAGCGACCATAACCGCACAACCCGGGTCCCCAGCCGCAGCCCATGGTGAAGTTGTGCACGATGCCGCCGTCCGAGGCGTGCACCGGGGTGCCGTAATCGGTGGCGATGTCGATGCCGCTATGGAAGTGATGGGTCGCGCAGGTGGGATCGTAAGGCTCGAACGGATAACTGGTGCAGCCGAAGCCCTGGGTGATGACGCCGTCGATGGGCCACTTCCATTTGCCCGAGGAGCGCGCTCGGAAGCTTTCATGGATCAGGGAGGCGATCTGCGCCTGCAAGGCGGCCCGCTGCGCCTCCATGTCGGCCAGCAACCCCTGGAACTTCGCCTCGATGGCCGCGATCTGCTGCTCGCGCGCGGCCCGCTGATCGCGCACCGCCTGCAGCTGCGCCTTCTGGTCCTGGACCTGTTTGACGACCCGAGCCTGTTCGGCCTTCTTGGCTTCGAGGTCGGCTTTCATCGCCTCGATCGCCGCCCGCTCCTTCTGCAGCGCGGCGACCTGGCGCCGGTCCTCACGAACGATGACGTTGAAGAAGACGACGCGGTTCATCAGGTCGGTGAAGTTCGCGGCCGAGAAGATGAGCTCGAGGCCACTGATCTGGCCGCTCTTGTACATCAGTCGCATCCGCCGTCCGAAGTCGGCGATATGTTGCGCCAGTTCCGCTTCCTTGAGCGCCAGCTCCTCTTTAGCCTGGTCGACCTGCTGCGCCAGCAGAACGAGCTTGGCCGTTTCCTGATCGATCTGGGTCTGGACCGTGCGCAGCTGCGCATCGAAGGCCGCGATCTCGCCCTGCAGCTGGCGTTCCTGGGCGAGCAGCTGGGCGATCTGGGTCTTGGTCGCCACGATCTGGCCGTTGAGACCCTGCAGCTGATGCTGCTTGTCGTAGATCGTGTCCGAGACCGTGGTCAGCAGGGCCGTCGTCAGGATGACGATGGCCAGCGCCGTGTGGAGGCGCGCCCGCCTCACTGCTTGAGGAACCGCCTGACGCCCAGATAACTCCCGACACTTCCGAGCAGGAGCCCGAAGCCGAGCATGGCGGCCAGCACCAGCCGCAGGTAGTACTGGTCGAAGGAGAGTGGCACGAAGATCAGGACGCTTTGCAGGTTGACGACGGCCGGCCGGTAGCCGAAGCCGACGATCAGCACCGCCACCACCGCGCCCACCACCCCAACGAAGAGGCCTTCGACGATGAACGGCCAGCGCACGAACCAGTCGGTGGCGCCGACCAACTTCATCACCTCGATCTCCTTTCGCCGGAGATAGATGGCGGTGCGGATGGTGAGCATGATGATGAAGACCGACAGCCCGGTCAGCCCGATGATCAGGACGAGGCCGGCGATGCCGGCGACACGAGCCAGCAGGATGATCTTGTCGATGACGTTCGGCTCGTAGTTGGTGGCCGGCGATCGGTCGACCAGCGGCGAGAGGCGCACCGCCTGGTCGATCGCGCCGAGGTCACGGATATCTTTGACCGTGACGTCGAGGCTGGCCGGCAGCGGGTTGGTGCCCAGCGTGTCGATCACGCTCGGGTCCAACGCCGGCAGCTGGCGAAACCTTGCCATCGCCTGGTCCTTCGAGACGTAGGTGACCGCGGTCACCCGAGGGTCACTTTCCAGGTGCAGCTTGAAATCCATCGCACTGCTGAGTGGCGTCGTATCGGCGAGGTAAACGGAGATGGCGCTCGCCTTGGTCTTCTCGAGCGCCACGATCTGGTCGAGCGAGTGCAGCACCAGCAGCAAGCTGCCGAGCGCCAGCAGCACGACCCAGACGATGAGGACGCTGGCGATGCTGACGGCAGCATTGCGCCAGAAGTTCTGCCACGCGCTGCTGAAGGCGAAGTCAACGCGATTCCAGAGCCGGTGCATGGTACCCTCCTGCATCCTCGTCTCTGACAATCTGGCCGCCCTCGATGGCGACCACGCGTCGCCGCATGACGTCGACGATTTCGCGGTTGTGCGTCGCCATCAGCACGGTCGTCCCTCGCGCGTTGATCTGCAGCAGCAGCTGGATGATTTCCCAGGAAGTCGCCGGGTCGAGGTTTCCGGTCGGCTCATCGGCGAGAAAGATTCGCGGGTCGTGGACCAGCGCCCGCGCGATCGCGACCCGCTGCTGCTCGCCGCCGGAGAGCTGGTCGGGGAACTTGTTTTCCTTTCCTTCCAGGCCGACGATGCTGAGCACCTCCTCGACTTTCGGCTTCAGGTGCCGCAGTGCCCCTTCGGTGACGCGCAGGGCGAAGGCGACGTTCTGGAAGACGGTGAGGTTGGGCAGCAGCTTGAAATCCTGGAAGACCATGCCGATCTTGCGACGGAGAAATGGCAGGTGGCGGCGCTTGAGCCGGCTCAAGTCTTGACCCTCGACGTGGATCTTGCCGGCGGTGACCTTCTCCTCGCGGATCAAGAGCCGCACCAGCGTCGACTTGCCGGCGCCGCTGGGGCCCACCAGGAAGACGAAGTCCTGCTTGGGGATCACCAGCGTGACGTCGCGCAGCGCCAGCGTGCCATTCGGATATTTCTTGTGCACACCCTGCAGGCTGATTTGCGGCACGGCCGGCATTACCGTGGCCATGCGCATCCGCTCTGGGAGCGTCGTCGGTGTCGGCTGGGTTGTGATTGTTGCTGGCACGTGAACAAATCCATTCCGATAGCCGGGGCCGCGACGGGCCGGGCCCTAAGGGGCCGAATAACTCCGGAAGTATATGTCATCTCGTCGCGCATTGCTGCCTCGCTTCACTGTGCGTCCAAAGCCGCCGCGGACTTCCCTCTTTATACTCAGCCGAATGCCCAACTCGGCCGTCCCCCTGCTACGCGTAGAGCGGGGCGAGGTCGAGGAGGGACTGCAGCGCGGTCACCTGGCGGCGGTCGACGCCGGCGGTGTGTTGGTCGCCGCCGCGGGCGACCCCGGCCGGCAGACGTACTTCCGTTCGTGCGCCAAGCCGTTCCAGGCGATCGCCGCCTTGCGCACCGGGATCGTCCAGCGCTTTGGGCTGACGTCCGAGCACGTCGCCATCATCTGCGCCTCCCACAATGGTGAGCCCCGTCATGTCGCTACGGTTCGCGACCTGCTGTCGCATGCAGGGATCGACGAGTCCGCCCTGCAGTGCGGCGCCCACTGGCCGTACGACGAGTCAGCCGCCAGCGTGGTCCGGCGTCAGATGGTCGAGCCGCTCGCTGTCTTCAACAACTGCTCCGGCAAGCACAGCGGGATGCTGGCCGCCGCCCGCGTGCTGCAGGCGCCGCTCGAGACGTATCTCGAGCCCTCGCATCCAGTGCAGCAGCGCATCCGGCAGGTCATCGAGGAATTTACCGGCAGCGCCGCCACCGATGTCGTCTACGGCATCGATGGCTGCAGTGCGCCCAACGCGGCGGTGCCCCTTTCCGCGATGGCGCGCAGCTTTGCCCGGCTCGTGACCTCGGACGATGCCGCGGCGAGGACCGCGGTCGAGGCGATGACGACCCATCCGTTCCTGGTTGGTGG
>Ga0307479_10001476_pt1 | contig 21395 bp, 16 predicted proteins | sample atmos_gasesECM4C_FD_203743 | JGI IMG/M metagenome (GOLD analysis project Ga0307479, IMG submission 203743) | Hardwood forest soil microbial communities from Morgan-Monroe State Forest, Indiana, United States - atmos_gasesECM4C_515 | ecosystem: Environmental > Terrestrial > Soil > Temperate...
AAGACATTGACCAGATATTCGGCAAAGGCGGCGCCATGGAGGCCCTCGTTCAAGCGCGCGATCAGAAAATGGTGCGCCATCTCGGCGTCACCGGCCGCTTCCGTCCCGAAGCGCTCATGGAATGCATGCGCCGTTTTCCCTTCGACACCGTCCTGATGGGCGTCAACGCGGCCGACAAGTACTATTACAGCTTTGAAAAAGATCTTCTTCCGCTGGCCGTCGAAAAGCAGATGGGGATCGTCGGAATGAAGGTGATGGCACGCGGCCGCATTCTCTCCAGTTGGACGCCGCCGCCGGTGGAACAACAAAAGCATTCCTGGGAAGGCCGAGGCGCAATCACTACAATTCCCGGTACGCTGACGAAGCGGGAAACTTTCTTCTACACGCTGTCGCTGCCCATCAGCACGGCCATCATCGGGTGTGACTCCGTCGAGCAGGTTGAGGAATGCGTGGATCTCGCACGTTCCTTTACCCCATTGAATCAGACTCAAATGGCTGCTCTGGAAGCAAAAGTAGAGCCTGTTGCCAAGCAGGCCCTCTTCTTCCGGCTCATGCCGCGCTGAGGATTCGATCCGCACGCCAATCGCATGGCTGGTCCCTTGTTCTTTCGAAACATTACGGATTCTTTGCCGGACTGCGCCACTTCACTTGGGCAATCCTTCCGCGAACTGCGGAGAGAGCGCCGCGAATCCGGCAAACCCCGCGTGAGCTATTCGGGCACTCTGCAGATGTAGTAGAGCCCTTTCCTGAATCCGTGTTTTGCACGGAACGGCCGAAATTGAGGGCTGCACGGTTATTAGGGCTAGTGAATCGTTTCTGAGGATGCGAGAGGAGCGGGAAAAAAGGACGGGTGGCCTGGCCCGGGCTTGGAAAGTTTGTATTTGTGGACATGGGGATCGTGGAGAGAATACCACTACGGCACTTCTCGGGAAAGTATCGAGTGGCGGAGGGTGCCCCAGGTTCGTTGTTGGAACCTGGGTCTTGGGGTTGACGTTTCTTTCCGTGGAGTTAGCCATGCCGGCGGGACTGAGACGCTACTACGGCAAAGGTCATGAGCGGCATGGCACTCGCGGGGACAGACCGCGAGTGAGCCGTTTGTTCTTGCTGTACTTTCCTAGCGGGCATCACCGGCTGCTACAGGACCGCAGCGCACGCTCTGTTGTTTTCGAGTGCCAACAACTCGCGTCATTTCACTACGACCGTCGTGCGCATCCAAGGATGAATACAGCACTGAAAGCGATGTTCGCCTTTTGAAAGACCGGTGACTTGGAGCTGGCTGCCTTGAAGGATGCGCGTTCTGGCGACCGCAACGCTGGAAAATCCCGCAGAGCACTCGGGAGCTGCGGCTTCTCCGTGATTGAGGGGCGGTATGAACCCGCCTCCAAATTGCGCAACCTCCGTGAAAGTATGGGGCTCGCCGCCCTGGTTCACGGCGATGATCGGGGTTCCTTGGTCCACTGTGAGAGTATCGGGTTCGAAATCCCACTTCGGGTCGGGGGTTCCAGCAGCGGCTTCTGCGAATAATTTGGCAAACGTCGTGGTGTAGCCTAGCGGCGTATAGCCTAGCGCGACGTTCTTGCAGAAACCGGGCCCGACGTTGCTTGGGATATTGAAGGTGGCAGGATCGCACTCGTCCAACGCCACGACCTGTGCGGGGGTCGCATGGCGGCCGTCATCTCCCATCATTCCAGCAAACAGAAGACAACAAGTGACTAAACCGAGCTTGAATAGTGCATTCGTCATGGTTTTCCTCTCCTTAGCCAATCCGCCCGAGGATTCAGCGACGGTTGTAGCGCGCTGGCTCACGAGCGCAACTGTGACCGATTTACGTTGAGTTGCTCCGGGAGTCAATCCTTGCAACCTCCATCCGTCCCCAAAGTTTTCTCCATTCCTAAACTATTAAGGACAAAGACTTTTTGGAACATCCAGCTGATTCCCCCAGGGGGCAAGAATTGTGATAGGCTTAGCGAATTTGCGGGCCTCACAATGGCTACTTCCCCACCAGCCCAGCGACGACTTTGCTTCGACGCCTTCGAGCTGGATACCCGCGCGGGCGAACTCCGGAAACACGGCGTAAAGCTCCGCTTGCAAGGCCAACCCCTCCAAGTACTTGCGACCTTACTGAACCGCGCGGGCGATGTCGTGACGCGCGACGAACTTCGAGCGGAGATCTGGACGGACGATACCTTCGTCGACTTTGACCATAGCCTTCACAACGCCATTGCGCGCATTCGCGAAGCGCTCGGCGACTCCGCCGAGATGCCGCGCTATATTGAAACGCTTCCGCGTCGCGGGTACAGATTCATCGCGCCAGTGGAAGGAATTCCGGCGCAATCTCCGTACCATTCGGCCCAGTCTGAAGTGCCTCCGGGCCTGAAGCTTCGCAAGCCTCGCGCATTCCTGACCGCCGCAATCATCGCACTCCTCGTTGTAGGCTCTGCCTTCCTGGTGACGCGCCTGGCCACTCGTCCTATAAATGCTGCTCCTCGCACACACTCAATCGCCGTTTTGCCCCTCGACAATCTGTCCGGCGACCCGTCCGAGGAATTCTTTGCAGATGGAATGACGGACCAGTTGATTACTGACCTTGCTAAAGTCAGCTCGCTGCGCGTCATCTCGCGAACTTCCGTCATGCAATACAAAGGCACGAAAAAGGCCCTGCCTGAAATTGCGCGAGAATTGAACGTCGACGCCATCGTGGAAGGATCGGTCATTCGTTCGGGCCGGCGAGTGCGCGTTACCGCCCAACTCCTCCAGGGACCCACGGATCAGCACCTCTGGGCCGAGACCTACGACCGTGATCTGGGTGATGTTCTGAAGCTACAAGGCGAGGTGGCAGACACCATTGCGCAGCAAGTCCGCGCACAACTCACTCCGCAGCAGCAGGCGCAACTTCGTTTGGCCCACGCGGTGAATCCCGCGGCCTACGATGCCTATCTCAAGGGGCGTCTTTACTTCACCACCGAGTTCACCAAACCTGATTCACTGAGAAAGGCGCAGCAAGACTTCGAAGAGTCAATCCAAAAAGATCCAAACTTCGCTCTTGCTTACGCGGGCCTGGCTGATACTTACGTCTATTTAGTCTTCACGGGAGCCCTCCAAAAGGACCCCGCCTACCGCTCCGCCAAGCAGGCCCTCGCCAAAGCACTGGAATTGGACGACAGCATCGGCGAAGCCCACGACACGCTCGGCGTGCTGAGTTGGCGGTTTGACTGGGATTGGGACGCCGCCGACCGCGAATTCAACCGCGCCATTGCTCTGGCCCCGAGCTACAGTTGCGCACACGAGGATCGCGCCATCTTTCTGGCATTTGCCGGCCGGCGCGCCGAAGCTCTTGCGGAGATCGCCAAAATCAACGAGATGGACTACGGCTTGAGTTCGGCGATGGCCGAATCGGTGACCTATTACGAGTTGCGGGATTACTCCGGCTTAATGGAAGCCGCCAAGAGAGGTTTGCTTTTGGACCCGGAGGATGCGTTTCTGCACTACCTTCTCGGCGTCGGTTACGAAGCCACCCGCAAACTTCCGGAAGCGATTTCGGAGTACCAGAAAGCCATGAAGATGTGGGATGGTCCGAGCGCCTCCGTTGCGCTCGCACATGCCTATTCCGCTGCCGGTAGAAAAGCGGAAGCCAACAAGATTCTTCGCGACTTGCAGCGCAAGTCAAAAGAGACTTTTGTTCCGCCGTACACGATGGCCGCCGTCTACGCCGGCCTCGGCGAAAACGACAAAGCTTTCGAGTTCCTAGAGAAAGCTTGCTCCGGGAAATCTTTAGACATTACCTTGTTCCTACAAACCGACCTTGCGCTTGACAGCATGCGTTCTGATCCTCGTTTCCAAGGCCTTCTTCGCGGTTTGGTTTTGAAGAACTAGACTCCAAGCGCGACGAGAGGGTGAACTTGGTGATTCTCCTTTGTTCGAGCATGAGTCTAAGGTTGGCGCGGTTCGCCAAAGTCCTAGCGGGCGTGGTTCCTGAAGAGTGACGGGCAAACAGGAAGTTAAGGGCCGCTAGGGCTTTGCTGGATTCTCGGGTCGGAGGAGGCGCGCTCACGCGCTGGCCTCCGTCCGCCGCCCAAACTGCCCGTACCTATTTCAGGTAGGCAGTTTTCACGAAGACTTAGCGCCGCAAGTGGTGGCTTTAGGTCGGTCTTGGCAGTATCCAGCTTTCGCCTTCGTGCCCGTTTAGACGTCTCCATACCTTCCACTTTCTCCGGCCAGCGAGGCTGCGAACCCCGCTTCTTGGATATGGCGCCCCTCATTTGAGCGCCAGAGGGACTTCAACCCTCCTGAACAACGCGCTGCTTAGCACGCACTTCCGCATGGCCGACAATCCACGCACAATAGGTGTATTTTGCGCGGCTCCATAACTGAAGCATCCCGGCGATTGGCCTTGCCACTAGCGAACGGTGCCTCACTCGTGCTGTGCCCCGAAGCGTGAGTCGCCGATGGGGCGGAAATAGTTCTTAAATACCCAATTCGCGACACGGAGGCCCTGAGTTCGGGCGGTGGTGTCCGAGTTGCGATAGTGGATACCGACGTACACGCGCGCGTTGACGACCTCCGTCTCCGCCTGCGAAAAGCGCGTGAAGGTGCGGGTCTTTTGCAGCGCAGGTGGGTTGGTGGTTGTCATTTGAAAGCTCAGTTCGTCGGTTCCGAAAAAAAGGCGCAGCATGTGAGAAACAGCACCGCTGATTCCGCAATGACCAGATGGGTACTCAGGAAAATTGGGGGTGTTGATGAGCGGCTGCCAATTAGGATCGGTTTCGAGGGTGGGATTCCCGCCACCGGCGGGGATCGCCGTGATCGGGCGCCAGAAATTGTAAAAGTACTTGCTATCCCAGACGGCGATTTGAGCATCAGCCAGCGCGGTATCGGCCAGCGCAAACATCCGGGCCGAATCGCCAACGCTGTTCAAGTAGTTGAGTGAAATGTAGCGCAGCGCGTTCTGCCACAAGATCGGACCACTATCGGCCCAGAAGTAGCCGATATCGGTTTGGTCCGGGGTTCGCGTCGTGCTGTCGCGTAAACCAACTGATTTAACTTCGTTATAGTCATCCTCCCACGTCTCGCTGGCCAGATCAGGTGGCGGATCAACGCGGAACTGTGAGTTGCTATTCATCGTGAATGGTGTGACGCTAGCGACCCAAGGAGTAAGTCCTGGTGCGAACGAAGGCGGCGGCCCCGGCAACAGCGACGGCGTCGGCCTCCACTGGCCGATTGCCGTGCTGCCGAGGAAGGGCGTCGGATTTGGGGGGAATCGCCCATCGTTGGACCGCAGCGCTAGGATGTCAGCCGCAGCTTGCGCGCCTACCGCCAGCCCAGGATCGAACGGATCAATGCCGTTCGCCGTGAGGTAATTCACATAAGCCGCGTCCAACGTCGCGCTCTGTGCTGGGAAAAGCCTGACAAGGACGTCATGCCCGGCCTTGGCCGCCGCTGCGCTCAGTGAGCCAGTCGCTCCCGGAACGACAGCATGATAAGGTTCGTAGCGCTGATCGATAGACTCAACAGCGTCGTAGATCGCCAAATGCACGATGGCAAAATCCAGAGCGGCTACTGGCGGTGGAGCCCCGGCTGTTTTCACTGCTTTCTCGGCAATCTGGTTCCAGGCTGCGATGGGGTCGTCCGCTTTGGCATTCGTCACGAAAACGGTTGCCAAGCCGACAAGAACGAGTGCAAATACAATGGTCTTCTTCATGGTGGTTCCTTTCTCTAACGGCGATTCACGCCGCACGTGCATCACCTTCGCGCAGGAGTGCCGCGGGTTCAAATACTCTGATCGTGAATTTCTTATATCCCGGGAAGCCGCCGATTTTTCAATGGCTTGAGGGAACCGACTAACCGGCTTGGGCAGTGCTTGGACGAGTCGCTTCTTTTGCGGTAACCTTGGTTTCCTCAAACCCAAGATGAAAGCGCCCGGTCCGCTCGCTCAAATTATCCGGTTCGGCCTGTTTCAGCTCGATCCAAAGGCGGGCGAGCTGCGTAAAGAAGGTGTGAAGGTCAAGTTACAGGACCAGCCATTTCGAGTTCTTGCACTCCTGGTTGAGCGCGCCGGTCAGGTGGTTACACGGGAGGAGTTGCGTCAGAGAGTCTGGCCTACCGATGTTTACGTCGCCTTTGATCAGGGGCTTAACAACGCAATCAAGAAGGTACGCGATGCTCTGGGGGACTCTGCGGATAATCCCCGATTTATCGAGACCGTCGCGAAACACGGGTATCGCTTTCTGGCCCCGGTTAGCCCCGTGCAAACCCTTTCTACCGCGCTGCCTTCGCGCTTGGCTTTTTTCACTGCTCGCAATACCGCATTGATGGCCTTGGGCGCCGTTTGCCTCCTCGCACCCTTGGCCTATTGGGCGTTGCATCGGCCAGCCGTTCATGCCAAGCCATCTTCTGAAAAAGTGATCCTGGCAGTTCTTCCTTTTGACAACCTGAGCCATGATCCGAACCAGGAGTTCTTTAGCGACGGGCTGACTGAAGAAATGATCACCCAGCTTAGCAACGTCAATCCAGGGCAACTAGGGGTTATCGCTCGCGGTTCAGTTGTGCGCTACAAAGGCAGCAGCCTCCCGGCGAACCAGATCGGCAAAGAGTTGCACGCTGACTACCTCGTCCAAGGCAGCGTTCGACGGGAAGCCGGCCGTGTACGCATCGCCGTTCAGCTGATTCAGGTTCGAGACGACACGGACCTTTGGGCCGAAAGCTACGATCGCGAACTCAAGGACATTCTCGCTTTGCAGGATTCAGTAGCGCGAACTGTTGCCAAGCAAATCCACGTTGCGCTCGCGCCGCAGCAACGGACGAGTCCACGCAAGGTGGACCCGGAGGTGTATGAAGCCTCTCTCAAGGGCCGCTATTACTGGAACAAGCGGACGGCCGACGGCATCTCAAAAGCGGCACTTTATTTCGAACAAGCCGTAAATAAGGACCCTACTAACGGCGCCGCCTACTCGGGATTAGCCGATTGCAATAGCGGACTGGCTTGGCACGGGTTCATGTCTCCAGCGGAGGTGCTTCCGAAGGCATACGCAGCAGCTCAAAAGGCGGTTGAAATTGACCCGCAATCTGCTGAGGCCCACGCCTCCCTGGCTCTGGTTCTTGATCACAAGTGGGACTGGGCTGGAGCGCAGGTCGAGTTCAAGCGAGCGTTGGAGTTGAATCCTCAATATGCCAACGCGCACCACTGGTACGGCGATTATCTGTCGATCCAGGGTCGGCATGATGAGGCGCTGCTCGAAGCCAGGCGGGCCCTGGAACTCGATCCAACCAACCTCATGATCGGCACTTGGGTAGGCTTACGTTATTACCTCGAAGGTAGATATGACAGCGCAAGCGAGCTAGGCCGGGACACAGTTGACTTGGATTCGAGCTTTGCAGCCGCTCACCTTATCCTCGGCGAAAGCTACGCACAACAAGGGAGGTACAAACAAGGTCTTGATGAGCTGCAGAAAGCCGCCAGTCTATCCGGCAGCCCACTCTACATCGCTCAGGTCGGAGTGGGTCGAGGATTGGCAGGAGATAAAAAGGAAGCCCTTCGCATCATTCGTGAGCTGCACCAAATTTCCAGCAAGCGTTATGTTTCGCCCTACGGCATCGCACAGATCTACGCCGCTCTGAATGATAAGGAGCAGACGTACGAGTGGCTTGAGATTGCCTATCGTGACCGTGCTGTATGGATGTCGTATCTCGCCGTCGATCCGGTGTTTGCTTCGATTCGCTCGGAAGAGCACTTCCGGGATTTGCTTCGGCGCGTCGGTCTGCCCGCGTGAGCTACTCGGGCACTCTCAACCTTTGAGCTGTGACGTGTGGCCTAGAGACTTGCACCCATGGAACTCGTCGGTGGAGTTGCCAGCTACGTCCGTGGATCCTATGCTTACTGCCTAAACCGCGGGGCGTCCAAAGATCCACAAGGACTCCCCTGGCCAAATCTGTAGGAGGTATGCCATGAACTCTTCGCAAGCGAACCTCGATCTTCTGGCCGCGCGAGTGCAAAAACTGGAAGCTTCAAACCACCGCTGGAAACTGCTGAACGCCCTGGTGGTGCTCTCCATCGCTTCCGTCGTTGTAATGGGGGCGAAGCCCGCCGACCACCTTCAGCCGCCCGTGGTTCGCGCTGGGTCGGTCGAAGCACAGGAGTTTGTTCTGAAGGATGAAACCGGCCACGTTTACGCACGCCTGAGCCTGAACCCGTCACTCCCAAAAGTAATCCGGAAGGGACGCACCTACTTTATTCCGAACGGGAGCGACTCGCTGGCAATCCCGGGCCAGCCGGCGCTTCAATTCTTCGATGACAAAGGCGACGTTGTTTGGACGGTGCCCCAAGTGCCGGAGGTAAGACCAGTGAACTAGCGCTCAACGGAGGCAGGCAAATCTTAATTTGGTTTGACTCAGTGCCGGGCAGCCGGGCAACTCTGCCGGCCGGCGTCCAGAACGGCTGTTTCTCTTACCCTCTTTCAAATCCTCTTTCGAATTCCGAATTGTTCGGTTGGCCGCCTCACTTCACTTGGGCAATCCTTCCGCAAACTGCGGAGAGAGCGCTTGCGCCCTTCGCGCTAACTCGCGCTCCAGTCGATGCGTCCATCGCACTTCCGCCCGCATTTGCTCCATCATCAGGCCCACCATCCATACCGCTTCGTGGTACTTGTGGCCGACCTCGGCGTAAATCGACATCAGGGTTTTCTTTTCTCTCGCGATTTCTTCCAGCAAAAATTTCCGTCTCCGCTTCAACTGCTTTCGAAAGATTCCCGGCCGCGCCTGCCACGATAACGCCATCCACGTCAAAAAAGCCGGGTGTTCCCTCTGAGTGGTCCAGCCTTCGTGCTCCAAAGCATCCGCGAGCGCCGCACGTCCTTTTTCCGTCGTCTCAAAAGAGCTGCGCTCCGGTCCGTCTACCGGTTCACTGGTTTCGCTGGCGCGAATCAGCCCCTCATGCGCCAGTTTCTTCAGCGAGTAATAGACTTGCGGAAATGAAACGTTCGCCCAATCTCGAATCTCCCGCCGCTCCAGTTCCGCATTTGCTTGATACCCGTGCATCGGCCGCTCCGCCAGCAAACTCAGCAGCACCAGGTCCGGCGTCGTCAACTCCACTCTTGCGGCCCGTTCCGCGCGGCTCCTCGAGTTTTCCGGGTATCCCAGCGCTCGGCTGCTGCCCCGGCGCAGTCCGGGTGTCACTGCGTTGTCCATTCTCTTCATTTCTTCCCCGTCTTGCGCTTCCTGCTCCAATACCACCACTCGCATTTCTCGGCAGGCAGACGCGGATTCTTCGCCTGCGCCACCGCCGCACAAAAAGTATCCAGCACGCAGATGTCCTGATGTTGACGCGCCACCCGTCCCAGCCTTGCGTAGAGTTGCTGCGGATTTTGCCTCGCCAGTTGCGCGACGCTGCGAATCCCCAGCAGCTCAAAATCCCGCAGCATCGCCGGCCCGATCGAAATCAGGTCCCCTAACTGTCGCCCCCCGGTCCCGGGGCGTTCCTTTTGAGTCAACGTTCCGGCGCTCATCAGAAATCTCCTTGACAGTGGTTTCTGCAGCCGCTAACCTCACTATTCTAATTTACTATTCTAATTTAGAATACTAAATTAGAATAGTGCGGCTGTCAAGGAGATTGTCCACCATGCGCTCCCTGCTCACGGTCTTCACCGCCCACTTTTTGGGTTTCGCTCTCGCTTCCGTTCGCGCCAATTCATCCCAGGAGATCAAATCCATGAACGTCAAACGAATCACGCCGGTCCTGCTCGTCAAGGACATCGAGCCGATCGTGCCCTTCTGGGTCGATCGGTTGGGCTTCGCCAAGACGATCGAAGTTCCTGACGGCAACAAACTTGCTTTTGTGACTTTTCAGAAAGGCGCTGCCGAGGTGATGTACCAGACGTACGCCAGCGTGGAAAAGGACGCGCCGAAGGAAGTTTCCGCTACCGCTGGCAAAGGGCCCACCTATCTCTACATGGAGGTCGACAACCTCGACGCCGTCCTCGCGACCATGAAGGACGCGAAAATCGTCATGCCCGTTCGAACGGCTTTCTACGGCATGAGGGAATTCAGCGTGCAGGATCCTGGCGGCCACTTCGTCACCTTTGCTCAGCCCGTTGCACCGCCCTCGCACTGACCGGCATTCTTCGCGGCAGCCAGACTCAGTGGTAGGGGCGCAGCATGCTGTGCCCCTATTCGGCAAGACCTGAGCTAACGTGACTGCTTCGAGGTTCGCTGGGTGGGTTCACTGTTTCGGGGCGGTGGGCAGCGGGGGCGGGCGGCGTTCGATTTCCGTGGGCACGGCGATGGAACGTGCGCCATTCTTTCCCACGGCGCGGACGGCAAAGAAATGATTGTCGGTCGAGACACCCTTCAAGACCGTTTCGCCGCTTGAAGCCGCAAAATCGTAAACCTGCCAGCGCGGGTCGCTCGTCTCGCGCCACAGAATTTCGAATCCCGCGCGCTCCGGGTCCTCATCGGCAGCCCATGATACTTTCGCGTCCGGTGTCACCGCACCAGTCAGCTTCGCATTTGCCGGCGGCGCCGGAGCCAGCGCCAATTGCCGCAGGGCCTCTGCGTTGTCCAGCGCCACGTCGCCCATGAACGTGAAATTCAAATACTTCTCAAAATCTCCATACGCAATTCCATTTTCCGTCCGCGGCGTCTGATGCTGGTGATTGTAATCTTCCAGCGGCTCGGTGAATCGCACCGCCGGCAGCCCCGCCTTGTAGAACGGATAGTGATCGCCCCCGCGCCCGAAGCGGTCCACGCGGAAAATCATTCGAATTGCTTTGCGCCCGTCAATCTCTTCCACCGCCCGCGCCAATTCCCGCGAAGGCGAATCCGCATCATCGATTTCCCCGTTTCCCGAAAACAATCGCACCCGATGCGGCGCCCCGGCGGCGGGATCGGCACCTACGATGTCGTCGTCCAGCATCCCGCCAACGGTGTAGCCCTGCTGCTTCACCCAATCCACCATGTGCGTGCTGCCCAGCAGCCCCTGCTCTTCGCCGGAAACCGCCGCGAAAAGTATCGTGGCGCGATACGTCCCGCGCCCGTTCGCTCCCGCTTTGCTCAGCAGCCGCGCGCATTCCACGCTCACCGCCACGCCGGAAGCATCGTCGTCCGCGCCAGGAGCGTCCAACTGCGCGTCCATTATGCTGGAGGGTGAGGGTATCGAATCCATGTGCCCGGATACGAGGAATACGGTCTTCGCAAATTTCGGATCCGAGCCCGGAAGAATGGCATAGACGTTCTCAAGCGGCGCTGGCTTCCCCGCCGTCCGCTGGGAGGTGGCTTCGAACTTGTCGACAATCACCTGCAGCTTGCCGCCGGAATCTTTCGCGATCTCATTCAATCGCGCCACGATAACATCGCGCCCGCAACCGACCCCGCGCTTGGGATCCGTCCACGAAGAAAGCGTCAGCCGCGTCCCGCACGCCACGAGTTTGCCGATCAACGCGCGCATTGATTTCTCATCCACGGAGGAGCGCGTCAATCGTCCAGCTGGCCGCGCCGACGTCTTCGGCTGGGGTTTCCCACTTGCCGGCTCCGCGGGGTCACGCGGCGCCACGCTCTGCGCCGCCGCTGGAATTGCGCCAGCCAAGAAAACAAAAAACGCAAACGCAATGAACGCCCCGGATTGCGCGCGCTGCCGATGCCTGCGGTTCCTCATGATTGTCCTTGCCTCGCTGAAAGCAGTTGGATTCGAACGCGTCATTCTAACTCATCTGGGCTAACGCATCTGCTCCGCCTCCCGTTTTGCCGATTCGCGGGCTTGTGCTAACGTTTTTTGTTTATGAACAAGCGTATCGGCGTGCTCTTGAGCGGCCGCGGCTCGAACTTTGAGGCGCTCGCGGAAAGCGTGACGGCTGGCCGCATCCCCAACGCGGAAATCGCCATCGTCGTCAGCAATCGCGAAGGCGCGCCCGGCATCCAGCGCGCGGAATCGCGCGGCATCAAATCCCACGTCATCCCCTCGAAAGGCCTCGAGCGCGAAGCCTACGACCGCCAAGTTGCCGCCGTCCTCGACGAGCACAAAGTAGACCTCGTCTGCCTTGCCGGCTACATGCGCCTGCTGTCTCCTTTTTTTGTCGCCAAATTCCCGAATCGCATCCTGAATATCCATCCCTCGCTGCTCCCGTCGTTCCCCGGGCTCGAATCCCAGCGCCAAGCCCTCGAATACGGCGTAAAATTCGCCGGCTGTACAGTCCACTTCGTCGACGAAAATCTCGACGCCGGCCCGATCATCGCGCAGGCCGCCGTTCCCGTCCTCGACGAAGACACGGAAACCTCCCTCTCCGAGAAAATTCTGAATCAAGAGCATCGCATCTATTCCGAAGCCGTTAAAATTGTCCTTGAAGGAAAATTCAAAATCGAAGGTCGCCGCGTGCTTCGCGCGAACTGAAAAACTCTCAATGGCACACACGAATTTCAAACCCGTCGAAGAGCAGCTCGCCTACCTGAAAAAAGGCGTGGCTGAAATCATTCCCGAGGACGAATTCAAGGCCAAGCTTGCGCAATCGGCGAAGACCGGCAAGCCGCTCCGCGTCTATCTTGGCGTTGACCCAACGGCGCCCGACATCCATCTTGGCCACACCGTGGTCCTTCGCAAGCTGAAGCATTTTCAGGACCTTGGCCACTCCGCGATTTTCCTAATCGGTGATTTTTCCGCGATGATTGGCGATCCCACGGGGGTATCGGAAACGCGCCCGCCACTCTCTCGCGAGCAAGTGGACGCCAACGCCAAGACGTATCTCGCCCAGGTTTTCAAGATCCTCGACAAGGAAGAGACCGAAGTCCGCTACAACAGTGAATGGCTGAGCAAAATGTCGGCAGAAGACGTTGTCCGGCTCTGTTCTCACTATCGCCTTGCGCGCGTACTGGAACGTGAGGACTTTTCTTCCCGGCTCGACAAGGGGCAGCCCATTTCCGTCCATGAGCTTCTGTATCCGCTTCTGACGGCGATTGACGCCGTCAAATTGCAGTCCGATGTTGAGCTGGGGGCCACCGAGCAAAAATTCAATCTGCTGGTGCACCGTGAAATTCAGCGCGAGTACAGCTTGCCGGGGCAAGCTATTTTGACGATGCCCATCCTCGTTGGCCTCGATGGGCAAAGAAAAATGTCCAAGAGCCTCGGCAACTACGTGGGCATCACGGAGCCGCCAGCCGAAATGTTCGGCAAGATGATGTCCATTCCCGACGAATTGATGTGGTCTTACTACGAACTTCTCACCGACCGCGCGCCACAGGAGATCGCGGCGCTCAAGCAGGAAGTGGCTGGCGGCAAGTTGCATCCCATGGATGCAAAAATGCGCCTGGCAGAGGAAGTCATTTCCGACTTCCATGGCCAAGACGCCGCGCGCAAAGCCGCCGAGAATTTTCAGCGCGTCTTCCGCGACCGGCAAGCTCCACAAGAAATGAAAAAAATCTTCTTAAAGCGCATGCCAATGGGCATTTCCGTCGAAAGAGAATCAGAATCAACCTCAAGTAGCCATATGGCAGCTGGACTGTCGAGAGGTCCAGAAAAATGGTCTAAATTATTGGCATACCTCGGTGAGGCCGACTCTACGTCCGAGGCTGAACGCCTCATCAAGCAAGGTGGATTTGAAATAGACGGTTCGCTAGTTAAAGACCCTACTTGCAAGTTGGACCTGAGCCAAGCGGGATCTTACGATGTCAGGGTCGGGAAGAAAAAATTTCTTCGCATCATTGTCGAGTAGTTTCTTTTTAGCATGAATGTTCCATTGTGGTTGCGCAGTAAGCTGCGCCACTACAACGAGGGAGAATTAGTGAGTCTATGGGATCTTCTGATCGCCGTTTGCTTTGTGATGCCTCTCGCTGGTGGGTTGGCCGAGGCAAAGTTGTCGAAGGCTGGATTTGGCGGTTAGCGTTGGTTGTTGCTGCGGGTCTAGCGCTAGGACTGTGTTTTGCTTGGACCATGTGGACCGCCGGCAAGTTCGTTGCCGCTCGTATAAGATGACGTCCAGAGTCACAGCGTGAGAGTTATTTTCGTGCGCTCTATTTTGCGTCTATGTTGTGGATAGTATTTGCGTTGTTTCTCGGTGCATGGTTGTCATCGGCGTTGCTTCGGCTTGTTTTCTAAGCGGTTTTCAGCGGGGCGCAGCAAGCTGCGCCACTACAAATACAGAATCATACGTTCGAGTTAAGCCAGGGTTTCGGCGACGAGTTGGGCGACGTGGGCCGCAACGGAAGGGGCGGCGGTGAGGCCGGGAGACTCCATGCCGACAAGATGAATCGCCTGCGGCACCGCCGAATCCCGCGTGATTACAAAATCGGCGATGCCTTTGTGGTCCGGCGGAACAAGTTTTGGCCGCAGCCCCGAATACCCAAGCTGCAAGTCCTTCTCCTCGATTTCCGGCAGGAGCGTTTTCGCGCTGTGGGCGAAATCGGCAATCGGCAAGCGGTTCTTTTCGTAATTGTCTTTGCCTTCGACGTAGGTTGCCGTCGGTCCCAGCAAAAACGTCCCCCACAGCGTCTTCGTAAAATGCACGCCGAGACTCAATCCATCACTGTGCGGCAGCGGATAGACAAGATTGTTGATCAGCGATGAACGCGGCCCGCGCACCTCGCAGTACTCGCCGCGCACGGGATAAATCTTCCACGAATGATTCCCGAGCATCGCCGCCACTTCGTCCGCATACAGCCCGGCCGCATTGATCACGCAGCGCGCTTCGATCGTTTCGTTTTGCGCATCCTCTTCGTCTCCGATGCGCAACCCCACACGAATGCTCTTGGCGGAGGGCGCGAGCGAAACCACCTCCGCATGCGTAACAATGTTCGCTCCCTGATTCGTTGCCACGCGCCCGTACGCGTGAACCAGTTCTTCGGCGGAAACGATTCCCGTCGAAGGAACGTCGAGCGCGGCAACCCCTTTGATATGCGGCTCGCGCTTGCGGATTTCGTCAGCGTCAATCAGGCGCAGCCCTTCAACACCGTTTTCTTCCCCGCGTTTTTGCAGTGCGGCGAGTTCCAACATTTCCAGCGCATTCGCGGCCACCACCAGCTTTCCGCAATGACGAAACGGGACGTTGTGTTTCTTGCAGAATTCGTACGTAAGGCGATTGCCTTCGACGCAAAACCGCGCCTTCAGCGAATTTTGCGGATAATAGATGCCTGAGTGGTTGACGCCGCTGTTGCGGGTGCTGGTGGCCATCCCCAGCTTGGGAAATTTCTCGACAAGGAACACATCCTGCCAGCGCTTCGAAATGACGTTTGCGATGGCGCAGCCGATGACGCCGCCGCCGATGATCAGAATGTTCGCTTGATCCATGAAATCAGAATATAGAAAATGGAAAAAAGAAAATAGCCTGCCCGGAAAACGCCCTCAACTATTGATCGCCGCCAACGGCGTCAAAGAACGGCGTGCACGGCGCCAGCCGCGCTTCGGTTCCGTCATGCACCGCGTAGGAAGCCTGTTTGCTGGCTTCATAGCCATTGCGCCACAGCGAGGCGGCACCGTGCATCCCGTCTTTGTTGATCGCGTAGAAGTAAATGTGAAACGTCCCGAGTTTTTTCTTGTCGTTCTTGTAGTTGCGCGCCACGCGCCCCATCGCTTCGAGGCAGGCGTCCGTCGGCGATTTGCCCTGCCGCATCATTTCGATGATGGTGTGGCCGCCGGAAATCTTGATATTTTCCTCGCCTTTGCCCGTTGAGCCCGCGGCACCCACTTCGTTGTCCACGCAGCAGCCCGCCCCAATGATCGGCGAATCCCCGACGCGCCCCGGAATTTTCCACGACAGCCCGGAAGTCGTGGTGGTGGCGGAGATGTCGCCGTTCGCATCCACGGCCATACACGGTATCGTCCCCGTGGGTGGATGCGCGATGACGCGTTCCGCGTAGGCCATCTGTTTTTCATCGCCGTCAAAAATTGCGGAAAGGTGTTCTTTCCACTCCGGCGAATCGATTCCCGGCCGCCAATTGAACGAAGACTTGGCTTTCCACGCCAGCCAGATTTTCCGGGAGTGCTCGGTGAGCAAATTCATCTCTTCGAATCCCTCCGCCACGGCGAATCGCCGCGCCCCGTCGCCCACGATCATCACGTGGTTGGTTTTTTCCATGACCGTTTTGGCCAGGCGCGAAACATTCTTGATCCGCCGAACGCCCGCGACGGAACCGGCGCGGTGCGTCGGCCCGTGCATCACACTGGCGTCCAGCTCCACTTCCCCTTCTTCATTCGGCAAGCCGCCGTAGCCCACCGAATCGTCATTCGGATCGTCCTCGACGATAGTGACCGCCGCAACAACGGCGTCCAGCGTGTCGCCGCCTTTTTTGAGAATGTCCATGCCCGCGCCCAGCGCGTGCAGGCCATTGGCGCTCGAAATAATGAGCGGCCGCTTGCCCTGCGCCGCCGGCGCGAGGCTTGCTAATGCGGGCGCGCCGGCACCGTTCGAACGCGCCCCTGCAAACAATTTGCCCGCGCCGGCAATCGCGCTGCCCGCGAGCGAAGCAAGAAAGAATTTACGCCGTGACCAGAGTTCCATTTGGAAGACCTCCTGTGCATGCGAAGGGCAATATACAACAGTTGCCATTCGAAAGTTGCTGAACGCGGGCGGAAAAAGGCTGTTGATTTTGTTTTAGACGGGAGCCGACTCGCCAGCGGGCAATTCGCCTTCCCAGCGCGCAATCACCACGCACGCGACGCAATTGCCGAGGACGGTGACCGCGGTTCGCCCCATGTCCATGAGCTGGTCGATCGCGAAAAGCAGAAACAACGGTTCCATGGGCAGGTGAAACGAAGTTGCCGCGGCGAAAACAATCAGGAGCGAACCGCGCGCCACGCCGGCGGTTCCTTTGCTGCTGATGATGAGCGTGAGAATCATCAATGCCTGCTGGCCGATACTGAGGTGCAAGCCTGCGGCTTGCACCACGAAAAACAGAGCTAGCGATTGATAAAGGCTGGCGCCGTCCATGTTAAAGCTGTACCCGGTGGGAAGAACGAAAGCGACGATTTCGCGCGGCACGCCGAAGGATTCCATTTGCTCGATCGCGCGCGGCAGAGTGGCCTCGGAGCTTGCGGTGGCAAATCCAAGCGTGACGGGCTCAGCGGCGGCGCTGGTGAAACGCTTGAGCGGGATGCGCGCCCACAGCAGGATCGGAAGCAGCACGCAGAGGATGAAGAACGCGAGGGCGACGTACATGGTCGCAAGCAGCTTTAAGAGGGGAAGGAGGACGCCCACACCCATGTGCCCGACGGTGTAGGCCACGGCGCCAAAGACGCCGAGCGGGGCGGCATACATCACCAGATTGGTGAACTTGAACATGGTTTCGGAAAGACTTTCGGCGAAGGCCAGCATGGGGCGGCGCTTCGCTTCCGGTACCAGGGCGAGGCCCATGGCGAAGAGCACGCTGAAGATCACGATTTGCAGGACCTGGCCTTCGGCGACGGACTTGGCGATGTTTTCCGGGAAAATGTCGGTGATGATTTGCGTGGCGGTGTGCGGCGAAACATTGAGCGATTGCGCGGTGGCGGACGGCGGCAAGTGCACCCCTTCTCCGGCGCGGCTCAGATGAATGGCCGCATAACCGATGAGCATGGCCAGGGTGGAGACAATTTCGAAATAGATCAGAGATTTGACGCCGAGGCGGCCGACTTTCCGGAGGTCGGGATGCCCGGCGATGCCAACAACGAGAACTCCAAAGAGCAGCGGCGCGATGATGACCTTGATAAGCCGCAGGAAAATGGCGCCGAGAAGCTGCAGGTTGACCGCGACCGCGGGCCAATCGTGGCCCAGTTCCGCGCCCGCGAGAAGGCCGACGAAAATCCAAGCTGTCAGCGAGCGCCGCGCGGTTGCGTACGCGGAGATGATTACAATCGCCAGCCAGCGCAAAACAATCGGGACCAGGGCGGGCAGCGGCAGCGCGTTAGCGCCGACGAGCAGCGATGCGGCGATGGCAATCGTTGCGGCCACGGCTGCCGCGGCGAGAAGGTTGTTTTTCATCGGCGCTCGACGAAGAATTTCATCGGTGCCGAAAGGTATGCTGGTTGGCGGCGCATGTCAATGGCGAGCGCTGCGAAAAAAGCGGCCACGAGACCTTTTTGCCAGCATCCGGTGGCAGATCCAAAATCCGGTCAAGGCTTAAGCCTGCGCCATCCTCCAATTAAATTGAGGGACTGAGGAATTTTTTTTGGCGCCGGGCGGTCTTGGCAGGTGTAACAAAATTCGACGATAGGGGACGTGTCTCACGGCGCGCGCCACCGTCGCATACAGAAACAAAGGGGGAAACTCGATGATGCCAAGACTCTTGGCGGTGGCCGCACTGGTGTGCGCAGTTTTTTCGATGCAGGCTGGCAGCTCTTATGCCGCTTCACCTGATGGCCAGAATTCCGGCGCGCAAGCCTCCTCGCAGGCAGTTAACCCGGTTGTGCAATGGAATAGAACACTTCTTGCGATCGTGCGGACGACTGGAGCGCAGCCGGCAACGGTGCATCCGACGCGGAGCTTTGCGATCCTGCACGCCGCGATCTATGACGCGGTGAATGCTATTGACAGGACACACCGGCCATACCTGGTCCGCCTTTCCGGCGTGCCGCGCGATGCTTCGCAGGAGGCGGCAGCGGCAGCGGCGGCGCATGAAGTTCTGGTCGCCTTGTATCCGGCGTTTCAGACGGCACTGGATGCTGAGCTACAGCAATCGCTGGCACAAATTCCGGACGGGAACGACAAGGCGGAGGGTATTCGCATAGGACAGACGGTCGCGGATCGTATCCTGGCGCTGCGAAGCAACGACGGGTCGAATGCCAAGCCGATACCTTACGTTTTCGGGACGGCACCGGGAGATTACCAGTCGACACCGCCGAATTTTCCGGCGCAGCCGCAATTTACGCATTGGTCCCGCGTGACTCCGTTCGCGCTGGAGCGCGCGAGCCAGTTCCGGCCTGGCCCTCCCCCGGCGCTGAGCAGCGATACGTATGGCGATGCTTTCAACCAAATCAAATCTCTGGGAATCGTCAACAGCACGACCGCCACGGCCGATGAGGCATTGACCGGGCGGTTTTGGAACGGGGCCATACAGAACTATTGGAACGAGATTTCGCAGACGTTCTCGCTAGCGCACGGTTTGAAGACGGCGCAAAGCGCTCGGTTGTTCGCGCTGCTGAACCTGAGTTTTGCGGATGACGTGATCGCTTTCTACGACGCCAAATACACGTACAACTTCTGGCGGCCAGTGACCGCGATTCGGGCGGCGGATCCCGGCATCAACCCCGAGACCGTGGCGGATCCGAACTGGCTGCCGGAAGTCGGCAAGACCGCTCCGGACCCATCGTATCCAGGCGCTCATGCGGTGATCAGCGCTTCCGGGGCGGAGGTGCTGATTTCCTTTTTCGAGCGGGATCATGCGGACTTCAATGTGACGTCCGAGGTTCTTCCTGGAGTAGAACGTTCGTTCACGAGCATCTCGGCGGCGGCTGAAGAAGCGACATTAAGCCGTATTTTCGGTGGACAGCATTTCCGCTTTGACCTGACTACCGGACAACGGCTGGGCCGCGACGTAGCGGACTTTGTCGTGGATAACTTTTTGACTCCAGTGCATGGGAAAGACGAAGCGGACGAGAGATGAGCGTGACGGCTTGAACGCGAAGCCGTCCAGGCACACTACAAAGGACAGGCAGCAGGGAAGGACAGACAAGAGCGAGGGACGGAGGTTTATTCGGGGGCGCCGAGGGGAAGGAAGTATTGGGTGCCTTTTACGGGTTCCTGGAGGCGCTTGAGGAGGAGCTGGAGGTCCTCGCTGCGCTCGACGAAGTCGATGTCGGAGGTGTTGATGACGAGGAGGTCGGAGGCGGCGTAGCGGAAGAAGAAATGTTCGTAGGCGCGGGCGACTTCCTCGATGTATTCGGGGGCGATGTGGGATTCGTCGCGGGAGGCTTTTTTGGCGATGCGGGCGCGGAGGACTTCGGGCTTGGCCTGGAGGTAGATGACCAGGTCGGGAGCGGGAATGTCCGCGGTGAGGGCTTCGTAGTAGCGCTCGTAGAGCTTGAGCTCGGCGTCATCCAGATTGAGATTGGCGAAGATGCGGTCCTTTTCCATGAGGAAATCGGAGAGGACGGGGCCGGGAGCTTCGACGGCGAGGGCTTCGCGGAGGCGCTTCTGGCGCTCGATGAGGAAGTACATCTGGGCGCGCAGGGCGGCACCGGGCTTGGCGTTGTAGAAGTCGGCGAGGAAAGGATTGTCCTCGCAATCGTAGATGCGGCGGGCGTGGAGGCGTTCGGAAAGGATGCGGGCGAGGGTGGTTTTGCCGACGCGCAGGGGGCCTTCAATGACGATGAAGCGGGGAGGCTGGGGGCTGCGCTGTGGGGTGCGAGCGCGCTTGGCGGCGGAAGAGTCGTTGCCGGGCATCGTTTCGTGTAGTCCAGGCGTGGCCGAGATTCAGCAGGCGGATTATAGCAGAGTCGGGGACGGAGTTAAGCGCGCTTGGCGGAGTTTTGACCAGGGGCAAAGCAGCTCCAGGAATGTAAAAACATTTTCACATTTGCGGCCTAGTACTGGCGATTGAAAAGGGGCAAACGGAGGGGCTAGAGGGACGTACTAAACAGAATGTGACCAATAGGCCAGTGCCACCTGACCTTTCGACCAGTAAAGTGGCAGTATTGCGAGTGGGGATGGACTTGCAAGACCCACAGGCAAAACTGAGGTGGCCAATGGTCATTGCAACGCTGCTGCTGATTTGTTCCATCCCGCAGATGGACGAGCCGGCCAAAGTGGTAATCGACACTCCCGCAGTTTCTACCGATAGCCCGGCAAAGGAATCTACTCTCGTCGCCTCCGCATTGCCTTCCGCCCCGACACCCAAAGTGAAAGCTGAGGCCGAGCTGATTACTCCGAATCCGGCGGGGCAGCCTTTTCAGCCAGTGAATCCGGTGTTTACGCAGCCGCGCGAAACGCCCCGGCAGAGGAAGCTCTGGTATGCTCTTACGATCGCCGGCAGCAGCGGCGCGGCGTTTGACGCCTGGTCCACCAAGCGCGCAGTGGTAGGCGGCTACGGCCAGGAAGGGAATCCGTTCCTGCGCCCCTTTGCACACTCGAACGCGATTTATGCGGCGACACAGGTAAGCCCGGCGTTCATGGACTTTCTGGGCAAGCGGATGATGGTGAGCCAGAATCGCTGGCTGAGGAAGTTTTGGTGGGTGCCACAGGCCGCGGGGACAGGCATGTCGTTTGCTTCCGGCGCGCACAATGTTGGCGTGGTGCACTACGAGTTCCCTCAATTCCCCATAACGGAAAGCGCCCCGGTGACCCTCCTCACCGGGGCGCTTTTTGTTTTTGGTGGCTGGCTGACCAGGAAGCTGCGAGTTCGGTTATTTTCCAACGACAACGATAACGAAGGAGCCCTGCTTCATCTTGCCGCGGCGCTCGCCGGGAGCCGGGGGATCGAAATCGGCGGCGGGGAGAAAGATGTTGTGGGTT
>Ga0307479_10001477_pt1 | contig 21395 bp, 17 predicted proteins | sample atmos_gasesECM4C_FD_203743 | JGI IMG/M metagenome (GOLD analysis project Ga0307479, IMG submission 203743) | Hardwood forest soil microbial communities from Morgan-Monroe State Forest, Indiana, United States - atmos_gasesECM4C_515 | ecosystem: Environmental > Terrestrial > Soil > Temperate...
CGAAAGCCGGCGTGATGGACAAGTTGCGGGGCGATACGGTACGCCTCTATCGGACATTGTCCGGCGAGCGCCCTGATCAATCGTCGACCAACCGCTAGATGGCACACGTGGGTTGCATTCAAGAAGAGCGATGAAACCGCTGATCACTGCGCTGGTGGACACTTACAACCACGAGAGGTATATCGAGCAGGCGCTGGCGAGCGTGCTGGAGCAGGGGTTGTCTCCGGCGGAGCTGGAAATTGTGGTGGTGGATGACGGGTCGACGGACAAGACGCCTGCAATCATTCAAAAATTTTTGCCGCGGGTGAAACATGTGCGGAAGAAAAATGGAGGACAAGCGTCGGCGTTTAACGCGGGGTTTGCGGAGTCGCACGGGGAGATCGTGGCGATTCTCGATGGAGATGATTGGTGGGCCAAGGGGAAACTGGCGGCGGTGGTGGGGGCTCTGGAAACGAATCCAGATGTTGGAGCAGTGACCCACGGTCACTACCAATTTGATCAAAGGACTAGCCGGACGAAGCTCTGCGTGCCTTCGGCGCGGCAAACTGTAAGCATTTCGAATCAGGAATCTACTGTCGCAGCGATTCGAGCGTGGCCGTTCTTCCTGATGGGTGCACTAACCGTTAGAAGAAATGTGCTTGAGTGGATTATGCCTCTGGCGGAGGAGATGACCTTTATGGCCGACACAGCATTCCAGGCGGCCGCAATGGCCAAAGGAACGTTGGTCCTGCCGGAGGCGCTTTTCTACTATCGCTATCATGCAGACAATTTATACGCGATTGATCCTGGTGATTTGGCCAGGCTGAGACGTAGGTACGAAATGACGGAGTTGGTCTGCAGCAAAGTCTATTCACGGCTTGTTGAGCTCGGCGTTCCGGAGGATTCCGTTTCTTTGCTGCTTAGTGGTGTTTGGTTGGATGCGAAAAGGTCGCGCCTCAGCAAATTTGGCGGCAGTCGGTTTGAAGCACTCGAGGCAGAACTTCATGCATTTCGAGCAACGTATCGAAATCCAAGCCTTGGTTATCGGCTATTCAAATATGTTTTTGTGGGTGGTGCGTCGCTGCTGCTGCCGGCGCGGCGATTTTACGGAATTCGGAATTGGTACGCGGAGCGGCAGCTGGGGCGATACCGCGAGCGGCTGGTGCGAGACGGGGCGAGTGAGTCTGAGAATCCCTCTAGTAACAGTTCTGCTTGATTTCCTGCAGTCGATTTCGTGCTGTCGGCTCAAAAGCGGCGGCTAGACCGCCGCACTCCAAAGTTACTAAAGCTCGTCCGCTACGACTTGCTCGGCAGTGGCATAGCCGTTGGGGTGGGACTGCTTCCAGGTCCAGGCGGAGGAGATGATTGCGTCGAGGGAGGAGTGCGCGGGCTGCCAGGCCAGATCGCGGCGCATTTTATCGGCGCTGGCGACCAGGACGGCGGGATCGCCGGGACGGCGGGGGAGGAGTTTTTCGGGGATGTTGCTGCCGGTGAGGCGGCGGGCGGCGGCGAGGACTTCGCGGATGGAGTGGCCGGCGCCGGTGCCGACGTTGAAGGCGGAGCCGGAGACGCGGGCGAGTCCCTGGAGGGCGCGCAGATGGGCTTGCGCGATGTCGAGGACGTGGACGTAATCGCGGATGCAGGTGCCGTCGGGAGTGGGATAGTCGTCGCCAAAAACGGCGACGTGGGGGGAGCGGGCTTGGATAGCTTGCAGAATCAGGGGAATGAGATGCGTTTCATGGCGGCGGGCTTCGCCGCGATCGCGGGAGGCGCCGGCGACGTTGAAATAACGGAGGGAGACGTAATTCAGGCTGGCGTAACGGCGATAGTCGGCGAGGATGTCTTCAAAGGCGAGCTTGGATTTGCCGTAGGGATTGATGGGCAATTTGGGATGGTCCTCGGGGATGGGGACGATGTGGGGCTCGCCGTAGACGGCGCAGGTGGAAGAGAAGATGAGGTTTTGGATGCGATGGCGAAGCATGGAGTCGATGAGGAAGATGCCGCGGGCGACGTTGGAGACGTAGAAAGGGCTGGGGTCGTTGATGGATTTTTCTACGAGGGCTTCGCCGGCGAAGTGCATTACGGCGTCGATGGGATGGCGGCGGAAGATTTCGTCGAGGGTGGCGGGATCGGCGAGGTCGGCTTGGTAGAAGAGAGCTTGCGGGGGGACGGCGGCGCGGTGGCCTTCGCTGAGGTTGTCGAGGGCGATGACGTTGACGGCGGAGTCGACGAGGAGCTCGGAGCAGATGCTGCCGATGTAGCCGGCGGCTCCGGTGACGAGAATGTGCAAGGGCGAGGCTCCTGGCGGCAGTGATGGGCCGCGGATGCGATTGCTGGAAAATGTGCGCGGGTAAGCTTAGCAAATGCCTGGGGTGCGGGCTGGGAAATTGGGGAGCGGATTTCGGCAAACGCGCAAGACGTCAAACCTAAAGGCCTCGGGTTCAAACGGCGAGCCTGAGCTACAGGGGTGGGCGTTACATTGGTGGTTGGCGGATCGTTGTACTCAATAATAATAACTTGATTTACTGATAGGTATAGTATAGGCTGGGCGCGTTATGGCTGGCGAAAGCCTGATGGTGTCCGCTGCGGAGGCGCAGGCGGCCGCTGCTGACGCGGTGGCGGCGCTGGAGGTGCGTGCGGGGGTCGCGGAGTTTGCGATTGCGCTGGGCGAGCGGCCGAAAGCGCGGGTGGAATGGCCGAAGATTACGGTGGTTACGGCGGTGTACAACGGGGAGGAATACCTGGAGGCGACGATGCGGTCGGTGGTGGAGCAGGGGTATCCGAATCTGGAGTACATCGTGGTGGATGACGGGTCGACGGATGGGACGGCGAAGATCATCGGGAAGTATGAGCGGGCGGTGAGCTGCCGGGTGCGGCAGGAGAACCAGGGATTGTTTGCGGCGCTGAACGCCGGGTTTGCGAGGTCGACAGGGGAGATTATGGGGTGGCTGAACTCGAGCGACCTGCTGCAGACGAATGGGCTGTTTACGGTGGGCAGCGTGTTCGCGAAGCTGCGAGAGGTGGAATGGATTACCGGGAGGCCAACGAAGATCAGCGCGACCGGGATGACGATTGATGTGCTGGCGGTGCCGCGATGGTCGCAGGGGCGATTTCTGGCGGGGGCGAACAAGCATATCCAGCAGGAGTCGACATTCTGGAGGAGGAGTTTGTGGGAGAAAGCGGGCGGAAGGCTGAGCACGGAGTTTCGGGCGGAGGGCGACTTTGAGCTTTGGGTGCGATTTTTCCGGCACGCGCGGCTGCATTCGGTGAACGCGCTGATCGGGGGATACCGGCTGCACGAGGGGGCGCTGAGCGCAGGAAATATGGAGCGGTACAACCGGAATTGCGATGCGATTGCGGGGCGGGAGGCAGAGCGTCTGCGGGGGAGGCGTGGGGCGGCGGTGCGGGCGTTCCGGTGGGTCAGCGAGGCGGTGAAGCCGATACCGAAGGTGCGGGGGCTGTGGTATCTGGCGGCAATCCGGAATTTGTATTGGAGGCGAGGGCGGGATTGGCCGGAGGTTATTGAGTATGGGGATGGGGGGTGGGAGCTGCGGGGGTGACGGGGACGGGAGAGTCGACAGTTGACAGTTAAGAGTTAAGAACGAAAAGCGAAAAGCGAAAAGCGAAAAGCGAAAAGCGGGTCCCACGACTTCGCTCGGGATGACATTCACGGCTTTTGGCACGGCTGAAGTCGTGCCCTGACGCAAAACCATAACAAATAGAATAGAATTTTGGGTGCGGAGGCTGCGAGCATTCTTACTCTGTTCACTACGGGAAAGGCGTTTACCGGGCACAGCGGGGTGATCCAGCGTAACGCGCTGGGGAGTTGGATGCGGCTGCATGCGGACGTCGAGGTGATTCTGTTTGGGGACGACGCTGGGGCGGCGGAGGTGGCGCGGGAGTTGGGGCTGCGGCATGAGCCGCGGGTGGAGCGGAACTCGGCGGGGAGCAAACGGGTGGATTTCATGTTTGCACGGGCGCAGGAGATCGCACGGCACGAGGTGGTGTGCTACTGCAACTGCGACATTATTTTGCTGGCGGATTTTTGTGCGGCGGTGGAGCGAGTGCGCAGGGGGCACGAGCGGTTCTTGATGGTGGGGCGGCGGTGGGATACGGAGATACGCGAGGCGGTGGAGTTTAGCTCGGGGGAATGGGGCGCGCGGCTGCGGGAATTGGCTCACGAACAAGGAGTGCGGCAGGCGGGATGGTCGGTGGATTATTTTGCGTTTCGGCGGGGATTGTACCGGGAGATGCCGCCGCTGGTGATCGGGCGAGTGTGGTGGGATCACTGGCTGGTGTGGAAGGCGCGGGAGGAAGGTGTGGCGGTGGTGGACGCGTCGGAGGTGGTGACGGCGATACACCAGAATCATGACTATGCGTATCACCCGGCGGGGGCGCGGGGCGTGTGGACGGACGAGCAGGCGCGGGAGAATTACAGGCTGGCGGGAGGGCGATGGCATCTGCTGACGATTGACGACGCTACGGACATTTTGGGGGCAGAGGGCGAGCGGGGGAATTGGCGGCGGTGGTGGGCGCCTTACTGGAGGGTGGCGCGACCGAAGGTGGTGACGGTGTGGTTTGCGATGCTGGATTTGACGCGGCCGGTGCGGCACGCGCTGGGGATGCAGGCGAAGGGGACGGCGGCGGGGCGACGGCGGTAAGTGGAATAGCACGGCGTTGCGGCGGCGGCAGGCGACTATTATCCGTTTAGCTATTTACAATTGTTGTTGACTTACTAGTTTATATTGTTTACCCTCCTCGACTATACCAATTGCAATAACTCTGCAGTGAACCTTAGCTAGCTTTCCTTTGGCCAATCACGGGACTGAGATTTAAGTATGGGCGTCTCGAAAAACATATTGCTTTCGTCGTCGCCGGGACGCGCGGACTTGGCGGCGAGTGACGTTGCGATCCGGCTGACGGAGTTCGATCAGCGGCGCTACTGGCGATTGATCAATGCGCGCGGGGACACGATTCGTCGCGTGATAGCGGAATTGACGTCGGGGCTGGAACTGGCGACGGCGCTGGATGCGGGTTGCGGAGTCGGATTTTTTTCGCAGATCCTGCAGGAATGCGGACTGAGTGTGACCGGATTCGACGGACGGATGGAAAACGTCGTGGAAGCGCGGAAGCGCTTTCCGGGGATACCTTTTGAAAGAGGTGATATCGAAAGCGCGGAGATTCTGGCGCTGGGCAGGTTCGACCTCACGTTGTGTTTTGGATTGCTGTACCACCTGGAGAATCCGATGCTGGCCATCCGGCATCTGCGAGCGCTGACCGGCAAAGGGCTCCTGTTGGAGAGCATGTGCATCCCGGGGAATGGCGCGGAGATGCTGTGGCGCGAAGAACCGGCGGCGGCGGATCAGAGTTTGACGGACATTGCGCTGTATCCGAGCGAGGCGTGCCTGGTGAAGATGCTGTACCGGGCGGGATTTGTGGACGTGTACCGGGTGGCCGAGTTACCGGACCACGACGACTTCCGCGAGACACCGTTGCACGCGAGGCGGCGCACGGTCTTGCTCGCAGCGGCGACGCCGATGGGGTGGAGCGGATTTGAGCGGATCGAGGAGCCTCGCGATGCGGGGGATCCTTGGTCGAAGACGGCGACGATCGGCGCGGGAGCTTCGCTACCCAGAAGAGTGTGGGGATTTCTGCACAGGCCGAGGCGCGAACAATACATTTCGCTGGCCTGCCGGGCGCGGCGGGTATTTCCGGAGATGCCTATTCCGGTGCGACTGCCGTTCGGGGCGTGGTGGCTGGCGCAGAAAAGTGCGCTGGATGACGACTTGATCCACGAAGGATTCGAGGACGCGGAGTTGGCGTTCGTGCAAACGTTCCTGCGGCCGGGCATGACGGTGGTCGACGTGGGGGCGCATCATGGGCTCTACACTCTGTTGGCATCGAAGCGCGTGGGGAGGGCGGGGCGAGTAATTTCGTTTGAGCCATCTCCACGCGAGAGAAAGCGGTTGCAGCGGCATTTACTGGTGAATCGGTGCCGGAATGTGGTTGTTCAATCGTGTGCGCTGGGCGAAGAGCGGCGGGAGGCGGACCTGTTTTTGGTCGAGGGACGCGAGGATTGGTGCAATAGCTTGCGCGAACCACAAATCGACGACCGGACAGTCAAGGTGCGCGTGCAGGTGGAACGGGTCGACGATGTGCTTGCGAGGCTTGGAATCGGACGGGTGGATTTCATCAAGCTGGACGTCGAAGGCGGGGAGTTAAGTCTCCTGGAGGGCGCAGGCGGCACGTTAGCGGCTTCGCGGCCGGTGATACTGGCGGAAGTGCAAGATCGGCGGACGCGGCCGTGGGGGTATGCGGCGCGGGAGATCATCGATTTTCTTATTCGCGAAAACTACAGTTGGTTTGCGCTGACGGCCAACAACAATCTGCAGCCGGTCTCCAGCCAGCTCAAGACTTATGACGCGAACCTGGTGGCGATACCGGAAGAGCGCGCAGCCGAGATCCGAAAGATGCTGGCGGAAGTGAAGCTTCGCGAACGTGCGATCGCTCAGGCCGTATCGCGCGCTTGACTACGCGCTTTACGAAGCGATCATCGAGAGCGTCGCGCGAAAACCAACGACGACAAAACAGTGGGCCCAGCGGAGGCGATCACGCCGCAAGGTTGCGGACTTCCAGTATCGTGCGCATTTTTTGATAAGCTTGCGGCATGAAAGTGCTGGTTACCGGCAGCAGCGGGTTGATCGGGTCGGAAGCGGTGGAGCACTTTGACCGCCAGGGACACGACGTCTTTGGCATGGACAACAACATGCGGCGGGTGTTTTTCGGGCCGGCGGGGGACACGCTGTGGAATCTGGAGCGGTTGAAGAATACAGCGAAACGCTTTACGCACGCGGCGATTGATATTCGCGACCGCGTAGCGATTGAAGAGCTATTTCGTGCGCAGCGGTTCGACCTGATTGTGCATTGCGCGGCGCAGCCATCGCACGACAAAGCGCGGGAAATTCCGCTGTTGGATTTCGAAGTGAACGCGGTAGGCACGATCAACCTCCTGGAAATGACCAGGCAGCATTGCCCGGAAGCTGTTTTTGTTTTTCTGAGCACTAATAAGGTGTACGGCGACGCTCCCAATGAGATTCCGATGAAGGAGTTGGCCACGCGCTACGATTACGCGCGCCCGGAGGACTTCCACGGAATTGCCGAAACATGCCGGATCGACCAGACATTACATTCCCTATTCGGTGCTTCGAAAGCGGCTGCGGATTTGGTGGCGCAGGAGTATGGGCGCTACTTCAATATGAAGGTGGGCATATTTCGCGGGGGCTGCTTGACGGGGCCATCGCATTCGGGAGTGGAGCTGCACGGATTCTTGTCCTACCTGGTGAAGGTAACACTGACCGGCGGGCGCTATACGGTGTATGGCTATAAAGGCAAGCAGGTGCGGGACAACATTCACAGCCGTGACGTGGTGAGCGCGATTGAAGAGTTTGCGGCGAATCCGCGGGCGGGCGAAGTCTACAACATGGGCGGCGGGCGAGAAAACAGCATCTCGATGCTGGAAGCGATCGCGCGCATAGAAAGCTTGACTGGGCGCAAACTGGAGTGGCAGTACGCGGAGGAAGCGCGCAAGGGCGATCACATCTGTTACATCTCCGATTTGCGGAAGTTTCAGCAGCACTACCCGAAATGGAAGATTACGCGGAACCTGGAGGCCCTTCTGGAGGAGATGGTGGCTGCGCAGCGCGCGCAGCAGCACCATTCCGCGGCAACATGAGCGGCGACCGATTGGCGGACGGCGTTGTGCGAGTGCCGGAGATTGGCGCGCCGCAGCCCAGGCCATCGTGACTGCCAAGCCGTTAGTTTCCGCGATCATTGTCAATTGGAACGGAGCGCATGCCAGTCACTGGAGGTCGTGGTGGTGGATAACGGGTCGACGGACGACTCGGCGGAAGTGGCGCAAGAGTTCGAGGGGCGATGGCTGCCATTGGGTAAGAATGAGGGGCTGGCGCCGGCTCTAAATCGCGGAGCGGCTATTGCGGGCGGCGATTTCCTGCTTTTCATAAATAATGACATGCGGTTCGATCCCGGTTTTGTAGCGGCGTTGCTGAAGCCGATACAAGAAAATGATGCCATCTTTGCGGCGGATGGAATGCAATTCAACTGGGATGGAAGCCGTCGCGAGCATTTGGCGACGCGCTTGGTGAACAGACAGCCTGGCGGTCTTCCAGCGCTGGTGCCTGGGCTATACTTTTATCCTCAGGAAGTGAATCACGAGACGCCAGTGTTTATGGGCTCCGCGGCGAGCATGCTGGTGCGGCGTAGTTTCTTTGAAAGGCTAAATGGATTCGATGATCGATTGCCGCTTGGATATGAAGATGTCGAAATATGCTGGCGGGCGTGGCTGCAGGACTGGAGAACGATTTACGTCAAGGACGCGGTCTGTTGGCATCGCGTGGGAGGCTCTAGCCGCTCACAAGAAGGCGCGCGGATGAATTTTTGCGGAATATTGCGGGGACGCTTATTGCTGGCGACCAAACTGCTGCCGTGGCGCTACGTGACCGGTACGTGGCTGGTATCGGCCGCTGCGCTGGGGAAAGACCTTGGCCGACTACGATGGGCATTCGCGAGAGATCGCATCAAGGTATTGGCGGAGATGGCAGGTCTGGTTCCGCAGTTGGTTGGTGAAAGGAAGATATTGTTTGCGAATGCGGGTCGTTCCGCGGCGGCACATCTCGATTTTCTTTTGCGATTAACGGAGGATGCGGATCGCGGCTGAGTTGCCTGGTAATCGAATGGCGAAACTACTGTTGAAAGGCGTTCGATATTTAAAGTGCTATGGCGAATTGACGTTCGGCGGTCGGCCGAAGACGATCGAGGGAATTATCGACTACTGCGTTGACCGTCCGATTCTGATAACACAGGTGCGCTCGGAAGCGGTTGCGTTAGGCAGGTTGCTGGAGGAGCGGGCGCCAGCGCGCAGCCTGGAAATCGGAACGAATTACGGAGGGACGCTCTTCTTACTCTGCCATCTTTCATCGCCGCAAGCCAAAATTATCAGCGTAGACCTACCCTCGGGACCATTCGGAGGCGGGTACCCACGGAGAAAGATTCCGCTGTTTCGCAAGTTTCGTAAGGCGGGACAGCAGCTGCATCTGATTCGTGCGGATTCGCATCAGCAAGAGACGAAAGACCGCGTGTTGCAAATTCTCAAGGGCGAGTTACTGGATTACCTATTTCTTGATGGCGACCACACTTATGAAGGAGTGCGGCGCGATTTTGAGATGTATGCTCCGCTGGTACGTAAGGGCGGAATGATCGCGCTTCACGACATTGCCGCCCACGACGGGCGGGCGGACTGCCGAGTGGACAGATTCTGGAGTGAGATCAAGAGAGAATATCGCCATCAAGAGATTATAGAGAGCGCCTCGCAAGGATGGGCGGGGCTGGGGATTCTGTTTGTTGCGTGACCTTAGGCAGTAGGCCCAGAGCGGGGAATACCGCGGCGTCCATCCAGTGGGATTCCGTTGTGAGAATAAACCGGGATTTACAATGGCAAAACCTTTCGTGACGGCGCTTATTGATACGTACAATCACGAAGCTTTCATTGAGAAGGCGATCGAGAGTGTTTTGCAGCAGGATTTCCCCGCCGGTGATACGGAGATTTTGGTGGTGGACGACGGATCGACGGATCACACTCCCGAGCTGATACGGAAATTCGCGCCACGAATACGGATACTGCGAAAAGCCAATGGCGGACAGGCCTCGGCATTCAACGTCGCGATTCCCGAGGCACAGGGAGAGATCGTCGCGTTTCTGGACGGAGACGATTGGTGGGCGCCGGGCAAACTGACCGGCGTTACGGGCGTGCTTGCAAAAGAACCGGGGGTTGGATTGGTCGGGCATGCGGTTACGGAGGTGCACCAGGACGGAAGACAGCTTGCGGACGTGCCCCGGGAGGTTTCACGATTTCGCATCACCTCGGCCGAGCAAGCAAGAATATTTCGCATGCGAAAGAATTTTCTGGGCACCAGCCGGATGACCTACCGAACGGATGTTCTGCGCCAGATCGGGCGCGTTCCGGAAGAGCTGGAATTTGAAGCGGACGAATACCTATTCACGTTGGCTGGCTTTTTTGCCGATGTGGTGATATTGCGCGAGGCGTACACCTTCTATCGCTTGCATGGCGGGAATCTATTTCAGTTTAGTGAGGGAGGAGAGGCTAGCGCTCGCCGAAAGCAGCGGGTGCTCGCGGCATTGGCGCGGGCTCTTGAAGAGAAGTTGCGTGGGCTCCACCTAAACGGGGAAGTGCGGAAGACTATTATAGAGTGTGTGCAGGGCGAAGCGGACCTTCTACGCCTCGCGGTGGATGGAGGATTTCCGTGGGAGACGGTGCGCGCGGAACTTAAAATAATGCGCGTGCTGCATAGCGATGCTTCCCTTGCTCAGCATGTTTTTAGTTGCGCGAGACTGCTGCCCGCCTTGTTCATGCCGGCCCGCAGTTACTATCGCTGGAGGCATCGGATATCGCGGCTGGAGTTTTACAAGGGCTTGCGACGACGGCTTCTACCCTTTCCGGTGCCGAGCCATGTGGAGCGCCAGGAAAAGTCCGCGCCGCGAGCCAACCTTTAATTGGCAGGGAACTCGCTCGTTTTCGAGCGAAGGAAACGTTCGGGAGTGAACCGAGATCCGAATGATCACGCTTGGGCTCAACTACAACAAAATGCATGATTCGTCGGCATGCATAGTGCGCGATGGCGAAGTGCTTTTCGCCGTCGCGGAAGAACGCCTGAGCCGGATCAAACATGACTCCGGATTTCCGCGTCTGGCGATCCAGGCTTGCCTGGACTTTTCCGGCATGCGCGCGGACCAAGTCGACGAGGTGTGCTTTGGCTGGACAACGCCCGGTCCGGGATTTCGGCACGACCTGAAATGCCTTATGTCCGGAGGGATCCCCCTTACCTACCCGAACGTCCTGACAACCACGCTTTATTTTCTAAGTTCCTGGCACCAAGAAGGCGGCGCGAAAATATTCAGGGGGTCGTTTGGAAACGTCAAGGCGCGGATGCGGTTTGTGGAGCATCATTTGGCGCACGCCATCAGCGCGTTCGCGTTTTCGGGATTCGAAGATGCCGCCGTCGTGGTGATGGATGGCCGTGGGGCTTGGGAGGCCACGTCAATTTGGCATGGGCGCAACGGGCGCCTGGAGCATGTGCTGACAATTCCCTTTCCCGATTCGGTAGGATTGTTCTACAGCGAATTTACGGCGTACCTGGGTTTTCAGCGCAACAGCGATGAATGGAAAGTGATGGGCCTCGCGCCTTACGGCGAGCCGGGTGTGAAGCTGGAGGCATTTATTGATCCGGAAGCGGCGCCGTACCGGGTCAAGGCGGGGCGGCTTTTCGGTAACGGCAACGGATCATTTTCAAGTTTGACTCCCCTGTTAGGACCGGCGCGGACGCCGGAAAGCGAAATCGACGCCCGGCACAAAAATATTGCTTATGCGGTACAGGAAGCCTGTGAAACGGCGATGATGAACGTGGTGCGGCTCGCAGTGGAGAAAACGCGCAGTCGAAATCTTTGCCTGGCAGGCGGCGTGGCGCTGAATTCGAAAGGCAATGGAAAGATCGCGGCTTCTGGGTTGATAGATAAGATTTTTGTACAGCCCGCGGCGTCGGATGACGGAGTTGCCCTGGGCGCGGCTCTTGCGCCATACCTGGAAAACGGCGGCCGCCTGCCGACTACAATTATGCGTCACGCCTATCTGGGGCCCGGCTTTGATGACGCAGCCATCGAAACCGCGTTGCGCACTTATAAGCTGTCCTACGCTCGATTGGATGATCCGGCGGCGACGGCGGCGGGGCTCCTTTCGCGAGGGAAGATTCTGGGTTGGTTCCAGGGGCGCATGGAATTTGGCCCGCGCTCCTTGGGAAGCCGCTCGATTCTGGCGGATGCTCGCGATCCGGAGATGAGCGGCAAAGTGAATAACGCGGTGAAATTCCGCGAATCGTGGCGGCCGTTTGCGCCGTCGCTGAAGAAAGAAGCAGCCGCGGATTATTTGGAGAGCTGCACGGATTCGCCATTCATGATTTTGACGGCGCAGGTGCGTTCGGAGAAGCGCGGCGTGATTCCGTCGGTGACCCACGTCGACGGCAGTGCGCGACCGCAAACCGTCGAGCAAGACGTGAATCCGCTTTATTGGCGGCTGCTGGATGAATTCGAAAGGCGCACCGGCGTCCCGGTGCTCATGAACACTTCTTTCAATTTGCGGGGCGAGGCAATCGTGAATACGCCCACCGATGCGGTGCGCACTTTTTTCAGTTCGGGTATGGATGCGCTGGTGATCGGGAGCTTTCTTGTGGAGAAATAGTGAGTTCGGGAACCACCGTGATTTGCTGGCGCTCCGCCAATGAGTGAACCCATTGTGGCTCTGCTTGGCCGGCGTGACGCGCCCACGGATGCGGTTGAACAATATTGCACCCACCTTGGCGAGGCGTTGCGCGCACATGATTTCGCGATGGAACTTCTGGGAGCGCCCTGGAAGGAGCGGGGCTGGCCGACGGTGTTGCGGAAGCTGCGGCAAAGGGCAACAGAGTGGCGCGGCCGCTGGGTTTTGCTGCAATACACGGCCCTGGCTTGGTCGCCACGCGGGTTTCCGTTGCAAGTACCGCGAGTGATCAAAATTTTGCGCGATGCGGGAGCGCACGTCGGTGCGGTGTACCACGATGCCCAGCCATATTCCGGCAGCCGCGCGATCGATCAACTGCGCCGCTTCGTGCAGCAGCGGACGATGCGGGAAATACTGCGTTCCAGCGAGCAGGCAATCTTGACCGTGCCACCCGAAAAGCTTTCGTGGATTCCCGCAACGATGAAAAACGCCGCGTTCATTCCGGTGGGCGCAAACTTGCCGCTGCTCGCCTCTGCCGGCACCCCGAGCAGCCTTCACGATGCCTCGATGCCAACCATTGCGGTATTTGGCGTAACCGGAGGGTCCGAGGGGCGGCAGGAAGTGGCACAAATTACCCAAGCAATGCGCTTTGCGACGGAAAAATTGGGCAACCTGCGTCTGCTAGTCTTTGGCCGGAATGCAGATGCGGCGGAAGCCGGCCTGCGAGAAAGGTTGCGAGCTTTGCCGGTAACACTACGCGTCGTTGGAGTGCTGCCTGAAGGTGACGTGGAAGCGCTCCTGAGGTCATCCGATGTGCTCCTGTTCGTGCGTGGCGCGATCTCCAGCCGCCGCGGGAGCGCAATCGCCGGCATTGCTTGCGGCCTTCCAGTGATTGCGTTTGCCGGCAGCGAAACCGCTGCGCCGATAACCGATGCTGGCGTGGTGCTCGTCCCCGGCGGGAACAAGACGGCGTTGGGGGAAGCTCTGGTTCGAGTGTTGGGCGATCGCGAGTACCACGCCAGGCTGGCGGAGCGCAGCCGCGCTGCGTACCAGAAACATTTCTCCTGGGACGCCATCGCCGCCAAGTACGCGTCCCTACTGAAGGCGCGTCTTGACGCGGACAGGCTCGAGGTGAGCAAAAGTTAGCTTTGCACCAAAGCTTTGCAGGCTTGGCGATTTCTTGCCCGCCTGCCTAGCGGTGCGATGTTACCTGCAGAGCGCCTCGATGAGTTTTTCTTTCTTCCTCTCGGCGTAGGCTGTCAGCGCATCGAGCGAAGCGAAGTATCCACCCATCGCCGCGGCGGCAAGCAGCGTAAATGCCTTGGCGGGCAGCCATCGATCCCCGGTCCAGCGTCCCAGCCCCAAAACGACTGAGCTGATGGCAAAAAGAAAAATCTGTGCGGCGAAGGCAATGAGCACAGCCATTCGGGATTGCCGCTGGCCTTGAATCTGACCAAATTCCAACTTGCGTGGAAAACTCAAGGACGACCAATTAGCGATCGACAATTGTCCTACCACGGTAAAAACGATGGCCGCCAGAGTGGCGAGGAAGATGGGCGCCGAGGGCGTCCCCACTCGGTAGCAAAACGCGACAATGCACAGCGTAAGCTCTGTCACGATCAGGGAGACTTGCACAAAATTCTTCCCTAGAAAAACGTCGCGAAAACGCAACGGCGCGGTGAAGTAGGTTTGAACACCGGCATTTTCGTAGGCAAAGCTGTTATAAGCCGGAGTCATGAGGATCAGGACGATGTAGGCCATCAAGCCCGGAAAGAACAATTCTGGCGAGATACCTTTTGACCCCATAAAATGCACCAGGGAGGATTGCGAGATCAGCGTAAAGACCAAGGCAGGCGGCAACAGCAATAGCATAGCGGCAAAGCCGTTGCGAAGCAGATAGCGGACTTCTTTGCGAATGACGGCGGCGACTTGCGGCGAAAGCAAGCTGAGACCATCCGTTCCTGTTTCCGCAGGCGCAGTCTTGCTGGCAATTTTAGTGGGCTCGGGAGTTTCGCTTAACTCCTCACCGCGGTACTGCGCCGCAAAGCGTATCCATAGCAGCACGCCAAAAAGCGCTGAGTAACACGCCATCCCCGCGGCGGCCAATGCGAACGCGCCGTAGTTTCCGGCTGCCGCGGCTCCGACGCCCTTGCCCACCAGCGATGCCGGAAAGTAAGAAAAGTACGGAAGAGCGCGCACAAGCCAGGGTTCGGCGGAATTTCCGTAGCGGTTCAGCATCGGGCCCAGCAATTGCAGCGACACCATCAGCAAGATAAACCCGGCAAAAAACAGCTCCCGGGTGCGACGCCCAGCCAGCAAGCGTTCCATCCATGATCCCAGCAAGCGTTCCAACGCCACGTTAAACGTGATGAATAGCGCGGCCATCAGGAGCAACCCCGGCAGTAGAGCGGGGCTCGCCGCCGCTACTCCGAAGATGATGGCAATAATCCAGCAAACCGCAGCCACGCCGGTAAAATCCGCCAACCCGTAGACCAGGCCGATGATGTAAAACGCGGCAAAACGTAGCGGAAAGCGCAGCACGGCGCGGAAATCGAAAGAGGCGCCAAAGCCCGCCACCATAACCGGAAGAAGCTGCCACCACAGAAAAATTATCCAGAAAAGCAAGCTCAGCCAACTGATCCTGCCGGTGGACACAAAATCGTACGCGCCCGCATATAGCGCGAAACACACGCCAATCAGAAAAACGCCGGCCACCGCGCCGACCACAATCAGGCCTATCAAGTCCAAACGGTTTTGTTTTCGCCGCAAATGGTTGTGCAGCATTCGCCAGCGCAAACCGGCGATCAGTATGAGTTGTCGCAGGATTCCCACCGGCTGCGCTAGGTCAGCCACGAGAGCTCCTCGATCTCCGCCCGTTCGGCACCGCTCCGGCCAACGATGGATAGGAAAATCTGCTCGAGCGTGGTCTTGCTGCCTTCTTCACCGGCGATGCCCGCGCGCAGTTCTCCGATGGAGCCCTGCGCCACCAGCCGTCCCTGGTGAATGATTCCGACGTGGCTGCATAGTCGCTCGACAATTTCCAGCACGTGCGAGGTTAGAAAAATGGTCACGCCGCGCGCCGTCATTCGCGCCAGCAGCGCCTTCAACGCGCCCGCCGCCAAGGCATCCACGCCCTCGAACGGTTCATCCAGAAAAAGAATGCGCGGGCCGTGAATCACCGCCGCGGCCAGGGCCAGCTTTTTCTTCATACCGTGAGAATAATCCGCGATCATGGATTTGGGACGATCGGCAAGCTGCATGAATTCCAGCAACTCGCGGGTACGCTGGAGGGTAGTGCCGTGGTCGAGTCCATACATCCGGCCGACAAAATTCAAATATTCCGCGCCGGTGAGACGCTCGAACAGTCCCATGCCCTCCGGAACCACGCCAATCTGCCGTTTGACCTCCACGGATTGCGTGGAAAAATCAAGCCCCAGCAGTTGCATGCGCCCGGAAGTCGGCGCCAGCAGTCCAGTCAGCATCTTGATGGTCGTGGATTTACCCGCGCCGTTGGGACCTAGAAATCCGAAGAATTGCCCAGCCGTTACGCGCAGATCGATATTGTCCACCGCGGTAAGCGCGCCAAACCGCCGCGTGAGCTTCTCCGTGGCAATGGCCAAGTCGGTCATGGTATTTCCCCAGGGTTGAGAATCGCAGCAAAAACTCTAGCACGACGCGCCAGTCGCGTTGCGGGCGTCGACCGCCGCGCGAATACCTGATCTTGGCAGGGCTCTCTAGACGGGAGTCTTTTGCGGAGTCGAAGCAGCAACCGCGGCTTGTGGTTCTTTGGCCGGGAATGCTGCGAGCACCGCGGGCAACTCCACGCGAAAAACCGCGCCGCCTTGTTGCGAGTTGTAGCAAAGAATCTTTCCCGCGTGCTCCTGGAGGATGCCGAAGCAGATACTCAAGCCCAGTCCGGTGCCTTTGCCCACCGGTTTGGTGGTGTAAAAGGGGTCGAAAACGCGCTGCGGATCTTTGATGCCTGGTCCGGTGTCGGTGAAAAGAATCACCACATTGCCGCGGTCTCGCATGGTCTTGATGGTGAGCACGCCGCCTTCCCTGGATTCCATGGCATCAATCGCATTGTTGATTACGTTGAAGAACACCTGCAGCAACTGATTGCCATCGCCACGCACGCCGGGCAGCACGGATTCCAATTGCAGTTCGATGCGCGACTTCGAAGAGCGCAAATCCAGTGCGCGCAATTGCACCGCATTAGTTACGACAGTATTGATGTCCAGCAGCGTGCGTTCTGGCGGGACCTGCCGCGCAAATCGGAGCAAATTGGCTACCAGCGTTTTGGTGCGCCGCGCCTGATCGCGAATTTTGCCGGCCGTGGCGCGAGCCTTTTCCGGCAAAGTCGGGTCATCGGCCAGCAGGTCTGAGAAACCCAGAATCGCGGCCAATGGATTGTTAATCTCATGCGCCGCGCCGGCCGCCAGCTGGCCAAGCGAAACGAGCTTTTCGGTCTGCACCATCTGCGCTTGCAGCCGCTGCAAATTTTCAATGGATTGCTCGGATCGCGCCAGCAATCGCGCGCGATCGGCGTCCGCTAGGTGGGTTCGCAGGAAGACCAAGAACGCTATCGGCACGGAGGCAATCAGCGTGGTCATCAACCGAAAATCGCGCACTTCCGGCACATCATGTTCAAAGCGCAGCGTGAAGATCGCGAATACCGGCAACGATATGACCGCGGCCATGGCCAGCCGGGCAGACCAAGCGCTTTCTCGGGGCTTCTCGTCTCCCTCATCAACGCTGTCTTGCGGGCTGTCTAATTCGCTACGCTTCAAATAAGCGATCACGCCCGCGAACCCATACCACAGAAAAGAGGAGATCAGCGGCAGATCGTAGAGCTTCCCAGTCGCATACGTGTTCATGCTGATTGCCACGTTGATGGTCAACGAGGAGAGCATGTACATAGCGGAAGCCCCGAACAAGTTGGCATACACTAGGCGCCACGCGCCCGCAGCCTTTAGCCACAGCAGGCCGAGTCCGATGACAATCACCATATTCTGTACGTTGGCGACTACGTCGTAGTTGTAGTTGTATTGGGATTCAGAAGGCGTGGCATATATCCACGGCAACACCATAAAGGCATAAACAAATGCCCACCAAGTGAACAGCAGAACGAAATTCAAATAGCCAACTTGCAGGTGTAACTCGCCGCGCTTGCGGTGCGGTTGCAGCGCCAACGCCGCCAGGATGGGAATGCCCTTAAGGAAGAAAACAACATCACCGCCGTTGATGATGGGCGTCGGCTGGTGTTGGTAGACCTCGTAGTAGGTCCACTCAAATTCGCCGATCATCCACAGCGTGCTACTCAGCGCTAGCAGCATCCAGAAAATGTTGCGGCGCCAGTGGGGTGTGCCGGCGTTTAGCAGCAGCCCCGCATTGGCCAGCAGCGGGACGATGCATTGCACGATGTTTCCGAAAGTCGATAGCGTTGCTGGATGTCCCGCAAAAGCCACCGATACGAGGGCGTAGATGCCGACTATCGCCAGCCAGATTCCCACCAAAATGCCGATTATTCGAGAAGAGGACATACTCGCGCTTCACGCTATTTTAGAAGGGAAACGTGAGGCGAGGAGTCCGCGTTATCTTGCGGTACCTAAACGATAACTGCGCGGATCAGTGCGACGGCTTCATTGCGGGCAAGCAGCGCCGCTGGCTATCCAAGTCTTCATCTGCTCCACGGTGGCGGGCCGCGAAAGAGGCGGCAAGCTTCGCCCGTCGCCGGGATTCCAGCCCCAGCCCACCAGGTCATCATTGGCTACGTGATCCAGCAGTTTTTCGAGCGTCCGCCCGCCATTTTGCTTGGGGTCCTTGATCTGCCGGCACAACTCAGCCGGCGAGCGCCCGACAAACACCATTCTGTGTTCCTGGGACGGCAGGGCCCATTTCGGATTGCCTGGCGGCATATGCGCCCCAGAGAGATTCACCGTCAGATGGCACGTATCGCAGCGCATGGCCGTGACGCCATGACCATCCGCACCGCGTTTTACGTTTTGTATGTGCACGTGGCTGTCGTCTCCCTGCAAAGGAGCATCGCCGGCGGGATGGCAGTTTTGACATCGCGGAGAAGTCAGCACGCGATAAAGCTGTAGAAATGCGGCACGGGAGGCGGGGGCGTCGTCCTGGGCGGATGTTCGCGCAGCACAGACAAGCATCACGAAAAGAGGGGTCGTCAGAATTCCCGCAACAAAAAAGAGATTGCGGTTAGCGAGCTTCGAGGTCAAAGAATCGCGTTCGCTGTGGGGATGCGCATTCATGATTAAGCCCCTGCACGTTCCGCTAAATCGCTTGCGCGAATCGGCAGGCGCCGGACACGCTTTCCGGTTACTGCGAAAATCGCATTGGTGAGCGCCGGAGCTACTGGTGGTACGCCAGGCTCGCCCACGCCGGTCGGATTCGCACTGCTTGGAAGGATGTACACTTCGATTTTCGGCGACTCGAAAATTCGCAGCATCTGATAATCGTGGAAGTTGCTCTGCTCCACCTTTCCATCCTTGAGCGTGATCTCTGTTTTCAGCGCAGCGGTCAGCCCAAAGACAATTCCGCCTTCCATCTGCGCTTTCACTGTGTCCGGGTTAATCACCGTGCCGCAATCGACGGCACACACCACCCGATGCACGCGCACCATACCGTCTTTCGCCACCGATGCTTCCACAACTTGCGCGACGTAACTATCGAATGAAAAATGCCCGGCGATTCCCCGGCCCACACCCGGGGGCAGCTTCGCTCCCCAATTTGCTTTTTGTGCGGCGAGTTCCAGCACCGCCAGCATGCGAGGCTGATTCGCCAGCAATTTCCTACGCAGTTCGTAGGGATCTTTTCCTCCGGCGTGCGCCACTTCATCGAGAAATGCCTCCACGGAAAAGCCGGTGTGCGAATGGCCGACCGACCGCCACCATTGCACAGGCACTCCGATCTTTGGCGTGTGCAAATCGACCTGCAGATTGGGAATGCCATAGAGCAAATCGGCCGCGCCCTCGACAGAGGTGGAATCAATGCCATCCTTGATACCAAACCCCTCGAACAGTGTGCCCTGCATGATCGATTGGCCGACGATGGTATGCGTCCAGGCAACCGGCTCGCCGTTACCATCGAGGCCGGCCGCGAAGCGGTCGTGCCACATCGGACGGTACCAGCCGCCTTTTAAATCGTCTTCGCGCGTCCAAACCACTTTCACCGGCGCCTTGGCAACTTTCGCGACGTGCACCGCTTCGCGCACAAAATCCGAAGCGGGATTCGCCCGCCGTCCAAATCCGCCGCCCAGCAGCGTGGTGTGAATCTGCACCTTCTCCGGCGCGAGCCCCGCCACTTGTGCCGCATTCGCGCGGTCTACCGTCTCGAACTGCGTGCCGGTCCAGATTTCGCAGCTGTCCGCGCGCAGATCCACCACGCAATTCAGCGGCTCCATCATGGCGTGCGCCAAATACGGCACGTCATACTCGGCGGTAATGGTCTTCGCCGCTGTTTTCAAAGCGTTCTCGGGATCGCCGGTCTTTTTCGCCACCGCCCCCGGCGACTTCGCTTGCTCCGCAAAATCGCGCACCATTTGTTCGGTTGACAATCCCGCGTTGGGGCCCAGGTCCCATTCCACCACCAATTTGTCTCGCCCGACTTTGGCCGGCCAGAATCGCTCGGCGATCACGGCCACCCCGGACTCAATCTGCTCCACAGCCTTCACGCCCGGCACCTTCAGCGCTTCGCTGGCGTCGAACCTCGCCACTTTCCCCCCAAAGACCGGCGGGCGAGCCACAACCGCCGTAAGCATTCGCGGTAGGCTGACGTCCAGTCCAAACTGCGCGGTGCCGTTCGTTTTCGATGGTGTATCGAGCCGCCGCGTCGGTTTGCCGATCAAGGTGAAGCTTTTCGCGTCTTTCAACTTCACTTCTGCCGGTGGTGTCAGTTGCGAGGCCGCATTCGCCAGCGACCCGTACGTTGCGCGCTTTCCCGTAGCACGATGAAGGACTACGCCCTTCTCCACCTGGCAACTCGAAGCATCCACATTCCATTGCTGTGCCGCCGCGGAAACCAGCATCGTCCGCGCCAACGCCCCCATCTTGCGATAGCGCTCCCATTCGGCCGGAGACGTTGTGCTTCCGCCGGTCATTTGCATTCCGAAGACCGGATGATTGTAAACTTTGTCTACCGGCGCCGCTTCCACGCGAATTTTCGACCAGTCTGCCTCCAATTCCTCGTTCAGCAACATTGGCAGCGACGTGTAGATTCCTTGGCCCATCTCCGAGTGGCTCGAAATCACCGTGACGCTCTCATCAGCCCCGATGCGCACGAATGCATTCAACGCAACCTGGTTTTCCGCAGCGCCGGCTTTTCCCGCGCCCGCGACGCTCAGCGGCATATAGCAGCTCACCAGAAGCCCGCCTCCCACAGCCGCGCCCGTTTTCAGGAATTCCCGCCGTCCTACCATTGCTGGTGCGCTCATCGTGTGCTCCTTCCAGCGTTCAATTCTGCGGCCAGGTGAATCGCCTGGCGAATCCGCGAGTACGTTCCGCAGCGGCAGACGTTGCCGCCCATCGCTTCGTCGATGTCCTTATCCGTGGGTTTGTGTATTTCTGCGAGCAGCACCGCCGCGCTCATGATCTGCCCGGATTGGCAGTAGCCGCATTGCGGCACGTCCAGCTCAATCCAGGCTTTTTGCAGGGGATGCGTCAGGTCGCTGGACAACCCCTCGATGGTCGTCACGTGCTTTCCCTCCGCCCGCGACACAGGGGCCACGCACGAGCGGATCGCCTTGCCTTCCAGATGTACTGTGCACGCTCCGCAGAGAGCCATCCCGCAACCGAATTTCGTTCCCGTCAATCCCAGCGACTCCCGCAGCACCCACAACAACGGCGTCGATGGGTCTACGTCCACCTGGACGGCCTTCCCATTTACAAATAAATTGGTCATCAGATGTACCCCTGACGTGCGAATGGCAACCTTGATTTCCCTTTGGATGGCGCAACCAAGTCGAAGGTTACGACCTGGGCTCTTGTTCTGGAGCCAGAGCCTAGCGCAAAAATAAGCTCGTAGGAGCAATTTAGTTTGCGACTCTGGCGCGGCTTGC
>Ga0307479_10001478_pt1 | contig 21392 bp, 21 predicted proteins | sample atmos_gasesECM4C_FD_203743 | JGI IMG/M metagenome (GOLD analysis project Ga0307479, IMG submission 203743) | Hardwood forest soil microbial communities from Morgan-Monroe State Forest, Indiana, United States - atmos_gasesECM4C_515 | ecosystem: Environmental > Terrestrial > Soil > Temperate...
CGCCCTGGGCCGGCCCCGGCGTTCCGATCAAGGCAATCAAGTGGCTGTTGATGAAGCACGGCCCGCTGGTGATCCGGCCGAAGCTCGATCCGGCGATGTGGGTCTGGCTCCTCAAGATGCTGCGCAACTGCACGTCAGCGCGCTACGCGGTCAACAAGAGCCGTATGATACCGCTCGCCGAATACAGCCGCGACTGCCTGCGCGCGCTGCGCGCGGAGACCGCGATCCGCTATGACGAGCGCAGCCAGGGCACGCTGCAATTGTTCCGCAAGCAGTCGCAGCTCGACGGCACCGCCGGCGACATCGCGGTGCTCAGACAATACGGTGTGCCGTATCAGGTGCTCGATCGCGAGAGCTGCATCGCCGCCGAGCCGGCGCTCGGCGCGACCAAGGAGAAATTCGTCGGCGGCTTGCGGCTGCCGCAGGACGAGACCGGCGATTGCCACATGTTCACGCAGGCGCTGGCGGCGCGCGCGGCAGATCTCGGCGTGCAGTTTCGGATGCGGACCACGATCGAGCAGCTGGTTTCGGATGGATCGGGGATCACCGGCGTCGCGACGAGCGCAGGCGTGTTGCGGGCCGACAGCTATGTGGTCGCGCTCGGCAGCTGGTCGCCGCGGCTGCTTGGGCCGATCGGCATTTCGATCCCGGTCTATCCGGTCAAGGGCTACTCGATCACCGTGCCGATCGCGGATCCCGATGCGGCGCCGGTGTCGACGGTGATGGATGAAAGCTACAAGGTGGCGATCACGCGGCTCGGCGACCGCATCCGCGTCGGCGGCACCGCTGAAGTGTCGGGCTATTCCGGCCAGCTCTATCCGGCGCGGCGGGCGACGCTCGACCATTCGCTGACCGACCTGTTCCCGCGCGGCGGCAAATTGGCGGAGGCCACCTTCTGGAGCGGCTTGCGGCCGATGACTCCGGACGGTCCGCCGGTGATCGGCGCGACCGACCATGCCAACCTTTACCTCAACACCGGCCACGGCACGCTCGGCTGGACCATGGCCTGCGGTTCGGCGCGCGTGCTCGCCGATCTGCTGTGCCGCCGCAAGCCCGAGATCGATACGTCCGAGCTCGCCATCGGCAGATACGAAGATCGCTTTGGGTGAAAGACCGGAATAAGTGAATGCAGACGCAGCAGTCGCGGGCCGAATACGAGATATCGACTGACACGCATCGCCTGAACGTGGACGTCATTCACAAGTTCCTGGCGGAGGACAGCTATTGGTCGCCGGAATCCCACGATCCATCGTGGAGCGAGCGATCGAGAATTCTCTCTGCTTTGGCGTGTACCATCGCGCCGCGCAAGTCGGGTTTGCTCGCGTAGTCACGGACAAATCAACGTTCGCATTGCTTGCCGACGTGTTCATCCTCGAAGCGCACCGCGGCAAGGGTCTGTCCAAGTGGCTCATGCGTTGCGTCGTTGGACATGAAGACTTGCAGGGTCTAAGGCGTCTCCTGCTGCTGACATCGGACGCCCATGGCTTGTATCGCCAATTCGGGTTTAAAGAGCTCGGAAACCCGTCGCGCTTCATGGAGGTTGTTCGGCAAGACATCTATCGGTCGCCCTGACGGTTGCGTCGAGCCAGCAAGCGTAGCGCGGATGAGCGAAGCGACGTCCGGGGTTTTCCCTGAATCCCCCATGTCGCAGAGTCTATCTACGTGCGGCCCGTTGACCCATGCGGGCTGCTTGCTAGGCCTTCACCGGTCGATTGGCATGGCTCGCCTGCGGCACGCCGCGGTTCAGCGACATATGGGAATGCATGCAAAGCCAACCGTCGGCATTTTTGGCAAACACCAGGGTGGCGCGGCCGGGGCGCGGAAATGCCCTGCCATCGGGATGATACCCCGTGCTCGTCCACGGCGCGATCACGGTCGCCATCATGCCATCGGGGGACGCCAGCACCGAGGTCTGCTCGAGAACGAAACGGAACTCGGTGGTCTTCGGCCAGACATTGTCCCATTGCGTCGCGACCCATTGATCCAGGCCGGGGATGACGTCGTTGTGCGTGCCGAAGGCAAGCACATCCGGATGGAACAGGGGCCTTGCCGAGGCGTAGTCGACCTCACGGACATGGCCCGCGAAGGTTTCCAGCCACTGGTGGAAGAACTGCGTGATTTCCGGGTTCGCGATCGGCAAAGGCTCCATTGCCTGCTCCATATTCGGCCACCGAATGGCAGCAACCTTATTGCCACGAACCGGAGCGGGCACCAAGCGTCGGCAAAGCGAGCCCGGATGAGCGAAGCGACATCCGGGGTTTTCTGAACCCCGCATATCGCGCAGTTGTTTTCCTGTGGAGCACTCCTCCGAGCATGTTGAACCACGCGCCGGCTCCGACATACTCGCAGCATAGATGAGCGATCGAACCGAAACTGCCGTGTCGGCTGCCGACTTCGAGACCCGGATCAGGGATATCCCCGACGCCGCAAAAACCTGGCTCCGCTCGCATCCGGAATACCGCTTGGCCGAGTCGCTCGTCGCCTATGTCTCGGAGGCCGATGCCAACCTCCCGCGCGATCAGTTCTTGCGCCTGGTCATCAACCGCATCGTTGACGCGCTGAGCGCACCGCTCCCGCGCTCGCCTTAGCCCGCAGCGGCCGTCATTCGGGTCGCTCGGCTGCGGGGCACGGTCGCTTCGCGGAGCCTGTGGTCGGGCGCGTTCGCGCGACCCGTTGGCTCGCAATGACGTGGAGAGGCCTTGCCATTGGCTCAGACCGGTAGGGTGGGCAAAGGCGCGATTGCGCCGTGCCCACCATCCATCGGCAGTCTCATCCAGAATGGTGGGCACGCTTCCGCTTTCGCTCTTCGAGCTACGGCGGACGCTTTTGCCCACCCTACGCATCAACTGTTATCACTCGCGAAGGCGGGTGAACCAGTATTCCAGAGACATCGGTGATTAAACCGAGAAGCCTCGGCGTACTGGATGCTCGCATGCGCGGGGCATGACGAGAGGCAACGGCGGGGGGAGGTGACTGATTGCTTGAAAATCGAATCCGAACAGCCGGTGTCCATTTGCGGGATTGCGGGCGATGTGAGCATAATTCCACCGTTGTGAAGATCGGCTTGGACGGCGAAACCTGCAGTTACCTGTTGCAGACGGATTATGCCGGCCGGTGCGCAAACTTTGTGAGAGGGTAAAATGCTTTTCAAGCGTTTCGTGCAAGCAACCATCGCGGCCCTCGTGCTGACAGCCGCCGTGCCGTCTTCGGCGCAGCAGGTGTTGAAGGTGGGCTCGACCCCGACCGGCGTGCCCTTCACCTTCCTCGATACCAAGAGCAACAGCATTCAGGGCGTGATGGTCGATCTCGTTACCGAGATCGGCAAGGATGCCGGCTTCCAGGTCCAGATCGAGCCGATGCAGTTCTCCGCGCTGATCGCCTCGCTGACCTCGAACAAGATCGACATCATCTCGGCGGCGATGTTCGCCACTGCGGCGCGCAAGGAGGTGATCGACTTCTCCGATCCCGTCTATACCTATGGCGAGGGTCTGTTGGTGCCGAAGACCGACACCAGGAGCTATACCGCGCTGGAAGATCTGAAGGGCGAGGTCGTCGGCGCCCAGGTCGGCACCGCCTTTGTCGATGCATTGAAGAAGACGGGACTGTTCGCCGACGTCAAGGCATACGACACCATTCCCGACATCCTGCGCGACGTGAACGCCGGCCGCCTCAAGGCCGGTTTCGCCGACTATCCGATCCTTGCCTACAACCTCAAGCAAGGCGGCTTTCCGGAGGCGCGGCTGGTCGATTCCTATAAGCCGACTATCATCGGCACCGTCGCCATTGGCGTCCGCAAGGGAGACGGAGAGCTTCTCGGGAAGATCAACGCGTCGCTGGCCAAGCTCAGGGCGAATGGCGAAGTCGACAAGATTCTCGACAAATGGGGGCTCAAGCCGAAGGGTGTTTGATGCCGATCGATGCAAAAATTCCTGGGTGACGCCGCCGAGTTCCTGCCGATCCTGCTGCAGGGCGTGGGGCTGACGATCCTCGTCACCTTGGGGTCGCTGCTGTTGTCGACCATCCTCGGTCTGGTCTGGGCGCTGCTGCGGGTTTCGGGGTTGCGCGCGCTGTCGCTATTGAGCGCCGGCCTGATCAATGTCATCCGCGGCATCCCGATCATCGTGCTGTTGTTCTACCTCTATTTTGTGATGCCAGACTTCGGCGTCACGCTGACCGCGCTGCAGGCCGCGATCCTCGGGCTCGGCATCGCCTATTCGGCCTATCAGGCGGAGAATTTCCGCGCCGGCATCGAGGCGATCGACAAGGGGCAGATCGAAGCGGCGCAGACCATCGGGATGGGCTGGTGGCTGACCATGCGCCGCGTGGTGTTGCCGCAGGCGGTCAAGATCGTGCTGCCGCCCTACGGCAACATCATGATCATGCTGCTCAAGGATTCTTCCCAGGCCTCGACCATCACGGTCGCCGAGCTGGCGCTGCAGGGCAAGTTGATCGCGTCCTCCACCTTCAAGAACACCAGCGTATTCACGCTGGTCGCCCTGATGTATCTCACCATGAGCATTCCGCTCATTCTGCTGGTTCGGCATTTCGAGAACAAGGCGAACCAGCGATGATCGAGCTTCGCGACGTCCACAAGCGCTTCGGTTCGCACGAGGTGTTGAAGGGCATCAGCGCCTCGGTTGAGAAAAGCGAGGTGGTCTGCATCATCGGCCCGTCGGGCTCGGGCAAATCGACCATCCTGCGCTGCATCAACGGACTGGAAAGCTATGAGGCCGGCGACATTCTGGTCGAGGGCGCGCGGGTCGAGCGCGATGCACGCTCGATCGTCGCGATCAGGGAGCAGGTATCGATGGTGTTCCAGCGCTTCAATCTGTTCCCGCACCGCACGGCACTCGAAAACGTCGTCGAAGGACCGATCTACGTGAAGCACGAGCCGCGCGCCGAAGCGCTTGAGCGCGGCCGGGCACTATTGGCGCAGGTGGGTCTTGCCGAAAAAGCAGATGCCCATCCGGCGCAGCTTTCCGGCGGCCAGCAGCAGCGCGTCGCCATCGCGCGCGCGCTCGCGATGCAGCCCAAGGCGATCCTGTTCGACGAGCCGACGTCGGCGCTCGATCCCGAACTCGTCGGCGACGTGCTTTCGGTGATGCGCAAGCTCGCCGACGACGGCATGACCATGGTCGTGGTCACCCATGAAATGGGGTTTGCCCGCGACGTCGCCGATCGGGTGCTGTTCATCGATGGCGGCGTCATTGTCGAGCAGGGGGCCGCAAAATCCGTCCTCAACCAGCCGCAGCACGCGCGAACCCAGGACTTTTTGCGGCGCGTGCTACATCCCCTCTGACGCCAACCTGCCGGATTGTTTTCAAAGTGACCCATCCACCGCTTGCCTTGCCGCCCAGCCTCTATGCCTACACTGCCGCCCCGCCGCTTCCGACGCCTCCGCTCGATACCGACAAGAGGGTATCGGTCGCAATCATCGGCGGCGGCTTTGCCGGGCTTTCGACGGCGCTGCACCTGGCCGAGCAGGGCACCGACACGATCGTGCTCGAAGCACGGGAGCCGGGCTGGGGTGCGTCGGGCAACAATGGCGGCCAGCTCAATCCGGGACTGAAGCTCAATCCCGACACCATCGAGGCGACATTCGGCGCCGATCTCGGCCGGCGCATGATCGGCTTTGCCTACAACGCGCCGGTGTTCACGCTCGATTTGATCCGCCGTCTCGGCATCGCCTGCGAGGCGCGACAGAACGGCACGCTGCGTGCCGCTTATCATGCGGCGAGTGCGGCGATGGTCGAAGCTACCGCGGAACAGTGCATCCGGCGCGGCATGCCGGTCAGCGTGCTCGACCGCAACGCGATGCGCGAGGCGACCGGGACGGATCGATATCTGCTGGCGATGCGCGACGCACGCGGCGGCGATGTGCATCCGCTCAGCTATGCGCGCGGTCTGGCGCGCGCCGCGCTCGCTGCCGGTGCCACGATCCATGGCCAGACGCCGGCGACATCGCTCCGGCGCGAAGGCGGACGATGGCGCATCGCGACGCCGTGCGCGGTGGTTCGGGCCGAGAAGGTGTTGATCGCGACCAACGGCTTTACGGACGATCTCTGGCCTGGCCTGCGCCGTACCATCGTGCCGGTCTTCAGCTCCATCGCCGCGACCGAGCCGTTGTCCGACAATGTCGCGGGCAAAATCATGCCGACCCGGTCGGTACTGTATGAAAGCGGCCACATCACCGTCTATTATCGCGTCGATGCGTCGAACCGGCTGCTGATGGGCGGCCGGGGTCCGATGCAATGGATCAAGGACCCGTCCGCAGTCGCCTATCTCATGCGCTATGCTGTCCGGCTCTGGCCTGCACTTAAAGGCGTGCGCTGGACCCATGGCTGGAATAGCCGTCTCGCCATGACGGCTGATCACTATCCCCAAGTGCATGAACCAGCACCCGGCGCGCTGGTCTATCTCGGCTGCAACGGCCGTGGCGTCGCGCTCGCCAGCGCGATGGGACAGCAACTGGCGCGACGGCTGATCGGAGGCGAGGCGGCCGCGATCGACATGCCGATAACCACGATGAAACCGATACGCCTGCACGCGCTGTGGCCCGCGGCCGTGAAGAGTGTCGTGCTCTACGGCCGAATTCGCGACCGGCTCGGGTTGTAACGAAATGATGTAGTCACGTGACATGATCCGCCGACCATCCCACAATCTGTTTCTTCGCAATGCCGATCCCACGGCATGCCCTGCATCATTGCCGATGTTGCAGCCCCTCAACCTGCGTTTTCTCGCTCAACCCAAAGAAATAACCCTGCGGCGGGACCACCGGCGGGCGAGGCAGTCGGCCAAAGGCTTCATCCGACTCGATGTTAAGCATGCCGGCATCTCGGGAGGGGGCGGCGAGCGGATTGTTCGAGCGGGTCTATCGCGAATCGGTCGGGCGCATTGTAGACGAAAAAACCAAGGAATTGATTACGGCGTTGTTTTCCTCCCCCGATGTGAAGAGCGAATGGAAAAATCCCATCGCATTGGGGTTCGTGCGGGCTATTCCCGGATGAAGCGACCGAGACACATCACGTTGCATTGATGCGCGCCGCTTAAATCTCAAATCCGCTTGCTCAACATTGAAAGCGCGAAAGCTGCAACCTAGCTGAGCGTGAAGGTTTTGCGCATGACGAAAATGACGACAAAATATCGTGAGACAGATAGCGGGACGGCGGGTTGCCAGGTTCCGCGCAAGACGGGGCCGTTGGCCGGCGTCATTGTGTTGCTGGTCAGCCTGACGATCCTGGTGACATTGTCTGTTGGCGGCGATCTGCTGGAAAACGGCATGACGGTGTCGCAAGACGAGATTTCGCAGATATCGTCGCAAGACGATATCTCGCTATCGTGCCCGATGCCCGCGACGCTGCGGCTTTCTCTTCCCGACCTGTCCAGGGAGGGCGAGGCGGCTTGGATCTAGGCTGTTGCTTCAACCCAGGCTTGCTAACACGCGTTTGGCGGCTCTCAGATCTGCCGTAGCAAAGCCCTCCGTAAACCGCTCGAAGACGGGCTCGAGCACGGCCCGGCCGTGCCCGGGTCGCCCCCGTTGGGCGAGCAGGCTTGCGAGGTCGGTCGCGGTGCGCAATTCCCATGCACGCGCGCCCTGGCCTCGGCTCAATTCCAGCGACTTCATCAGGTGGGTTCGGACATCCTCGGCGTTAGGTTTCGGCATCGACAACAAAAGCGTTCCCTCCACACGAAGCAACTCCGGCATGTACGACGTGTCTCCGTTTGCTTCCACGCGTTGCATTGTTTCTTCGATCAGAGTCATGCTTTCGGCAAGCCGTCCGATCGCGGCCAACCCTTGGGCGAGCGAGATGTTGAATTCCGTGGTGAGCAGCTCGTACCGCACCGCGTGGATCTTCTCGAGAGCCGCCCGAAGGCTCTCAACCCCGTCGCGCGCATTGCCCATGTGGACGGCCAGCTCCGCCTTCCGGGCCTGACCGACCGCAGAAAGCGGTCCGAGCGAATGGGATGCGGCATGCGAGAGCGACGAGTTTATGCATTCTTCGGCGGCCTGAAAATCACCGGTCCAAAGGAAGATTGACGCGGCCCACGCCAGACTTGCAACGGCGAGCGATGCCGGATGGTCCATGCGTTCGGCGTCCTTGATGGCCTGGTGCACGCGTTCCACGGCCTGGTCCGGATGGCCCTGCAGCCACAGGGTTCGTGCCAGGGCGATGCCGGCCCGATAGTGGCGATCAAACGCAAGGTAGATCGGAGTCCGCTGCGAACGCGACCAAAGCCGGAGCGAAGCTTCAAGCTCTACGCGAGCGCGGCTCAGCTCGCCCGAAAGGTGCAGTGACCTGCCCATGATCGAATGAGCTAACGCCATGGCGGCCGGATCATCAAGCGTCGCGGCAACGGCCCGGCAGCGTTTCGCGTAACCCAGTGCAGTCTTGAAATCTCCGCTGCGAAAATGGAACATGTGCAGCGTGCCCAACAGGCCGGCTTGGTCGAGGAGATCGCCGCGCGCTTCGGCAATCACCAGGCTTCTGTGCAAGGCCACACGCGCCGCGTCGCTTTCCCCGTGGATATGCATCGACGAAATTCCGAACCCCGCCTGAAGATGCATCTCCTCGAATGTTCCGTGGATCGACTCGTCAAAGGCGAGAAGCGCCCGCTGCGACCAACGGTGACATTCCGGGAGCAGGGACATGGCCAAGAAGACCGGGGCGGCGGCAGCGGCAAGCCTGACGCCAATCTCGGCACTGCCGTTGGGGCCAAAGCACCATTCGAGCGCTGCACGAACATTGTTGAGGCCGGCAAAATGGGGCGCCCGTTCCGTCCCGGTCGACAAGGTCGACCACTCGGTTCGGGCCTGCTCCAGCCATCGCCGGTAGTAGGTCGCGTGGCGCACGGCCAGGTCAGTGAGTTCGGCGTCGTCCATGCTGGTTTCGAGGGCGTAAGCGCGCGTGGTGTCCAGCAGCCGGTAGCGCATCATGGCCCCGATCGGGCGGGTTGCGACCATCGACTTGGCGACGAGGCTGTCGATGGCGCCGAAAACCGCAGCTTGATCGATGGTCGCGCTGGTAACGACCGCGAGCGCCGCATCAAGCGTAAAATGTCCGACGAACACGGCGAGCCGGCGAAGCACCAAACGCTCCGTGTCGGTAAGCAGCCCGTAGCTCCAATCCAGCGTTGCGTGCAGCGTCTTTTGACGCGGTGGCGCGGTGCGCGGCCCCACCCACAACAGCGTCAGCCTTTGGTCGAGAAGAGCCGCGGTCTGATGCAGACCGTAGGCTTCGACCCGTCGTGCGGCCAATTCGATCGCGAGCGCAACACCATCGAGCTTTCGGCAGATGGCGACCACGATTGCGGCCTCTGCGTCACTGAGGTTCAGGCGAGCGCCACTCGCGACCGCGCGTTCGACGAACAGCTTTGTTGCGGGGAACGTCCGCGCAACCTCCGCCGTGATCCCCGTATCCTCCGGTGGACAGGCAAGTGGCTCCAATCTGTAAACGTGCTCTCCCTCGGCCTGGAGAGCCTCGCGACTTTGTCGCCAGGATGTGCACCTGGGGCGCAGCCGCAAAGATAGTTGAGGTCAGGGCGGCTACCGCTTCGATCAGATGCTCGCAGGTATCGAGGATCAAGAAAAGTCGCTTGTCCCGCAGATGCGCGACCAGGCTGGGCGTTGCATCGTTTGACTGAACCGATAGCCCGAGCATGGAGGCGACCGCCGTAGCCACCAGGTCGGGATTGCTGAGCATGCTGAGATCGACGAACAGCACGGCGCCCGAGAAGGCTTCGATCAGATGATGCCCGACCGCCACCGCGGCCGTGGTCTTGCCAACGCCACCGGAGCCGACGATGGTGACAAAGCGCGCCGTGTTCAAAAGGGCCGACAACTTGGGAACGTCGTTGTCACGCCCGACCATCCCGATCATGCGGCCGGGCAGATTAGCATGCGGAAAACTGACCGCCGCCGACGCGGCAAGCACGTGACCCTGATCGCTCGACCGCGAAATCGGCGCCACGAAACAGTAGCCCCGCCCGGGGATGGTGGTGATGTATCGTGCGCCATCCCGTCCATCGCCCAGCGCCTTGCGCAGGTTGGCCATATGGAACCGCAGGCTGCCTTCTTCCACGGTGACGTCGGGCCAGACTTGCGACAGCAAGTCGTTCTTGCTGACCACCTCGTTAGGGTTGGACAAAAGAGCGATTAAAATATCGAGGGCTCGCGCGCTCAGTTCCACAGGAGCGCCGCCTCTGGTGAGAAGCCTTTCGCCCGGGATCAGGCTGAAGGGACCAAACGAAATGCCCTCTTTGGTCTGCGCAGCCGGCGTCATCTTTGTCACCGTCCGTCCCAGCCGCCATTTTAGGCGAAGGGCAGATGCCGCGCCATAGGAATGAGCTCATAGGCGGTCCGCGTTCGCCGCAGCCCGATCGTGGGCTGTGCCAAGTCAGGCCATGCGCGCCAGCACGCGCCCTGCGGCTTTCAAATCGAGCGTATCCAAGCCCTCCTTGAATTGCGCGAATACGGGCCGCAAGAGCGCCCGGCCGCTGTCCGATCGCCCTTGACTTGCGAACAGATCTGCGAGGTCGGTCGCCGTACGCAACTCCCAGCCGCGTGCGCCCTGGCGCCGGCTCCCTTCGAGCGACCGCATCAAGCAGGTTTGCGCCTCATCGGCATTGGGCTGTGGTCTCGACAACAGAAGCCTTGCCTTCACACGAAGCAGCTCCGGCATGTACGAAGCGTCGCCGTTTGTTTCCACTCGGCGCATCGTCTCGTCGATCAATGTCGTGCTTTCGGCAAGCTGTCCGATCGCAGCGAGCCCCTGGATCAGCGAGATGTCGAACTCCGTGGTAATCAGCTCGTATCGCACCGCGTGGATTTTCTCGAGAGATGCCCGCAGACCCATCACGCCGTTTTCGGCATCGCCCCGTCGGATGGCGAGCTCCGCCTTGCGGGCTTGTCCGACGGCGACGAGCGGCCCCAGGGAATGAGATTCGGCAAGCGAGATGGACGAATCGATATGCTCTTCGGCGCTCCGCAGATCGCCGGTCCAAAGGAATACCGACGCCGCCCATGCGAGGACAACGACCAACGATGCGGGATGGTCCATCCGTTCGGCGGCCTTGATGGTCTGGTCTGCGCGTTCGACGGCCTGCGCTGGATAGCCTTGCAGCCAGAGGGTCCGTGCCAGCGCAATACCGGCCCGATAGTGCCGATCGTAGGCCAGATAGATCGAGCCGCTCAGCTGAGAGCGCGACCAAATCGGCAGCAAAGCCTCGAGTTCGAGGCGAGCACCGGCAAGGTCTCCCATGATGAGCAGTGACCTCCCCAGGATCGAATGGGCCAAGGCAATGGCGGCCGGATCGTCGATGCTCCCGGCAAGGGCCCGGCAGCGCTTCGCGTAATCCACTGCGGTTTTGAAATCCCCGCCGCGAAAATGAAACATGTGCAGCATGCCGAGCAGCCCCGCCTGGTGAAGGACGTCGCCGCGTTGTTCGGCGATCGACAGGCTTTTGTTGAGGGCGGCGCGCGCTGCGTCACTCTCTCCGTGCATCTGCATCGACGAAATTCCGAGCCCCGCCTGAAGATGCATCTCCTCGAATGTTCCGTGGATAGATTGGTCAAAGGCGAGAATTGCCCGCTGCGACCAGCGATGACATTCGGCGAGCAGGGACATCGCCAGGAAGACCGGGGCCGCAGCAGCCGCGAGCTTGACGCCAATCTCGGCATTGCCATTGGGGCCAAAGCTCCATTCAAGCGCCGCGCGCACATTGTTGAGACCGGCAAATTGAGGCACCCGTTCGGTCCCGCTCGACAAGGTCGACCAATCGGTCCCGCTCTGCTCCAGCCATTGCCGATAATAGGTCGCGTGGCGAACGGCCAAATCGGTGCGCTCGGCATCCTCAAGATGGATGTCGAGGGCGTAGGCGCGAGTGGTGTCCAGCAGCCGGTAGCGCATCATGGCCCCGATCGGGCGGGTCGCGACCATCGACTTCGCCACCAGGCTGTCGATGGCGCCGAAAACGGCAGCTTGGTCGAGGTTCGCGCCGGTCACGACGGCCAGCGCCGCATCGAGCGTGAAATGTCCGACGAACACGGCGAGCCGGCGAAGCACCAGGCGTTCCGTTTCGGAAAGCAGCCCATAGCTCCAATCCAGCGTGGCATGCAGGGTTCTTTGACGCGGCGGCGCGGTGCGCGGTCCGACCCACAATAGCGTCAATCGTTGATCGAGAAGGGCCGCGGTCTGATGCAGACCGTAGGCTTCGACCCGTCTTGCGGCCAATTCGATCGCCAGTGCCACGCCATCGAGCTTTCGGCAGATGGCGACGACGATTGCGGCTTCGGCGTCGCTGAAGTCCAGGTGCGCGCCACTTGCCACCGCGCGTTCGACGAAGAGCTTTGGCGCCGGAAACCTCTGGGCGATCGCCGCCGTAAGCCCCGGCTCGTCCGGCGGACAGGCAAGCGGCCCCAGCCGGTAGACATGCTCGCCCTCGACCTGGAGAGCCTCACGGCTCGTCGCGAGGATGTGAACCTGCGGCGCGGCCGCAAAGATGGTCGAGGTTAGCGCCGCCACCGCTTCGATCAGGTGTTCGCAGGTGTCGAGAATCATGAGAACCCGTTTGTCCCGCAAATATGCGATCAGGCTGGGCGTCGCGTCATCGGATTGAACCGACAGCCCCAACATCGAGGCGACGGCCGTGGCGACCAGATTGGGGTCGTTGATCATGCTGAAATCGACGAATAGCACGGCGCCTGCGAAAGCCTCGATCAGGCGATGTCCGACCGCAACTGCAACCGTGGTCTTGCCAACGCCTCCCGAACCGACGACGGTGATGAACCGCGCCGCGTTCAGCTGGGTCGATAGATTCAGAAGATCGTCTTCGCGATCGACCATTCCGCTCAGGCGGCCGGGCAGGGTGGCGTGGGGAAAACTGACGGCCACCGCGGGCGCCTGTCCCGGATCGCTCGACCGCGAGATCGGCGCCACGAAGCAATAGCCCCGCCCGGGCATGGTGGTGATGTATCGTGCGCCATCCTGTCCATCGCCCAGCGCTTTGCGCAGGTTGGCGATATGAAACCGCAAGCTGCCTTCTTCCACGGTGACGTCGGGCCAGACCCGGGACAATAGGTCGGTTTTGGTCACGACTTCGTTAGGATTGGACAAAAGCGCGATTAAAATGTCGAGCGCCCGCGCGCTCAGCTCCACCGGCGCGCCCTTTTTTGTCAGGAGTCTCTCGCTTGCGATCAGGCTGAAGGGACCAAACGAAATGGCCTCTTTGGTCAGCGCAACCGGCGTCATCTTCGGCGCCTTCTTTTTTGTAGCTGTTCGCCCCAGACCTGCATCCTACGTGGGCCGGTTCCGCACCAATAGCAATACCACAAGAAAATGGAACCCGCGGCAGCCGCGCGTGCGGTCGAGTTCCAAGAGCGTGCTCTGCCAGCGGCCGCTACTAGCAATCGCTAACAACACCTAACAGCGCATAACGGGCTATTTCCCGGCCTCCACGTCATCTTCCGGGCAACAAGCGGATAGCGGACGGGCAAGACTCCACACGCGGAAAATGCCCCGGACGCTTTGGACGACCGCAACGTGTTAGCCCGATCGATTGTGAAACCAGGAGATTCAGCGATGCGCACGACAGCAACCACCGAAGCAATCAACCATGATCGCCGACGGCTTTTGGAAACCGCCGCGTTGGGTATCGCGGCTGCTGGCGCGGCCAGCATGCTTCCGGTGCATCCGGCCGCTGCGGTCGAAAGTAACGCAGTCCGTCCTTTCCGGATCAATGTCCCGGAAGAGGATCTCGTCGATCTCCGCCGGCGCGTGAAAGCGACGCGGTGGCCCGATAAGGAAACCGTTACCGGTCAATCCCAGGGCGTCCAGCTGGCGACCATCCAACAGCTCGCGCGCTATTGGGCGACGGATCACGATTGGCGCAAGATCGAGGCGAAACTGAACGCCTTGCCGCAATTCATCACCGAAATCGACGGGCTGGACATTCATTTCATTCACGTTCGTTCGAAACATGAAAATGCGTTGCCGCTCATCGTTACGCACGGGTGGCCCGGCTCGATCATCGAGCAGCTGAAGATCATCGATCCGCTTACCAATCCCACGGCCCATGGCGGCAGCGCATTGGACGCGTTCGATGTGGTGATTCCGTCGCTACCGGGATATGGCTTTTCGGGCAAGCCGACGGCGCCCGGGTGGACCCCGGTCAGCATCGCTCGTGCGTGGGCGACGTTGATGCAACGCCTGGGCTACACGCGGTACGCGGCGCAGGGCGGGGATTGGGGGAATGCCGTCTCGGAGGTGATGGCGCTGCAGCAGCCGCCGGGATTGCTCGGCATTCACACCAATATGGCGGCCACGGTTCCAGCCGATGTTTCAAAAGCTCTTTCGGTTGGCGGCCCGCCGCCCGCCGGTCTGTCGGCCGATGAAAAACATGCGTGGGACCAACTCGATGATTTCTACAAGCACGGCCTGGGCTACGCCCAGGAAATGTCGAACCGGCCACAGACGCTTTACGGACTCGCGGATTCGCCGATCGGCCTCGCTGCGTGGATGCTGGATCACGACATCCGCAGTTACGGCATGATATCGCGCGTCTTCGATGGAAAGACGGAGGGGCTCACTCGGGACGACGTCCTCGACAACGTCACGCTGTATTGGTTGACGAACACCGCGATCTCCTCGGCGCGCCTCTATTGGGAGACCACGCAGATTTCGACGGGAGGAGGCTTCTTCGACGTCAGGGACGTCAAGATGCCGGTCGCCGTGAGCGCCTTCCCCGACGAAATCTATGCGGCCCCGCGCAGCTGGGCAGAGCGGGCGTATCCCAAACTCATCTATTACAACAAGCTCGACAAAGGCGGTCATTTCGCCGCCTGGGAACAACCGGCGCTGTTTTCCTCCGAGATGCGAGCTGCATTCAAGCCGCTCCGTCAGGCGATTTGAGGCGGCGACGTCGGGCGCGAAGGCGGCAACTCGCCTCCGCGCTCTCACGAAAACGCGGAGAACGACAATGAATGACATCAAGACATCCGGAGCCATCGACCATCAGCGCCGCCGGCTGTTCGGCGCAGCAGCGCTTGCCATTGCTGCCGCAGAATTTGGCATCAGCAGTCCGGCGGGCGCGGAAGCCAGCAAGGCAAAATCGGCCGGGCTGCGTACAACCAAGCCCGGAACGCACACCTCGTTCGCCGCGCTGAAGCAGATCGATGCCGGCGCGCTCAACGTCGGATACGCCGAAGCCGGTCCTGCCGATGGCCCGCCCGTCATCCTGCTGCACGGCTGGCCCTACGACATCTATAGCTTTGTCGATGTCGCGCCGTTGCTGGCGCAGGCGGGCTACCGCGTGATCGTCCCGTATTTGCGCGGCTACGGCACGACGCGCTTTCTTTCGAGCGAAACAGTCCGCAACGGCGAGCCGGCAGCGCTCGCGGTCGATGCCATTGCCTTGATGGATGCTCTCAAGATCGAGAAGGCGACGCTTGCCGGCTTTGATTGGGGCGCACGGACGGCCAACATCATCGCGGCGCTATGGCCGGAGCGCTGCAAGGCGATGGTTTCCGTGAGCGGCTATCTGATCGGCAGCCAGGAGGCGGGCAAGATGCCCTTGCCGCCAAAGGCCGAGCTGCAATGGTGGTATCAATATTATTTCGCGACCGAACGCGGCCGGGCCGGCTACGACAAGTACCGGCGCGATTTTGCCAAGCTGATCTGGCAGCTCGCTTCGCCGAAGTGGGATTTTGACGAGGCCACCTTCGCGCGCAGCGCCGCCGCATTCGATAACCCGGATCATGTCGCTATCTCGATCCACAATTATCGCTGGCGGCTGGGCCTCGCCGAGGGCGAGCCGAAATACGACGATCTGGAAAAGCGTCTGGCCGCGGCGCCGGTCATCACCGTGCCCACCATCACGATGGAAGGCGATGCCAACGGCGCCCCGCATCCGGAGCCGAGCGCCTACGCCAAGATGTTCTCGGGCAAATACTCGCATCGAACCATCAAGGGCGGCATCGGGCACAATCTGCCCCAGGAAGCGCCGCAGGCCTTTGCGGAAGCCGTCGTCGACGTCGCGGCCGAAAGCTGATCGGAGGTCGCTGACGCGATCGAAACAAGGAAAGAGTAGATAGGAAAGCGCCATGACCGAAGTCGAAAGAGCGCGCGCAACGCAGGCGCCTGGCAAGGTTGTCTACACGGCGAAGACTCGCACCACGGGCGGTCGAGAAAGCGGGATCGCGCGCAGCTCCGACGGCCGCCTTGACGTCAAGCTTTCCTTGCCGGGCTCCGCGCGGATTGGTACCAATCCGGAACAGTTGTTTGCGGCCGGTTGGTCTGCCTGTTTTGAAAGTGCAATCGGGCTTGCGGCGCGCAACAGGAAGATCGCCCTGGCCGACCTCGCGATCGACGCCGAAGTGGATCTGCACCTCGCGGACGGCGCCTATTTCCTGAGTGCCCGCCTCAATGTCAGCATGCCGGGCATCGCGCGCGAGGTCGCGCAGTCCCTGGTCGACGAGGCGGACCAGCTATGTCCGTACTCGAAAGCCACGCGCGGCAACATCGACGTCGCGATCAACCTGGTCTGAGCCGTCGTTCGCTTCGGTGGATCGGTGACCAGTGTGAACCGAGAAACGGTGGAGGATTTCATATGCGATCCGACATGATCCCAGGGGCTGTTTTCCCCGACTACGAGCTCTCCGACCACGCTGCGAAGCGTCGAAAACTCTCCGAACTGCAAGGGCCGCATCCGATGGTTCTCGTCCTCAGCCGCGGCGGTTACTGCCCAAAAGACCGCCGGCAGGCGGAAGGACTTGTCGAGCTGCATCGCGAACTCGAGGTCGGGTATTGCCGATTGGTGACCATCAGCACCGACAACATCACAGAGACCAATGAATATCGCAGCGGGGTCGGTGCCCACTGGCCGTTCCTGTCCGACACGCGCCGTGTGGTCCAGAAGGATCTCGACATCGCCGAATATACGGATGCCGTTCACAATCCCATGATCCCGCATGTGATCGTGCTTGAGCCAGGTCTCGTCATTCACAAGATCTACAATGGCTATTGGTTTTTCGGCCGGCCGACGATGGAGGATCTCCGCCAAGACCTCCGTGCCGTTACCCGGAAATGCCGGCCGGACTGGGACATCACGACGCCGGAACTCAAGGCGGCGTGGCAGCAAGGCCGCAAGGAGTTGTTCTACCCCTACGGCAAAACCTACGCGCAAACTCTCGGTGAACAGGATTAGAAAAAGGAGACGTGACATGATCCGCAAGGCAAAAGCAGTTTGGCGCGGCACGGGCCGCGCAGGCAGTGGCAATCTGACGACCGATTCCGGCGTGCTCGCGGAGACGCCGTATTCGTTCAAGACCCGCTTCGAGAACGAGAAGGGCACCAACCCCGAAGAGCTGATCGCCGCCGCGCACGCCGGATGCTTCACCATGGCGCTGGCGTTTCAGCTTCAGGCCGCAGGCTTTACGCCGACCGAACTCACAACCGAAGCCGCGGTCACGCTCGAGCCGGAGGGCCAGGGATTCCGCATCAGCCGCTCGGCGCTGACGTTGCGCGGCCAGGTGCCGAACCTGGACGCGGCCAAGTTTGCTCAGCTTGCCGGCGATGCCGAGAAGAACTGCCCGGTCTCAAAAGTTCTCAACGCGGCAATCACGTTGGACGCCAAATTGATCTGACGCGTCAGTCTGCAAGCTCGACCAACAAATCTAGACAAGGAGGATCACATGGCGAAAACCCATCAGTCGGGCGAGTCCGTTTTCAGGTCCATCCTGCCGGAAGACATCGACTGGAAGCCGTTCGCGGCATTTCCGCCCACGGTGCGGCTTGCCGTCGTCGTGGGGCAGCCCTCCGAGCCCGGTCCTTACGTGATCAGGGTCAAGGTGCCCGCCGGGGTAAAGCTGATGCCGCACAAACACCCGGAGGACCGGATCTACACGGTCATGTCCGGCGTGTTTTATATCGGCCTCGGCGAGCGGTTCGATGGCGACGCAGTGAAAGCCTATCCGCCGGGCAGCGTCATCGTTCTGCCCGGCGATACCTGGCACTTTCATTGGGCGAAGTCCGGCGAGTACGTGACCCAGGTAACGGCCATCGGTCCGTTGGGCCTCGAATACCTGGATGCACACGACGATCCCCGTCAGCAGAACCACCAATCGACCGGATCGAATACTGCCTTCGATCCGGTCACCCATCACACGATTCCTGCCGCGGACCGCAGGATGGGACGATGACCATGCGAATTTCCTCAACCAGGACCATTGCATTGATCGTGCTCGCGGTCGTCGTGCTTCTCACCGTCGCAGAATTTGGCCCGGCGGTGGTTAGCGGCCTATTCCCATGACGCCGCTGATCGAGCTTGGCCCGAAGCGCGAGCGCGACGGGTCAACGCCGGCGGCTACGGGCAACGGACCGACTTCGCATCGAACCTTGGCAAGCCCTCGAGCCGCTGAATCGCTGGGCGCGAATGGAGACATGTCATGAGCGCAGATCAGAAGGTTGCCATCGTCACAGGCGCGTCACAGGGTATTGGTGCCGGGCTCGTCAAGGCGTTCCGCGATCGGAACTATCGCGTGGTTGCCAACTCGCGGTCGATCGGGCCTTCGAACGATCCCGATGTTTTGGCCGTGCCGGGTGACATCTCGAAGTCCGAGACCGCAAGACAGATGGTCAAGCAGGGCCTCAGCCGGTTTGGTCGCATCGACTCGCTGGTCAACAATGCCGGCATATTCATCGGCAAGAAGTTCACCGACTTACGGAGACCGACTTCCGCAACATGCTCGCCGTCAACCTGGCCGGCTTCTCCCACATCACGCAGGCGGCAATCGCGGAAATGGCGCGGCAGGGTTCCGGACACATCGTCAACATCACGACCAGCCTCGTCGACCAAGCGAACTCGAAAAGTCCATCCGCGCTGGCGTCGCTCACCAAAGGCGGTCTCAACGCGGTGACAAAATCGCTCGCGATCGAATATGCCGGGCGCGGTATCCGCGTGAACGCGGTCGCGCTCGGTGTCATCAAGACACCGATGCATCCGCAAGAGAGCTATGAGGCGCTCGCGAAATTCCATCCGCTGGGCCGGATCGGCGAGGTTCAGGACGTCGTCGATGCCGTGCTGTTCCTGGAATCCGCGAGCTTCGTGACCGGCGAAATCCTGCACGTCGACGGCGGCCAGAGCGCCGGCCATTGAGTCCGATTTGCGCAGCTCGTATGGTCGGCACTTGCGACGTTGGCCGGCCTACCGGCGACCAGACGGCCCGAAGGTGCGCCACGTCCATTGCCCAAGCAATGAACAAGGAAAAACAGCCATGGCAATCGAAAACGTCGCCGACCTCATCGTCGAGACCCTTGCTCAGGCAGGGGTGAAGCGCATCTTTGGCGTGGTCGGCGACAGCCTGAACGGCATCACCGAGGCGGTGCGCAAGCGAAAAGCGATCGACTGGATCCACGTCCGACACGAGGAGGTCGCTGCCTTCGCAGCCGCGGGCGAAGCGCAAGTCACCGGCGGACTGGCGGTATGCGCCGGGTCGTGCGGGCCGGGCAATCTGCATCTCATCAACGGCTTGTTCGATGCGCACCGTAGCCGCGTTCCGGTGTTGGCGATTGCCGCCCAAATTCCTTCCGGGGAAATCGGCGGCGGCTATTTTCAGGAGACCCATCCGCAGGAACTGTTCCGGGAATGCAGTCATTATCGGGAGCTGGTCTCCGATACGGCGCAGCTCCCTTACGTCCTGGAAAACGCCATTCGCGCGGCGGTGGGACAGCGCGGTGTCGCGGTCGTCGTCATTCCCGGTGACGTCGCACTGCGGCCATCGCCCAGGCGTGACATTGCACCGAATGCCGGCCTGCTGCCGGCCGCGCCCGTCGTTCTGCCAGCCGAGCGGGAGTTGGCGGCATTGGCGCAGCTGTTGAATGGCGCCAAACGCATCACGCTGTTCTGCGGCCGCGGCTGTGCCGCCGCCCACGCCCGCCTCATGCAACTTGCCGAGACCTTGAAAAGCCCGATCGTGCACGCGCTTGGCGGCAAGGAGCACGTCGAGTACGACAACCCATACGACGTCGGCATGACCGGCTTTATCGGCTTCTCCTCCGGCTACGCGGCCATGCATGCGTGCGACGTGCTGCTGATGCTGGGAACGGATTTTCCTTACAAGCAGTTTTTTCCAACCGACGCGAAAATCGCGCAGGTCGACATTCGACCGGAGAACCTCGGTCGCCGCTGCCGGCTCGACCTCGGTCTGGTCGGCGACATCGGTGCGACGATCGAGGCGCTGTTGCCGAAGCTTACGGTGAAGACGGAGAGGGCGCACCTCGACGCCAGCCTCGCCCACTACCGAAAGGCTCGCGCCGGACTGGATGAACTCGCCCGCGGCACGCCGGGAAACAAGCCGATCCATCCGCAATACCTCGCGCGCGTCCTGAGCGAGACGGCGGCGGACGATGCCGTCTTCACCGCGGACGTGGGCACGCCCACCATATGGGCGGCGCGCTATCTCGCGATGAATGGACGCCGGCGGCTTATCGGCTCCTGGGTCCATGGCTCGATGGCCAATGCCATGGCGCACGCGATCGGGGTTCAGGCGGCAGAGCCCCGGCGGCAGGTCGTGTCGATGTCCGGCGACGGCGGCTTTGCCATGCTGATGGGCGATCTCATCACGCTGACCCAGATGAAGCTGCCCGTGAAGGTGGTGATCTTCAACAACGGAGTGCTTGGCTTTGTGGCGCTGGAGATGAAGGCCGCGGGTTTCGTCGAGACCGGCGTAAACCTGCAAAATCCGGATTTCGCCGCCATGGCCCGGGCGATGGGCATTCACGCGGCTCGGGTGGAGGATCCCGGCGAGCTGGCCGGCGCGATCCGCAAAACGCTGGATCACGACGGTCCGGCCGTGCTCGACGTCGTCACCGCGAAACAGGAGTTGTCGATGCCGCCGACGATCGCCGTGGAGCAGATCAAGGGCTTCAGCCTGTGGGTGCTGCGCGCTGTCATGAGCGGCCGCGGCGACGAGGTTCTCGATCTGGCGAAAACCAACCTGTTGCCGCGCTGAGCGGAGTGCACTTGCGCGGCGGGTGCCGGGGACATCGCCATGACTGAAGCTTACGAAATCATCGAGCACAGCTATGACGTCGTGATCGTCGGCGCCGGCGGTGCCGGACTTCGGGCCGCGCTCGGAATGGCGGCCTCGGGCTTGCGGACGGCCTGCGTCACAAAAGTGTTCCCGACGCGCAGTCACACCGTGGCGGCGCAGGGCGGCATGGCCGCTTCGCTCGGCAATATGGGCGACGGCGACGATTGGCGTTTCCACATGTACGACACGGTCAAGGGCTCCGACTGGCTCGGCGATCAGGACGCCATCGAGTACATGTGCAGGGAAGCGGTGCCCGCGGTGTTGGAGCTGGAGCACTATGGCGTTCCGTTCTCGCGGACCGAGAATG
>Ga0307479_10001479_pt1 | contig 21390 bp, 9 predicted proteins | sample atmos_gasesECM4C_FD_203743 | JGI IMG/M metagenome (GOLD analysis project Ga0307479, IMG submission 203743) | Hardwood forest soil microbial communities from Morgan-Monroe State Forest, Indiana, United States - atmos_gasesECM4C_515 | ecosystem: Environmental > Terrestrial > Soil > Temperate...
GCGGCGCGCGCCAGCGGCACGAGCCGCGGCCGGGCCGCGACGGCGGTGGCAGGGACGGCGCCGCCGGCAGGGACGCCCTCGCCGGGCGCTCCGGCAGGCATGGAGGCCGCGTCCCGCCGTGCCCGGGCCGCGGCCGGCGCCTCCCGCCCGTCCCCGCTCTCTCGCAGCGCCTGGATCGTCGCGGCCAGGCCGGCCACGGTGGGGGTCTGGAACAGGCTGCGCAGCGGCAGCTCGACCGCCAGCTCCCGCCGCAGGCGCGCGACCACCCGCGCCGCCAGCAGGGAGTGACCGCCGAGACGGAAGAAGTCGTCGTCGACGCCGACGCGGTCGAGCCCCAGGACCTCGCGCCAGATCGCCGCCAGCGCCTGCTCCTCCGCGGTCCGCGGCGCCTTCCAGGGCCGCCCGGCGGTTGCGGGCTCGACGCTCTCCGAGGCGGGCAGCGCGCGCCGGTCGAGCTTGCCGTTGGGGGTGCGCGGCAGCCCGCCGGGGAGGACCACCCAGGCCGCCGGCACCATGTAGGCCGGCAGCTGCCGCCCGAGCCAGGCGCGCAGCTCGTCAGGCTGGAGGGCGCCGGGTTCCACCGCGGCGGCCTCACCGGCCGCGGCCGTGGCGACCCCTCCGCTCCCGCCGTCCCCGCCGGACGCGGCGGCAGCCCGGCCGGCCCCGGTCTCGCCGCTCCCGCCGTCCCCGCCGGCTCCGCCGTCCGCGCCGGCCGCGGCCGGCACGACGTAGGCCACCAGGCGGCGCCCTTCTCCGCTCCCCTCCTCGCGGGCCGTGACCGCCGCCTCGCGCAGCGCCGGATGCCGCGCGAGCTGCGCCTCGATCTCTCCCAGCTCGATGCGGTACCCGCGCACCTTGACCTGGTGATCGCGGCGCCCGAGGAACTGCAGGCGCCCGTCCGGCAGCGTCCGCGCCAGGTCGCCGGTGCGATAGAGGCGCTCGCCGCGGGGCGCGCCGGCCGGCGCGCCGGCGCCGGCGCCGGGCGCGGCGAATGGGTCGGGCACGAAGCGCTCGGCGGTCAGCTCGGGATGGTGCAGGTAGCCGCGCGCCAGGCCGGAGCCGGCGATGCAGAGCTCTCCCGGAACCCCGATGGGCACCGGCGCGAGCCGCGGGTCGAGCAAATAGACGCGCGTGCCGGGCAGCGGCCGGCCGATGGTCGCCGGCTCGCCGCCCAGGCGCAGCGCGCAGGTCGAGTAGGTGGTGTCCTCCGACGGGCCATAGAGGTCGAGGACGCGCCGCGCCGCGGTGCGGGCATGGATCTCGGCGACCAGGCTCGCGGCGAGCGGCTCGCCCGCCAGGTTGATGGTGCGCACTCCCGGCGGGACCGCTCCCAGGCGCAGCAGCTCGGCCATCGCCGAGGGGACGGTGTTGAGCAGGGTGACCGCGGCCGCGCGCGGCGTCGAGGCCAGCGCCAGCGCGTCGTCGCCCAGGATCACCGCGCCGCCGGCGGTCAGCGGCACGAACAGCTCGAACACCGAGAGGTCGAAGCAGACGGAGGTCGCGGCAAAGACCCCCGCGAGGTCCTCCGGCGTGAAGGTCCGGTGGGCCCAGGCGACGAGCGCCGCGGCGCTGCGGTGCTCGATGGCCACCCCCTTCGGGCGGCCGGTCGAGCCGGAGGTGTAGATCACGTAGGCGAGGTTGCCTGGCAGCGGCGCCGGCCTCGGTAGGGGCGCGGCAGCGGCTTCGGCGGCCGGCACGCCCGGCGCGGCCGCGGCCGCAGCCGCGCCCGGATCGAGGACCCGCACCCCCCGGGGAGGCAGGCCGTCCGGCAGGCAGGCCAGCAGGTGAGGCTCGGCGAGCAGCAGCGGCGCCCGCGCGTCCTCCAGCATGTAGGCGAGCCGCGCCGCCGGATAGGCCGGATCGAGCGGCAGGTAGGCGGCGCCGGCCTCGAGCACGGCGAGCAGGCACTCGACCAGCCGCGGCGTGCGCTCGATTAGCACGCCGACCGGCACCTCGGGACCGGCGCCCGCGGCGCGCAGGCGCCGCGCCAGGCGGCCGGCGCGGCGGTGCAGCTCGCCGTAGGTCAGCTCCTCCGCGGCGGCGATCAGCGCCACGGCCCGCGGCGTGCGCGCCGCCTGCAGCGCGAAGAGCTCGGCCAGGGTCGTCGCCGCGGCTCCGGGGGCCGGCGCGGTGTCGTTCCACTCCCGCAGCAGCTGGTGCCGCTCGCCCGCGGACAGCAGCGGCGCCGCGGACAGCCGGCAGGCGGGATCGGCGAGCAGCGCTGCGAGCAGGCCGGCGAAGTGGCCGGCCAGGCGCGCCACCGTCGCGCCGTCGAAGAGGTCGCTGTCGTAGCGGAAGCGGACGAGCGGCGCCTCGCCGTCGGCCACCTCCACCTCCAGGTCGAAGCGCGACTCGCGGCGGACCACCTCGACCGGCGCGAGGAGCAGGCCCGGCAGCCGCGGCTCCGGCGCCGGGTGCTGCAGGTTGAACAGCACCTGGAAGAGCGGCGTCTGCCCGAGGTTGCGGGCCGGCGACAGCTCGGCGACCAGCTGCTCGAACGGCAGCTCCTGGTGGGCATGGCCGGCGAGGGTGACCTGCCGCGCCAGGTCCACCAGCTCGCCGAGCGTCGGATCGCCCTGCCAGCGGCTGCGCAGCACCAGGGTGTTGACGAAGAAGCCGATCAGGCGCTCGATCTCGACGCGGGTGCGGCCGGCGATGGGCGAGCCGACGACCACGTCGCTCTGCCCGCCGTGGCGGCCGAGCAGCGCCGTCAGCATGGCCAGCAGCGCCATGTAGGGGGTGGCGCCGGCGCGCCAGGCGAAGGCCCGCAGCTCCGCCGCGGCCGCGGCCGGCAGGACCAGCTGCCGCACGTCGCCGCGGAAGGACTGCACGGGCGGGCGCGGCCGGTCGGTGGGGAGCTCGAGCGCCGGCGGCGCGCCGGCGAGCTGCTCGCGCCAGTAGGCCAGCAGCCGGCCGGCGAGCGCGCCGCCGCGCCAGCGCTCGCGCTGCCAGACCGCGTAGTCGGCGTACTGCACCGGCAGCCGCGGCAGGACCGGCGCCGCGCCGCCGGCGAAGGCCTGGTACAGCTCCGCCAGCTCGCGCGCGAAGAGGGAGAGCGACCAGCCGTCGGAGACGATGTGGTGCATGACGGCGACGAGCAGGTGCTCGTCCGCGGCGCGGCGCACCAGCAGCGTGCGCAGCAGCCGCCCGACGGAGAGGTCGAAGGCGCGGCGGACGGCGTCGCCGGCCAGGCGCGCCGCCTCGGCCTCCCGCGCCGCGGCGGGCAGGGCGGCGAGGTCGCAGAGCGGCAGCTGCCAGGGGCCGGCGGGCTCGGCGACCTGCGCCGGCCTGTCGTCGAGCGAGACGAAGCGCGTGCGCAGCGCCTCGTGCCGCCGGACGATCTCGCCCAGGGCGCGCGCCAGCGCCGCGCGCGCCAGGGCTCCCCGCAGGGCGTAGGCGCGGCCGATGTTGTACGCCGAGCCGCCCGGCGCGAGCTGGTCGAGGAACCAGAGCCGCTCCTGGGCGAAGGAGAGGGGCGCGGGGCCGCCCGCCGCGCGCGGCTGGATGGCGGCGGCCGGCGCCGGCGCCTGGTCCTCCGGGAGGCCGGGCGCGCGCAGCAGCGCCTCGACCGCGCTCGCCAGCCCGGCGACGGTGGGCGCCGCGAACAGGGTCGAGAGCGGCACCTCGACCTGCATGGCGTCGCGGACGCGCGAGAGCAGCTGGGTGGCGAGCAGCGAGTGCCCGCCCAGCCGGAAGAAGTTGTCGCCGGCAGAGAAGTCAGCGCGCCCGAGGAGCGCCGACCAGATGCCGTGCAGCAGCTCCTCCACGGCGCTCGCCGGCGCCACGCCGCGCTCGGCCCCCGCCCCGGTTGCCGGCTCCGGCTCGGGCAGGGCCGCGAGATCGACCTTGCCGTGGCGCGTCAGCGGCAGCGCGGCGAGCGGCACGATGGCGGCCGGCACCATGTAGTCGGGCAGGCGGTCCGCCAGGCGCCGGCGCAGCTCCTCGGCCCCGGCGGCGGCGGCATCGCCGGTCTCGCCGCTCTCGCCGGTCTCGCCGGTCTCGCCGCTCTCGCCGGTTTCACCGGTCTCGCCGGCATCGCCGCCATCGCCCGCCGGCGCCACCCAGGCGACCAGGCGCGGCTCGCCGCCGCGCGTGGGGCGCACGGCCACCACCGCCTCGCGCACCCCCGGCTGCTCGCGGAGCGCCGCCTCGATCTCCCCCAGCTCGATGCGGAAGCCGCGGATCTTCACCTGGCGGTCGCCGCGCCCGAGGAACTCGAGGTCGCCCGCGGCGCCGAGCCGCACCAGGTCGCCGGTGCGGTAGAGGCGCTCGCCGGGGCCGCCCCAGGGGTCCGGCACGAAGCGCTCGGCGGTCAAGTCGGGGCGCCGACGGTAGCCGCGCGCCAGGCCGGCGCCGCCGATCGCCAGCTCGCCGGGCACGCCCAGCGGCAGGCGGCCGCCGGCGCGGTCCAGCACCCAGGCGCGCGTGCCGGCGATGGGGCGCCCGATCGGCGGCGGCCCCGCCTGGCCGGCAGGCACCGTGGCGGCCGTCGCGACCACGGTGTTCTCGGTCGGGCCGTAGTGATTGACCAGCGCGAACGGCAGCTCGCGCGCCGGGGCGCGCTGCAGCCGGTCGCCGCCGGTGAGCAGGACGCGCAGGGCGAGCCGCGAAGGCGGACGGCGCTCAACCTCGTCGAGCAGCGCCGCGGCCAGCGGCGTCGGCAGGAAGCAGATGGTGATCTCGCGCCGCGCCAGCCAGTCGAGCAGGCGCTCGGGCGAGGCGCGCACCGCGGGCGGCGGCACGTGCAGGCTCGCGCCGGCGGCGAGACATGGCCACAGCTCCCACACCGCGGCATCGAAACCCGGCGCGGCGAGCAGCGTCGCGCGGTCGCCTTCGCCCACGCCGTAGGCCGCCAGGTGCCAGGCGACCAGGTTGGCGAGCCCGGCGCGGTCGATCTCGACGCCCTTCGGCCTGCCGGTCGAGCCGGAGGTGTAGATCACGTAGGCCAGGTGGCCGGGCTCCCAGCCGCCCCCGGCCCGGCCCGGCGCCGCCGCCTCGCCCTCCAGCCCGCCGCCCGCCACCGCCACGGGTCCGCCGCTCGGCTCGCCCGCCTGCCGCCCCGGCGCCGTCTCCCCGTCCGGCTCCCCGTCAGCCGCCGCGCCGGCGTCGAGCTCGAGCAAGACGGGCGCCGCTCCCGGCAGCCCCGCCAGCAGCGGCGCGAGGTCGGGGCGCACCACCACCACCGCCGCGCCGGCGTCGCGCAGCATGAAGTCGAACCGCTCGCGCGGATAGGCCGGATCGAGCGGCAGGTAGGCGCCGCCGGCCCGCAGGATCGCCAGCGCCGCGATCACCGTCTCCGGCGAGCGCTCGGCGCAGATCCCCACCACCACCTCCGGCCCCACGCCGCGGTCCCGCAGCCGCGCGGCGAGCCGGCGTGAGCGCCGGTCGAGCTCGCCATAGGTGAGCTCGCCGCCTTCCCAGGTCACCGCCGGCGCCGCAGGCCTGCGCGCGGCGTGCGCCGCGAACAGCCGCAGCGGGTCGCGGTCGCGGCCGCCGCGGTCGCCCCCGCCACCGTAGCCGTCGCCGCCGTCGGCCGCCGCCGGCGCCGCCTCGCGGTTCCACGCCTCGAGCTGCGCCACCTCGGCGGCCGTGAGCAGCGGCAGGTCGGCCAGGCAGGCCGCGTCGTCCGCCAGCGCCCCGGCCAGCAGCACCTGGAAGTGCCCCCACATCCGCGCGATGGTGGCGGGCTCGTAGAGATCGCCGCTCCACTCCCACACCATGGTTAGCTCGTCGCCGGCCGCGGCGGCCCCGAACCCCGCGCGCTGCTCGGCGCGCGGCTTGGCGACCACGTTGAGGTCGGACTTGGCCGAGCCGTTGTGGCGCTCGAACAGGTCCCCCGAGAGGCCGGCGAACTCGAGGTCGGGGACGGGCGCGTCGTGGAAGCTGAACAGCACCTGGAACAGCGGGTTGCGCGACAGGTCGCGGTCGGGCTGCAGTTCCTCGACCAGCTTCTCGAAGGGGAGGTCCTGGTGGGAGTGGGCCTCGAGCGTCGTCTCGCGCACCGCCGCGAGCAGCCGGCGGAAGCCCTGGCCGGGGGCGAACGCGGTGCGCAGCACGACCGTGTTGACGACCATGCCGATCAGGCTCTCGCTCTCGCGCAGCCGGCGGTTGGCGAGGCCGCTGCCGAGCGCTACGTCCGCCTGCCCGGTGTAGCGATGGAGCAGGGCGTAGAAGGCCGCCAGCATGCTCATGAACAGGGTCGCGCCGGAGCGGCGGCTGAAGACGCGGACCGACTCGTAGAGGCCGTGCGGCAGGTCGACCCGCAGCGCCCCGCCGCGGAAGCTCGCCGCCCGCGGGCGGGGGCGGTCCGCCGGCAGCTCGAGCTGGGGCGCGCCGGCGAGCCGGGCGCGCCAGTACGCCAGCTGCTCGTCGAGCTCCCCCGCTTCCAGCCAGCGCCGCTGCCAGACCGCGAAGTCCGCGTACTGGATCGGCAGCTCGGGCAGCGGCGAGGGCGCGCCGCGGGCGAAGGCGCCGTAGATCTCCTTGACCTCGCGCAGGAACACGGCGAGCGACCAGCCGTCGTGCACGAAGTGGTGCTCGACGTGGAGCAGCAGGTGGTCGCGCGGCGCCAGCCGCAGCAGCAGCCAGCGCACCAGCGGCAGGCGGGTGACGTCGAAGGTCCGGCGGATCGCCGCCTGCACCTGGCGCTCGGCGGTCTCCTCCCGCCGCGGGGCGGCGAGCGCCGAGAGATCGACCTGCGGCAGCCACGCCAGCCCCTCCGGCCAGTCCGCATGGATGCGCTGCTGGGGGCGCCCGCCGGCCGCCGGAAAGCTGGTGCGCAGGATCTCGTGCCGGCGCACCACCTCGCGCAGCGTCCGCCGCAGCGTCCCGGCCTCGAGCGGGCCGTGGAAGCGGACGGTGAACTGGAAGTTGTAGGCGATCGAGCCGGGCGCCAGCTGGTTCAAGAACCAGACCCGCTCCTGGGCATAGGAGAGCGGCAGCGGGCCGTCGCGGTCGGCCCGCACGATGGGCGGCAGCGGCCGCGGGCCGGCCGCCCGCGCGCCGCCGGCGCCGCTCGCCGCGAGCGCCGCGAGCGCCGGCAGGCGTGCGGCGAGGCCCGCCACGGTGGGGAGCTCGAAGACCTCGAGCAGCGGCAGCTCCACGCCGAGCTCGGCGCGCACGCGGCTGACGATCTGCGCGGCGATCAGCGAGTGGCCGCCGAGCTCGAACAGGTTGTCCCGCGCGCCCACCCGGTCGAGGCCCAGCACCTCGGCCCAGATGCGCGCCAGCGCCTCCTCGAGCGGGCCCGCCGGCGCCACCCAACCCTCGTCGCCGCCGGGCCGGTCCCGGCCGGGCGCCGGCAGCGCCTTGCGGTCGACCTTGCCGGTCGCGGTCATGGGCAGGGCGTCGAGGCGGACGAACAGCGCGGGGATCATGTAGTCGGGCAGCTGCCGCGCCAGGAAGGAGCGCAGCTCGGCGGCGGCGGGAGCGCTCTCCCCGCCGCGCGCCACCAGGTAGGCGACCAGGCGCTTGTCCCCGGCCCCGGCCACGGGCCCGCCCCCGGCCGCGCCGCGGCCCGCCGGCGCGGCGTCCTCGCGTGCCACCACCACCGCGCTGCGCACCGCCGGGTGGCCGGCGAGCACCGCCTCGATCTCGCCCAGCTCGACGCGCAGGCCGCGCACCTTGACCTGCTGGTCGGCCCGCCCCAGGAACTCGAGGTCGCCCGTCGGCAGCAGGCGCCCCAGGTCGCCGGTGCGGTAGAGCCGCTCTCCCCGCGTCGAGAACGGGTCGGGCAGGAAGCGCTCGGCGGTCAGGTCGGGGCGGCCGAGATAGCCGCGCACCACGCCGGCGCCGCCGAGGAAGATCTCCGCCGTCTCCCCGGGCGCTGCCGGCCCCAGGTCCGCGCCCAGCAGCCTGACGCTCATGCCGGGGATGGCGCGGCCGAGCGGCGGCGCCTCCTCCTGCTCCGCGGCACACGCGAAGAGGGTGGCGAAGATGGTCGCCTCGGTCGGCGCGTAGGCGTTCCACAGCGAGCGGCCGGCCGACCAGCGGCGCGCGGTCGCCGCCGAGCAGGCCTCGGCGCCGACGACGACCGAGCGCAGGCGCGGGAAATCGCCCCCCTCCACCCGCTCGAGCAGCGACGGCGGGATGGCCAGGGCGGTGATCTCCCGCTCCGCCAGCTCGCGCCCCAGGGCCTCGCCCGACAGCAGGGTCTCGCGCGGCGTCAGCACCAGCGTGCCGCCGGCGGCGAGCGCCATCCACATCTCCAGCACCGAGGCGTCGAAGCCGACCGAGGCGAGCTGCAGCACGCGGCTGCCGGGGCCGGTGCCGAACCGTTCGATCGCCACGCGGATGGTGTTGACCAGCCCGCGGTGAGGCACGGCGACACCCTTGGGCCGTCCGGTCGAACCCGAGGTGAAGATGACATAGGCGAGGTTGTCGGGCAGCGCCCGGGGCGCGGGCGCCGCGGCGCTCTGCGCCGCGATCGCCGCCGCCTCGCGCCCGCCCGCCGGATCGAGCAGCCCGGCGTCCGGCGGGAAGCTGCCGCCCAGGGCGGCGCTGCCGAGGAGCAGGGCGCCGGTGCCGGGCGCGCGGCCGGCGCAGGCGTCCTGCCACATGGCGCGCAGGCGGTCGGGCGGGTAGGCCGGGTCGAGCGGCACGTAGGCGGCGCCGGCCTTGAGCGCCCCGAGGATGGCGACCACCAGCTCGAGCGAGCGCGGCAGCAGCACGCCGACCATCGCCTCCGGGCCGATGCCGCGCCCGATGAGGAAGCGGGCCAGGCGGTTGGTGCGCGCCTCGAGCTCGGCGTAGGTGAGGCTGCGCTCGCCGGCGACGACGGCGGTCGCCGCGGGGGTCGCGGCCGCCCTCGCCGCGAAGAGGCGATCGATCGACGAGGAGTCCGGCTCCTGGCCGCTGGCGTGCACCGTCGGGCTGGCGACTTCTCCGGTGGCTGCCACTAGCGCGTTGGGGCCGCGAGCAGCTTGCGGACCTGCTCAGCCAGCTTGTCTCCGTTCAGCCGCCGCTCCGGCGGCAGCGGCTTGTTGACGTGCATGTAGTAATCCGGCGCCGGCGGCGTCTCCCCCCAGCGCGTGCCCGGCGCGAACAGCAGGAAGGTGTCCCAGGCCCTGACGTCGCGCAGGCCGAGCGGCTGCTCGAGCGCGGTGGCCAGGGCGTGCGTCGGGGTCCAGAAGTTCACGACCCGCGGGTCGGACAGGTGGCGGGTCGCCGGCCCGGCGTCGGCCTCGATCTCGTCGCCCAGCATCGGGCCCCAGACCACGTAGACCGCCAGCCGGTCGTCGGGGATCTGCTGCAGGACATGTCGTCGCACCACCCGGGCGCTCATGGCACAGACCCCTCACGTCGGCGAGAGGAGCATGAGCAGCCGCGCCTTGCCGGCATCGCGGTTGAAGGCGGCCTTGAGCTCCCCGGCGCCCTCGCTCAGGATGGTCACCGGCGCCAGGGGGGGCTCCTCGCGGGGGCTCCCCGCCTCCCCCTTGCGCCGCAGGACGAGCGGCACGTGGTTCCTGCCGCCCTCGAAGAAGTCGCCGCTGATGGCGCCGCCGCCGGCCGCGACCTTGCCGGTGAAGGGCGTCTCGACCATGACCCCGGCCTTGTCCGAGAAGCGGTCGAAGCGAAACGACACGTCGGCGCCGTCGACGCGGATGCTCGCCAGGGGGAAGAACCGCATGTTCTGGTTGGGCACGTCGATGGTCCCGACCCACTTGCCCTGCGCGTCGCGGGCGAGCTCGACGATCACCTCGACCTCCTGCTCGCCCGGCTTGTAGATCAACGTGCCCTCCCACAGGCCCTCGGCGTCGAGCGCCGCGCCGGCACCGGGCCGGCCGTGCGCGTCACCCGCCGCGGGCGCGCCGCCGGCCGCCGCCGGCCGCTCCGCCTCCTTGCCGTCCGGCAGCAGGAAGGGCGGCACGCGCACCTCCTGCACGCACGAGGTGTCGAGCCCCCTGGGCCCGCCCTGGATGAGGAAGGCGTTCATCAGCCTGGTCACGCACGGGTCCGGCAGCCCGTGGAAGCCCTGCGGCAGGACCAGGTGGGTGGCCCGCGTCAGGTGGCGGGCCACCTGTTCCCCCCAGGACGGCGGCGCCACCGGGTCGCGGACGCCGGAGATGAGGAGGGTCGGAGCGGACGAGACGACGTCCTCGAGATAGTCCGCGGGCAGCTTGCCGCGCGGCCACGCCTCGCAGGCCTTGACCTGCTGATCGACCCGGTAGGTGCCGAGGAAGGTGCCGGCGGCCAGCCGCCTGGCCTCGGCGGGGTCGATGAAGGCGACGTCCTCGCTACAGGTCACCGACAGGTACAGGCCGACGCTCAGCAGGCCGCCCTGCGCGGCGAGCCGGCGCTGGCGCAGCGCCAGCCTGGCGATGTCCGCGAAGTCGCCGGCGAAGGCGCGGGCGATGAAGCGCGGGATCTGGTTGGACTCCTCGCTGTAGAGGCGGAAGCGGATTGCCTCGTTGAACTCGTCGCGGGAGAGCCGCAGGTGAGCGCGCCGGCCGGCGGCGCCCGGCAGCTCGACGTCGACCTCGGCCGGGCCCTGCGCCAGCCGTTCCTGGACCGCCTGCCACTGCGCCGCGAGGTCCGGGTAGGCGCCATGGCAGGCGGGGTCCGCCTTGCACTCGGCGAACAGCAGCTCGAGCGCCCGCTGGGTGTCGCGGGCGTAGAAGAGCGGCGTCCGCATGTTGGTGGGGACGATGCCGCGCAGGACGGCGCTGCGCACGTGCTCGGGATGGCTGCGCATGTACACCAGCACCGCGCGCGTGCCGTAGGAGCTGCCGTAGAGGTTGATCTTGTCGTAGCCCAGGCCGGCGCGCACGTCGTCGAGATCGTCCATCGCGATCGGCGTGGTGTAGAGCGCCGGGTCGGCGTCGAGCCTGGCGCGGCAGGCGCGGACCGCCTCGACCGGCAGCATGTCGCCGAAGTAGCCCTGCGGGTCGTCGTCGCTGCCCGGCAGCTTGCAGTCGAGGGGATGGGACGCGCCGGTGCCGCGCTGGTCGACCAGCACCACGTCGCGGCCGCCGAGCACCTCCCCGAAGATCTGGGCCAGCGGGGCGGCGAGGGTGACCGCCCCCTGCCCGGGGCCGCCGACGACGATGAACAGCGGGTCCGGCGCCGGCCGCGCGCTCCGCGCGGGGAGCACCGCGACGCGCAGCGAGATCTTGCGCCCCGTGCGCGCGGCGCGGTCCTCGTACACCTCGTAGCTGCCGCAGCGCGCCGGCGCCGCGACGCCGGGGAGCTGGCAGGGGGCGAGGGCCAGCGCCGGCGCGGGCGCCGACGCCGGTCCCGCCGCCCGCACCGGCCGCGGCTGCGGCTGCGGCTGCGGCCGCGCCGGCGGCTGGGGCTGGGGCTGGGCGCCGGAGCGCTCGACGGCGGCCAGGGTGACGCCGGCAAGGAGCGCCGTCGCCACGACCGCCGCTCGGCGCGCGCGCGAGCTGCGAACTTGCAATCGTCGCATCGAATCGTCTTTTTTGAGCTTTCTGCGACAGCCTGAGCGACGTACACGAAGCCCATATGAAGAGTGCGGGGTGTAGCGCGTTTCGTGACGTATGCGGCACTAGGATGATGGGCAGGCCGGGGTTTCGGCCGGTTCGACCGCGGCGGGCGCCGGCGCCGCCGGGGCGGCCGGCCGGCGGGCCGTCGAGGAGAGGCCGATGCGCAGGCTGCGTTCAGCGGGGTTCGGCACCTTCGAGGTCGTCTGGTTCGGCCAGCTGATCTCCTACGTCGGCTCCGGCCTCACCAACTTCGCCCTCGGCGTCTGGGTCTACCAGCGCACCGGCTCGGTGACCCAGTTCGCGCTCATCGCGTTCTTCGCCGGCCTTCCCGGCCTGCTCGCCGCGCCCTTCGCCGGAGCGCTCGTCGATCGCTGGGACCGGCGGCTGGTGATGCTCTGGTGCGACCTGGGCTCGGGCCTCCGCACGCTGGTGGTCGCGCTGCTGCTGCTGGCCGGCGCGCTCCGCACCTGGCACGTCTACGTCGCGGTCGCGGTCGTCTCGCTGCTGCGCTCGCTGCACCTGCCCGCCTACATCGCGGCCACCTCGACCCTGGTGTCCAGGCGCCAGATCGGGCGGGCGAGCGGCATGATGCAGTTCGGCCAGGCGGCCGGCGACACCCTGGCGCCGCTCTTCGCCGGGGTGATGATCGGGGCGGTCGGCCTGGCCGGCCTGCTGCTGGTCGACTTCGCCACCTTCCTGTTCGCGGTGCTCACCCTGGCGCTCGTCCAGGTGCCGCGGCCGGCGGCGAGCGCCGCGGCGCTGGCGGCGCGCGGTTCGCTGCCGCGCGAGGCGGCGCTCGGCTGGACCTTCGTCAAGGCGCGGCCGGGCCTGCTGGGTCTGCTGCTGTACTTCGCCATGTGCAATCTCGTCTTCTCCATCGCCATGGTGCTGGTGGTGCCGCTGGTGCTCTCCTTCTCGGTGCCCGCGGTGCTCGGCCGGGTGCAGGCCACCGCCAGCTGCGGCCTGCTGGCCGGCAGCCTGCTGATGAGCGCGACCGGCTGGCCGCGCCGCCGCATCCACGGCGTGCTCGGCTTCGGCCTGCTGCTCGCCGTCATGCTCGTCGTGGTCGGCCTGCGCGCCAACGCGCCGCTCATCGCCGCCGGGCTGTTCCTGACGCTGTTCTCGGCCGCCATCATCAACGGCTCCAGCCAGGCGATCTGGCAGGTCAAGGTGCCGGCGGACGTGCAGGGACGGGTGTTTGCGGTGCGCCGCATGCTCGCCCAGTTCACCGCGCCGGCCGGCCAGGTCGCGGCCGGGCCCCTGGCCGACCGCTGCTTCCGGCCGCTGCTGGTCGCGGGCGGACCGCTCGCCGGCTCGGTCGGCCGGGTCCTCGGCGTCGGCCCCGGCCGCGGCATCGGCCTGCTCTACGTCTGCATCGCCGTGGTGCCGCTGCTGAGCTCCATCTGGGGCTACCTGCAGCCGCGAGTGCGCCACGTCGAGGACGAGCTCCCCGACGCGCTCGACACCCCGGCCGCGGCTCCGCCTGCCGCCGCCCCGCAGGCCACCGGCGCCGCGCAGGCCGCCGGCGCCCCGCAGTCCGCTGCCGCCCGGTCCTGAACCTGTGAAGGAAGCTCCCTCCCGCGGGGGGTGGGAGGGGGCGCCGCCGCCGGCGCCGCTACTGATTGCGGAAGCAGTCCACCAGGTCGATGCGCGTGGCGCGCACCGCGGGGAGGAGGCTGGCGAGGAAGGCGACGGCGAGCAGCAGCAGGGCGGCGCCGCCGACGGAGACGGGATCGGCCGCGCTGACGTTGAAGAGGAAGCTCTCGATCAGGCGGACGAGGAAGGTGAGGAGGCCCGCGCCCAGGACGAGACCGGCGCCGGCGAGGAGCGTTCCCTGGCGCAGCACCAGGCTGAGCACCGAGCCGCGCCTGGCGCCCAGGGCCATGCGCACGCCGAGCTCGTGGGTGCGCTGGCGGACCGAGTAGGACATCAGGCCGTAGAGGCCGGCCGCCGCGAGGACCAGGCCGACGCCGGTGAAGATCGCCAGCAGCAGGGCGCTGAAGCGCTGCCTGCCGAGCGAGTCGGCCAGGCGTTGCTCCATGGTCTTGACCTGGCCCACCGGCAGCTCCGGGTCGAGCGACCTGAAGATGCGCCGCACCGGCTGCGCCACCGCCGCGGGATCGCCCGCGGTGCGCACCGCGAGGCTGTACTCCGGCCAGCTGGTCTGGGTGAAGGCGAGGTACCAGGTGGCGCCGATCTTGGCGTCGAGCGCATTGTCCTGGACGTCGTCCACCACGCCGACGACGGTGAACCAGGGATTGACCATGTTCGCCCAGCCGCGGCGCACCCGCCTGCCGAGCGGGTTCTGGCCGGGCCAGAAGGCCTTGGCCATGGCCTTGCTGACCACCACCACCAGCTGGGTGTCGGCGCGGTCTCCCTCGCCGATGCCGCGCCCCGAAAGCAGCGGGATGCGCAAGGTCTGGAAGTAGTGCGGGCTGACGAAGCGGTTGTTGACCAGCAGCACCTCGCCGGGCATCGCCGGCGGGCGCCCCTCGACGTTGATGATGGCGCTGATCTCCGGGTCGCCGACCGGCAGCACCATGCTGACGGCGGCCGACCTGACCCCCGGCAGCGCCTCGATCCGGCCCAGGGCGTCCTGCAGCAGATGGATCTTGCGGTCCCGCGAGGCGTAGAGCTGGTCCGGGAAGGCGACCCTCATGGTGAGCAGGTTGCCGGGGTCGTAGCCGAGGTGGACCTGCTGCAGCGCGAGGAAGCTGCGGGTCAGCAGGCCCGCGGCCACCAGCAGGGTCATCGCCACGGCGACCTCGGCGACCACCAGGGAGCTGAGCAGCAGGCGCCGGCGCCGGCCGGCCGAGGCCTTGCGGCCGTCCTCGCCGAGGCCCGAGCGCAGGTCCGACTCCGAGCGCGTGAACGCCGGCACCACGCCGATCAGCGCGTTGACCGCCAGGATCGACAGCAGCGCGTAGCCGAGCACCCTGGCGTCGAAGCTCAGGTCGCGCACTGCCAGCAGCTCGGGCGGCACCAGCGGCAGGAGGGCGCGCACGCCGAACCAGCCCAGCGCGATGCCGAGCGCGCCGCCGGCGAACGACAGGATCGAGCTCTCGACCAGGAGCTGCCGGATCAGGCGGCGCCGGGTCTCGCCCAGGGCCGCGCGCACCGCGAACTCCGCGCGCCGCCCCTCGAAGCGGGCCAGCATGAGGTTGGCGACGTTGACGCAGGCGATGAGCAGCACCATACAGACGGCGCCCTGCAGGAAGAGCAGGGCCGGCCGCACCTCGCCGACCAGGTGCTCGCGCATGGTCTTGACCTTCACGCCCCAGCCGGCGTTGGAGGCGGGAAACTCACGGGACAGCTCGCCCGCCAGCGCCGCCATGGCGAGCTGCGCTTGGCGCTGCGCGGTGCCGCGACGCAGGCGGCCGGCGACGTAGAGCGAGTGGAACTGCCGCCCGGGCAGCTTGTAGGGATCGAGCGCGAGCGGCGTCCACAGCCGGCTATGGTCCGGGAAGTCGAAGCCCGGCGGCATCACGCCGACGACGGCGTAGCTCCTCCCGTCCAGCCGCAGCTTGCGCCGCAGGATGGCCGGGTCGGCCCCGAAGTGGTCTCGCCACAGGGCATCGCCCAGGATCACCACGTCCACTCCCGGCGGCGTGTCCTCGGCGGGCGAGAAGACGCGGCCCAGGCGCGGCGCGACCCCCAGCACGTGGAACAGATCGGCGGACACCTCGGCCCCCACCAGCCTCTCCGGCTCGCCCGTGCCGGTCAGCGAATAGGTCCTCGGCTGCTCGGCGCCGATCTCGGTGAAGGGCGTCTGCTTCGCCTTCCAGGCGGCGTAGTTGGGCGGCGAGACCTCGTACTCCTCGTCCGGGCCCGGTCCTGGATGGGTGTCGAAGATCATCGCCAGCCGGCCCGCGTCGGCGAACGGCAGGGGCCGCAGCAGCACGGCGGAGAGGACGCTGAACACGGCGACGTTGCTGCCGATGCCGAGCGCGATGCAGAGCAGCGCGAGCAGGGTGAAGCTGGGGCTCTTCCACAGCCGGCGCGCGCTCAGGCGAAGTTCTTGCCTCATGGGGCTGGTGGCGCCGGCACGGACTCCTCAGGGAGAAGCCCTCAGGGGAATGCCGCCCGGCCATCACCGGACGGGCGGCGGGCGCCAGGGCAAAACCCGCCCAGCGGCCACCACTCCCGGCATGGCCAAAATTGGGGCCCCCGGGCGAACCGGGGCGGGACCGCGCGGCGAGCCGCGCCCGCCGCGCCGCCGGATCGCGCCGCTCGATCCGTCCCGGACGCAGCCAATCATGACACTATAGCGTTGACAGATTTGTCTCGATCCACCGCCGGCCGACTGCCGCCGGCTGCCGGTGAATGGGCCCGCTCCGCACCAAGCGTTTGGACAAGCCGGACAAGTAGAAGGAGGTGATCCGATGAGACGCAAGCCGCTGCTGCTGCTCGCCCTCGCCACCTGTGCCGGTCTCGTCGTCTTGCACGACCGATCGAGCGCCCAGGTCGCCGGCGCGAAAGACGACGACGCCAACCGCATCCGCATCGGCTTCCAGGTCGCGCCGGTGCCGTTGTCGTTGCGTCACAAAGACCCCAACCTGGTGGGCCTCGGCAGCTACATCGTCAACACCCAGGGGTGGTGCAACGACTGCCATACCAATCCGCCGTGGGCGGACGGCCACGATCCCACCTCGGGCCAGGAGCCGGCCGAGGTGAACGCCGCGGCCTACCTGGCCGGCGGCACCCCGCTCGGAGCCGTGGTGTCGGCCAACCTCACTCCCGACGACCATGGCCTCCCCGCCGGCCTGACCTTCGGGCAGTTCATCCATGCCTACAAGACCGGCCTCGATCCGGGCAACGGCCACCCGCAGATCTCGCCGTACATGCAGGTCATGCCCTGGCCCTACCACCGGCTGCAGAGCAACCACGACCTGGCGGCGGTCTACGAGTACCTGCGCGCGATCCCCTCGCTGCCCACCCCGGCCGGCTCCGCCGCCACGCGCCAAGGACCAGGAGAGAGGTGATCCGATGAGACTCCGACTGCTGCTGCCGCTCGCCCTCATCGCCTGCGCTTGCCTGGTGGCCTGGAACGGCCGCTCGAGCGCCCAGACCGCCGGCGCCGGCGCCACCAGCGCCGACGAGGCCACTCGCATCCGCATCGGCTTCCAGGTCGCGCCGGTGCCTCTCGCGCTGGCCAACAAGGACCCCAACCTGGTCGGCCTCGGGAGCTACCTCGTCAACACCCGCGCGACCTGCAACCATTGCCACACCCAACCGCAATGGGAAGACGGGCACAATCCCTTCCTGGGCCAGTTCCCGGCCAAGGTGAACGCCGCCGCCTATCTTGCCGGTGGCAGGCCCTTCGCCGGCGGCCTCATCGTCTCGCGCAACATCACCCCCGACGCGCATGGCCTGCCCGCGGGCTTGACGTTCGCGCAGTTCGTCCACCTGCTGCGGACGGGCATCGACCCGGACAACGTCCACCCGCAGCTCTCGCCGCTGCTGCAGGTCATGCCCTGGCCCTACTTCAGGACGATGAGCGACCACGACCTGGCGGCGATCTACGAGTACCTGCGCGCCATTCCCTCGCTGCCCAGCGCCCCCGGAACGCCTCCCTAGCCCGGCCAGAGCAGCCGAGCTCGCTGCGCGCACCGCCGGCAACCACGAGCTGATCCGCGACGTGTCTGCTGGCGGCTGCGCGACGACACGCGTGGTTTGCCCGCGACGCGGCGCGCGGCCTGATACATTTTGTGACCGCCGCGTCGCGATGGGAAAATCGACCTCCGCCGGAGATCTGTCCCGCAACCGGCGGTTCGCCGTACTTAGTAGGTGGTGGGTTTGTCTCGATCAACTGCCGGCGCGCCCGACGGGCGCCGAAGATCCGGAAAACGAGAGGTGATCAGATGAAACTCAAGCCGCTGCTCTTGTTCGGACTCGCCGCCTGCGCCGCCCTCGTCGTCCTGAACGACCGCTCGAGCGCGCAGACCGCCGGCGCGGGCGTCGCCAAGGATGCCGAAGCCGACCGCATCCGCGTCGGCTTCCGGATCGCGCCGGTGCCGCTGTCGCTGCGCCACAAGGACCCCAACCTGGTGGGTCTCGGCAGCTACATCGCCAACGCCCAGACGTTCTGCAACGACTGCCACACCAATCCGCCCTGGGCCGACGGCCACGATCCCACCGTGGGCCAGGAGCCGGCCAAGATGAACGCCGCGGTCTACCTGGCCGGCGGCACCTCCTTCGGGCCGTTCGTCTCCCGCGACCTTACTCCCGACGCCCACGGCCTGCCGGCAGGGCTGAGCTTCGGGCAGTTCCGCCACGTCATCAAGACCGGCATCGACCCGGACAACGCGCACCCGCAGATCTCGCCGCTGTTGCAGGTGGATCCGTGGCCCTACCTCCGGCAGATGACCAGTCACGACCTGGCGGCGGTCTACGAGTACCTGCGCGCGGTCCCCTCGCTGCCCAGCGCGGCCGGCATCCCCGATCTTCCCGCCTTGCAGGGCGGCGCGGAAGGACAGAGCGAGTCCGGCGTCGCCAAGGACGACGAGGCCGACCGCATCCGCGTCGGCTTCGCGATCGCGCCGGTGCCGCTCGCGCTGCGCAACAAGGATCCCAACCTGGTGGGCCTGGGCAGCTACATCGTCAACGCCCGGATTCCCTGCAACGACTGCCACACCAATCCGCCCTGGGAAGACGGCCACGATCCCACCGCGGGCCAGTCTCCGGCCAAGGTGAACGCGGCGGCCTATCTCGCCGGCGGCACCGCCTTCGGGCCGTTCGTGTCGCGCAACCTCACCCCCGACGAGCACGGCCTGCCCGCGGGATTGACGTTTGCGAAGTTCGTCCACACGATCAGGACCGGCATCGACCCGGACAACGTGCACCCGCAGATCTCGCCGCTGCTGCAGGTGATGCCGTGGCCCTACTTCCGCACCATGACCGACCACGACCTGGCGGCGATCTACGAGTACCTGCGCGCGATCCCCTCGGTGCCCAGCGCACCGGGAACTCCGGACGCCGCTTCGCGCTAGCGCCGGCGGCCGCCCCACCTCACCGGACGTCCGAGCGCGCACCGCCGGCAACCACGAGCTGACCCGCGACGTGGCTGCCGGCGGGCAGCTCGGCGCCCGGGCCGAGGATCGAGTCCCGCACCTCGCAGCCGGCGCCCACCCTGGCGCCGGGCAGCAGCACCGAGCCTTCGACCACGGCGCCGTCCGCGATGCGCGAGCCGGCCTCGACGCTGGCCCGCCGCACGGCGGCGAGCGGCGAGACCTCGGCCGCCGGCGAGATCCAGCGGCCGTGGCCGCCGGCCTGCGCCCAATCGAGGACCGCCGTCAGGTAGCGCCGCGGCGTGCCGAGGTCGTGCCAATGGCGCGCCGTGGTCAGGGTGGCCAGGCAGCCGGGCTGTGCCGTGAGCAGCGGCTCGTAGAGGTCGAGCACGATGTCCGCGGGCACCCGCAGGGAGCCGCCGGCCGCGATCCGCTGCAGCAGGCGGCGTGACAGGACGTGGGCGCCGGCGAAGACCCGCCGCCGGGGCGCGGCCGTGGCGGCTGGCTCGGCAGTGCCGGCGGGCGCGGCCCCGAGAGCGCCCGGCGCAGCCGCGACGGCGCCCCCGGTGGGCCGCAGCGCCAGCAGCGCGCCGCCGCGGCCGACCGTCACGCCGCCGCCGAACTGCGCGGGATCGGCGCGCGCGGCGAGCAGCAGCGTGGCGAGGGCGCCGCGTTCGCGGTGATGCCGCACGAGCGGGACGAGCGGCCAGCGGCAGAGGCTGTCGCCGTTGACGAGCAGCGCCAGGTCGGCGGCGGCGAAGAAGTCGCGCAGCGGCGCGAAGGCGCCCAGGGTGCCGAGCAGGAGCGGCTCCTCCGAGTAGGTCAAGGGCAGGCCGGCGAGCTCCTTGCCCAGCAGGCGTGGCACCTGCTCGGCGCCGTGGTGGAGATTGATCGCGGCGGCCTCGCAGCCGGCCGCCGCCAGGCGCCGCAGGGTGTGGAACAGGATGGGTTCGCCGCGGACCGGCAGCAGCGGCTTGGGGATGCCGGCGGTCAGCGGGCGCAGCCGCGTGCCGAGCCCGGCGGCGAGGACCAGCGCCCTGACCCGCATCGCGCGCACTCCTCCTAGTTCATGGCGCCGGCGCCTGCCGGCGACGCCTAGTGTCCCGCCGAATGCGAGTCAGGGCTCGAGGTCATGCGCGGATCAGGTGGGGAAGATCATCTCCGGCGGGGCGTCCGGATGCTCCTTGAGGTAGTCCTCGTAGAGCCGCAGGTACGAGCGCGCTTCCCCCTGCTTGGGATCGAAGCCGCAGCGGCGAGCGACGGTCTCGGCGCCGTCGCCCTCGAACTCGGCGTAATCGCCGATCGGCGTGTGGTCGAGGGCGATGGTGACGCCGCCGAGCTGCCACTCCTCGCGGACCTTCTGGTAGCGCCGCACCACCGCGTAGCCGAGCTTCTCGAAGAGGGCGCGGGCGTCGTCGGCGCTCTCGATGCCGATCTCGTACTCCTCGCGCACCTTGAGCTTGCCCTCCATGCGCATCGGCCCCTTGAAGGTGAGGTGGGAGCGGGCGCCGTCGGTGCGCAGGCGCAGGATGCGGCCTTGCGAGAGCAGCTCGTCGCCGCGGTCCAGGATCCAGTTGTCCTCGAAGGCCGCCGGGCCGACCCGCTCGGCCTCCAGCTCCCCCAGCCGCTCGCGCAGCTGCGCCAGGTCGTCGGAGCGGAACTTGATCTCCCGCTCGAAGTTGTCGTTGCGGCTCATGCGTCGAGGTCGCCGAGGCGGTCGAGCAGCCGCACCACCGCGCGGATGCCGTTGTAGTAGTGGCTGATGTTGAACTTCTCGTTGGGCGAGTGCAGGGCGTCGTCGGTCAAACCGAAGCCGAGCAGCAGGACGGGCTTGCCCAGCACCTGCGAGAAGGTCGACACGATGGGGATCGAGCCGCCCTCGCGGATGCGCACCGGCGGCGCCCCCCAGGCGTCGGCCATCGCCGCCATCGCCGCCTCGACCAGCGGCCCCTCGGCCTCGACCAGCACCGGCTCGGCGCCGTGCAGGGTGCTGACCTCGACCACCACGCCCGGCGGGGTGATCTGGTGGACGTGATCGGTGAACAGGCGCGCCACCTTGTCGGGCCGCTGGTCCGGGACCAGCCGCATCGACACCTTGGCCCCTCCCCACGACGGCAGCACCGTCTTGGCGCCGCGCCCCTCGTAGCCGCCGAAGATGCCGTTGACGTCCAGCGTCGGGCGGGCCCAGGCGCGCTCCCTGGTGGTGTAGCCCTCCTCGCCGGCCAGCTCCGGCACGCCCAGCTCGGCGCGATAGGCCTCGGCGTCGAAGGGCAGCTTCGCGAACTCCTGCCGCTCCCAGTCGGCGAGCGGCTTGACGTCGTCGTAGAAGCCCGGGATCAGCACCTTGCCGGTGCGCGTGTCGCGCAGGCGGGCGACGATCTCGCAGAGCACGTTGAGCGGGTTGGCGACCGCGCCGCCGAAGGTGCCGGAGTGCAGGTCGCGGTTGGGGCCGGTGACCTTGATCTCCATGTACGCCAGCCCCTTGAGGCCGTAGACCAGGGCCGGCTGGCCGGGGGCGAACATCGAGCTGTCGGAGATCATCACGCAGTCGCAGGCCAGCTTGCGGCCGCCGTCCTCCCGCACGTACTGGTCGACGGCGTGGCCGCCGGCCTCCTCCTCGCCCTCGATCAGGAACTTGACGTTGACCGGCAGCTTGCCGCGCTCGGCGAGCGTCGCCGCCACGCCCTTGACGTGGGCGAAGGACTGGCCCTTGTCGTCGGTGGCGCCGCGGGCGACGAGCTTGTCGCCCTCGATGGTGGGCTCGAACGGCGGGTGGCGCCAGAGCTCGACCGGGTCGACGGGCTGCACGTCGTAATGGCCGTAGAACAGCACGGTGGGCTTGCCGGGGGCGCCCAGCCACTCGCCGTAGACCAGGGGATGGCCGGCGGTCTCGATACGCTCGGCGGTGAGGCCGGCGGCTTTCAGCTTGTCGAGCACGA